>SDBT01005711.1_pt1 | contig 20818 bp, 15 predicted proteins | sample 2277101 | NCBI WGS metagenome assembly SDBT01 (sample SAMN10404973, study PRJNA504765) | marine sediment metagenome | isolation source: marine sediment core GS10_PC15, 103 cmbsf | place: Arctic Ocean: Southern Knipovich Ridge | collected 2010
TTTGATCTTATCCAGCGGCAGGCCGGGAACATTTAAATTGAGCACCACATCGTCTGGAAACTTCTTCTCTAGCATCATCTCCACCACCCGGCGGGCATATTCAGCTGACGGAGCATAATCCAGGACGCCAAGGTGATTGTCTGGGCTATCCAGGGATACTGCCAATCCCGGTAAACCCCAGATCACAGCTTCCATAGCTGCAGTAACAGTTCCGGAATAAGTCACATCATGCCCGACATTAGCATTGGGATTAATACCAGAGACAACGAGATCAATGTCCGGGAGGATACCCAGAACGGCCAGGGCAACACAATCAGAGGGCGCTCCATCACTGGTAAGCGCAGTTGTGCCATCACTCAGCGGGATTTCTTTAACTCGCAGAGGGCGATGGAGGGTTTTAACATGTCCTGAGGCAGACCAGTTCCGGTCAGGAGCCAACACACTTACATCTCCCAGCTCTCTCAATGCTTTCACTAGGGCATATAAGCCCGGTGCGGTAACTCCATCATCATTGGTTACTAATATATGGGTCATGTTTTATCCAGTCCTGAATATTCTATTGAAAATTAAATTAAACATCTCTGGAGGTGATAGGGTTCTATTATATACGAATACGTCCTGAAAACAGATAATGAAATTCTACAATTGGAGGGAGTGCACTACGATGAGGTCATTGGGTTTAGATTAGGCAACCCGATAAAACTTATGGGTAAACCCACTTGGAAATATGCAGGGAAGATATATGAGTTTGTTAGCCCATACCAGAAGTGCAGGCTCAATGGTTGGACCACTACTGGGGGGTTTCCTGAACGACAACTTCAGCCCACGAGCAATCTGGTATGGCAGCGGAGCCGCAGGAATTCTTGGTTCAGTGATCTTTCTTATTTTGGTCCTGAGGCCGGTAGAAATAAATCCCAATCGGAAAATATAGAATAATTAAAAAGCGGAAAGAGTTGACCCTTCTTTCCGCTTTTTTTTTGATGTGGATTAGATATCGCTAATTCCGAAGTGCAGATTCCATTAGCTGTTGAATGCGGGGAATCATCGCTGCTGGATCAGGGTGTAAACCCTCAATCAACAAGGTGCTTTCAAAAATTTGCTCCACAACCAGACCAGTTAGCAAGTTATCACTCCCCAGTAATACCAGCTGCTTCAGTAAGGGATGGTCTGGGTTGATCTCAAGGATCTTTTTTGGAATCTGGAACTCTCTGTCCATCATCCGGTAAACTCGCTGCATTTCTTGACCTAAAGAACCTTTGGTATCAACCAGGCGGGCTACAGAATTGGTCAACCTGTCAGTTGTGCGCACATCACTAACCTTCTCTGCCAGAATTTCCTTGAAAGTATCAACTAGAGTTTGGATCTGCTCATCAGGGAGAGGTGAAGATTCGTCTTCTCTCTCCTCACCTTCTTCAGTTTCCTCAGGGAGGATCAGGTCCGAATCAGCTACATTTTGCAAAGGATATTCTTTATAATCTCTCAATCCCAGCAATAAAAATGAATCAACCGGGTCTGTTAGTGTCAGTACCTGGTAACAATGTGTTTGAAAATAATCCAGATGGGGACTGCGAGAGACAGAGCTTTCATCATCTCCCAGAATATAGTAAATCTTATCTTGTCCAGGTTTCATATGCTCGAGATAGTCATCCAGGGAGGACCATTGATCGGGAATAGTAGTGGAGTGGAACCGCAGTAAACCTGATAATTTTTCCTTATTATCATCATTGGCTGCCACACCTTCTTTGATAAATTGGCCGAATTCGGACCAGAACTGAAGATAAAGATCCGGTTCTTTGTCAGCCATATCTTCGAACTTCCGGATCACTTGATTGGTGAGAATCTTATTGATCTTATTTATCAACGCAGTTGTTTGAACACTTTCACGGGATACATTCAGTGGTAAGTCCTCAGCATCAACAACACCCTGTATAAATCTAAAATATGGCGGCAGCAGATCTTTGGAGTAATTTTCAATGAGGATTTTGCGGGCATAGAGCCTCAAACCATCCTGATCACGCAGGGTAAACAATCCCCGGTCAAGTTTTGAGGGTATGAAAAGCAGGGAATAAATCATTAATGGCGCATCAGCGATAAAATGGATCTTTTCCAGAGGAGCTTCCAGCTCAAGAGTTAACTGTCGATAAAAATCCTGATACTGATCATCCTCTACAGATCGGGGATTTTCCCGCCAGATCGCAGTTTGACGATTGACCTGATCTTTATCATCTGCCAGGAATATCGGATAAGGTATGTAATCAGAATGTGTTCTAATGATTTCCCGTATCCTGGAAAGATCTGAAAATTCCAGGGCATCTTCCTTTAGTTTTATCTCAATAACCGTTCCGCGATTTTCTTTTTCAGATGATCCAATTTCAAATGTATCAGCTCCGGTCGCATACCAGCTGGAGGGGTTTTCAGCTGGTTGATAACTTCTGGAAGATACTCTCACCCAATCAGCAACCATAAAAACTGAGTAAAAACCGACCCCAAAACGCCCTATCACATCCACCAGGTTTGAATCATCTCCCTCAGCAGCTTCCAAAAACTCTCTGGCACCCGACTGAGCAATTGTGCCTAAATTGGTTTTCAATTCTTCATCGGTCATTCCAATACCGGAATCTGAGATTTTCAGAATATTTTGTTCCAGATCCAGATCAATTCTAATCTCCAGGTCAAGAGAGGGATCCAATATCTCTGGATCAGTCTGCTGAATAAATCGCATCTGGGTTAACGCATCTGATGCATTCGACAACAATTCCCGTAAGAATATTTCCCTTTTTGTATATAAGGAATGAACCAGGATATTCAATAATTGTTTGATTTCAGTTTGAAAAGCTATCGGTCCGCTAGAATTCTCCAGGTTTGACCCGTTTCGATCAGCCATACAATCCTCCGGTGGTAGCTGCTATGATTTCAATTTACCGTATGAATGTTAATTTGGCATAAGAACAATAAATCCGCCGTTTTCTCCACAGCGGATTTATCTGATACCAGTTCTGATTAATATAGATCAGGACCTAACGATGGCGTCTGTCATACGGGATATCCTTACCATCTCGGGCACGTCATGCACTCTGATGATATCTGCTCCCCGAGTGATGCCAACTGCAACGGCAGCGGCAGTGCCCTCAACTCTATCATCCAGGGGTAAGTCCAGAGTATAACCTATGAATGATTTCCGGGAGGGGCCCAGCAAAACTGGATATCCGAGGGCACGGATCTCATTTAATCTGTTGAGCAGTTCCAAATTTTGTTCAACTGTTTTTCCAAAACCGATTCCAGGGTCAAGAATGATCAAATGCTCTGGAATACCTGCCTGGTGAGCCAGGGAAACACTTTCGAGCAGTTCAGATTTGACATCCCCCAACAAATTATCATATTCAACGCCGACATAACGCCCTCCCAGTTGTTCTCGTACCGCAGCGTTATTGGGTGTACTGCGGTTGTGCATCAGGATCACAGGAACACCAGAATGAGAAGCAATAGCTGCCAGATCCGGGTCTGCCCGAAAACCCCAGACATCATTGATGATCGTGGCTCCAGCTTTGAGTGCTTCCCGGGCGACAGATGATTTATAAGTATCAATCGATATTGGAATATCAAATTCACCCACAAGCTGGGTTATTAGCGGCAGGACCCGTTCGATTTCTTCTTCAGCTGATACGGGATCAGCTCCCGGGCGGGTGCTTTCTCCCCCTACATCAAGGATATCCGCTCCGGATTCCACAAATCCCCGGGCTTGTATTAGTGCTGAATCCAGATTCTCTCCGTCCAGTCCATCTCCCGAGAAACTATCCGGTGTGAGGTTGAGGATCCCCATGACATATGTTCGGGTTCCCCATTCGAAAGTAAGGTCCTTTACAGTAAGGTTTTTCATAAGATTTATTATACTGAGACAAAGCTTCCTTTCAGGATACCATTTCCTTCTGATATAAGTTCCACTCCTCAAGTTTAATCATTTTCCCGTGCATTTCCATAATTGTATTGTATAACTCATCATCAGAGAATATTGTTCTAGCCAAAAAGGACCTTCGATCTCGTTTGAAATATGAATGGTAAGAGGAATAGGGCCAGAATTTGTAGTCTGACACAATACCATGATTTTGGGGATTTTGGTGGATGAATGGGACCAAACTGTATAAGGATTCTATACAGGCAAGATTTCTTCCTATATATTTACTATTAATTATTTTTGGTGTTCCATTTGAATTCTTATTATTCCAGTGAACATAAGAACTAAAAAAAGTCTTGATCTGTTTCCAGATCATTTGACTATCAAAATAATAACAGCCAATATCAACATAGTCTTTAATTCTCAATATTAGGTACGAATGTGTCGGTAAAAGGCAATATGCATACAAATCGGAGATTGGAGATACATATTTTCTAAATAATTCAAGGAAGACATGGTAATTTTTATCCTCCTTGAAGAGAGCTTCACGATGATTGCCCCAAAAATATAGAGAATAAAATTCACTGAATTGGAAATATTTCTTGTCCATCAAATTCCCCCTATGAATCCTCAGGATACATGATCCTGAGTGTTTCAATAATGATTTATTTTCACCTTTAATCTAAGCTGGTTTCTAATTAAAGGATCACGGATCCTTTTTTCAAACAACCTCCGCAAATGGCTTCCTTGCCAGGAACTTTCCCTGGCCTTTTTTGCCGAGCCATTTCTCACCATCCACAATGCAGTTCCCCCGCAGGAATACTTTTTCAGGATATCCTTCCAGCTCCCAACCTTCGTAGAGGTTGTAATCAGTCCGTTGATGGGCAACATCAACCCCATAAATCAATTTCTTTTCGGGATCCCAGATCACCAGATCAGCGTCTGACCCGGGCTCCAAACAACCTTTTTGAGGGTACAAACCAAATATCTTTGCCGGATTTGTACTTGTAAAAGCGACAAATTGATTAGCCGTAATTTTTCCCTTTCCAACACCTTCTGTCCAGAGAATAGGCATCCTGTCCGCCACCCCCGGCAATCCATTAGGAATCTTTGTAAAATCATCTTTTCCCAGTTCTTTACCGGGAATCATCACCGGGTATCCTTCATATTCAATTGGTTTGGTACCATCATAGAAAAATGGGCAGTGGTCAGTACCTACTGTTTGCAAAGTATCTGCTGTTAATCCCTGCCAGATCCTGGCTTGATCGATTTTGGTCCTCATGGGAGGTGAACAAATCCATTTAGCTCCATCCGGTCGTTCCAGGTCCTCTTCAGAGAAGAACATATACTGAGGACAGGTCTCTCCCATTACCTTTAAACCACGCTCCCTGGCATACGCCAGCTGGTCGATTCCCCCAGCAGTATTCATATGAACGATATACAGCGGCGCATCCGCTTGGGCTGCCAGGGCAGCGCCCCGCAACACAGCCTCCACTGCTCCCCAGGCAGGTCTGGTCCTGGCATGCCAGATTGGCTCGGTGTGTCCATCATTGAGTGCCTGGGCTACAAGGATGTCAATCACATCACCATTTTCAGCGTGAAGCATGGTCAACAAACCGTATTCAGCAGCTTTCAGCATTAACTGAAATATTTCTCCATCCTGAAGGCGCAGACGGTTGTTATAGGCTGTAAATACCTTTAACGTTGTCACTCCAGATTCCAAAATGGCTGGAATCTGGTCGGCTACTTTTTGATCGAATTTTGTAATATTAAGGTGAAAACTGTAATCAATAACTGCTTTGGGATCAGCCTTATCCCTTAACGCGGAAATGTTTTTCAATAGGTCAGGGTCCTTATCATCAACAAAATCCATTACTGTTGTGGTACCTCCAAAGGCTGCAGCTTTATGGCCCGTATAATGATCATCCGATGAAACAGTTTCGAACATTGCCAGGTCCAGGTGCACATGGGGATCAATTCCACCTGGTAATACAAATTTTCCCCCAGCATCTACAACCTTTGCCCCAGGAGCTTCCAGATTCTCCCCTATCCGGGCAATTAATTCATCAACAATCAAAACATCAGCCGGGAAAGATATATCCGCAGTAATTAGGGTTCCATTCTTTATTAATGTCGTTCCCATTAGTAATCCTTTTTTTATTCCAGAATCATAATGAATGATGCTTTGGGAGGATTATACCCCAGCCCATTTCTTCAGCTTTCAGTCCACTCAGAGAATACCTGCCGGAATTCAATAATCATTCCCAACCACTCTCATCAAACCGATCTAATGTTATACCCAGCAGAGCGGACAATGCATCCAGGGGCAGATCATCTGGAATATCCCATTCTTCAAAATATCTGGATTGGTTGCTGGCCCGATCCCGGAGAGTCTTCCAAAGCGCTCTCCTTTCTGAAGGACAAACAGTTAGATCAGTAAGTATTTTTGCCTGCTGAAAATATTCCCCGGTTGTGTACAAAAACGTGAACCTTTTCCAATCACCAGCCGAAATTGGCTGGCTTATTTTCTGAATTGAACCCAGCTGAATTTTAATGTAGTCTTCCCCAGCCCGGGGATGATCTCTCTGAGCCTGGAGCAGCTCAACTCTTGTGGTCAATTCATGCCCGAGAACCGATGCCAGATATTCGATCCGCCATTTCCTCCTTTTAAATGAAGCCGGCTGGTAAAAAGCCAGGTAATCAACATTCAGTATCCGGGGAGCTGATCGAAGCGGGATGCGATACCATCCCAGGATCCGGGCTAACTGCAAATCTTCCGGTGAAGGAATAATTGCAACCAGGATTAAAGACATTGGCGACAGGTAAGATTTATTCATCAATTAACCCCCTACGTTAAAGAAGAACTTGGTTTTTTTCCAGAAAATAATATTACCCCCATTATCTTTCATTATACATGATACATGTTTAAAATAAAGGATGCGGGATATAACTGAAATCCCGCATCCAGATCCAGCTGAAAATACTCTAGAGCAAACCAACCTTCGCATTAAACTCGTTAATCAAACCATCAATCTCCGGTATTTGTTTCTGGAAATTGGTCCAGTAATCGCGATCATACCACTGGGACTGGATTTCTTCAAAGGTTTTTCCCTGCTGTTCTACCCAGGTGAAATATTTCAGGTTATGTACCCGGCGCTGATCTTCATAACGCAGATCCTGAAGGTAATTTGGTGTCAGGCCTTCCAGATATTGGGCGTGGGTCCGGGCTGCTTCAATTTCAGTGTATTCACCGATTTCATCATGCATTTCTTTCAGACGGCTTCCATACAATTCCATGGAATCAGTCCAAACAGTCAAGATGATATCGTTCTCATCCATCTCATAATACTTTGCCATCTTGATCGCCATCACAGTATTAGCAATACTTGAAAAACCAAGCAGGTCCAATTTCCCAACCAGATCCTCTGAAACTCCCTGTTTCACCAGGTATTTTCTGCCTTCGGGCTCATTAAATAATCTCGCCAGATTTACCACAGTATTGTCGTCAATGCCAATAATCATATCGGTATTTTTGACATTGTGGATCCAGGGAACATGCTTATCACCGATGCCTTCAATGCGATGGGCGCCAAAGCCATTTTCCAGCAGTGTCGGGCACTGCAATGCCTCTCCGGCAGCAATCTTGCTGCTGGGGAAGAGCTGCTTCAGGTAGTCACCACAGCCGATTGTTCCAGCAGAACCTGTCGTCAGGGTCACTCCCCGATACTCATCATTAGGTCCCATAACCTGCTGCAGGACTTCTTCCATAGCATGACCCGTGATTTCGTAATGCCACAGGTAATTGCCAAATTCATCAAACTGATTAAAGACAAATACGTTATCCCTGGTCGCTTTTAATTCTTTAACCTTATCGTATATCTCTTTTACATTACTTTCGGATCCGGGAGTTGCTATTACTTCTCCAGCAACTTTATCCAACCATTCAAAGCGCTCCCGGCTCATTTCTTCGGGGAGAATTGCCACAGATTTGGTGCCCAGCAAGGCCGAATCATAGGCTCCGCCCCGGCAGTAGTTGCCGGTTGAGGGCCAGACTGCTTCATGATTTGTCGGATCGAATTGACCTGTGATCAGCGGGGGAACAAGGCATCCGTAAGCAGCGCCAACTTTATGCGCTCCGGTTGGGAACCATTTTCCTACCAGGGCAACTATCCGGGCCTCAACTCCTGTTAAACTGGAGGGAAGCTCGACAAAGTTTACTCCGCCATATCCTCCACCCGATGCCACTGGCTCATTTTTCCAGGTGATTCGGAACAGGTTGCGAGAGGTAATATCCCACAATCCAATACTCTTGAGCTCTTCCTTAATACTGTCAGGGATCAGATCGGGATTCTTCATCTGAGCAAATGTCGGAATGATGATATTCTTCTCCCTGGCTCGTTCTACTGTGCGTTCCAATTGTTTTTTATCCAAACTGAGATCGATCATATTATTTTCCTTTCCAAACAATCAAGTTCATAAATATTATAAGATCCTGCAGATACTATTGATAGTTTTCAACTTATTCCTTGCCCTGCTACACCTCCAAATCTTTCCTCACTATATATAACGGCCTGCCCTTTGCTTCATCATACAATCTGCCAACATATTCACCCAGCATACCGATAGAGATCAGTTGAACCCCTCCCAGGAACAGGACAGCAATCAGGGTTGCTGCCTGCCCAAAAAATAGCTGAGATCCTGTCAACCGTAAGACAATCATCACGAGGATGGCAAGGATACCTATCCCTGCGGCAAAAAATCCCAGGTATGTCGCCAGTTGGAGCGGAAAATATGAAAATCCTGTAATAGCATCACTGGCCAATCTAAACATCTTCTTGAGGGAATACTTGGTTTCTCCAGCAACTCTTTCCGCTCGTTCATATTCCACACCAGTCTGTTTAAACCCAACCCAGACAGACATGCCCCGCAGAAAACGGTGTCTCTCACGCATCTGATTCATAACCTCGACTACTTTACGATCCAGCAGCCGAAAATCGCCGGTGTCCATTGGTAAATTCACATCTGTAATACGTTGGATCAGGCGGTAAAAAACTGAGGCGGTGAAGAGTTTAAACCAGCTCTCTCCTTCCCGTTTGGACCTGATGGCATAGACCACCTCATAACCTTCACGCCATTTCCCGATCAAGTCAAGGATCACTTCAGGAGGATCCTGCAAATCAGCATCGATAATAATGACTGCCTCTCCCCGGCTGTAATCCAAACCAGCAGTTACTGCGATTTGATGACCAAAATTCCGGGCAAATATCACCGGGACAATTTTGTGGTCCTTTTTACTCAACTCCAGGATGGATTCAGTCGATCCATCAGAGGACCCATCATCTATCATTACAAATTCCCAGGGTTCACCAGTTGAATCCATCACCCCGGAGACTCGCTCATACAGAGCTGTTATGTTATCAATCTCATTATATATAGGAGCAATGATTGAAAATGTTGGCCTGGTATTCATTCTTACCTCATCTTTTAAGATCATCATATTAGGTCAGTTTGCAAGGAGCTTTTTCACCTCATCAAGGACCGGCTTGATTACCGGAGCCTCTCCAGCTGCCTGCATGGCTGCTTTGACATCCTTTAACCCGCTTCCAGTATTTAAAACCAAAACTGGATCTTTTTCCCGTACCAGTCCATCGGCAAGAGCCTGTTTCAAACCTGCCAGGCTGGTTGCCCCTGCTGGTTCAGAAAAGATTCCTACTTCACCAAGTTCAGAGATGGCCTCCAGAATCTGCTCATCCTCAACAGCGACATATGCACCATCAGTTTGAGTGGCTGCCCGCAGAGCTCTAAGACCATCACTGGGCAAGTTTACAGAAATGCTGTCAGCCATTGTTGTTGCAATAACCGGGATAATTTCTTCTTTTCCTGATTTATAAGCATTATAGATTGCTGCAGATCCAGTGGACTGGCAACCGAAGATACGCGGCATGTGCTTGATCTGGCCAATCCTGTAAAGATCTTTAAATCCCTTATGAATTCCAGAGATAATATTACCATCTCCAACGGATACAAATACACACAGGGGTTTATCCAGCTGGTTGGTTAATAACACCTGTTCCCAGATTTCATAGGCCGCAGTCTTTTTTCCTTCTGCGGTGAAGGGGTTGTATCCCGTATTGCGGTTGTACCAGCTAAATTCCTCAGTCGCTTCCAGGGAAAGCTTGTAGGCCGCGTCATAATTATCATCCACCAGGATTACCCGAGCACCGAAGATTAATAATTGGGCAATTTTCGCCGGTGGAGCCGTTTTAGGGGCGAAAATTACCGACTCCTGTTCCACTCCGGCTGCCATACCTGCTAAAGCGGCTCCCGCGTTGCCGGTGGAAGCTGTGACAATCACCTCTGCTCCAATCTCCCTCGCCCGGGCAACCACAATTGCACTTGCCCGATCCTTAAATGACGCTGTCGGGTTGCTGCTCTCATCTTTCACCCAGAGCTGCTTAACACCCAGGTTTCTTTTCAACTGATGGGGAGAATATGTTGGAGTCCAGCCTGCCGATCGCAGAGTGGTGCCTTCACCAATTAGATTTTCCACGGGGATGAGCGGAAAGTAACGCCATAAAGAATTTTCATCCTTCTGGATCAGCTCGTCAGTTGATTTATTTTCCAGATCCTGATAATCCAGCAGCACATCCAGGATGCCGTTATCATCCGGGCAGGTATAAGTTACTTCTCCGGGTTGATATTCCTTTCCACATATTGAACATTGATAACCTGTAAAACTTCCCATTCGTTTTGGATCTCCTTTAAGGAAAATTAATCCAAGCCCAACACTTTTTCAGGAGTGATGGGCAGACTATTTATTCTGACATTTACAGCGTCATACAGGGCGTTCGCCACTGCAGGCGCTGTTGAAACCAGGGGAATCTCACCGATGCCCTTTGCCCCATACGGACCGCTCGCTTCAGGAATCTCCAGAATGATATTTTGATAATTAACCGGTAAATCTACTGCTGTGGGGAGCAGGTACTCGGTAAAACTATCTACCCATCCTTTTTCTTTTTGAAGCATGGTCTCGTAAAGAGCGTATCCCAAACCTGTCGCTACTCCACCCTCAATTTGGCCTTCCACACTATGACGGTTGATAATTTTACCAACATCATGGATGGCAGCAAAATGAGTGACATCAACAGTACCCAGCTCAGGATCAACTTCCACCCGGGCTACCTGGGCTCCAAAACAAAACAGCACATGGGGCATTCCCATCGGCAAGTGTTGTGGGGTTATATCTTCAGGATAAGGGAAGCTGAAGGTGCTTTTGCTCTGAAGCACAACTCCATCTAACATTAGCTGTTCTGTTATATTTTCTGCAGGCACCTTAGTTCCATCAGGCTTTAAGATTTGACCCTTATCGTAGAATAACAAATCCTCAGGTACATCTAGAATAGCGCTAGCCGCAGACAATAAACTTTTGATCAACTTTTGTGATGCGTCAATCAGCGCGTTGCCGACCATATAGGTCATTCGTGAGGCGCAGGTGACATTGCCATTGGGTGACAGACGAGTTCTGAGCTGATTGGTAGTGATCCTATCATAAGGCAATCCCAGTGCTTCAGCTGTTATTTGTTCTGCAGCTGCTGCCAAACCCTGTCCCAGATCCGGTGAGCCAAGATCAATCTTTACACCGGCCGCTGTCCAGGACAAACAATGAGTGGAATCGTCCGGGATATTGGCACCTAAGCCCATAGACTGAACTGCCAGTGCCATACCAACTCCAGCCTTTTTCCCTGGTGAAGCCTTGACATTCCGGAAATATTTTATTATCTCCTCTGCTTTATCCAAACAGATTGGCAGAGCTTTGGCTGTATCATTCATCTTAACTTTGGTGAATAATTGATCTCCTGGTTTAAGGGCATTCTTTACTCTCAATTTGATCGGATCTAGACCGATTTCATCCGCCATCATATCCACCATGCTCTCAACAGCAAAATGAGACTGGGGACTTCCAAATCCCCTCATGGCACCTGAAAGTGGAGAGTTGGTATATACCAGATAGGTATCAATCTTAACATTTGGTATCCGGTAGGACCCGGTCAGTGTTTCAGTCAGGATCATTGCCACAGCTGGACCGTAGGAGGCATAAGCGCCAGTATCCATAAAAACCTCTACCTCCAGGGCTGTAAAGGTGCCATCATTTTTTGCGCCCAGTTTATATTTGATCTGGGCGGGGTGGCGTTTTGGATGAGCCAGGAAGGATTCTTGGCGGGAATTAACCAATTTTACATGAGCTTTAACAGCTTGAGCCCCCAGAGCTGCCAGGATAGCTAAACTGGAATCTTCTTTTCCGCCGAATGCTCCACCTATGACTGAACTGATCACCTCGACCCTGGATTTGGAAATACTCAAAGCAGCAGCAATACAATCCCGGTCAGTAAAAGGATGCTGGGAACTGACCCAGACTGTGACAGAATCTCCCTCACCGTGCCAATGTGCCAGTGATGTTTCAGTCTCCATATATCCCGGGGATACACGGGGAAGATAGAAAGTGTCTTCCAAAATATGATCCGCTTCCTGAAATCCTTTTTTAATATCACCCTCTTCAATATGTAACTCTGAGACGAGATTACCGTCTTTATGGATCTGGGGGGCATCAGATTGGATTGCCAGTTTTGGATCAAAGACTGCTTCCAGAGGTTTATAATCCACTCTTATCTGTTCTCCAGCTAACTGAGCCTGATCTTTTGTATGCGCGATTATTAATGCTACCGGCTCTCCCAAATGGCGTACATGATCCTGCGCTAAAGAAGGCTGATCTGCTATCAATCCCCCAAAGCACACCTCTCCAGGTATATCATCAGCGGTCAAGATTGCCAGTACCCCTGGCATCTCTTCGGCCTGTGTTAACTCGATCTTCAGGATTTGGGCATGATGATGCGGTGACCGTAGAATATAACCATATTTTTGGTTGGAATCGGTAATATCCGCTGTGTAAAGTGCTTTTCCTGATACTTTACTCCAGGCATCCTTGCGAATTTTTGATTTTCCGATTGTTTGATATTTGTCAGACATCATTCCCCTCTTTCATCATCAGATGAACTGCACCAATCATTTTGTTATAACCGGTGCAGCGACACAGATTTCCAGTTAGACCTTCTTTGATTTCCTCATCTGATGGAAGTGGATTATTATCAAGCAATGCTTTGACCGCCATTACAGCACCCGGGGTGCAGTAACCGCATTGGATAGCACCTGCTTCCACAAAAGCCCTTTGAATTGGATGGTAGTGATCTTTTGAAGCCAATCCCTCAATAGTGGTAAGGTTGCCATCTTCAATTTGACCAATGAAAATCAGGCAGGAATTGATCGGTTTTCCTTCCAGTAATACCGTACAGGCACCGCATTCACCCTCACCGCCACAGGCGTCTTTTGCGCCTGTTAATCCCAGATCCTCCCGCAGAACATCCAATAAAGTCCGATTCGGGTTGCTGGTTAAGGTTGTTTTTTTGCCGTTCAGGCTGAAGTTCACCGTTATTTCTGTCATTAACTTTTCCCCCTGGCCTGTTCCACAGCTGACTCAAGTACCCGGCGCAGGATCACCCCTGCTGAATGCAAGCGATAAGAATCTGTTGATCTGATGTCCGAAATTGGACTAATTTCTTCCCGACTGACCTCTGCTGCTTTATCATAAATCGCAGGAGCAGGCTTTTTCCCCAGCAGGAATTCTTCAGATTTCCGAAGGCGCAATACAACCGGAGCAACAGCTCCCAGTGCGATCCGAACATCTTTGAATAAACCCTCATCATCTAAAACGATCGCTGCAGAAACATTTACTACTGAGATAGCCATGCCATTTCGTTTTCCGACTTTGATAAAATCGGATCCCCATCTTCCTTTCAGCGGTGAAAAAATAACACTGTGAATAAACTCACCCATTTGTAGATCCGTCTCACCTGGTCCCTTGATAAAGTCCTCAAGCGCAAGTCTGCGCTCACCAGTAAGGCTTTGAAGGAGAACTGAAGCATCAAATATCAATAAGGGCGGGATTGTATCTGCGGCAGGAGATGCGTTCGCTATGTTGCCGCCTAATGTTCCCCTTGAACGTGTTTGAATACAACCAATGCTCTCAGCTGCTTTCTTTAACGCGGGATTTACATTGAACAAAAGTGGAGAATCGGCAATTTCCTGGTGGGTAATAAGCGCACCTAAAACAACTTCATTTCCCAGGTCTTCAATAAAATGCAGTGAATCTATCCCGCTGGTATCAATCAGAATTGGCGCAGAAAATTTTCCCTGGCGCATTTTGGGAATAATGTCAGTGCCGCCCGCCAACACTCGCGCTCCTGAATAGCTGAGATGTTCTTTTAACTCTGAGATTGTCCTCGGCCTATGATAATCAAACTCCTGCATAACTCTAACCTCAGCTAATCCACAAAGGAACTGATCAACTTATGATCAAGGACATCAATCAAGCCCATATCAGAAAGTCCCAGATCCGGAACGGTTGGCAGCCCGATAAATGAAATCGTCATAAAGGGCGCAGGAAGCGTTCCACCAAGTTTATGATAGGTCTGATTGATTTCCTCCAGGCCTGAAATAATGCTGTTTACCGGTTCCCTGCTCAATAATCCACCGATAGGAAGGGCCAATTTTCCGAGCACCTCTCCATCAGAGACGATCACAAAACCACCCTGCATTTCTTCGATAGAATCCACGCAGATAGCCATGTCCCTATCATTGGTTCCGGCGACGATGATGTTGTGGTGATCATGGGCAATGGATGACGCCAGGGCGCCATTCTTGAGTCCAAAACCTTTTGCGAAGCTCACCCCAATATTGCCATTCTTTCCATGCCGCTCCACCACAGCCAGCTTGAGGATGTCCCGGTCGGGATCAGTCTGGACGGCTCCATTCAAAACCTGAAGCTCCGCTTTAGTCCTGGTGTTGATGATCTGGTCTGGAAATAAATCTATCACCCAAACATGGGCTTTTTCCTGATCATGTTCGAGTATGAAATCAGTTGGATCTTTACCAGCTTTTAGTTTTACTGTGTTAAATAACCAATCAGGATAATCTGGTTTGGGAGGGGAGCCGACATAAGTTCCACCCTCAACTACTAATTTTCCCTTGAAAAATACTTTATCCGGCTTAACTTGTTGAAGGTTTTCAACAAGCAGGATATCTGCCCAGCGAGCGGGAGAAAGTGAACCTACCAGATGTTCAATTCGAAAATGTTGTGCCGCATTTATGGTTGCCATCTGAATGGCCTGGACAGGAGTCAATCCCAGTTCAACAGCCCGGTTAACCATAAAATCAATATGGCCTTCTTCCAGGATCTCATCTGGATGTTTATCATCAGTGCAAAACATCAGATGGTGCGAATATGTGCCCTCACGGACAACCCCTTCTAATATCAAGTCCAGATTTCGTTCCGTGCTGCCCTCTCTGATCAGGACTGCCATTCCCAGCTGCAACCGGGTCAGGGCTTCCTTATAATCAACACATTCATGATCGTCAGCCAACCCACCACAGGCATAGGCAACAAGTTCTTTGCCTACTCGGCCAACTGCATGCCCATTGCATATCTTTCCCAATTTTAAAGCAGCTTCAACTTTAAGTAGATATTCATCCCGCATTTCCAGGATCTTGGATGGGTCCAGTTCGCCCAAGCTGACAGATTCAGGCCAGGTAAGAATTTCACTGACATCCTGCAGATCGAGTTCACCTCCAGTGGTTTCTAAACCTGGAGCTGTGGGAACACGGGAGGAAACCTCCAGCAAGACGTGGTAGTCCAATTTATCGATTGAGTTTAATAGTGCCTTGAATCCCGGAAGACCAGCCACATTGGCGATCTCCATCGGATCGGAAAGCATGACAGTCGTCCCCCTGGGAAGCAGTAATTGGCCAAGATTTTCGGGAATTACCAGGGTTGAATCCAGATGAACATGCGAATCAATGAAACCTGGAAGAGCATATCGACCCCCTGCATCATATACTTCCCGGGCTTGATAATCCACTACATACGGTGTGACAATCCTGCCGTCTTTAATGCCAATAACCCCTGGCTCAATAGACCCGGTATATACGTTAACAACCTGGACGTGGTCAATCCGCAGGTCCAGCGGCACCTCACCCAGGGCTGCTCTGATTAAGTCTTTCCGTTCGGATAAACTGATCATGGGTTATAAACCGCGCTGACCGCGGATATAGGGTAAACCCAGCGCTGCTGGTGTACCAATACGTTTTCGGCTTGCTTCACGACTGCCAATTACCAGGAAAACCACTGTAAAGATATAAGGTATCATCTTCAGGAAAAAACCGTAATTGACGTTGGTATAAAAGGGATTTGATATACCAAGTATCATGGCGGGGCCCTGGAGATCCAGCACCAATCGCCTGAGCGCGCCAAATGTGAATCCACCGAAGGCAGCCCTGACAGGGTTCCACTGGGCAAAAATCACCAGACCAATCGCAATCCAGCCTTGGCCAGCTGTTGTTAAACCACCAAACCATCCAGGTGAAATGGAAAGACTGATAGTAGCTCCAGCTAATCCTGCCAGTAACCCACCAACAAATACATACAGATACCGGACCAGGTAAACCCGGATGCCGAGCGTATCGGCAGCCGCAGGATATTCACCTACTGCCCTGAGATGCATGCCAGGCCGGGTGCGGTTGATAAAATACCAGGCCAAGGGTATGAACAGGAAACCAATATAAACCATAATGCTTTGGTTATTAAAGAAAATGCCTCCCAGCCAGGGTATTTGCGCCAGGCCTGGAATGGAAAATTTGGGCAGATGAGGAACAACATCCCGCAGGCTGGTCAAACCCTCTCCTAGCACCAGGCTGATCCCGGTCGCGAGGAAGTTGAGTGCCAGACCGGATATTACCTGATCCGCCTGCAAGGTGATGGTAATAAAGGCATGAATTTGACTTATTAAACCCGCACTCAGCATTGCCACAAGAACACCAAGCCAGGCATTACCTGTCGCGGCAGCAGTCTTATAGGCAAACATAGCCCCAACTAACATCATGCCTTCCACACCCAGGTTTAAGACACCAGACCGCTCGGAAAATATTTCGCCTATGGTGGCATATAACAATACGGTTCCAGTGGCAACACCGGATGCCATGATAAGTATAAAATTCATAATTAACCCTCCACCTTCCGTATGATCCTGACTCGATTCCGGAAGAAGAAATCACTCGCGATCAAGGAAACCATTATTACACCCTGGATTAAGGTTGGTATCCCAGCCGGTTGTACCTCACGTCCTGCCAGAATTAATGCCCCAAATAAAATAGATACCAGGATCACTGCCAGCGGATTGAGTTTAGCCAGCCAGGCAATGATTATCCCGGTAAATCCATACCCCGGGGAAATGTGACCCTGTAATCGGTGAACAACACCCATGATTTCAGACGATCCAGCCAAACCAGCCAAAGCACCAGATACCATCATGACCAGCACAATATTCCTTTTAATGGAAATTCCCGCATACTCTGCGGCTTTGGGATTATCACCAATTAATCTAATCTCGTATCCCCATCTGCTTTTATTCAAGACAATCCAGAGGATGATGGCAGCAATGATTGCGAATACCAGGCCCAAGTGAGTTGTCAATCCGCCAAAGAAGGGCCATTTCTTGGCCAGGTCCGACAGGCGCGGCAACCAGGCGTTGCGCTGGAACATGCGTGACATCTGGAATCCACTCTCAGACCAAACTCCATAAATAAAATAGTTATTCCACTCGATTGCAATGTAGTTCATCATTAGTGTGGAGATGATCTCGTTGACATTGTAGCGAGCCTTCAGGAATCCTGGGATAAATCCCCATGCAGCACCAAAGGCCATGCCAAATATTGCTGCTACCAGGATAAACTGCCACTTGGGCGCTTCCATAGGAAGCACCGGCAGCAATACCACCATACTGGCACCGAAGGCACCCAGGAAGAATTGTCCCTCAGCCCCAATATTCCAGAGTTTCATCCGGAAAGCTATTGAACAGGCCAGACCCACCAGCATGAGCGGGATGGCCTTGACCAAAGTATCGGAGAGGACGCCAACGCTTCCAAGGGAATATTTAGCAATGTGGGTATATGCTGCCCAGGGTTTGCCACCCCCCAGCCAGATCACCACAGCACCAATTAATAATGCAACAACAACTGCCCCTAAGGAGAGAACTGGCGTCAGCCATTTGGGGGGATTATCAACCCTGTTCTCTATTTTTATACGGAATGGGAATTTCCATCCAGATGCAGATTTATTGGAAGAGCTATCAGCCATCTTAATTCCCTCCTTCTGCTTCAATTTGCTCAAGAGGTGTACCAGTCATCATCTGGCCGATCTTATCGATATCTCCATCACTGATTTCGCCCATAATTTCACCTTCATAAATCACATAAATCCGGTCACTTAAGGTTAATAACTCTTCAAGTTCTTCCGATATCAGCAAGATCGCAGCCCCGGATTCTCGTTGAGATAAAAGAAGCTTTTGCACGCCCTCAATTGCGCCAACATCCAATCCCCTGGTAGGCTGCACAGCAACCATTAATTTTGGATCACTGGAAATTTCCCTGGCAAGGATAACTTTTTGAAGATTTCCCCCCGACAATAGTCTGACCGAGGTATTTATAGATGGCACAATTATGTCATAGGCTTCTTTGAGATCTGATGCGTAACTATCCGCTTCAGAAGATAGAACACGCCAACCTTTTGAAATTGGTGATTGATCATAATTCTTCATGATCACATTATCTGTCACGCTTAGATTAGGAGCTGTTCCTACCTGGGTGCGGTCTGCTGGAATCAATGATATTCCAAGACGAATGCCTGATTTGACAGATTTATTGGTGACATCTTTTTCATTAACTAATACAGATCCTTCAGTAATTTCCCTCAGGCCAGCCAGGGCTTCAGCAAGTTCATTCTGCCCGTTGCCAGCTACACCTGCCAATCCAACAATTTCACCTTGCCGGACATATAAACTAACGCCATTCAATGACTGAATGCCCTTATCATTAATGGCTTTCAAACCTTTTACATCCAGAACAGTTTCCCCAGCTTGAACAGCTTTCTTTTCGACCCGGAAGACTACTTCCCGGCCAACCATCAGATGCGCCAGATCAGCCCTTGAAACATCCTTGGTGTTAATCCCGCTGGAAGTTACCTTTCCTTTCTGCAGAACGGTAACCCGGTCAGAGATCTCCATCACTTCCTGGAGCTTGTGACTGATAAATACAATGGATTTGCCTTGTTCGGTCATGGAGCGCAGAGTATTAAACAATTCTGAGATTTCAGTAGGAGCCAGCACAGCAGTAGGTTCATCCATGATCAGAACATCCGCTCCCCGGTATAGCATCTTCAGGATTTCCACCCTTTGCTGTTCTCCTACTGAAAGCTGCCAGATTTTTGCATCTGGATCAACATGCAATCCATATTGTTCTGCCATATCGGCGACTTTTTTATTAAATTCTGATAATCGCATTCGGAAGCGGGGTTCACTCAATCCTAGAAGAATATTTTCTGTCACAGATTGGGACGGAACCAGCATAAAATGCTGGTGAACCATACCTATTCCGGCACTTATAGCTTCCCTGGGGGATCCAAAATTAACCTGTTTGCCATGAACAAAAATAGATCCACTCTCTGCACGATATAAACCGGCCAGCACATTCATCAGGGTGCTTTTCCCGGCACCATTTTCCCCCAACAAAGCGTGGACTTCTCCTTTGCGAAGATCAAAATCAGCCTTGTCATTGGCAATAACACCCGGAAATCGTTTTGTTATGGACCTCATAAGTACTACATGGTCCGAGGTGTTCAGTTCATTTACCATAAGCCACCACTTTGTAGGAAATTAATCTGGCATTATATAAAATAATGGAATAATTGCTGGTGAATTTGGGTGACCAGATATTCTGGTCACCCAAATCAGCGAGATCTAGAGGTCAGGCAGGTCAGCTGCGATATTCTGATTCCACCAGTACATACCATAGGTGGCCTCAAAACCAGGTGCACCTGGCAAAAACTGGTCAATATCTGCCTGGGTCATAAATTCACCATCTGGAACAACAATATTGCCGTCGATATCCACGATGGGTCCTGCGAAAACATCAAAGCGGTCAAAATCACCAGCCACTGCAGCTGCTATAGTATCCTGAATTAATTGGAGATCCTCAGCAGGCAGACTGGCAACACCAGGCTGCATTTCCTGTCCTTCCATTAAACCGTACAGGCCTACACCGCCGGTGGAGGCAGCAAAGTAATCAGCCATGTATGGATAGGTTCCAGCCATAACCTGTTCTGTAACACCAACGAATATTGGTCCCCAAACCCAGTAAGGAGCGGTCAGGCACTCATCAATTGTGCAAGAGCCAACCCAGTCATAGGTGATACCATAAACGCCTTCGCGGTCTGCTGCTGCCAGGGCGGAAGCCGGTGTATCTGCGCCGGTCATCACAACATGGGAGCCAGCATCGAACAAGGAGTCAGATCCTTCTCGTTCAACAATGGGATCGTGCCAGGTGAAGATCCAGCGAATGTCGACATCACATTCGGGGCAGGTTTCCTGAACACCCAATGCAAAAGCGTTAAACAGACGGAATTCTTCGGGGATGGGGAAAGTGGCCATACCACCAACACGGGTGGCGCCATCAGCCTTTGCCCGGGAACCCGAGATCATGCCGGCCACGTATTTCATCACTTCCATTTCGCCAAACAGGTTGCCAAAGTTGGTTCCATTGAATTTGTAACCGGAAATATGAACAAAACCAATCTCGGGGAATTCCTCAGCAACAACTTCCATGGAGTCCATATAACCAAAGGATCCACCGAAAATCAGGTCAAATCCTTTGCGGGCTAAGGCGCGGAATACCTGCTCGGAGTCAGCACCCTCTGCCACCAATTCCAGGTAAGAAGTGTGCACGCCGTCCAGATTATCCTCGAGGTAGTTGATACCTTCCCACTGT
>SDBT01005712.1_pt1 | contig 20814 bp, 19 predicted proteins | sample 2277101 | NCBI WGS metagenome assembly SDBT01 (sample SAMN10404973, study PRJNA504765) | marine sediment metagenome | isolation source: marine sediment core GS10_PC15, 103 cmbsf | place: Arctic Ocean: Southern Knipovich Ridge | collected 2010
TTCTAGAGAAGAACATTCTGGTGATTTTTCAACAAAATACATTGCTATAAGATCATCCTTATTTGGTTCATATTTTAAATTAACATAATGTACCAATTAATATCACCGGTTATTAATTTAGAACAATTTCATAATCTTTAAGTAAATTTTCCTTGAATAAAATTCTATTTAAACATTATAGTAAAACCATAAAAAATTAATAATATTTTTAATTATTTAATTGTGAACTAATCATGAGTGAAGTAAAAACTAAATTATTAACTATTAATGTTAAAGATTTAAATTTTGTGAATTTGAAATAAAAAAATAATTTGGATATTTTTCTTAACCTTGTTTTACCGTTTAATTAATTAACTTGGATTTGAAGGGATTCGATTATTTGGGAAATACTAAGAATTCAAATATTAAAAAAACAGAAAGGAGATTAGTTATAATAGTTTTTGAAACATTTTCGGTACAGCAAACCTTTTAAATGTTTCTCTCCTCTGATATATAAGTCTGCTTTTTGTTATCTAAAAAATTTTTATGTTTGGCGCTTATGATGGTGTGATAATCTCTTATATGCTTTTGATATAAATTTGGGTATAGTTCTGAGAATTTAATGTATGAGTTGAATCTTTCTTCACTAATGGGATAAAATTCAAATCCTTTGATTTCTTGTGCTTTAACTAAACGCGATAAACACCTTTCTAAAATATGTGGTTGAAGAAATAATTCGTATTCCATCCAAGTATATCTCTTATATTGCTCACTTTCGAAATTCTCAGCAAGCCCTTGATCATTGATGTCTAATTGTCGATTACTGATCATTGCTAAAAATATATTTATTATTCAATATAAAAAAGTTGTCAAAAATTTATTTGTTATATTTCTGTTAAGATATTTATCATTATTAACTTACTCTAACCAGTTATTTCATCAAACTTATATGAGATAAAGAAGAATCTTTTCAAGTCTTCTATTAATGTAAAAAACTTTTTGATTGTGAAATATCATTCATTGTTCTCTTCATGAACATTTATATCTAAAGTTCCTTTGGTGTAACATCTACCATTAAGTGATAATTTTATATCACTAAGTTTTTTGATGGTGATTGGTAAGGTACACTATAGAGAAGTTTTAAGAATCCCTATAATTGAAGGAAGAGTGATGACAAAAATCTAGGAAATAAGGATTCAATCTTAACAATTGAAGAAATAGGAAAAATAGTGTAAAATCTAAGGGGTGAATGGGGGTGTTTTAAGATTTCCGTAAATTGTGTTTCAGATAATAAATAAATTGGAAAAAACTAAGATTTTATTTATAGGAAATTTTTGATATTTTAGCAACCCAATCCTTAATGATGACATCATTAGGTTTATCTTTGAGAAAATGGATGTAGTATCCCTTCTTCACTTTGTCTTCAATTCGCTGGATAAATTCTTGATCATCTTTTACGAGGATTTTTTTTATTCTGATTTTATTTTCTCTTCTAATATATAGTACAGCAACAACAAAAACAAATCCAATAATTGTCCATAAAATTGAGTCTTCTATTATACTTGTAAAAGAAGTAATATCCCCAATTTTTTTATTAAAAAAATAAGTATATAACTCTTTAACAACATATCCTTCACTTATCAGAAATCTGTTATAACCTCTTGCAGACGTATCATAATAACACATATTTTTAATAACTCTAGGAATAAAATGTAATAACAATATTGACGATAATAAAATTGAGAAAAACAGAAAACTGGTTATTTTAAACCTTTGTTTTTTAGTTGTTTAATTTCTTTCAATAATAAACAACAATAAGAATACACCTATAACAATTATTGTGATTACTATCAAATAAGTTAGTATTAGAAGAAAATCACGATATTGAATTTTAATTCCCATTAAGTACTTATAAGTTGAAAATGTATGATTTGGCTCATCTGTTATTCCTAATCTTGTACGAAAATCAATATACATAGATTTTGTTTTTAAGGAAATATCAAATAGCAAAGCTAAACTGATTATTGTAATTATCAATTGGATTACTATCATCATTAAAACAGAAAGAAAAAGTGATAATGATTTTTTACTAACACTAAATGATCTCATTATTCATGTTTCTCAAGATGCTTGCGGCTGAATTATGTCTATATATATATAAATTCAAATAGTGATTCATAGTATTCCTTCTATTAATTTAAAATATTTTGGCTGCAAAATTAAGCATTATTGTGTATGCGTTTTGTTTATTAGCATAACTTATAAGAGTTCGTAGATTATCCATAGTATATGGGACATTATTTTTTGTTTTTCACTAGATTAACTAGATTAGTGATGAATTTATTTACCAGAACGCAGGTTGAAAGCGTTTCATCTATTTCTATTGAAATTTCATCAATTCCATCATATAAATCTTTAATAGGATTTTTCACTTTGAAACTTTAGTAAAAAGAGTGGATTAATGTCGGTGAAATGTTGAAATAAACAAAAAATCTTAAAAGCACGAATAACAAAATATACTTAAGAAGATACAATGAAGAATGCGATTGAGGAGTAAAATTAAAAATGAGTAAACAAGTTTATGATTCTGAATTGTTAATCTCACACTTACCAGAAATTCTTGATAATAGAGTTGATAAAGATAAGAAATATGATGAACTAAAAACTATAATTGAGCAACGGAATTTTAGGTTTGGAATTCATTTGGCAATCTTTGTTGAACCTTATCTTCAATATATTATTGAGGGTAAAAAGACAGTGGAATCTCGGTTTTCAGTTAATCGTATTGCACCTTTTAAAAGAATTTTCCAAGGAGATTTAATTTTACTAAAAAGGTCTGGCGGACCTGTTGTTGGTTTTTGTTTAGTTAAAGAAGTGTGGTTTTATCAAATAAAACCATCAACCTGGAACGAAATAAGAAATAATTTTGAATCAGCACTTTGTGCTCAAGATCCACAATTCTGGAAATCAAAAAAACATGCATCGTACGCAACACTTATAAAACTTGGAGAATTTAACTCGTTTTCTCCGATAAAGTTCCGAAAACGAGATAGAAGAGGATGGGTAGTATTAAAACCAAAAGCATTTAATAAGAAACTGACTGATTATCAATGACAACAATCCTTTGTATTGCTGGAAGAAGAAAAAGTGGAAAAACTACGCTCTCCAAATCAATATCCGAAAAAAAAGGATGGAGACGACTTAGTTTTGGGGATTATATCAGAACTGAAGCTGAAAAAGACTTCAACTATAAATCACTTTCAGAAATTGAAAAGGAGCTACGTCTTCAAGAGCTTGGGAACGACCTCATAATGAAATTTGGTTATGAAAAATTTTGCCATAAATTCTTGGAATTTAATAAATGGAATAAGACTGAGAATTTGGTAATTGAGGGCGTTCGTCATAAACAAATCCTCATCAAATTAATGAAATTCTCTTTAAAAGTGTTTATGATTTATATTCAAGTAGACGATGAAGAAATTCGAAGAAGAATCAAAGGATCTGATGAAGATTTTCAACGATATATAAGAACAGAACAACATCCCACCGAATCTCAAGTGGTTACAGCTTTACAACTTTATGCAGATAAAGTTTTGGATGGAAGAGGTAATAAAGATTTCCTTGTTGAAGAAGTTATAAATTGGTTAGAACAAAGGGAGCTAGCTGAAGAGATTCATAGAGAAGAAGTTTGTCTAGCGATAAACCAAGCAAGATTTACTGGTCTAACAAGTTTTGAAGATATATTGCGGTTTATTGGGGGTGCTGATCCATTTCTTGTTGAAGAACTCATAGATACTGAAACAAAATATTCAGGAAATCAATTAAAGATACCTTCAATAGAAAAAATAAAGAAATCACAAGATAGGGCAAGACGGCTTAGCGCGGGTCTTTTAAATGATTTTCCTAGAGCCAATCCACGTGCAAGCCAATGGTGGTTTTCTCTTGAAACAATTGTATTTCTATCGGAACAAATCTGGAAATTAGCTGGAGGAAATAGTGTAGCTTTTTTGGGAGCACCAACAGTTGGTTTCCATTATGCTGTGGGTTATAATAAAAATGTTATCATTTTTGATGGAGATCGCCATGTTATAGATGTACTAAACAATAAATTCCCTCATGATTTAGAATTAACAAAACTAGCACAAAACTATAACGCCTTTAATACACTCCCAGAAGTGGAAAAAAACAAATATAACGTTGTTTTAATCGACCCACCTTGGTACCCACCTATTACAAAGATTTTTTTACAGCGGGCTACTGAATTAATCAAAAAACCAGGTTACATTTTATGCACATTACCCTCCAAATATACCCGTCCCGACTTAATTAATCAAAGAACTGAATTAATCAAGGATCTTTTAGCAAGAAATTATGAAATTATTTCATTAGATGCTAAAAGTATCAAATATCGTGTTCCTGATTTTGAATGGAAAGTTTATCAAGGTATAAAAGCATTTATGGGACGAATGTGGAGAACAGGAGACCTCTTGAGTATAAAAGTATTGGAACATTCAAGTTTGACTATTGCGGAACAAACACCTAAGGATATACAAATTTTTGCACGAGATCCCAAAAAAAGACGTTTTTTCTTAGATCCAAACAATATTTGCGATCATGATGGAGAAAAGTGTGAGGAAATAAAGGATTTTAACTCTGCCATAAGTACTAGACAATTCTCTAGAGATGAAATAACTATATGGGGAACGAACAAAGAAGCAATGTGTTTTTTCGATGAAAATATTGGAAGAATTATTTTAGATGAATGGGAGAAAAATAGGACACTTGATGAAACAGTAACTGCACTTTTAAATTATTTGAAAGAGAATAAAATGGAAAAAATAGATGTTAGGGAGATTGTGACAAAATTTAATGAAATTCTTCATCTCTGGAAAGGTGATTTCAAAGAAAAATATATTAAAACCGCCTTTCAACGAGAGAAAGAAGATATGGATAAGCTCTCAAAATTTGCAATGAAGAAAAAGATGAAAGTAAGGGAACACAAGTTTGTGCCTGATAAAAATCGAACAGATTTTCAAAGAGATAGGGATAGAATTCTTTGGTCTCATTCATTTAGGCACCTTTCAAATAAAACACAACTTTTTCCAACAGGGTCTGATGAACAACTCAGGCGGAGATTAGCTCATAGTATAGAAGTAATGCAGTTGGCTTTGACAATTGCAAACTCATTTGGATTAAATGCAGATTTAACCGCAGCTGGAGCTTTAGCTCATGATATTGGTCATGCTCCATTTGGTCACGCAGGTGATGCAGCTATAGACAAGACACTGAAACAAATTTCAGGATGGATTGGAGGATTTAACCATTATGAACATGGTGTAGATGTAGTTCGTTATTTAGATGATATGTACTTGTCATCTGGTATAGGACCACATTCTGGTTTAAACTTGACAATGGAAACAATGGAATGTATTTTCAAGCATACTTTTTTCAGAACGCGTGAAGACGGAGATTTATCCCAAGAAGAGCTCTCTGATATCACTAAGCATGATTTTTTGCGTGATAATACTTCTTGTCACCTCGAAGGACAAGCAGTTAGAATTGCTGATAAAATATCATACTTAGTTTCAGACATCGAGGATGGGGTACGAATGGGAGTAATTAAACTTGAAAATCTATTAGAATGTAAATTTTTCGAAAGATCCCCTATAGATATAATCCCACGGTCAGGAGAATCGCTTTTTGAAAGAATCATATCTCAACGGCGTGCAATTATAAACATTTTAATGGAAGATTTACTGAATGTAACTGATGGTAATTTATCAGGAATCACTGATTTAAAAGATATTAGAAATAAAAAAGATAACTATATTGTTTCCTTTTCATCAGAAATAAATCGTGAAATTCATGAAATTTGGGTAAAATTACAAACGGGCATCCTCCATAAGGATAAGCTTGTGGTGACTGAAAATGCTAATGCCACAAAAATAATATCAAACCTTTTGCTGCTATATATTGCAAAACCGGAATTCATTGATATCAGATTCCTTCAATCTCATAGAAAGTTAATTGGAACAGATTATATGAACTATTTCAAGGAAAAAATAGGTGCACGTGTCGAAATCCCAAACTCTCTATTAGAAAGATTTGACTATAAAATCGAGAATAGTCTAAAAAGTAAAAATAGATTGTTAGTATCAATTGAAAGAGTGATCTCTGCAGTAGATTATACGGCAAGTCTAACTGATATTCAAGCAAAAGAAGAATACCAAAAATATTGGAGATTGTTTGATTAAGAATTTCATTTAAAGTAAGTTGTACTTCTTCTAAGAAGATAATCCATCTCTATAACAAAAATAGTTGTAATTTTATTAATTTTTTAGATGTATTTCTGTAATTGGTTTTATTATATCCTTTGTTGAGTATCTCTCTTTTAAACAATCTGTCCAAATTTTCACGATATAATATTGATTTTCTATAGCTCGTTTGAATTTTTCGGAGATTGATGATATCGGGGAATATTTTTTAATTTCTAATGGAATTGTTCTTAAAGGTAAATAATGCCTGATTGCTTGTAATTTATCAATGAACTTATTAATCCTCTTTTCAACTAATTCAACTTCTGGAGCAGTAAATGTTACATAAGCATAAATATCAATATCTTTTAATTCAATATATTTATTTAAATTTACAAATTGTTGTTTGAATTGTATATTATTTGCCCGAGTGTTAAAATTAAAAGATTTTGGATCAAATCCTTTAAAACAACCAACTTTTCCATAATTCTGATATGTTTTAATGAAATTTATTTGATCCATTGATAAAACCTTAAAAAAAAAATCAGTTGTTAAATTGTCATCAGACCAAAGATAAACTTCATTGTGGATCTGATTCCTTTTTAATTCTAACATCATCCAATACAACCATTCAGGTACAAGATCTGGTTGACCTCCAGATAAAATTATCACATTTGGTTTATCTTCTATTTTCATAAATTTTGATATCAAGTCTGAAGCACTCAAGTATGTAGCATACTTTAAATTTCCAATAAGAAGATCCCTCGGTACAAAACAATACCAACAATTTAAGTTACACATAGAAACTTGAAAAATTTCAGCTCTTAAAATAGTAGGGGTCTCAATATTTAAGGATCTACATGCAGGAAGATTTGGTAAAGGATTTTTTGGCCAATCTGGTGAAGTTTTCATATTAAAATGATGAATTCTACCATATCCATTACAATTCGGCAACTCAGACAAATCTTCTTCTTGTAAAGTACCTATATAATTCGAAATGAGAATTTTTTTTTCTTCTAGATTGATTGCTTTTTCCCTTTTTTGCTTTAAATTTTCTAATCCACTCAAATAATATCATCTTTAAAATTTTCTTTCAAAAAAAAAAAAGAAATAAATTAATTATATTTTTTGTTCCTTAGGTTGGCTTCTTAATGATACCTTTTGCTTAATATATATCAATATTATTTCTGCTATAAAATTGATGTCTTCATTATTCATAATTTCATTTCTGTCAATGCCATACCATTCTTCAATGCATCTTCTACAGCATGTTCCTGTTGCATGTTGTGCAAGAAAAATAATATGTTTTCCCACGGGTGTTTGAGTTCCGTCACGAAAAATCTCTGATTTCTTTTTGTTAATTTTGTTGGAAAGTAATTTAATAACTCTCAGTCGCATCTCATCGATATTTAAATCTGATGCAGCTTTAGCCATATATTGTGGGATTTCCAAATCCCATACAGCATTTCTCCAGGTTTCTTTTTTTAGGCAATCAACAAAATAATCTTTATCTTCAAGATTATGCATATCAATTCTATTCCAATCAATTACATCCTTTCCACAGCCAATACAAGTATCATTTCTATAACTTTTACCTCGATTATCTTTTTTTCTCATGTTTTTTAAGAAACAATGAAGGTTATCTTCACATCTTGTACTACTACAAGTCAAGTTACCTAAGGCTTCAGTTATCTCCCAATCTTTAGATTTATTAACATCTTTAGTCATTTAAATCCCTCCTATAATCCAAGGCTCTTTGCAGAATATTGAAATCAGGTTGAGACAAGTTTTTTAAGTTGGAATGTTTTATGAGTTCCTTTTTAAATATCATAAAGGGATTTTGTTTTAATTCCTCCTGTAAATTTTGTGCTATTCCCCAGATATTATATCCTTGTTCATCTAACCTATATGCAAGGTAATTTGCTAAAACATCCACTCTAACACCTTCCTCCATAGCAACTCTTTTTATTGTTCCTTTCATAAATTTTATGTCTCTTTTCGCTGTTGCTACACACTTCTTAGCAAGAGTCTGAGGATTTTTCCCTAATAAAACCGCGGCAGAGAAAAGACTTGCTTTTCTCTCTTCTTCATTTGAGTACTTAAAAGAATCGACAGATATATGAATTTTTTCTTTACCTGAGATTACATGCCAGAGCTCATGAAAAAGATCAAACATCCAACGTGCTTCAAACCGAGTTTTTTGTTTTAATATAATCACATATCGTTCTCCGATCCGGAAGCATGCTGCATTAAATACTCCGGGATCATCTAAAGCAAATATTGGTATACCTAAATTCCAAATATAACTTACGCAATTTTCAAGAGATAGTTTATTATATTGATTAACAATCATTTTATTGATTTCGTATGGATCTTCGAAAATTTCTCGTATTGGAATATTTTCTGTAACTGAGTCTATTAATAGAGCAAGATAATGTGCATAAATAGTATATGCATGTACTTCTTTCTGCTTCCTTCCTTTTGGAAGTTTAAATATCACATTTTGAGGTAATTTGACAAGACTTAATGGTTTACCTGCTAAAATATCTTTTAATTGCCAACTATAGACTTTACCTAAATTGGATAATGTTTCTATGTTTGAAATTTTAGGTTCCTGTTGTTTTTCTCCGATATCCTTACTAATAGAAAAGTGATTTATAATAAAATCTTTATTTAAGCCTATTTCACTCAATTTACTGAATATCTTATTTAGAGGAATCACATTTTCCAAGATAATACCCTTAGATTTAAGAATAATCTTGATAATTTCATTTACCCTAGAGATACTAGTTGAAGCATACTCTGTTGACTCCCATCTTTGAATTTGTTGTTCTTTTACCCCTAATAATTCTGCAAATTCTTTTTGTGTCAAATTAAGACCAATCCTTGCTTTGATTAAAGAGGCAGGGATGTTTTTAAAATTTAAGAGGTCGTCGATTGGCACTTTTTTGTTGTTTTTAATATCATCATATTGAAATATTTCTTCTTCAATATCATTAATTTGACTCCTTATTGCCTCTATTTGTGCTTTTATTAGTAGTTGATCTATATCTTCTTTAGAATTGCTTAATTCATCTATTAATTTTTGGAACTTCTGGATTCTAGCTTTAGAAATCTTGTATTGGTATTCATTTGTTATCATTTTAATTTATCCACCTTTATACCTATAATACCCTTTTTTTGACCATTTCGATTATATTGGAAAAATTCTAGTATTGAATAAGTTCCTGTTTTACTTGGATCATAAGGGATAAACTCTCCATAAAATAGCATTTTCTGATTTAATCGTCCATTATAAAAATCAAAAAGTTCGGGGATATTATTAAATAAGATTGAAGCATCAACACCTGTTATATCCCAACAGACATCAAAATCATTGGGAAATTGTTTATTTGTAACAAAGGTTCCATCGAGATAGACATATTTACAGCCTGCCATTTTTAAATGGGTAAGTACCACTTTCAATCCATCCAACATTTTCTTTCGATGAATATTACAACTAAATTTAAGTGAAATTTCATCCCACTCAGCCCAATGTATCCCTTCGGGGAGTTCACCAAGAATATTAAAATTAGGAATTTTATTCAACACAATAAAAATGTTGTGTTGAAAATATTTAAATTTTTCGGTATATTCAAATTTTTTATCTCATTTTTATTCATCGCACGGGTTAATCCGCGTAATAAAATACTCCCAATATGACCGAAGAAGCGTGTAAAGCTATATTATTTGATTTATCATATAGTGAGAATTTTATTAGTATAAAGTTTAGTTCTAAGATTTTTGATTATTATAATAAATTTTTCAAGTATATCAAGGTGAAGATAAGACTAACGCAAAATTCATGAAGGAAACTCAGAACTATCGATTTTCATATACCATTAATGTCCAATAAGAATTTTGATTCTACATTTCAATATTATTAGATTTAATCTTAGGCTCAATTTTAAAGATGATCTAAATAACTTTTAATATTTATTACATAGTTTTTTATTAATAAGGAATTTATTAGAAATTTATAAGAGGCAATATAATTTTTAGATATAATACTATCAAAGAAGCAATAATTAGTATTATAAATAGCATTTTTAAGTAAAACCAAAATTTTCTTAAGTAATATCTTTTTTTACTCCATCTTACTATTTGTTCAAGAGCATTTGATACTTCCTTTAATTTTTTTTGTAAAATACTGATATCACCAATAAGTTCTGAATAATTTGGAAATTTTTTTTGAACTTCAATGGGATTCTTGTCTGGAGTGAAATTATTCTGCCAATAAGTATTAAATTCATAATGCCATTTTCTTAAAAAAGGTCTCATATGAGAATTTAAGAGAATAAATAAGACTTCATCTAAATTTTTACTTTTTATACCATCTGATTTCTTTTTTTCCTTGTTTTTCCTTAAAGGAATTTGTAATTCTTTAAGGTTATTTCTAATAATTTTAAACATATTATACCAAGATTCAAAACAGATTTTAATAATATCTTCATTTTCTACAAAATTAACTATTCCAACTCGAGTTTGTAATTCGCAAAAAATGTTCCAAGCCACTTTAATATTTGTTTTATCAATTTCAATATTAAATTCAGCATCAAACAAAAGAGGAAATGATACTTTAAAATTCATAATAAATAATAATAACCCGATAATAATTAATATTTTTAAAAATTAATTCTACTAATAAGATAACAATAATTTAGGAGGGATTTCTATTTCAAAAAGACATAAAGTTTTTGTAAGTTATCATCATGAAAATGATGAAAAATATAAGGATTTATTTGAGAAAAAATTTGAAGATATATATATCTCCAAATCTGTGGAAATTGGCGATATAGATCCAAATTTAAAGACAGAAACTATAAGACAGAAAGTTAGGGATGAATTTTTGAGAGACTCATCTGTAACTGTTGTTCTAATAGGGAGTGAAACATGGAAAAGAAAACATATTGATTGGGAAATATCATCAAGCATTAGAGACACTAAATATAACCCCAGATCTGGATTGATTGGAATTTTACTCCCAACATATCCAGGTTATAGTAAAAATAAGTATAATCATTATACAATACCACCCAGATTATATGACAATATAGAGAAAAAGTTTGCTGTGATCTATAACTGGACAGACGATTCGAATAAAATTCAAGATTGGATTCATGAAGCATTTCTTAGAAAAGCTAGAGTTTTACCTGATAATTCTCGACCATTATTTAGAAATAATCGCTCAGGGGATAGATGGAGTTAATTTTAAAAGACAAATTTTTTTCATCTTCTGCTATTTTCCCATATTTATTAATAAATTTATCTATTTCTTCTTTTCTTTCATTTAAGGCTACAAAAGTTGCTCTGAAGGAAATGTCGATCTCCAATATTGTACATTATCTAAAAAACATTATTTTACATTTGAGATAATAGTCTATTTCAGAGTTTATAATATCTAACGGCAAGAATTTTATTTCTTTTATTATCTTGATCCCAGACTTCCCAAGTATCAAGAATTCTAACTCTCTTTGTTCTCCATTATTCCTAAAATAAATTCTAAACATCATTTAGAAATTTTCTTCTTGTATTGTTTTTATTATATTTTTGTCTTAACCAATATTAATTGTAACGAAAATATAATTTCTACTTATTCATTCTGATAAATATATATAACAAAATTTAATCAAGGTTTCCATAATCCCTCTTTAGAATAATTAAAACTTCTTTCAAATCCACAAGCATTCCATATTGAATCAAAAATTGGTTTTAATAATTGAGAAGGACTAAAATTATAATCTTCAATAATGATTTCGGGTATTTGAACAATATCTCTATCTATTGGAAAAATTTCACGAATCGACCACTTTCTGTCTTTAGGGATTATATAGTTTTTCACATCAACCAGAGTTAAGAAGAGAAAAACGGGTGTTTCAATATTGAATTTCTTATAAACTTCAATATATCTTGGAACAACCTCTATTAAATCTTTTTCTACTGCTGTTATAGGAATCATTTTATTATCAATTTCAGACCAAAGTAAGGAACTATTTACTGCCTCGATAATTCCGTTTCTATAAAGTTGTACATATGAAAAAGATCTTTTTTTTCCAGAAAAGGAACTATATGTAAGTAAACCATCAATATTATAGCGTTTATTAAAGTTGGCGGAATACATTGGCTGTATATCATATAGGGATAGCTGTTTCAAATCATAATTATGCCTAGGATTAAAACTACTCATAGGAATTAAATGTAAAGCTATCTTGGGCGATTCATAGAATGGAATTGGTAAATTATTATTATTAATATCTGATATCCTTTTTTCTCTAAATTGCTTGATTTTTACTCCCATTGTTTCTGAAAGAAGAAATGCCGACCTTAATTCTTGAACATCAAACCGATATTTTCCATTAGTACTCCTTGTGTAAAAACGATCCCAAGCTTTAAATGAGATTCTATGTGGATTCATCCAACTCTTATTTATTCTAATAATTAAAACATATTTCGAGTTCTTTAATTGAATTTCTTGAATATTAATTGATGATGAAGGAATATTTGGTTCAATACCATCTCTAATTATTTGATCTAAACGTAAAATCTCTTGATCTACATTTGGGATCTCAATACCTTCTAATTTTTCGGGTTTTCCAGTTTTCCTATTTTCAATAATACCATAAATAAGATCTCCACCAATAGCATTTGCAAAGGAAGAAATATCTGCTAAGAATTCTTTTTTATCGGAATCATTATTTCCATTTAGTTCTGATTTATAATCTAATACTTTTTTTTCAATTCTCTCCTCATCTATCAGATGTTGAAGATCTGCTTCAGTAATATCTTCCAATTGTTTATTTAAAACAAGCATATCAAAAATATTTTGGAATTCATTTGCTTATAAATTTTAATGGTGTATTATTTTTCAATTTATTATTAGACCAATTTATAAATATAGTAATAAGACAAAAATTATTATAAAAAATTCATAGAGAATTTAGTTATAAATAAATTTATTTAATTGTGTGTGAGAAGTTATATTGAAAGAATCTTGCAGAATTCATGAAGTCATATCCATATATTTCACAGATGTTAATTCTCGATAACCGATATAATGTAGTTTTTGGTATCTCCCTTATAGTTCATTCTTGTTATCATTTAATTTTGATAATCCAAATAAGGCTAATACTCCAATTCCAACCAATGTAGCAATTCCTATACTTTCTCGAATTTTCTTATTTCGAGATTGTCCTATTAAGAAATCTATTGCATCATTTAAAGAATTGGTTGGATTATAAGGATCATATTCAATATATTCTCGTCCTGATAATGAACCGTGGGGGACAATCTCCTTCTCAACTAATGGGATTATACAATTATCTTTAAAAGTATTGCCCCATAACCCAATTTCTTGATTTACATACGCAGAATCTTTACTATTTCGAGTGTATAAAACTAAAAAATAATCACTATTATTTATGTTTTCTCTAATTTTTTGTGATATGAGTTTACCAATCTGACGATCTCTATCTGCTATGTAAGCAAAAATTTCATTAACATTAAGATATTTTGCTAAAACATTCACGATATGAATATCATATGTACTATGTGAAATAAATACCTTTAACATCTTTCAAATCCTCCTTTCTAAAAATAGTTAAATATCTTTTTAATAATCTTTGTCTTTATATAAACTAAGATGGTAACTTACTTTTTTAATTTAAAGGCAAAACCAGAAAATATTGTAAATTATACATTATGATATTCTGCCTCTTGAACAAGTTTTAGATTAAATAAAAAAATACTTTTGTTTTAATACCAGATAAATATTAATCTAACCAAAACTTTTAAAAAATATGGCAAAAAATTTTTTATCTCATCCAAATAGAGAATCACAGGCTACTAGTACAGCACATAGTTATGCGATTTATATTAAATTAGAGTAATCAACATAAAGTATTAAATTAGAGTAATCAACATAAAGCACGATTCTCTACGAGTGAGATCCTTCTACAATTCCTTTTTTAGGAGGGGGCACCTCGGGGGAGGTGGAAAAAAGAAAGAGGGAACGATTTTGGTTTAAAGGATAAAAATTTATATTTCACTTAGTTGAGATGTATAAAAGTCAAATCTAATTTATAAAGTAAACATCTTCATTGATAATTAATAAAAATCTATTCAGAAAATATTTCATCATGATAAATATCAGCAGATTGCTTGAATTTAATGATATTATCAAGCATTAATTTAAGATAATCTATTTTTTTATTTACTTCTATTCTATCAGGCCAATCTGACTCTAATTTTTCATTCACTAAAGGAATTTTAATATAGTAGCTAGGAAATTCTTTACTTTCGATAAAATCTAATTTTCCCTCAAACATTGATATTCCCCCCGTAAATTCGCGTCCTAGATCAGTTGGGTACCAAATAGTGTTTAGTTGATGAGCTTTTTCGTGAAATTTTTCCGTAAACTTTTGAAAAGGAGTTTTCATCATTGTAAGTAAATCAAAGCATTTATGTCGAAGCCATCTTTCAATTTCTTTTACTGTCTTCTCTGTGAATTGCTCATATGTATATAATTCGATATTGCTTTTCCTAGCAAACTTTTTTGCTCCTCTTTGAAAACCTACTTTACTAATGATAACTCCTTTTTCTGCTCCTATATCTGAAACTATAGAATATAAAGCAGCAACTTGAGTCTTTTTAACTTTTGTTTTCCAATATTTACATTCAACAATCACCTGAAACCTTAATCCACCAAATTCACTAACAGCTAATACGTCAACGTTATGAGTCGATCTTACTCCCCTAATTTTCACATTATTTTTTGCTTTAAAACCCAAATTCAAAAAAAGGTCTAGTACCCTTATCTCTAAATCTTTCCAATCCTTAATGGAATTTGATGATTGAATTTCATTCACCAATTTAAACTAACTTCTAAAATTATTAAAACTATTTACTAATTTAAATTTTTTTTAGAGGATAAGTAATTTTGGCAATACTAATCATAATCTCACTATTATATTAAATTGCATTAAAATTTGAATATCCATTGCTTATTATTAAAATAGAATAATAATTTATTATAGGTTAAGACAAAATAATTAACTGATCAAAAAAGAAAATTACTTCAAACGGGTTTAGGAATCCCTTTCATGAATCAGGATATATAAATTAAATAATTTTATAAAATAATGTTTTATTAAAGAGACAGATACCAAGGTAAAGAGATAGAATGTCTGACAATAAAGAAATAAAAGATTTAGATGAAATAGCTGCTATTGAACTGAGTATTGAAGCGAAGAACGAAATAATAAAAATTTGTGAGGATTTTTATGGAGATCATATTTTTTTACAAGGAGAATTATTATTAAAAATTATGAATTGTTGTTTAGTTCTCTCAATGCAAAAAATAGAAGAAAAAGCTATAAAGACTAGATTGATAATTATTGATGAGCTAAAAATGGATAGGGCTTGGCCTAAGGACACAGTCTTTATTAGATTCGATCCAGAATTATATACAAATTTAAAATTAACTCAAGTAAAAAAATATTTAGCAGCAACGGAAGCGCCTAACATTGCAATAGTTTTAAATACTTCAAATATGGAAAATCATAAGGATATTAAATTAATAGGACTTCTCGTCTTTAAGGAATCAATTCAGAAATTTGCCTCACAATTTAAATTGTGGGAGCTTAATCCTGAAAAATACGAAGAGCCATTAGGGTGTATTTATAACAGTCTTTTAATTACAATAGATAATGGAAAACTAATCTTATCATTTCTTAATAGAAAATTATTTGAAATTGAAAAAGGTCTTATATCCTATCATCCCAAGATATCTGATTTTATTTCTCGACTATTTGAACGCTCAAGATTTTATAATATTATAGAAGACTATCAAGTAGAAGGATTACCTTTTTTATTTGATGAGTATTATTCAATGTTTCACGAAATAATTTTTAATATAAGTGAGGGCAGATATGGAGCCATTTTAATTTTTTGTTATGAAGGAGAAATAAATGATGAAAGTTATTTTCATCCAAGTGCAATAAATGTAAAAGTGCCAATCGTTTCTTTTTTACAAGATAAGAAATATCCTATTAGAGATAAAGAAGATATAGAAGATATACTTAATATGTATAAAGATGTGATTGTAAGTCTCAGTAAAACAGATGGCGCACTTATTTTTAATGAAAATCTTGATTTAATATTAGCTGGAGCATTTCTTAAGGTCGAAGAATCTTCTATTGGAAGTGGAGGGGCTCGCAGAAAATCAGCAGAAGCGTTTTTAAAAAAAATTAAAAAAATGGGAATTTCCATATCTCAAGATGGAAGTATTCTTTTGTTCGATTTCTTACCGAAAGGCCACCTTGATTAAAGGATGGAACCAATGTTGATTTCATTCCAGTAAGTCTTCATCTTTCTTTGATAAGAGAAATGATGAATAAAAGGAGTCTCCACAGTATTAATGAGAAGACTCTTGGATTACATAATTCGAAAGATTTTACCTCTCGTGGATTAGAATTATTAGCAGCTTGTCTAGTTTTTGGTCAAGCCACTACCATTAATGTCGTTGGAGAAAGTAATCTCCTTGTTATTTATACTAAACCTCATATGGGTTTTGTGTCAGATCTTACTGAGGGCCAGTTTATAGAACCCAACAATCCAAGAAAATACTTTAGTCATTATGGAAGTTTACTTCAATCCTTTCTTAGAGGATATTCTGGACTTAATGTTCCAAATTACCGTATTAGGAAGAATATTGATGGAAAAACAGCAATAATGGAGGGTTTTGCGAAATTACTTCAATTTAAGATGAATCCAAGAATTATAGAATTAGCTGGAAAGGTGCTTTCTATCAGGGCATTCGAGAATAATCCTGAGATCTGGAATAGAAAGAGTAATAATTATGCTTTCAGTCAAGTCTTTGAGAATCTCATAGCCCCCTCAAGATTACCAACTTTTAGAGATGTAACCCACACCTTCTTACAAGTTTTCATTGGAAAAGAAGGAGCAGCGACACATAAAATAACTAGTAGAAAGCTTAGAGGCACCACAGCAGTTTTTTGGAAAAACGATTATTATGGAAGAATTGCTCTAGATTATGCTACAATTTCGCAATTTTTCGGTAAGAATTTTTATAAAATACAGCCAGCTCTGTTTTACACATATTATAATCTAGAGAAGACTCCTCAAGCTTTAAGTATTGACCAACTACTGAATTATGAATTTACTGATAAAATTGATCATCTGCACAAAAATTTCGATGATATATTATCTACAAAGTATAGTAACGGGCAGACACTGACAGCATTCTTTCATAAAGAAGATGCTTTAGGGCTTCATAGAGGCACGACATTGAGGGAGAAATTCCGTAGTGATTTGGACAAATTTACTGAATTGAAAGATGGAACAAAGATAGAAATAACACTCCAGAAAAATGATCAAACAGGAGAAATAATAAATAGAGATAAATTTAACGATTTCATCGCTAGCATTGCTTTTTATTTAGTAAAGTTTAATTCCATCGTCTTTATAAAAGAAGGAACGAAGACAAGTTGGGAAGTTAATTATGGACTTTTCGCTTCCCAGAGAGAGATCTTTAGTAATGAATATATTACTGGTCTCTCCGCCTCTCCTCTCGCATCCTCTGTAGTTCTTAGTGACATAGGTGAGCAAATATTGTTAGAATATCAATCAAGTTGGAACATTGAGGATAGTGAAACAGTTTGGAGTTTTGGAGACTGTTGGCCAATATATTTATTTTCCGACCACGCAAAGTTAACGAAATGGTTTAGAGATCACTTTAAAGCAGTAATTAAGAACTTAGCATAATATTACATCTACACCTTTCTCTTTTAACTTTTTTTTTAATTTTAGGATTAAATTAGAACCATTCAATTTATTTAATCTAAGTTCCTTTAATCGTTTAAGTTTCACTATCTTTTCAAGAGAATTTTCCATATCAATTTTTTTATTATTCCGCAAACTTAATTTTTCAAGCGATTTCAATTCCGAAAATTTCTCTGGCAATCTTGTAAAAGTATTTGAAGCAAGATTTAAATTTTTTAGATGTTCTAGTTTATTTAAAGAATAAGGAAGTTTTCTTAAGCGGTTATTATACAATGATATAGTTTGTAAATTATTTAAGCTTCCAATTCTCTTCGGGAGCCACCTAATTTTATTGCCGTCCAACCAAAGTTGTTCTAGATTTTCCATACTACATATTGAATTCGGAAGGTATCTCAACTTATTATAGCTTAACAATAACTTCTTAAGGGTTTTCAATTTATTTATTCCCCTTGGAATTTCTTCTAATAAATTACTTCCTATGTTTAGAACTTCTAATGAGTTAAGTTTTAAAATGGATATTGGAAATTCAATTAGCTCAAGCCTACTTAGATCTAATTCAATAATTCTTTTATTTTCTATTTTGATGCAATCTAATAAGACTTCAATGTTAGGGAGGGGATTAATATAAGGTAATTCCATAGATAAATCCATTAATGTCAAAAAATCCTTGTGATCTAACAAAAGATTTAATCTTTCATCTAAAGGTAAGTAACCTAAGAAACCCTCTATTATTAAAAACTTTTTTGTTGCTTCTGTTCCATTTTTATACCTTTTAATTATTTCGTCTTTTAACACTTTTCTAGCAACCGTATCTCCTATTTCGCTTAATTTTTTTAGAAGTGGGAAAGCAAGATTACTATGTAATAATCGGGTATCATAATCGTTCTCATACCATACTTGTAAGTTGTCGAGTAGGTCGGGATCATTACTGATCCTTTCCCCTCTAAGAACCACGCGTGCGAGTTTCCCCGCACGTGGCTCAAGCCGAGTGTTCCAGTCGCGTCACCGCGTGCTCTTTCGCTTATCGATGTCGCCACTTCTAAGCTACTCAAACCAAGGCGATTCAGAAGCGAAAACACTCATCGCTTCCTTAGATGGTTGCCTCTATATCATCGCGTGTCGTATATCCTCATAACCCTTCCTTTCCCAAACTTTCTTGACCTTAGGGTTCGGATCATATGGGGATAACGTCCCAACGATGAATTTATACTTCAATCTCCTGACATTAACTACTTGAATTAGAGAATATCCCGTCTTCTCGTCTCTAAATACCCAATTAGCGCCTCTGATCTTACCGAAATATTTATTCAAGATCCAATTCTTCCCTCTATGGGGATGCCTTCTTTTAGCCCAGCGCCACAAGAGCTTCCAAAGCTCGTAGTCCACGATCTCGAAGGCTCTATTTGCATCAGAGTAGCGATAGTACATTGCCCAGCCCCTAAGCACAGGATTTAGCTTTCTTATGAGTTTTTTCTGTTCCATCTGTTTATTAGACCATACGATTTCTTTTAGTCGATTAAGGAATTTCTTGATTTTCTCATCTTGAGGTCTCATGTATAACTTCTTTCGAGGTTGCTCAATCGTAAATCCAAGAAAGTTAAACCCCTCTTTCTTGGTGGTTATCTTGGTCTTCTCCTCGTTCAGCTGTATGCCCCGCACATCAAGAAATTTTCGCAATTTCGGTAATACCCAACTTTCTAAGATCCTCCTAGACGTCGCAGTTATAATAAAATCATCGGCATATCTTACCACGCAGACATCTTTATTATATCCCCTTTTATATTTCGGCAATGTATATCGCCCATCCCTTGAATACACTCCAAATAACTCCTGTAATCCATGAAGGGCAATATTCGCCAATACGGGACTGATTGGGTTTCCCTGCACGATACCTCTCGTGGTTTCATGTAATTTTCCTTTTTCTATTATTCCTGCTCTAAGGCAACGGATAATGACTCGAGAAAATTCATGTAGCCTTCTTGAAATAGCATCGTGCATGATATTATCGAAGAACCCGCTTAAATCTGCATCCAATATAACTCTATCTTTTCCATCAAGTTCGTAATAAATTTGTTCCATTGCGTCCTGAGTATTTCTTCCAGGGCGGAATCCCATCACATTAGGTTCAAAAATCGCCTCCCATTTCGCTGTTAACGCTAAAGAAATGATCGTTGTCATCACTCTATCCTTAATCGTCATCATTCCTAGAGGTCTCAGTTTCACATTATCGGGTTTAGCTCTCCGACGATGATATCGCTTTGATCTCCAGTCTCCTACTGTCTTAGGAATAAATCTCCTAAGCACGGGTTGGAATCTATATACTCTATAATCAAATTTATCTTTACTTAACTCCATTCGTTCTTTAGGTGTCAAATATATCTTACCATCTATTCCAGGAGTCTTACGTCCCTCATTCTTCTGTGTAATGAGATAGATTGCAAACAATTTCACAATCTCTGATTTCACCATCAGTTTCATGAGATTGCGTACTCCTTTCATATCGCCCTTCTTGGATGCTCCATAGATCCTACCCTGAAGTCGCCTTACATCACGTTCCAGTTGGGAGAAATTAATCTTATCCCACCACTCATCATGCCTATAGACTCGTTCAATGCTTTGCATCGTCTAACTCCTCTAATAGTTAAGGCTCCCTTCACGGTGATTTCTCAGTCTCGACCACCATTGAAGTCAGCACCCTTTCAGGTCGGGTCAAAAGACCCTATCCGCCTTATTATCAGGCGGC
>SDBT01005713.1_pt1 | contig 20813 bp, 36 predicted proteins | sample 2277101 | NCBI WGS metagenome assembly SDBT01 (sample SAMN10404973, study PRJNA504765) | marine sediment metagenome | isolation source: marine sediment core GS10_PC15, 103 cmbsf | place: Arctic Ocean: Southern Knipovich Ridge | collected 2010
TCCTGCACTTGCCGAAAAAATTGCAAATAACCGTGAAAGTATTGCAGCGGCAATTCAAGATAAAAAACGGGCGGAAAAAGAAATGTTGTCTGATGATGATTTTGATAAACTAATGGCAGATACCTCTAAACCATTAAGTAATGCAGCTATTTTAGAGTGGAATGCTCGTCGAAAAGCGAAAGGTAAGAGTGTCATTTAACTAAATATAACGACAACAATAAGGTAGTTTAAATGACGGCGGAAATTGACGAACTTAAACAAAAAGTTGAAATGAATAATGCTGTTCTTATTGATGTTCGTTTAGCTATTGGAGAACTACAAAGCAGTATTAAAAATTATGAATTGAATAACTCCCGTGACCATAAATTTATGAAGGAACGAATTGGTGATCTTGTGGACAAAGTAAATAAAGATATAAGCGAGATGAAAGTTATATCAGTGACAAAGACAGATTTTTGGCCCGTTAAGACTGTAGTGTTTGGACTTTGCGCGCTAATTTTAATGACAGTTTTTACGGCAATAATAAAAATGGCGATTATCTAATGTGGGCAAAAAAATTAGAACAACTATCTACAATATTATTTTTGGTAGTGATGTTCTCGTTTACTTCCGTTATTGGATATTGGGTAGTTCTCGACAAACATCCAACAACAGTTCAATATACACATGAAAAAGTATTAATCCAACCCGTAACCAGCCGCGAAGCGATTACCTCAAATCTGGAAACAACAATAGTGCAACCTGGAAAACAATATTTCATTTATTCTGAATACTGTGTTGATAGAAATATCCCCGGCCAAGTATTTAGAATTTTTCAAAATGATATTATTATTCGAACACCACCAATCCCAACATTTAGTCAAGTTGGTTGTTGGAAGCGATCATTTCCTGTCCAAATTCCATCCGAGCTTCGTGGAAATTATCGCATTAAAACTATTATACGAACAGCAATTAATCCTATTCGCACAGTTGATCATATCGGACTACCAATTGAAATCACAATTAACGTTGATTAAATAATGTAGTCGTATTATATTATGTGGCTATGTATACAGATATTAAATATGTTTATGAGCTTCGCCCAAGATTGGAAATGTTTAAAGTAAAAAGCAATAATCCATTCACGGTGAATGTTCGCTGCCCTGTTTGTGGTGATAGTAAGAAAAGTAAAACCAAAGCAAGAGGATACTTTTATTCACGTAAAGGTGGCATTTTCTTCAAATGCCATAACTGTCAATATGGCAGCCACATATCAAAATTAATTGAAATACTTGATCCTGATCTATATCGAAAATATAGGATGGAAAAATATACCACATTACCTAAATCAAACACGGTATCAGTATTCACAACAGAAGATATGAAACCAAAATTTAGTAGACGCCAGCCAACAAGATTAATTGGTTCGCTTTTTGATAGTATTGATACATTACCAGAAAACCACATCGCCGTCAAATTCTTGGTGGGGCGTAATATCCCTCGTGATCGATGGGATGAATTATATTATATCGAGAACATCAAAGATATTGGAAATTTATCTAAAGGATATTGTAAGAAAATCACAAGTGATGAACCAAGAATCATAATTCCATTTTATAATAGACAAAATAAATTAATTGCGGTTGATTGTAGAGCCCTGGATGATCATCACATTCGCTATCTGACTGTGACAATTAACAAAGACGAGTCACCAATTTATAACTTGAACAAGATTGATTATAATCAACGCGTATTTGTACTTGAAGGTCCATTTGATAGTATGTTCTTACCAAATGCTATTGCTGTTGGAACTAGCGACTTGAAAAAGGTGAGAAAATTTGTTGATAAAACTAATAGTACATTTATTCTTGATAATCAGCCACGTAATAAAGAGATCGTTAAAATCACGCGCAAATTAATTCTTAATGATTTTGAAGTTTTCATATGGCCAGAAATTCCTGAAAAAGATATTAACGAGCTCGTAACTTCGCAGAAACTCGCGTCGGATGAACTCTTGCAGTTGATAAATAGACATACGTTCAGCGGTATGGCTGGATATGCTGCTTTTGTGCGATGGAAAAAGGTTTGATATGAACAAAATTAAATATGTACAAAGTAGTGTTGATTATGTTGATAAACTAGGAACAGACTTAACAGTCGTCAATGCGGCAAGAGTGTCGTTCGATAAGAATCATAGTGTGTTAGACCATACTGATGAAGGGCTGATTAAATATTTGGCCGCCCACAATCATTGGACACCATTTGGACACGCTCAATTACAAATTCGCGTCAAAGCTCCGATTTTTGTTGCGCGACAATTAGTAAAACATCAGATAGGTTTGGTATGGAATGAAGTTAGTCGCCGATATGTAACTGATGATCCAGAATTTTTATCCGTTGAAAATTGGCGAAAAGCAGCAGATAATGTTAAACAAGGAAGTTCTAAAGAATTGATTAATAGTTCTCACCTTGCTGATGAAGATTATGCAATGATTGTTCATCAATCATTAACCACTTATAGGGCTTTGTTAGAAATTCATGTTTGCCCAGAACAAGCAAGAATGGTTTTACCAGTATGCACAATGACAACGTGGTATTGGACCGGATCACTTGCAGCATGGGCACGTGTGTGTAATTTAAGAGAAGCACCACACGCACAATATGAGACAACTGTTGTTTCAAAACAGATTAATAAAATTGTTCGCGATCATTTTCCACTATGTTGGAAGTATCTGTTCAAATATCAATAACAAGGAGTAATTAATATGAATGAAGAAGAATTGAAACAATTGAAAAAGCAGTTCAGAGCGGAAAATCAAAATACATCAGTTTTCTACATCGATGTTGGCGACATGCCACGAGCAGAAGCAGAACAACATATTCACAACATAATGAGCAAATATGTTCACAATAATAAGGAATAACAAATGCAATACGAAGGGATTGAAATTGATCTTTCCCGAGATCAGATGTTCGACCAACTTGGAATTAGACGCTTAAAAGAATCATACATGGCAGATGTTGAAACAAGCCCACAGCACCGGTTTGCTTTTGTTAGTAAAAAATTCAGCAGTAACGATCAACACGCACAAAGACTATATGATTATGTCTCACAGCATTGGCTGTCATATAGCACACCAATTCTATCGTTTGGTCGAACAGAAAGAGGGTTGCCGATTTCTTGTTATCTGAACTATATTGATGATAGTAGTGCAGGACTTGTTGATACATTGAGTGAAACTAATTGGCTATCAATGATGGGTGGTGGTGTAGGAATTGGATTTGGTATTCGCAGTAGTGATGAAAAATCAACTGGTGTAATGCCTCATATGAAAATTTATGATGCATCATCACTTGCATATCGACAAGGTAAAACTCGCCGCGGCAGTTACGCAGCATATTTGGATATTTCACATCCTGATATTATTACATTTCTAGAAATGCGGAAACCAACCGGCGATCAGAATATGAGATGTTTAAACTTACATCACGGAATCAACATCAGTGATAAATTTATGTTGCTATTAGAGCAATGTATGATAGATCCTGATATAGATGATATGTGGGAACTGGTCGACCCTCATAACAAACAAATAATTGATCACATAAGTGCAAAAGATTTGTGGCAACGAATTATGGAAATACGAATGCAAACTGGTGAACCATATATACATTTTATAGATGCAAGTAATCGAGGATTGCAACAAGAGCAAAAAGATCTTGGTCTATCAATTAAGCAATCAAATTTATGTACAGAAGTTATATTACCAACAGATGCAGAACGAACTGCAGTTTGCTGTTTATCTAGCGTTAATTTAGAATATTATGATGATTGGAATGGTAACTCTTTATTCCTTCATGATGTTGCAGAAATGCTTGATAATGTACTCGATTACTTCATTAATAACGCTCCTTCTCAATTGAAACGAGCTATTAATAGTGCATACCGAGAACGCGCGATTGGGATTGGAACCCTTGGCTTTCATGCATATCTTCAAAAGAAAGGAATTGCATTTGAATCGGCACTCGCCAAATCAGCAAATATTCGAATATTTAAACATATTGAACAATATATTAATGCCGCAAATCTATTGATTGGAAAGCAACGAGGACCTGCTCCGGATGTCCCGAACTCCGGTAAGAGATTCTCACATACAATGGCAATTGCTCCAAATGCAAGCAGCAGTATAATAATGGGTAACACTTCACCATCCGTTGAACCGTGGCGAGCAAATGCATATCGCCAAGACACATTGTCTGGTGCATACATGAACAAAAACAAGTTCTTAGATAAATTAATAAAAATACGTTGTGCGGATAATGATAAGTTGAATTATAATCAGATATGGAGTACAATTATAGCTAATGATGGTAGTGTACAACATCTTTCTTTCCTTGACGAATATGATAAGAGTGTGTACAAGACTGCTATGGAGATTGACCAGCGGTGGATTATTGAGCACGCTGCGGACCGGCAAAAGATGATTGATCAGGGACAGAGTATTAATCTATTCTTCCGGCCAAATGTAAACATCCTATATCTTCATGCAGTTCACTTTCTTGCGTGGAAGCTTGGAATGAAAACTCTATACTATTGCCGATCTGAAAAGATTGGAAAAACTGATAAGTTAGCAAAAAGAATTGAGCGGCAGATTATCAAAGAAATTGATCTGGAGCAGTTGATAGAAGGGGACGAGTGTTTAGCATGTCAATAAATGAAAGCAATGTAGGTGAAATTGATATTCGGATTTATTCAGAATCTGAAACGGTAAAACAAACAAATGGAAAAGACATTAAGAAATTAACATTCTTTGTCATCATCAATGGAACAACACACCGATTAAGCGCAACATGTACCTCAGAACTGATCGAGGATTTGAATGTTGATAAAGGGATCGACGCATTGGGCGAATTACACCACATTTTGTTGCAAGAGGTGTTGACTGAAACATTACAAATTGTTCAAAACAAACATTTATCTCGACCCTTGCATAAAATTGCTGCAAACAGTTTCTCGATAAAAGATCATGATTAGAGTATCAACAATTGATATAATGGAAGGCAATATTCCGCCAAAAGATGATTTTTGGTGTGACCATGTCCTTTTTGATATCTCTGAAACACTAGTGGCGGCGTTTGCAAACGCTCCATCAAATTGTGTTGCATTTACAATCCATGAAATTGTCGCACATTTGAAACATCGATATGAAAAAGCATTCGAAATCGCTCGCAAAAAGAATTTAACATTATATGTTGCACGTATTGGAACGTTTGAACGTGTTCTATATAAAGATTGGTTGAAAGGAAAAGATGATGAATAATACTACAGATAAGAAAATTTGCAAAGTGGCTCAATCAACGAGAGATCATGGAATAAGACATTTGTATATGATCGAAATAAATGCTCCTCTTGAATGGATAAGAGAAAAAATGAAAGAGATTCAAGGTTTTAATCTTATTGGGTAAATAAGTGACAACTGAGTTAGAAAAATTAGTTGCTATTGCTGTTGCTCAGGCAGGAGGTCCACACCCGTGCGCAATATTGGGACATAAGTGGAAACATATTGGTGGGGCAAATGCAGGTTGTCATGAGTTGTGTAATTGCAGCGTTCCTGTACATAATTGTGAGATTTGTGGTGATTGCGATTATGGTGACAATAAAGACGCGGACGATATAAAGGAACAATGTTTAAATGAGCTCGACTGAGAAAGAAATTAAAAGAATTCGTAAAAATTTACCAGATGAAATAGCGAGAGAAATAAATTCCGTGCAACCAATGAAACCTGAGAACATTGATATGGAGGCAATAGCTCGTTCACCACTATGGGTGTCCTTTTGTAATAGGCACTTCAAATGAGCTTAACTGACACGCGACCGTACTACAAACCATTTAACTATCCTTGGGCGTATGACGCCTGGTTGCAGCATGAGCAATCTCATTGGCTGCATACAGAAGTACCAATGGCAGAAGATTTGAAAGATTGGAAAAGCAAACTTGTTCCACAAGAAAAACACTTTCTTACACAGATATTTCGCTTCTTTACGCAAGGAGATATCGATGTTGCTGATGGTTATGTCAACAATTATCTTCCTTTCTTCCCTCAACCGGAAGTAAGAATGATGTTGTGTGGATTTGCAGCTCGTGAAGCTCTTCACATTGCAGCGTACTCACACTTAATTGAATCACTTGGTATGCCTGAGAGTACGTATGCAGAGTTTCTTGAGTACGAGGCAATGGCTGAGAAGCACGAATACTTCCACAAGTTTGTCGGTAAGTCTGAAAAAAATATTGCACAACAGATTGCTGCTTTTAGTGCATTCACAGAAGGGATGCAACTGTTTTCATCATTCATCATGCTATTGAACTTTCCAAGACATGGCAAGATGAAGGGGATGGGACAGATTATTACATGGAGCATCGTAGACGAGACGATGCATGCCGAGTCAATGATTATGTTGTTTCGCACATACATTGAAGAGAATCGCAAGATTTGGAACGACAAGTTAAAGAAAGAGATATATGACATCGCCGAAAAGATGGTTGTGTTGGAAGACAAATTTATTGACCTTGCATTCAATATGGGTCCTATGGAAAATCTGACGCCAGAAGATGTCAAGGTTTACATTCGCTATATTGCCGATCGCCGCCTAATTTCAATGGGAATGAAAGGAATTTTTAAAGTCAAGAAGAATCCTTTACTTTGGGTTGAAGAGATGGTAAACAGTCCAATACATACAAATTTCTTTGAGAATCGTTCGACAGAATATGCAAAGGGCGCATTAGAAGGAACATGGGGGGATGTATGGGCGAAATAATTGGAATATTGGAATCGCTGGGTATAAAGCCGTGGGAAAATGGCTATCACTCTATACAAAATAGTAAAAACTATATTATGATGTGGGGTGATTATTTTGATGGGCCCATGACCAGAACAAATTTAGTAATTGAGCATTGTATTGAATACCAGATATTTGATAATGGGTTTATCCGATGCCTCGTTGCGATCGTAACGAAAGAGCAGAAGGAGTCAATAGGAAACGTATGGATGAGATAGAAAATGAAAGAAAGTGATTTAACGTGGGTTGACAAAACATTTGGGACGGCTCGCTACCAACAATTCCATAGAGAAAACAAAGAGGGATTTCACAATAAAAGTCGTGAGGCAATTGAAGAGCTTGCAGCTTCTGTTGGGATGGAGATAGACGTGGAAGCATTCGACGAGTTGATAACTGAATATCAGGACAGAATCCATATGGGCCACATTGTTGCATATGGAATCATTCTTACTGAGGCTTGTAAAAGGAAGGGGATTATTCGTGAGTTGGAAACCTTTAACAGATGACGAACGCAAATTTTGTCAATACTTTATCAAATGGTTGGAGGTTCGGCGAGATTGGTATACTGGCGCGGTTCCATCAGACATTGATTGTTATAAAAGCGCACTACTTGAAAGGTTACGAAATGGTCTTGAACCATTAGATTTTCCACCTCCTAAAGGATATTCGTGCCCATGGTATGCATTAGTTGAAGATCGCGGTCCTCACTTGGCGATTTATAGTACAGATATTTCTTTTGCTTTCAAAAAATTTCCCCATTTTCCAAATGTTGATATTTGGATATTACAAAGTCCGTATAAAAGAGTCAAAAAACTTACTAATGTTAAAAGGCCTTATGATACAGAATATATTATTCAAGATTTGGGACATGGTGATGATAGTCCGTATAGATTTAGATTATGGTATGATCCTGATTACAAATACGGATCAATTGCAGTTGAACCACAAAAGGGAGCGTGGTTGATACAGAATGAAGAGTTTTATAATGGGTGATGTATGGGCAAAGTAGCAGACCAATTTAAATTCATTGAAGATAAGCTCTGTGGTGACAATGACGACTGGTTCGATGTCATCGAAGTATTTGGAGTTCGACCAGCATTCTACAATGGTCGGGATCGCGCATATGTAGGTACATTATCTAAGAATTGGACAAACGCGACCGTTGCAGTATTCCATACACGAGAAGAGTGTAAAAAGTGGTGTGACGATGTCAATGATATATTAGGACCACATGATATATTGGACGTCGATTGATGAGTGAATTAATAGAAGATGCAAGGACACAAATAATCAGCGCGTGCAAAAGTGTGTTTGATCCTGAGCTACCTGTTAATATTTACGATCTCGGATTAATTTACGATATTGAGATAGATGAAAAGGGTGAACAAGTTGATGTCGGTGTAACAATGACACTGACTTCTCCCTCATGTCCTGTTGCTGGATCTCTTCCAGGTGATGTTGAAACAGCAATTCAACGATTGGATATTGTCCGTTGTTGTGATGTTCGTTTGACGTGGAGCCCTATGTGGACAATGGATAAAATGAGTGATGTAGCTTCTTTAGAATTAGGATTTATGTAAAATGGAAAAATTAACGTGAGCTGGAAACATAAATTGTTGTATACTGGCGAGCAACTTGCAAAAGCCGAGCCAGTAGTTAGTAGCTACCCAAACAATTTTGACAAAAGCGGCAAACTACATAATCCGAAAAACTGGCAGCGATATGTTGATGATTTTAACAAATGTCAATTAAGAATACCAGAGGCATTATTTTATGTAATTACACAACGCGACATTTGTGACTTTGAATATTACGAGGAACATTACCGACAATGGATAGTAAATCTACACAACCAAACAAAACCGAAATCTTAAAGAAAAATTTATATGAAGCTGGTCATATTGGTTTAGATATGTCACCGGGTGATCCATTATGTCTTGAAGCACTACAATATATAACATTACTGGAGTTTGAACTCGATGAATCAAAAGACTAAAGTAATTAATCTATTCGCCGGACCTGGAACAGGAAAGAGCACGACTGCTGCAGGGCTATTCAATCTTATGAAGCTTGGTGGATATCGATGCGAGCTCGTCACAGAGTATGCAAAGACTTTGACGTATGAAGATCGAATGACAACACTTCAAAATCAATTATACATTTTTGCAAAGCAGTTCCATAAGATGCAAATACTTGTTGAACAAGTTAATTGGATCATTACTGATAGTCCGTTGCTCCTCAGCTTAGTTTACGGGCGCAAAGAGATGGAACAACTTTCGACATTTGCACCATATGTTTGTGAAGTCAATACGTTGTTTGACAATTATAACTTTTACTTGTATCGCGTCAAGGAATACCAGCCATACGGAAGAATTCAGACCGAGGAAAAGGCTCGTGAGATTGATCTAGAAATTCGGTCGATGTTAGGGCGGCAGAACCAGAAATTATTATTCATTGATGCAGATCCAGATGCACCGACGAGAATAATAAATAGTCTCGAAGGATATAAAGGCAATGCGCATCTGGGGTACTAAATGAAAACATTCAAACAACACATAAAAGCCTCTGAATACCAGATATTCCAGACATTATGGCGCAGTAAACATCCCATTAAAGAGCAGAAATATCAGCCTGATTATAACAAACCTGATTATGATCCTCGTAATATTCACATGCCAAAGGGACAGGAACACGAACATAAATCGTCAATAGATACAGACGATCTAGATGAAAAATTACAACATCATTATCATAAATTTAATGGCGATCACGCCGCCGCTATAAAGGATTATACGGGAGATGGTTCTCGCCCACTTAACCATCATTTAGTCAAGAAAGGAGAAGCTGGAGCCCCTCACGATAAAAGATATAATACAAAAATTCAACATCTTGACTCTGCTATGAAAGCTCACACGAAACACAAAACTCCACATCCAGCACAAATCGACAACAACGGTCACCAAACCACCAGGTGATGGTGAACCAGGACTTATTCAACATACTTGGCATGCAAAGATTGTAAAATAGAATGCAAAAATAAGAGATAAATAATGTCAGTGAAATGGTTGCGAAAGTATCTCTATGACAAGTCAATATCTATGGTTGTTTAATGGAAAAGAGTTTACCTCAGATAATATTGAAGATAGTTACGGATTTGTGTATCTTATAACAAACACACAATCTGGCCGTCTTTATATTGGTAGAAAGTATTTTTTTAGTATTCGAAAAGTCAAAGGGAAGAAACGACGACAAAGATTTGAAAGTAATTGGAAAAATTATTGGGGGTCTAGTATCCACTTACTCGAAGACATTAAAAACTTGGGTAAAGAACAATTCAAACGAGAAATTCTAAGTATTCATAAAACAAAAGGCGACGTGAATTATACAGAAGTAAAGCAATTATTTCGTTGTAATGTATTAGAAACTGATCTATATTACAACGATAACATTTCAGCGCGGTGGTTCAGTAAGCCACAACATATTATTGAAGGACGACGCACAAAGAATGATATGGCAAGAAAGTTGTAGAAACCCACTATTTTCTGATTTTATGAGATATCAGGGCGTGCTCTCTCTACGTGAGTTGAATGTAATTGATAATATTGAGATGGAATATCTCTACGGTGACCAGTCCCATAACCATGCATTGTATAGTATCTTTGAGATCATCAACAAAGACACATTCCCAATGCATGCATATCAAACAGTAATCAGCAAGCAGAAACTATTCAGTGACCCCGTAATTGGTAACAATTATCTGAATATAAGAGGTCTGCATATCCTCCGCATAGTGTTTGCATATTATGCGTTCGTTCAGAATGGTATTGATGAACGGTTGATTAGTCCAGGTTATATCATCTTTTCAGATTTCCTACAAGAACAAGAAGTAAAAATACTTGTTGACGAGATTAATATATATCCGATCGAAATGAACAAGACTGCAATTAATTTGGTCCGATTAAATAGTATTGATGATTTGCTTCTTCCACTGATCAGTCGTAAAGATGAAAAATGTGCAATAGATAATATGAAAAACAACACATTCATTCAACGTTTACAAAATGATCCAGATAATGATGATATGCAGAAAGATATGCACAGTGATATCTTCTTCCCTGCATTAAAGTTCTGGTATTTTCCACAAGCAGTCGGACCAGACGACGGCCCGTTCAACTATGTTTCAAACTGTAACTATCCAGCACAGCTAATGGTATTACACTACAAACAAAGTATAAATGCGGCAAAAAATAGTTACGAAGATTGGCGAGGTAAGAGCCATCATGAAGGATCGTTACGATTTAGTGAAGACGAAGTAAAGTTTCATGTAGATCAACGACCTGAAAAGATTACGTGCAAGGCAAACACGCTTGTAGTTGCAAATGTATTTGGACCACATTTCAGGGGTAATCCATCTTCAACAACAATTCGCAATGCAATCCACGGCTCGGTCCGAGTTGATAATCCGTTTGAAGTATTTGACTAATGGAAATTGATCAGTTTTTTAATGTTCCGTTAATTGAATTTAAAACTGATGTTCAGTCACGTGACACGTTTTTACATGAATTCAGCTATGCATGCAATATTATGCAGCGAGGCTATTTAATAGAATTTGGTGTATGGAAAGGAATTTCCATAAGATACATGGCTGCGCAAAAAACAACAGAAACAATATATGGTTTTGACACTTTTGAGGGGCTTAAACAAGAGTGGAACGTTGGAAGCAAAATAATCGATATGCGTCAATTTGCAGAAGGCGGTATTCCAAATGTTCCTAATAATGTTGTATTAATTAAAGGAATGTTTCAAGATACGTTGCCAGATTGGTGCGTGAAGTACCCCGATCCGATAGCGTTCATTAATATTGATTCTGATATATATCGATCAGCCAAATTTGTTTTACGAACCCTGAATTCGCAAATATTGCCAGGAACAATTATCCGATTTGATGAGCTGACAGATTGGTCATTATTTAAAGAGACTCGAAATGATAAGCACACATTCTCACAATACACAACGTGGGAGCAAGGCGAGTGGAAAGCACTGAACGAATGGCTTGAAGATTTCGATCGACAGGTAGAACCAGCATGGAGAAACTGGCATCAGTCTGCAGGAATAAGAGTAGTCAAATAATGAGATATAATGTTCGTGGTGGTTTAGGTGTTCAGATATTATCAATGATCGGTTGTTTTGCCGATGCGCTCGATGTGGGCAAAACAGTCAGCCATATTAAATTAAATTTTGGAAACTATCCTATTCATAAAACTACAAACAATCAGATATGGGAACCAGATATTGACTTCATCACTCCATTAATTGAATTTACTTCACCAGTCACGATTTTAAATACGGTCGGCATTAATAAGTGGAATATTTTTTCAAGTGTTAAACGAATTGAACAAATTGTCAAACATTTTAACACAATTAAAAATATAATTTCAGTGAAAGAACAGTGGACGGGGTGGATTCCATTCCGGTCAGATATACCTATTATTCACTGCCGCCAATTTGACCGGCCTGTTGTCAGCATATCAACATACAAAAAAATTGTCGACAACGTTGGTTATTGTTATTTGATTGGTGACGATCGGGAAATATTAAGACAAGTAGCATCAGTGAAAGGATCTGTTCGATCTCAATCAACAATTGACGAGTGGTATTCATTATACAAAACAGGTAAACAGTGTATCGGTGGCTACTCAAGTTTTACATTGTCTGCGGCTCTCTTGAATCCATCACTAAAATTACAAATAGTTCGACCTGAATATTCACAACACTTGTCCCCTTTACATTGGAAATGTGTTTCAGTATTAATCAGTAATTTTAATAATTTAAGTTGGTATAATGTATAAAATATATTCAAATATACAAAAAGATGTTCTACTACATATGGTTTTTTGGGCTACTGAATTCCCAAAGAATAAAAAAAAGCGATCTGAATTGGTCGCGCCCGATGAATGGATACAGGTATCGGCTTTGAATATGGATAAGGGACAATCTTTCAAACCACATCAACACATATGGAAAGAGGTACCAGGTACAGCAATTGCTCAAGAATCATGGGTTGTTATAAGGGGGGCGGTTGAGGTTTCGTTTTATGATGTAGATGGAACCCTTATTATTAAACGTAATCTATATCCAGGTGATATATCAATTACGTTACAGGGTGGACATACATACAAAATTTTGGAGAATAATACATTTGTTTATGAATTCAAAACAGGTCCATATACTGGTCAAGAGAACGATAAGATATTCATATGATCCAAATTGATGAAACTGTAAAATATGCATCGCCCGATCTTGTCTGTTTTATGGGTAATAATATTAGAATTGATCATGGCGTATTTGTGACAGCATCGTTAGAAATTTGGAATTATGTTCATCTAGCGCCATATACAACAATTATTGGTGGACGACAGGGTAAATGTATATTCAAAGATTTTTCTTGGACATCAGTCGGTGCGCGATTAATATGTGGTTCAGATCTGCCTGGTAAATTAATTGGCCCGACTATTCCATTTATGTATCGTGATGTAAAATTTGGAACAATTGAAATTGGCAATTTCAGTGGTATATACACAAATGGTATAGTAGCACCGAACGTAAAAATGGCACAAGGTAGTATACTTGCTGCAAACAGTTTCTTGACAGAAGATACAGAGCCATGGACACTATACGCAGGTAATCCTGCAAAGCCGAAGAAAAAAATTGATAGTTACTTATGTTTAAAGTATGCAGAGGAGCTTGGTTATGACATATAATAGTTGGCCGCTCGGCAAAATTCCACGACATATGCAACGACCCGAATTAGATCAGGTCAAATTGATCGGATATGATTGGAAGGATCCTCGAGATGTTGTTAAAATGTTTGAGGAAGAGGTCGCACGTTTTGCTGGTGCAAAATATGCTATAGCTGTTGATTGTGCAACAAACGGAATCTTTCTTGCAATTACATGTTTGCAAAAAGCAACCTGGTATATCGAACCTGGGCAGCGCCCGGTGAAAAGTACAACCATTACAATTCCTAGCCACACCTATATTTCTATTCCAATGCAGATACGACATGCTGGATGTAAAGTTAAATTTGAAGATTTTGCATGGTCTGGTATATATCAATTAAAACCATATCCAATTTGGGATGGTGCTGTTCGTTGGACAAAAGGAATGTATTCGGGTGGTCTACATGTTGTATCGTTTCAATTGAAGAAAAGGGTTCCTATAGGCCGGGGTGGAATGATATTAACTGATGATAAAGACGCATATCAATGGTTGAAAAAAGCGTCACATGATGGTCGTGATTTGGCAAAGAGTTACATGAATAATGATTATGATATGCTTGGATGGAATGCATACATGACTCCAGAAGATGCTGCAAGAGGTTTAATTCTTATGAATCTTGTTCCAGAAATCAATGCTGATTCGGGTAACGAGTCAACGTATAGTGATTTAACGCAGTATAAAATATTTAAGTCGTTTCCATTATGAAAGCACTAATTACAGGTATTAATGGACAAGATGGAAGCTATCTAACTGAATACCTCTTAGAATTAGGATATGAGGTGTTTGGTATTGTACGGCGGCACAGTATTGCAGAAAATCAAAGTTCTCGCATTGCTGATGTAAATAACCAAATTAAGACATTCTATGGCGATCTGACAGACGAGCATGGTTTGTATCGAATATTTAATGAGGTGAAACCGGACGAAATATATAATCTTGGAGCAATGAGCCATGTTCGGATTAGTTTTGATGTACCAAGTTTTACAATCAAAACAAACGCATTAGGTGTTTTAAACATGCTGGAGGCAACTCGATCAGTCGTTCCATATGCAAAATTCTATCAAGCAAGTAGTAGTGAAATGTTTGGTAATAGTGTTGATAGTGATGGTTTTCAACGTCTAACTACACCAATGAATCCAACAAGCCCATATGGTTGTGCAAAACTATTAGGATTTAATCTTGTTCGACATTATAGAAACGCATATCAAATGCATGCATGTAATGGGATATTATTCAATCACGAGTCCCCACGCCGTGGTTCAAATTTTGTGACAAATAAAGTCGTGAAAACTGCTGTGCAAATTAAAAAAGGGTTGACTAATGTACTAGAATTAGGTAATATGGACAGTCAACGAGATTGGGGTCATGCATATGATTATGTTCGTGCAATGCATAAAATTATTAAACACTTTGATAATTTCACCTTTGAGCAAGCAGGAGCATATGATTGGATAGTTGCAACTGGTGAAACTCATAGTGTTCGTCAATTATGTGATTATGTTTTTAATCGGCTTGATATGGATTACAATAATTTTGTTCAAATTAATCCAAAATATGTGCGACCAGAAGAATTAAAATACTTACGAGGTGATAGTAAATTAACACGAATTGCTTTGAAGTGGGAACCGACATATACTTTTGAATCAATGCTTGATGAAATGATAGAATATTGGGAGAAAAATTTATAAATGCAACCACTGCCTTATGCACAATATACCAATAAGCTGAAGAATAATGTGTCTGAACATAAACCGATCATTCCAATGTATATTGGCACGTCCGCAAATGGCGAAGATGCGTCTGCAGAAATCACATACGAATATACGCTTCGTAAAGAACTTGACCCTACCTACCACCTAGAGATTGAGTGGATGCGTCAAACAAATAACAAGTCAAGTATCTGGGGTGGATGGCAGACAAAACATTGGAGTACTCCGTTTAGTGGATTCCGTTGGGCAATTCCAGAAGCATGTGGCTTCAAGGGACGTGCAATCTATACTGATGAAGACATGTTAAGCTTCCGTACAATTAGTGATTTGTATACGATTGATATGGGTGGGAAGCCAATTGCTGCTCGTCGTGGAACTCGATTCGGAGGTCATGAATTCTGCGTAATGGTGATCGATTGCGAAATGATGAAAGATTTTTTAATTCCAGTAGAAAGAATGAAAAAGATTCCTGAATATCACCACAGAATGATAAACCAGTTCTCAGGTAACGAAAGCTTAGTACAGGAGTTAGATCCTCGTTGGAATTGTCTTGATGGTGAGAAAAGAACTGTTGACGACATGTGGATTTTGCATTATACTCGAATGAATTCGCAACCATGGCAACCGGGATGGTTTCAGGGAAAGATAGAAAACCACATTCGCCCAGAGCTTTGTGAGTTGTGGTATAAGTTACACGATGAAGCCCGTGCGGTTTATTTACCACACGTACCAAATGAAAAAGTTGTGTACAATATTATAGGACAGTAATATGAAACACCCAATGCAGGAAATTGTGTTTGATGAAGACGGAGTCGCAAGATTCCGTTCGAATAAAATTGTTACCTACCTTCTGGAAATGGGGCCATATGATATGAACAGTATCGCTCTGCAACGATTTTCACAGGAAGACCAAGAACAGTTCGCTCAGTTAATTGGGTATTCTGTATCCGGCGCTGGCGGCTTGAGCTACATGTCTAACGACCTTATTAACGCGGCAGACGAACGCGTTGCAAAAATAATGGTGGAAAATGCAATGGACTGATCATCTAATTTCAATCAATCAATTTTCAGTAAGCGAGCTGGAACAATTTTTTGAAGAATGTGAAAATACAAAAAACCGCGGAGTTGAAGGTTCTGGCCGAACGATCGCTAACCTATTTTATGAGCCTTCAACAAGAACATCAGCAAGTTTTATGGCTGCTGCGTTTCGACTGAACATCAATGTCATACCGATCAACAACGTAGAATATAGCTCTGTTTCTAAAGGGGAAAATCTTGCAGATACTATCAAAACACTTTGTTATTATTGTGATTTAATAGTCCTTCGTCATCCAGAAAATGATGCAGCAGATCGAGCTATTGAACACAGTTCCGTTCCAATTGTCAATGCAGGTTGTGGAACTGGGGAACACCCAACACAGGCACTGATCGATGCGTTTACAATTTGCGAACATTTTGATTATTTCAAAGGATTGAAGGTGTTGTTTATTGGTGATAATGATCGGAGCCGAACTGTACATAGTCTTGCTAAATTATTATGGACACTTGGAACAACCGATATTTCATATCTCGATCCACGCCATGAACACTATAATATGGATAATTTTATTGAAGAAGCATGGGATGTTGTTTATGTAACAAGAATCCAAACTGAACGTGGTAGTACAGGCGAATATTTAATCCCTATCAACTATCTCCAAAACCTTCCAAAAACTTCAATCGTCATGCACCCATTTCCTCGAGTCAGTGAAATTCCACAAGGATTCGATATAGACCCACGCGCAAAATATTTTCGACAAATTGAAAATGGTGTAACAGTTCGGCAACAAATTTTAGTGGATATGTTAAATTTATGACGGGTATTTACGGACAACAACCAGAACACGATTGCTTATTTGCTGCATGTGATAGCGCATATTTTATTGACCACGCAATTCCGTTAATATATTCAGCCAACGCAGTGAACAATAACATCCATATTCATATTGTCAACCCATCACCTGTTGTTGTTGCGTTGACGAAAATCATCGATGAAGATTGTTGCAATATTATCACAACATTCTCATTCCATGATGCAGATATAGATCAATTTACTGACGAGCAACGTCGTGTGTACTACTCGACGATGCGATTTGTATTTGCTCCATGGGTGATGCAGAATAATATCAGTATTCTTATCATTGATACAGATTGTTACATGAACAAGAAATTTTTATTTGATAATCACCTATGGGCTGACGTCGGTATATATTTTAGAGATTCTTTACCAGGAACTGTTGGGTGGGAAAAAGAAGGAACACGAGTCGCTGCAGGAATTGTTTATTATAAAAAAACAAGCACAGTATTTGCTCAAGAGGTGGCTAATTTTATTTTAAAGAATCAATTAGCATGGTTTATTGATCAAGTTGCTTTGTGGCGCACATTTGATGCCTGGCAGGATAAACTTGAAATTTTTTCGTTCAATGAAAAAGATATGGATTGGAGCTTCAATAAGGGATCAATGATCTGGACAGGTAAGGGTTCATTAAAACATACAAATAAAAAATACATTAATAGAAAGAATCAGCACTTATTAAAATTTGATGGGTGGCGGGATAGATTTTGGGGGAACGTAGCATGCCAATAATAACAATAAACCGATATGATCGAAAGATGATCCAGAATAATCCAGATTGGATATTTTGTTTTGGTGACAATGAAGCACGTGTTGGTAGGGGAGGGCAGGCAAAAGAATGTCGCGACGAACCGAACACAATCGGAATCAGAACAAAACGTAAGCCAGAACATGGAAAGGACGCATATTGGACCGATGACACTTTCGTATCGAATCGCGAAATGATTATCGAAGATTTTTTAAACGTCGTCCGACATCTAGCGAGTGGTAAAACTATTGTGTTTCCAGAAGATGGATTTGGAACAGGAATGGCAAAATTAGCAACAAATGCTCCAAACACGTTAAATGTTATTCAAGTGTGTGTTGAAGAAATAAAAAAGGCGTGGGATAATGAGGAAAGTGCTAATACTGCAACCTAGGTTGGACGTAATGTTCAAGAAAGGCCCCGTTCCGATGGAACGAGGACCAGTGATTCCAATTCGTGTTTATTGGCAAAAATTTGTTGATGCTGTTAAATTAGAACATTTACAACGTGGAGATATTGTTCGTGCCGTTGAGTTGCCGAACTGGCAATTCTCGCCTGATCTTGTTGATATGTATAAGGCAGATCTCACGTACATTCCCCATAAAGAAAAACACAATTTTGATTGCGGTGATGCAAATGTCCTATATTATATGCAAATGGTTATTCCACACTTGTTTATGGTCGATCCACAAGGATGGTGTGCCGGCGCAAGTAATTGGCCGATCGCACCCAGTAAAGGGAAGGTTAATCGTATTGCTGTTAATACACTAAGAGCTAGAATTGACAGCAACGAAAGCAAGTTTGATCAACCGAAACAGACAGGTGCATTTCCAAAAGGATATATTTTCTTTCCGTGTCAGATCCCACACGATGAAACTATTAAATATCACAGTGACGTCTCTGTTGCAGATGCATTATTAGAAACAATAGACTTTGCAAGTGGTGCTGGGCTGAATGTTATTGTTAAAGGTCACCCAGTTAATCGAGCCTCGTGCGAACCGTTACGGAAGATTACAGAGAAGTATTCAAAGGTTGCTCATTGGGTTGATGATGTAAGTGTTCACGATCTACTAAGTGGTTGTGAGGCTGTATTTACTATTAATAGCGGCGTAGGAGTAGAAGCAATTCTCCACAACAAGCCGGTGTTTGTTTTTGGGCGGGCCGATTATAATGATGTTGCATTTAATATAAAAATAGATCCAGAATCATTACAGTCTGCAGATCGAACATGGCCGGATCGTTATAAGCGGATTATATATTACGACCGCTGGCTGGACGCATACATCAAAACTTGTTACGACTGCAACATCTCGAACGACTTCATTAAATTGCCTGGAGAGTAAAATGAATTCACACCACGAAAAAGAACTCGAACTACTTGCTGATTTTATCAGAGATGAAAAGGTGACGCGGTATTTAGAGATAGGAGCGCGAAACGGAATATCTGTAACATCAGCAGCAAAAGCAATGCCGCCGAACTCTGTAATCACAATTATTGATCTAGCTGATGGACCATGGGGTGGAAAGACTGAACACAATCTACGACAAGTCCGTGCTGATATTAGATATTTATTTGAGCATCAAGTTAACTTATTATTTGCTGACTCAACGTCAGAGCGCGCTATCGGATTTGCTAAAGAATATGGCCCGTATGATCTTGTTTATATTGATGCTGATCATCGATACGAAAGTGTTATGAATGACTGGAAAAATTATGGACCAATGTGCCGAATTGTCGCGTTCGACGACATCTGCGCCACACCGGATAAAAAACCACAAATTTGTGAGGGCGATCTTGAATTTGGTGTTTATAAATTATGGGATGAATTAATTGGTGATGGAAAGCTAGTTCACGCCCACTTCAAAGCTACAGAAGACACTGAACAAGGAATTGGTATTGTTTTTCGAAAACATCCCTTATATGAATAAGCTGCAAATTCAAACTTCCACTTGGATTAAACCTTTATACGGCTCACCATCTCGCGCCTCACCAGCATATCCACGGGGATTACTGAGATAATGGATGCCGCCGATCATAAAATCTTTATGATAATGAGTGTGGCCGAAAACCCATATCTTAATTAATTTGTTCGCGTCAGCAGCTAATACATTTTGCATTTTTGAATTTGCATATGCACCATTCAAAGCATTCCATACGCTATTTGGATCCTTTTTAAACACGATTCCTTCCTTTACAGGAACAGTATGGGTGATCATGACGATGTTTTTAATTTTGTCGTCATTGTTCAGATCGCCAACAGATTTAACCATGCGGCTGGCCTGCACCTTTGCTAGCTCTTCTGGATCTCCCGACAAAAATTTAATATACCGGCTATCGTTGTTGTACATTCTCCACACATTATATTGGACGATAAAATCTCCATATCCCATACGAAAATCGTACCAACCGTTCGCGCCAACGAATGCAGTGTCACCAATAACGATAAAGCCGCCATTTAAAAAAGTGACATTCTCAGGCATATGTGTCATAAAGTAATCCTCAGCGGATGGAACACTCCATTGGTCATAATGCTCGCGATTGCCATCAAGTATGCCAAGAAGAACGGTGCCGATATGGCTGTATTGAGAGACGGTCTTGACGGACTAAACACGGCCATATTGAGTAGAAGCCTTGGGCTGCCGGCATCAATTGTCAGTGCAGGTTCGGACACGACATTGGCGGGCGGCATAGGTCCGGGATGGGCTTCGGTCTTCAAAGCAGGAAGACCTGGCGTGATTCTCATACCGTGCATTTCCAGGGATCGGCTTGCTTCCTTGGAGGCGGCTATACGCTCGCCGAACTTATAGCCGACTGGTCCGAACGAGGTGCGTCTCTCGGCATAGGGGAATACCACGGCGTCTTTACCT
>SDBT01005714.1_pt1 | contig 20811 bp, 11 predicted proteins | sample 2277101 | NCBI WGS metagenome assembly SDBT01 (sample SAMN10404973, study PRJNA504765) | marine sediment metagenome | isolation source: marine sediment core GS10_PC15, 103 cmbsf | place: Arctic Ocean: Southern Knipovich Ridge | collected 2010
GTTTCCCAGAATATAGAAGTCCGCCGGAAGGAGATTCCGCTGGTTGAGGCTATCGTAGCGGATGAGTTGAAATCGTTTGGCAGGTGGATTGACTCGCTCGAAATCACTCCGACGATCAAGCTTTTGGGCGAGCGATTCGCCATGATCAGCGATGCCGAAATCAAGAAATACGGAAGCAAATTCACTGCCTCCCAGCAGGAGGATCTCGAAAAATATACCAATGGTTTGTGCGGTAAGATTCTTCATCATCCCATCGCATTTTTGCACAAGCTGTCATCCGACGCGCCGGTTAGCGACAGATTAGCCGTGGTAGACGCAATTCGCAGGATGTTTCAACTGCAAGATTTGGAAGACGACAAGTGAGCGGAATTGTAATCGGAACAAGAGGTTCGCCGCTGGCGCTGTGGCAGGCGAATTACATACGCGACGCCATACTCGCTATCGATGGCGCCATGGACGTCGAACTGAAGATAATCAAGACGCTTGGCGATCAGGTGCTGCGCGAAGAAGCCTACGGAACGCTCGATAAGGGATTGTTCACAACGGAAATCGAGAACGAACTACTCACCGGTTCGATTTCCCTGGCCGTTCACAGCCTCAAAGACCTTCCCACCTCACTGCCAGACGCTCTGACTCTTGGCGCGATCCCCGTCCGCGAAGACCCAGCCGACGCACTTGTCGCCAAGAACGCTGCCTCGCTTTCGGACCTGCCTTCCGGGGCGAAGGTCTTCACCGGCTCGCTGCGCAGGAAAGGCCAGTTACTGAACCTTCGCAGCGATCTGCAGATTCTACCGATTCGTGGAAATGTGCAGACCCGCCTGAAAAAATTTGACGAATCCGACGTCGATGCGATGATCCTCGCCAGGGCAGGGCTTGTGCGAAGCGACCTGGGCGATCGAGTAACCGAGCGGCTGGACCCGACAGAGTTCCTGCCCGCATGCGGACAGGGCGCGCTGGCAATTGAAATCCGCCAGGACAACAACGACCTCCAAGCTATCCTGGACCAGTTGGATGATACTGCGACCCGCCTTGCCGTGACGGCCGAGCGCGGCCTGCTAAGCTCTCTTGGCGGCGGCTGCCAAATTCCACTGGGGGCCTATGGACGGTTCGCAGACGACGGCCAAACGATGACGCTGACGGGCATGGTCTCAAGCTTGCGTGGAGATAAACTCTTGCGAGAAACTGTAACCGGCAAGGTGACCGACGAGCCGTCGGCTGCGGCGCTGGGCAGTTCATTGGCTGATCTGCTCGGAGAGAAGGGCTGTAAGGAAATACTCGATGAAGTTGTCGAACAATCGAACCGCTCATCGGGAGATGAATCGTGACTTCCAAAGGGCGCATATACCTTGTGGGCGCGGGCCCTGGCGATCCTGGGCTGATCACCGTTCGGGGTGCTGAGTTGCTTTCCCAAGCCGACGTTGTGGTGTACGACTATCTCGTATCGGTGCGGCTGCTGGATCACGCGCCTCCGACCGCCGAGCGAATCTACGTCGGTAAGAAGGCCGGCGAGCACACGCTCGCCCAGGACGACATCAACAAGCTGCTGGTGGAAAAGGCGCAAACCGGCGCGACGGTCGTTCGCCTCAAGGGCGGCGATCCGTTTGTCTTCGGGCGCGGCGGCGAGGAAGCTCTCGAAGCAGTCGAGGCCGGTATCGAGTGGGAAGTTGTCCCCGGAATAACAGCCGGAGTCGCCGGGCCTGCATATGCGGGCATTCCGGTTACGCACCGCGGACTGGCGAGCAATCTCGCCCTCATTACCGGCCATGAGATGCCGGGCAAGAGCGAGTCGGATCTGGATTTCGAAGCACTCGCCCGGTGGCGCGGAACGCTGGTGTTCTACATGGGCGTGGGCAATCTCGAGCGAATCTGCACGAGCCTTCACAAGCACGGCCTGGACGGTCAGACCCCCGCGGCGATGGTGCGGTGGGGCACCACTTCCAGGCAGCGTGTGGTCACAGGAACGCTTGAAACGCTGCCCCAGGTCGCCATAGACGCGGACATCAAACCGCCGGCGCTGATAGTGATCGGCGACGTGGTGCAATTGCGGGATCAACTGCAATGGTTCGACGATCGGCCGCTGCTGGGTAAGAGCGTGCTCGTCACCCGCGCGCGAGCTCAGGCGTCGGGCCTCACCCGGCAACTCGAACAACTCGGCGCGGATGTGATAGAGATGCCCACCATCCAAATCGCTCCGCCTGATGACCCCAAGCTGCTGCGAGAGGCAGCGACCAGCGCGAAGGATTTCGACTGGATCGTATTCACCAGCGCCAACGCGGTGGATGCATTCTTTGGCGCGCTGCATGAATCGGACATGGATTCCCGCGCACTTGCCGGCTGTCGAATATGCTCCGTCGGCCCGGTCACGGCCGAGCGGTTGGCCGGTCATGGAATAACCAGCGATGCCCAGCCTGCCAGATATCTCGGTAGCGAGATCGCTGCTGCGATAGAGGCAGCAGGCCCGCTCGACGGTGCGAAGATTCTCTGCCCGCGAGCGGACATCGCTCCGCAAGATATGATCGACGATCTCAAGGTTCGCGGCGCTGCTGTGCATGAGGTCGTAGCCTACCGCACAGTGCCCGACTGCTCCGGTGCGGGGCAGGTTGCCGATCTGCTCGAAGACGATCTACTAAGCTGGATAACGTTCACCAGTTCGTCCACAGTGAAGAACTTCCTTGGTGCGATTTCGCCGGCGAAGATTCGCGCCTCGTCTGTGCGGATTGGCAGCATCGGCCCGGTGACATCAAGAACACTTAACGAGTTTGAATTGAGCCCCGACGTAGAGGCCAAACAGCATACTATTGACGGGCTTGTATCTGCTATACTGCAAGCCGAGCAGTCTTAAAGGTGAGTTTTCGTGATTGGTATTTCCAAATTGTATTGTGGCACTGTCGAGCCCTCCGACGTACTTCGCTACGGTGCGCGTAGCAGCGACCTGCCGAGCAATCTGCTGCAATTCTCAGCCGACAAGAAGCCGGTGGTGGTCTGGAACTGTACGCGCCGTTGCAATCTCAAGTGCGTGCATTGCTATTCGCATTCCGCCGACAAGGAATACGACCAGATGACGACCGACCAGGGCTTTGCTCTGCTGGAGGACCTTGCCGAGTTCGGCGCGCCGGTAATCCTGTTCTCAGGTGGCGAACCGCTGATTCGCCCGGATTTGTTCGATCTTGCCTCAAGGGCGGTTTCGCTCGGTATGCGGGCGGTGGTTTCCACCAACGGCACGCTGATTACCGAAGAGATGGCCGCTCGCCTCAAAGAGGTGAACCTCAGCTACGTTGGCGTGTCCATCGACGGACTGCAGCCTGTAAACGACAAGTTCCGCGGCCATCCGGGCGCTTTCGAAGCGGCGATGACGGGCATCCGCAATTGCATCAAGACCGGCATCAAAGTCGGCCTGCGCTTCACCGTAACCAAACGCAACGCCGATCAGGTTCCGGGCATATTCAAGCTGCTGCGCGAAGAAGGCATTCCGCGTGTGTGCTTCTATCACCTGGCCTACGCCGGGCGAGGCGCCAGCTTGCAGAAGGAAGACCTCTCGCACGAAGCGACTCGTGAGCTGGTCGATCTGATCATCGACGAAACTGCCCAATTGCACGCCGACGGACTGCCCACCGAAGTGCTTACAGTCGACAATCACACCGACGGTCCATACCTGTACCTGCGAATGCTCCGCGAGAAGAGCCCCAATGCAGCTAACGTTCTCAAGCTCCTGCGGATGAACGGGGGGAACTCTTCCGGTAGCGGTATCGGATGCGTCTCGTGGGACGGAGCCGTCCACGCCGATCAGTTCTGGCGCCACCTGACGTTCGGCAACGTCACCGAGCGGAAGTTCTCCGATATATGGACCGACATGTCCCATCCGGTTATGTCCACGCTCAAGGATAAGCGCCCGCACGTTACAGGGCGATGCCGCGAGTGCAGCTTCCTGAACATGTGCGGCGGCAACCTCCGCGTTCGTGGCGAGGCCGCCACCGGCGAACTCTGGGGCGTCGACCCGGCGTGCTATCTCACCGACGAGGAGATATCCATCGACCTGCCCAGGGAGGATGAGTAAGTGCATCCTCATGGCAGTAAGACTCATCTGGGCACGGAACATTCTAATCAGACGCATCTGCCGCGTCTGATTGCATGGGAAGTTACCCGCTCGTGTCCGCTTGCCTGCAAGCACTGTCGCGCCGCTGCCCACGCAGAGGTATATTCCGGCGAACTGTCCACCGACCAGTGCTACAAGCTGATTGATAACATCGTCTCGTTTTCCAATCCGATCCTTATTCTCACTGGCGGCGAGCCGATGCTTCGGCCTGATATTTACGACATCGCCAGGTACGCAACCGATGCGGGCCTGCGGGTTGTGATGGCACCGTGCGGAACGCTGATCGACGACGAATCCGCCCGCAAGATACTCGCATCGGGCGTTAAGCATATCTCCATCTCGCTGGACGGTGCGACGGCTGAGAGTCACGACGAATTCCGCGGAGTTCCCGGTGCGTTCGAAAACTCTCTCAGGGGTCTTCAAGCCGCCAAACGGGCGGGCATCGACTTCCAGATCAACACGACGATCACGACCGACAATCTCCACGAGTTGGAGCAGATCATGGACCTCGCCGTCGAGCTGGGCGCTTCGGTGTTCAACCCGTTCATGCTTGTCCCGACCGGGCGGGGCAAGGCCCTGGTCGATCATGAAATTTCAGCCCAGCAGTACGAGCAGACGCTTGAATGGCTGGCCGGTCAGCAAAGCAGGGACGATATTACCGTTCGGGTTACCTGTGCTCCGCACTACCAGCGCATCACCCGCCAGCTTGGTTGCCACACCCCCGGACCGCATTCGGCCAAGGGCTGCATGGGCGGTCAATCGTTTGCGTTTATCTCGCACCGCGGAAAGGTGCAGATATGCGGCTTCCTGGACACCGAAGCCGGCGACCTGCGCAAAGAGAACCTGGACTTTCGCAAAGTGTGGGAAGAGTCCGAGCTGTTCGCCGAGATGCGAAACCCATCCGGATATCACGGGCGCTGCGGTTACTGCGAATTCAACAAGGTATGCGGCGGCTGTCGCGCACGAGCCTTTGCGCTTACGGGCGATTATCTCGCCGACGAACCGTTCTGCCTCTATGAGCCCAAGAAGAAGCCATCGCCCGAACTCGACGCATTTGACGCAGAGCTTCTGTCCAATATCCAGACTGACTTCCCGGTTGTCGCCCGGCCGTTCGATGTTCTTTCGGAGCGATTTGACGCCGATGCTGAGAAGATCCTCCAGAGAGTCTCGGCGATGGTCTCAGACGGACTCATCAGGCGGCTCGGTGCGGTGTTCGATTCGAAGTCTCTGGGTTACGTCTCAACGCTGGTGGCTGCGGCGATTCCACCGGACAGGCTTACCGATGTAGCCGAGATGGTCAGCGAGCTTCCCGGAGTGACGCACAATTACCGCCGCGAGCACCGCTACAACCTGTGGTTCACGCTGACCAGCGAATCGCAGACTTGTCAGGCCGAAACGCTCGCCGGGCTCAAGAGTCGCACCGGTATCGACGAGTTCCATTCGCTGCCCGCGCTGTCGGTCTACAAGATCGGCGTGAATTTCAAGGTCGGTAGCGGCGCAAACCGCACCCAGGCCCCCAAGCCTGCAAGCCCGTCGGCGGGGCCGGTCGGCGAGTTCAGCGACCAGCAGAAAAAACTCGTCCGCATCCTTCAGGAATCTCTGACGGTTACCGATTGCCCGTTTGACGAAGTTGCGATGCAACTCGGCTGGTCTGTCGAGCAGGTGATCGATCAGATCCAGCAGTGGCGTCAGAGCGGTGTAATGCGACGATTCGGAACGGTAATGAACCATCGGCGACTTGGTTTCGCTGCCAACGGCATGGCCGTTTTCCGCATGGAGAACGACCGTCTCGACGAAGCGGCCGAGCGGCTTGTCGGTTGCGATGATATTTCGCATTGCTACCATCGCCCGGCCATCGAGGGGTTCGATTACAACCTCTACGCGATGGTTCACGGAAAGTCCGTCGCCGAAGTCCGCTCGCTGGTGGGTGAACTCGCCGAGCAGATCAGTCCGCTCGCTCACGACGTCCTGTTCTCAACGAGAGAGTTCAAGAAAGTATCCATGCGATACTTTCTCCAAGGCTAGTACTCTGTAACAGGAATAATGTTGGATGATGACGCCGCGCCGGTGATGTAGCTGCAAGGAAGGAAAATGAAGGCATATTCAATGAATACGTCGAGTGTTCCTGATGCGGCAGATGCATTATCGCCGCAAGTCAGGACCCTCAGAATTGCTGTTACAGGGTGCTAGAGCATCTCAATCGTGAAATGATCTAATCGTTGTATCCCTCTGGGTGAGACTCATGCCATGCCCATGCATGGGCGACGATATCGGCCAGCTTGGGATACTTCGGTGACCAGGCAAGTTGGTCGACCGCCCTGGTTGACGATGCTATCAGGCTGTCCGGATCGCCGGGACGCCGTGGCGTGACCTCAGATGGTATGGGGTGCCCGGTGACTTGGCGGCAGGTATCAATAACCTGCTTCACGCTGAAGCCCTCACCATTGCCCAGATTGTAAATCTTCACTTGTCCCTGTTCGATTGCCCCGCAAGCCAGTACGTGTGCGTCCGCAAGATCGCAGACGTGAATGTAATCGCGAACACAAGTTCCATCGGGCGTATCGTAATCATCACCGAATATCTTGATGCTATCGCGGCGACCGGCTGGCACTTGCAGTACCAGCGGAATGATGTGCGTCTCAGGGGAATGGTCTTCGCCGATGTCACCCGCGGGGTCAGCCCCTGCGACGTTGAAATACCGCAGGGCGACGAAACCCATATCGTAGGCTGCTCCGTAGGCTTGCAGCATGTACTCGACGCAAAGCTTTGACGCACCGTATGGGTTGATCGGCTGGAGCCTGTCTATCTCTTCGATGGGTACTCGTTTGGGTGTGCCGTAGACAGCAGCCGTCGATGAGAAAACCATCTTCCTTACGCCCGTGTCGCGCATGGCATTAAGGAGAGTCAAACCGAAAATCGTATTGTTGGAGAAGTACTTGGCGGGCGCGGTCATGGACTCGCCAGCCTCGATGAAGGCGGCCATGTGTATTACTATTTCGATTTCATTATCGAGCAGCACGGTTCGCAGTGTTGCACCGTCTCCCACATCACCCTCGATAAACTTCGCATCGCGGACGGCGGCTGCGTGGCCGTTGACTAGATTGTCATACACAACCGGCGTATGTCCGGCTGCGATCAAGGCCCGGGCGATATGAGAACCGATGTAACCGGCTCCGCCTGTAATAAGAACGTTCATGGTGTTTCTCCGGCTGGTGCGAGTGATAGTTGCGGAATCACGATGAGACTTCTTCTGCCCGTCGGTCCTGAAAACTTACGCCTGAAGAAACTTCACGGTTTTGACAAATCTTTCCAGGTAACTTTATAAAGCAGACTTGTCGAATCCTGTATAAAACCGGCATCGTTCAGGATATTGCCTGTAGCGGGCTTCAGGACGTAATAAAGCTGCCTGTCGCCCAAAGCCTTCCGGAAAGCTTCAGGATCATCATCGTATTGAGGTAACGGCTTTTCCTGGAACTGGATGCCGATGTCTCTCGCTCCGGTGTCCAACTCGCGAGAAAGCCACAACGGGCTGAACGTGGTGCGGTCTGTAACGATGACTCCGTCCGGTCCTGCCTTCAGTATCGCCGCCCTGGCGAAATCTTCAGCCGATTGTTCATTATGCTTCCATGGGGTAAGCCAGTACACGGCCTCGTCGCGGAAGGGTAGTTTTCTGTTGGGTCTGATGTCGCCGACGAATCGTTTGGCCAGGCTCGGCGCGGCTGCATAGAAAACCGGCTGAGCGATTATCGAAAGGACGCACGCGACGATGGCAATCTTGCACCATGTTTGTGACTTCGCCGCCAGCAGAGAAAGCCCCAACCCTGCGGCGATGGCGATCATCACCAGGCTCGGCAGTATGAAAGTGAACTGGTCCGGTATCGGATAGCGGACATAGAATCCGAACTGCATCAGCGTCACGCCGAGAAGTGCGAGCATGATCGACTTGTCGAGTTTCCTGAACGCCAGAATCCATCCGACTGCGGCCAGGGGCAGCAACAGGCTGGCGAAGTTCATCGCCGATAACGCCATGTTCGCTTTGAAGTACGAAGATACCTGCTGGACGTTGAGGACTTCCTCGCGATAGTTACCGAAAAGGGCAGAAAGTATCGCCGCGCCCCAATCCCCTGTGTCTACCGCCGTCTGGACGGTCATGCCGAGATACAAACCAGCCCCTACCAGCCAGCACGCAAGACCCATCGCCAGGGACCAGAGGGGGAGTTTTTTCTTCCATGCGAGCACTATGGCGGCGATTCCGTAAATCGGCAGCGGTAGCAGGGCGAGGTTGTGCACACATAGCCCAAGCCCGCTTATAAGCCCGAGCATCGCCAATGTCATCGGCCGGGGTTTTTGCAGCAGCATTATCAGCAGCAGGAGCTCGGCAGTCAGCCCGGCTAGCGACCATGTGTAGACCTCGGTTATCGTAGAGAGCCACCACGGTGCGTGAGCAACTGCGAGCGTGGCGGCAGTAAGCAGGCCGATCCATCGTCGGCGGGTCAGCAACGTGACGATGACAGCGAGATTCCCCAGCGCGACGGCCATTCCCATTCCACTGAAACAGTTCAGGATGAGCGGTAGATTGTCTTTTGACAGGGCTGTTACGGCCCGGCCCGCTGCGATGTAAAGCGGATGAGACAGCGCCAAACCGAGGTCGCCATGATAGTCCCCAGTCCAGATTCGCTTCTGGCGCATTCCGCTGTCCTGCCAATTGACGGACCTCTGGGCGGTCGCAAAATATAACCCGCAGGCCAGTGCGAACGTAATGCACCATAGACCTAGGCCGGAGTAGCGGGTCGTCTCTTGTCGATTTGAACAAGTTGAATCAGTCATATTCGAGTTTCGATTATAAGCTTGACCGGCACGCACTGCCAGTCCGGGTGTCGGGCTATGGCGACCTGCCTGCCCAGCAGGCGCTAGCCATGTAGGCAGGGGCAGCATGAATGCGGCAGATCAAACTTAAGCTGCTCTAAGCGGCGGGGTCGATTTTGAAGGCTTTGACGGCCTCTTCGACCTGCTTTTTCCTGTGCCAGTTGGGCGGGGCGAGCTTCATCGCTTTTTCGAAGTCTTTCGCAGCGCCGTCCGGGTTGCCCGTCATCTGCCTCAGGAATCCGCGATCGGCCCATGCCTCCGGGTCATTTGGTGTCAATTTGCAGACCACTTCGGCGTCAGCCAGAGCCTTGGAGTGCTCGCCCATTTTGACGAGTACGTCGATGCGGAAAGCGTATCCCAAAGCTGCCTTGGGGTTCAGTTCGATTGACTTGGTTAGATCGTCGCGGGCGCTGGTGAGTTGGTCCAGCTTGCGATAGAGCATTCCGCGGTGGAAGTAGGCCGCAGCCGTCGTTGGATCCAATTCAATCGATCTGTTGTAATCGGCGAGGGCATCTTTGTTGCGTCCCATTTCCGCCAGCAGTTGGCCACGCGGGATATAGCTGCGCGCGTAGCGAGGGCTCTGCTCCACGCACTTATTGAACGCCTGTAGTGCGCCAGGGTGGTCGCCGAGTTCCTTGCGGGCCTTGCCAAGCGTCAGCCATGCCTGTCGCATCTTCGGGTTGGATTTGAGTGCGATTTGGGCATGCTTGACCGCCTCGTGCGGTTTCCCGGTCGCAAGCAGGCTTACTGCGAGATTCACGTTGATCATCGAGGAGGTCGGTTCGGTTTTCAGCGCCTTGCGGAAATGGGGGATCGCCTCGGCGTCGCGATTGGCCAGCAGCAGTGTCAGGCCGATGTCCATTTCCCGATAGTAATCGACCGCCGGTATGGTGATCGACTGGAATTCGTCGTACTTCGTGTTTACGAACTCCGGAAGGTTGGTCGCGCGATTGGCGGCCGTGCTGTTGGGAATGAGAATCGCGGGCGAGTCGTTGCCTTCGGCGTCGATGTGCGTCAGGAACATCTGCGTGTAGGGAGTGTTCGCCTTGGACGAGAACACCATCCACTTACCGTTCGGCGAAAAGCTGTGCCACGAGTTCATGAGCCGGGTGTTGCAGTTCATCTTCCGCGCCTCGCCGCCCTGGAACGGGACAATCCAGAGTTCACTGTCCGGTCTCATCAGCTGACCGTTTTTGCATTTGACGAACACGATCCATTTTCCGTCGGGCGATATCTTCGCAAACGTGTTGCTCATCCCGTTTTGGCTGGCGCCTTTGATGGGCACGCACCGACCGCCTTTGCCACCGTTGAAAGGCATGCGGTACAGGTCGTATTGCATTGGTGTCTCGGCCGGGTCCATCGCGCGTTTCGGTGGGGCAGCGCCTGCGACGAACGGGTTGCGAGCCTTGGCGCGTGCGAAGATAATCCACTCTCCGTCCGGGCTCCAGACCGGATCGCAATGCACGAACTCCGTATCGTCAGCACCGGGCAGCTTGGCGATGTTGCCCGTTTGGTCCGGGTAGTAGGCCAGAATTCCCCTGGTGGGATAAAATACCTGGAGGAACTTGTGGTCCATGAAGTTGGCTACAAACACCGATTCGTTGACTGTTGATACCGCATACTTTCCATCCGGGGAAATCCGCGAGAGAAATCCGATGGTCTTGCCCGTCTTACCGGGGTACGAGTTCCAGGTGATTATGTCATTCTCTTCGATGACCATCTGCCGCTGAACGTCGGCCATCGCGTATGCGCCCTTGTCGCCGGAGGGTCCGTCGACATCCATACCGAGGCGCTTGCCGTCCCTTGAAAAGCTGTGGCAATTCGCACAGGTCGATATGCCCGTCATCAGAACTTTGCTCTCGCCTTTCGATATATCACGAAGTCGCCATGCAATGAGCGGCATGGAGCTCTTGGCGAGCGGCTGAACCGAACCGCTTTCATTGACCGAGGGCATGAGCGGAACGTCGCGATAGAAGATCGGCGATCCGATGGGGTCTTTCGATGTTGTCAGTGTCACCATGCCGCTCGATAGCGCCTGGTTGGGTCTGGAACTATCCATTCCGTATATCGCAATTGTCGCAGATCTGTTTGCCGAGGAAGCCTGCATCTTCTTCCACAAAACCTGGTTTGGTGTCCAACTATGTGCGGTCGCCTGGTAGGGCGTGGGCTTGTATAGGGAATTGCTCGGCGAGATGCACCGCGGGTCAATTCGGCCGCTTTTCTCGGGCCGACCTGCAGATAGGACATAGGTCTGCGGGACATCGTTACCGAGTGTTACCCAGATCAGCCAAGTGTCTGCCTTCCCGGCAGGGTCATGCCAGAGGAATGTCGGTGGCACCATGTTCGGCGGGAAGATGGACTCGTTCAGCGGATAATCAACTGTGATGCGCGCAAGGGCCTTGTCGCCGGTAGCGGTAGCGATCGGCCCATACTCGCCTGGGGCGACCGGTTTCTGGTCGGCGTCTTTCAGGATCGGGTGCGGTTTGAGGAGGGCGGCCTGTTGCCTCAAGTGCGCTTTCATGATGGCGATAGCCCGAGGCGTAGCCTCGATAGTCGAATCGCTGGCGAGCCCGGTCTTGGCGGCGTCCGCGATAGAACGGCCGGGAAGGAACGCTCCAACAATCAGGAGAGATATTGTCAACGTGCACGTCAGTACAGGCATTAGTCGGGACATGAAGCACCTCGGTTTCAAGTGGTGCCCCGAGTATAGCATTGTGAACTGGCGCATTTCCAGGCAATCTCCAGACCCGCGGATGGCTGTGTGGGCGAAGATGCTCTTGCTTTAACATGTAGCACAACAGGGGAGTTACTCGACGGTGACGCTCTTGGCGAGGTTACGCGGTTTGTCGACGTTGCATCCGCGAAGCACTGCCGCATGATAGGCAAGCAGTTGCAGTGGGATGACCGTCAGGAGCGGCTGAAGTGCTTCGAGCGTATCGGGCACGTAGATCACGTGGTCCGAATGCTTGTGCACTTCCGTATCGCCCTCGGTCGCTATGGCGATAACCTGACCGCTGCGCGCTTTGACTTCCTGAATGTTGCCGAGAATCTTCTCGTAAGTTCCGCACTTGGGAGCGATGAACACAACGGGCATGCCGTCGTGAATCAGCGCGATGGGCCCGTGTTTCATTTCGGCTGCGGGCAGACCTTCGGCGTGAATGTAGCTGATTTCTTTGAGCTTGAGCGCGCCTTCCAACGCGATTGGATAATTGTATCCGCGCCCGAGGAACAGCCAGTTCTCATAGTCTATATACTTCGCCGTCATATCGCGTATCTGCTCGGACTGCTTGAGCACGGTTTCTATCTTCTCCGGGATCTTCTGGAGTTCCTCGATGTAACGTTCGAGGGTCTGCTGCGACATGTGCCTTCGACGTCCGAGCATCAGCGCGATCAGTGTCTCGACGACCAATTGGCATGTGAACGCTTTTGTGGAAGCGACTCCGATTTCCGGTCCGGCGTGCAGGTAAACACCCGCGTCGGTTTCGCGTGCGATTGTCGATCCGACGGCGTTTACGATTCCCAACGTCAGTGCGCCTCTGTCCTGCGATTCCCGCAGCGCAGCCAGCGTGTCGGCAGTCTCACCGGACTGGCTCAGGGCGATAACGCTCGTGCCTTCCTCGACGATCGGATTGCGATAGCGGAACTCGCTGGCATATTCGACTTCGGTAGGAATGCGTGCGAGATCCTCGAACAGGTATTCGCCTATAAGCCCGGCATGCCACGCGGTACCACAGCCCAGAAGTACGATCTTCCGCGTCCGCACCAGGTCGCGTACGACCTGGTCGAGCCCGCCCAGTTGAATTCGCATGTCTCGCATATCGAGACGTCCCGAAAGCGACATGCGAATGGAATCAGGCTGTTCGAATATTTCCTTGAGCATGAAGTGGTCGTACCCATCCAGGGCAATCTGCTCGAGAGTCCACTCCACCTGCTGAATCTTTTTGGTCACCGGAACGTTATCGAGCGTGAGCGTGCGCAGGCCATCGCGCGTGAGGATCGCCAGCTCGTTATCGTTAAGGTAGATGACGTTGGCTGTGTGCTCGATGATCGCCGAAGCGTCCGAGGCTATCAGGTACTCGTCCTTTCCGACGCCGATGATAAGCGGGCTTCCCTTGCGTGCGACGACGATTTTGTCCGGTTCGTCGGCACACATTACAGCTAGCCCATACGTTCCGCTTACCTCGCCCAGTGCGGCCAGTACCGCATCTTCAAGCGTGGACGATCCATTGTTGTAGAATTCGGATATCAGCTTGGCCAGAACTTCGCTGTCTGTCTCGCTGGAAAAAACGTGTCCTTTTGAGGTGAGGAACTGTTTGAGGGCCGAGTAGTTCTCGATGATTCCGTTGTGGACGATGGCAATTCTTCCGCTATCGTCGGTGTGCGGGTGGGCGTTGGCCTGATTTGGCTCGCCGTGGGTTGCCCAGCGGGTATGGGCGATGCCTATCGTTCCTGTCTCAATGCGTGGATCGCCGGCAAGTTTTTCTTCGAGCACGGATATGCGCCCGGGGCACTTGTCGATGAAGAGCTCACCGTTGTCATAAATGCACACCCCGGAAGAATCGTATCCGCGATATTCGAGCCTCTTAAGGCCCTCGATGAGTATGCTTCCGGCAGGTTTCGGTCCGATGTAACCAACTATTCCACACATATTTCAGTCTCCAGTCTACATACAGTAGTTCTCGGCATAATCTGGGGACCTATGAAGGCCTCTGTCGAATTCTAGCATGTATTTTTGCCGGATACGAGGGCAGTGCAAATCGCCCGGTTTGGGCGGTGATTGCACCCGGATAAAGCACATGAAGCAAAAAGCAGCAGAATTACACCATAAACCGTGCAAACTACTCTTGATTCGGCCAGCCCCAAGAGATAGATTTGGGCTTCATGAATGAAACTATGGATTTGCTGCGCTCGGTCAAGGACCGCACGGATGAGACGGAGTTTTATACCCCTCTACCGGAAGGATATACCCTTGGATCAACTCGCTATGTTGCTGTCTTCGGGACAGTTATGAGCGGGCTTGGCAAGGGAATTTTCTCGTCGTCAATGGCTAAGCTCTTGAAGGATAAGGGTTTGAGGGTTTCCCCTATCAAGCTCGAGGGCTATCTCAACATTGATTCCGGCACGTTGAACCCGTATCGCCACGGCGAGGTCTTTGTCCTGGACGACGGGACCGAGACGGACATGGACCTGGGAACGTACGAGCGAATGCTCGATCAGAACCTGTCAGCCGAGAATTTTACCACCAGCGGGCAGATTTTCTCGTCGATTCTCTCTCGCGAGCGGGCCGGAGGATATCTCGGTCGCGACGTGCAGATGATTCCGCACGTCACCGGTGAGGTGAAATACCGCCTTCGCGACCTTGCTGTGAAGAAGAAAGCCGACGTTGTCTTCGTCGAAGTCGGGGGAACGGTCGGCGATATCGAGAACGCATTCTATATCGAAGCCCTGCGGGAGTTGAGTTACGAGGAAGGGGCCGAGAATGTCCTGTTCGTAGCCCTGACTTATGTGATTTCACCCAAGGCACTCGGCGAGCAGAAGTCCAAAGCCGCCCAACTCGGAATCAAGAGGCTGATGGAGTTCGGTATTCACCCGCACATCATCGTCTGCCGATGCGAACAGCCCGTAACCGAGAAGGTTCGCCAGAAGATTTCGATCTACACTAACGTTCCGGTCAATCGTGTGTTTTCCATGCACGACCTGGAGAGCATCTATTCGCTGCCGGAGATGATGCGCGAGGCGCGTCTGGATAGCGAAGTGGTGCAGATGCTCGGCCTTGGTAACAGGGTCAATTCATCGGCCGACGCCAAGGCAGCCGTCCAGTGGCAGAGTTTTACCGAAAAGCTCGGTACGCATAAGAACGAGATCACCATTGGTATCACCGGCAAGTACACTTCGCTGCGTGACAGCTATGCGAGCATTCTCAAGGCGTTGGAACATTCCGGCGTTGCCAACGACAGCGCGGTCCACGTCGAGTGGATCGATACGACTGATATCACAGCTGATAACGTCGCCGAAACGCTGGGAAGTGTTGACGGTATTATCGTACCGGGTGGGTTCGGTGTTCGCGGAACTGCGGGCAAGGTCGAATGCATACGCTACGCGCGAGAAAACAAGCTGCCCTATCTCGGGATATGCCTTGGTTTCCAGATGGCCGTCATCGAATACGCACGCAACGTGTGCAACCTCGAAGATGCGGATAGTGCCGAAATCGATCCCGACTGCAAGACGCCCGTGATAAACATCCTTCCCGAGCAGAAGAAAATCGAAGGCCTGGGCGGAAACATGCGTCTGGGCGGGCAGGACGTGGAGATCAAGCCAGATACGATGGCTGCCGAGCTTTACGGTTGCGAGAGCATCCGCCAGCGGTTCCGCCATCGTTTCGAGGTCGAGCCCGATTACATCGAAAAGCTCGAGAGCGACGGACTGATCTTTTCCGGAAAGCATCCTGTGCATCCGATAATGCAGATTCTCGAGCTGCCACGGGAGGTACATCCGTATTTCATAGCCGCACAGTTCCATCCAGAGTTAACTTCCCGACCGTTGCGGCCCCAGCCGATGTTCGTTGGCCTGGTGGCTGCGGCGCTTCAAGGAAAATCGATCTCGGTCGAATAAAGCGGAAGTTCTCGCAGGTCGCACAAATCGTCTGAAGCAAATTTACCAGGAACAAGGAAGAACTTTTACAGAGTAAGACCAGATGCCACGCAGAGACGACATCAAAACGATTCTCATCATCGGTTCCGGGCCCATCGTTATCGGCCAGGGATGCGAGTTCGATTATTCCGGTACGCAGGCGTGCAAGGCTTTGCGCGAAGAGGGATATCGTATCGTACTGATCAATTCCAACCCAGCTACGATTATGACCGATCCGGAATTCGCCGATCGGACGTACATCGAGCCCATTACACCCGAGACGGTCGCCAAGGTAATCGAGGCCGAGTCGAAGACCGATTACCCGATCGACGCGCTGCTGCCGACACTTGGCGGGCAGACGGGCCTGAACACAGCGGTCGCCGTTGCAGATAACGGAACGCTGGAGAAGTACGGTGTTGAGATGATCGGCGCGACGCGCGAGGTAATCCACCGTGCCGAGGACCGCACCGAGTTCAAGAACATCTGCCTCGGTATCGGCCTGGACATGCCGCGAAGCGGTGTTGCCCACAATGTGGACCAGGCTCGCGAGATTCTGAAAGACGTCAAGCTGCCCTGTTGCATACGCCCAGCCTACACGCTTGGCGGTACCGGCGGCGGGTTCGTGTTCAATACCGAAGAGTTCGAAGAAATCGTCGCACGCGGGCTGGAGTATTCGCCCATCAGCGAGATCCTTATCGAGGAATCCGTACTCGGCTGGAAGGAATACGAGCTCGAAGTGATGCGCGACAAGGCCGACAACGTCGTGATCGTCTGCTCCATCGAGAACTTCGATCCGATGGGCGTCCATACCGGCGATTCGATAACCGTCGCACCCGCCCAGACGCTGACGGACAAGGAATACCAGTTGATGCGCGACGCGTCGCTGGCGATTATCCGTGCAATCGGAGTTGAGACCGGCGGAAGTAACATCCAATTCGCCATTGACCCCGAAGACGGGCGAATGATCGTCGTCGAGATGAACCCTCGCGTTTCGCGAAGTTCGGCTTTGGCGTCCAAGGCGACGGGTTTCCCGATTGCCAAGATCGCAGCCAAACTGGCGGTCGGTTACACGCTCGATGAGATTCCCAACGATATTACCCGCGAAACACCGGCGAGTTTCGAGCCCACCATCGATTATTGCGTGACGAAGATTCCTCGCTGGACGTTTGAAAAGTTCCCCGAAGCCGACGAAACGCTCACCACGCAGATGAAGTCTGTCGGCGAGGGCATGAGCATCGGAAGGACGTTCAAGGAATCGCTCCAGAAGGGCGTCCGCTCGATGGAAGTCAAGCGATACGGCCTGGGGCTCGACGGTAACGATAAGTGGCTTAAGCACGAGCGAGGCCAGCCCACCGGCGGCTCCGACGATACCTCCGGTGAAGATACCGATTACCCCATCGATGACGCACGCCTGCGCCGCAAGCTTTCGATCCCCAGCCAGGGACGGCTGTACTACGTCCGGTATGCATTCAAGATGGGCTGGTCGGTCGATGAGGTGCATGAACTTGCAATGATCGATCGCTGGTTCCTGGCGCACCTCAAGCAGCTTGCCGATTTCGAATCGGAGCTTGCCGTCATTGAGAAACTTAACGACGCGCCGATTGAACTTATCACCCATGCCAAGCAGTGGGGCTATTCGGACATCCAACTGGCGACGATATGGAACGCGACGCCCAACGACGTTCGCGCCCGCCGCAAGGCGCTTGGAATCGAGCCGGTCTACAAACTCGTCGATACATGCGCAGCCGAGTTCGAAGCCTACACTCCCTACTATTACTCGACCTATGAAACGCCAATCGTGCGTATAGGCGAGGACGGCAAGGCTGTGAAATTCGTCGACGACGAGATTCGCGTCTCGGACAAGAAGAAGATCATTATCCTTGGCGGCGGACCGAACCGCATCGGCCAGGGCATTGAGTTCGATTACTGCTGCGTGCATGCCGCTTTTGCAGCCAAAGAACTCGGCTACGAAGCGATTATGGTCAACTCGAATCCCGAGACCGTTTCGACGGACTATGATACGTCGGACATGCTGTTCTTCGAGCCGCTGACTCTCGAGGACGTGCTTAACATCTGCGAAAAGCTTAATGGCAAGCCGCTCGGCGAGCCCGACGGACTGCTGCACGGTGTGATTGTGCACTTCGGTGGGCAGACCCCGCTGAACCTTGCACGCGGCCTGGAAGCTGCCGGCGTGCCGATAATCGGAACTTCCCCGGAATCAATCGACCTGGCGGAAGACCGCGAACGCTTCGCGCAGATACTCGAAGAACTCCAACTGAAATCGCCGGACAGCGGAACGGCCTTCACCGTCGAAGAGGCTCGTGAAATCGCCACGCGGATCGAATATCCGGTCCTGGTCCGTCCGAGCTACGTCCTTGGCGGGCGCGCGATGGAAATCGTCTCCGACCAGGAGCAGCTTGATACTTACATGGCCAAGGCCGTCGACGCCTCGACCGTCGATCGCGATCATCCGATTCTCGTCGATAAGTTCCTCGCCGCAGCCACCGAAGTCGACGTCGATTGCATCTGCGACCACGGTGCCGGGCCCGGTGGTAAGATTGCTGATAATCCCAGGGCGGTCGTCTGCGGAGTGATGGAGCATATCGAGGAGGCGGGTATCCACTCGGGCGACTCGGCTTGTGCGCTTCCGCCGTTCCTGCTGAGCGAAGAGGTGATAGCCGAGATCAAGGTCCAGGCAAAGCAGCTCGCCAAACGCCTCGGTGTTCGAGGGCTGATGAACATTCAGTTCGCCGTAAAGGAAGGCGAGGTGTACATAATAGAGGTCAACCCGCGTGCCTCGCGAACCATTCCGTTCGTCTCCAAGGCAACGGGCGTCCCCTGGGCCAAGCTCGCCGCCAAGGTGATGGCCGGTCTTTCACTGGACGAACTCGAGGTAACCGAACCGCCGCGGCCGAAACATACATCGGTCAAGGAAAGTATCTTCCCGTTCACCAAGTTTCCGGGCGTGGATGTGATACTTGGACCGGAGATGCGTTCGACCGGCGAGGTTATGGGCATCGATATGAGCTTCGGATTGGCATTCGCCAAGAGCCAGATGGCAATCTGGCTGCCGATTCCGACAAAGGGCAAAGTGTTCATTTCCGTTCGCGATGCCGATAAGCCCCAGGCCGTCATCGTCGCCCAGAAACTTTCTGAGATGGGCTTCGAGATATGCACTACGCCTGGCACGCATAAAGTGCTCACCGAAGCCGGAGTCGAAGCGCAACTGCTGCCGAAACTGGCCGAAGGACGACCCAACATTGCAGACTTGATCACCAACCGAGAAATCGACCTGCTGATAAACACACCCACGCGCCACGGGCCCACGACCGATGAAGGCAAGATTCGCGCCATGGCTACGCTGCACAACGTCCCTCTGATTACGACGATGACGGCCGGCCGGGCCGCGGTAGAAGCCATCACCGCTCTTCGCGCAAAAGGCGATCAGGACGGTGGTACCTGGTCAGTCCGCCCGCTGCAGGATTACCACAACCCGTCCTAAAGGACGGAATTACCAAGTACCTAAATTCCCAAACACCCAATCAGAAACAATCTTGAATAGCGAGAAACCCAAAGCTCCTTTTGGAGGTTTGGGTTTCTTTATTGGGTAATTGGGAACTTGGTTATTTGCTGTTGCTACTTCTGTCCCGCCTTGGCGAGTTTTTCCTGTGCGGTGTGCATTTGCTCGGCGGTGGGGGCGCAGCCGGTCTCCATCATGTCGCGGAAGCAATCGAACAGGTACGTCGCATCGTGCGGACCCGGCGAGGCTTCGGGGTGATATTGCACGCTGAACAAAGCCTTGTCGGTGTGCGTGAATCCTTCGACGGTATCGTCGTTGAGGTTCATGTGCGTCACGGTAGCTCCGGTCGCTACCAGCGATTTGTCGTCCAGTGCAAAGCCATGATTCTGCGATGTGATCTCCACCTTGCCGGTCGCCTTGTTAATGACGGGCTGGTTTCCACCGCGATGCCCGAACTTGAGTTTGTAGCTCGTCGCGCCAAGCGCCAGTCCGAGAAGCTGATGACCGAGGCAGATTCCGAAGATCGGCACTTTACCGATGAGTTCCTTGAGCATGTCGATCATGTAGGTTACTGCGCCCGGGTCGCCAGGTCCGTTGGAGATAAACACACCGTCAGGCTTGGCAGAGAGAATTTCCTCAGCCGACGCGGTAGCGGGAACCACCTTGACCTCGCAGCCGCACTCTACGAGATTGCGGAGGATGCTCAGTTTGGCTCCGCAATCGACGGCGACGACTTTGAATACCTTGTCTCCGTGATCCCGATGGGCTTGGGCGAACTGGCTGTCATATCCGTGCGTCCAGTCGTAGGCTTCGGATGGTACGACGAGCTTGACCAGGTCCTGATCGTTCATCGTGGGCAGGGCGGCAGCTTTGGCGACCAGTTCAACGTCGTCGAGAATCTCGGTGCTGATGACGCCTGGCATGGCACCGGCTAGGCGGATGTGTCGCGTAAGTGCCCGCGTATCGACGCCGGTTATTCCCATGACGCCCGCCTCGGCGAGGTAATCGTCCAGTGTCTGGTTCGATCGGAAATTGCTCACGATCGGGGACAGTTCCTTCACGACAAAGCCCGCAACCTGCACTTTGCGGTCACGGGATTCGACGTCTTCGGCGTTGATCCCGTAATTACCGATAAGCGGATAGGTCATCGTGACGATCTGCCCAGTGTAGGACGGATCGGTGAGCACTTCCTGGTAGCCGAACATGGAAGTGTTGAAGACCACTTCGCCTTGTCCGTTTCCGGTTGCCCCGAAGCTTTCGCCCGTAAGCACCAGTCCGTCGGCGAGGGCAAGTTTGCATGGTTTGGCTTGCGGCATCGATTCTCCTCGAGATACGTTTGGAGTAATTTAACGTCGTATCTGGCCGGTTTCCAGCCTAATCGGGCGTTCTTTCGGCGACGCTGGTGTGATAAGCTTTAGCAGGCGGACGATTCTGCCGCTTTGATCGACAGGAAAACCACATGACGCAGAAAGATACATCTCCGAGTACTGGTCTGGCGGGGCTGGATAAAGCCCTTACAGGACTGCGCCCGGGCGACAACGTAGTCTGGCAGGTCGACCGTATCGAGAACTTCCAGCCGTTCGTCGAACCCTTCTGCCGCGGTGCGCTGGACAAAGGGCGGAAGCTGATTTATTTTCGTTTCGCAAAGCACGCGCCGCTGGTTGCCCCGGGCGAGGGCGTCGAAATCCACGAGCTCCCACAC
>SDBT01005715.1_pt1 | contig 20808 bp, 16 predicted proteins | sample 2277101 | NCBI WGS metagenome assembly SDBT01 (sample SAMN10404973, study PRJNA504765) | marine sediment metagenome | isolation source: marine sediment core GS10_PC15, 103 cmbsf | place: Arctic Ocean: Southern Knipovich Ridge | collected 2010
AAGCGTTCTCCTCGGCGAGGTCGACAATGCCGCGGCGGCCTTCCTGGCGGCCATCGAAGACGAGCCGGCCTCGGCCTGGACGGCCGCCGCCCAGCTTGGGTTGGCCACGGTTCTGCTGCGCTCCGGAGATTGGGTGTCTGCCTCGGAAATCCTGCAGCGCATCATCGACGAGGGCGAAGATGCGGGAACCGCCCCGGCCGTGGTGGACGCCGCACGTCGCCGCCTCAGCCTGGCGCATCGACTGGTGCTGCGCCCGTCCCTGGGCCAGCTTCCCTGGGTCGGAACCCGGCGCTTGCAGGTTCCGGGCACGCAGTTCAAAGATCCGATAGGTGTGGCCGCCAACGAGTCCGGCTGGCTCACTCTGGTCGATGAGGGGATACCGCTCGTCATCGTTATTGATCCCTCCGGTGCCCCGGTACAGAAGCTGACGGCCAAGGATGTCCAGCAGCCGTTCTTCGGGCCCGACGGTGACGCCTGCGTGACCAGCAAGAAGTCGGTCATGTTTCCGGTTACCCGCCTGCGCGAGGACTTCGAGATCCCCGACCGCGACGAAATCAAGCTCCTCGAGAACCTGCGTTCGGGAACGCGCGGTATCTTCGGCGATTGGCTGATTCTCGACGAGAAGAAGAACCAGGTCTTTCTGTTCTCCGCCACCGGCAACTATAAGGGTGCGGTTGTCGGTGGCGACCGCAGCAAGCCGGTCGATCTCGAGCGCGACTATCTGGGGCGCATCTACGTGCTCGATCGCGAGGCCGAGAATGTCGTGCGACTGGGCCCCGATGGCAGTGGCAGCGTCCGCGTTGTGGCGGGGGATTGGCGCCGCCCCGAGGCTCTCGCTCTCGATGAGCTCGGGAATCTTTATGTCCTCGACCGCGACGACAAAATGGTCAGAGTTTTCAACCCGGCCGGGCAGCGGCTCTGGGAGATCGGCCCGACGTTGCCGGGAGGCATCGAGCTGCGCAGCCCGCGGGACATCGCCGTGGACGGCACGGGCAGGCTCTACATTGCCGACAGGGCCCTGAAGGCGGTCCTGGTCCTGGAATGAATGGAGGCGTGGACATGAGCGTCTACGGATTTCGCAGCTCTGCGGGAGAGCGCCGACCCACTGCCAGCCTCGGCCTGATCCTCTTTGTGATCATCGGCACCCAGCTTCTATCGGCAGGCCTGGCGGCGGGTGTGCCGTCACAGAACGTCTCGCAGGATGAGCGCCTCATCAGCCTCTTTGCCGAGGCCGAAGGTCTGTTCGCGTCGATCGACCAGCCCGACTCGATTCCTTTGTTCAGCGACATCATCGCGACTCTCGAGGTGTTCTGCTCGCGTGGCCAGTGCAACCAAGAGCAGGTCATCATGCTGACGCAGAGCCTCACCTACCGCGCCCGGGCGCGCTTCAACGTGGGCGAGGAGGATGCCGCCATCAGCGATCTGCGGCGGGCCATCACCAATACTCCTGAGATTTCACTGCCGAGCATGGTTTCGACTCGCCTGCTGCAGGTCTTCGATGCCCTGCGCAACGAGATGGTGGGGTACCTGCAGATCGCCGTCAGCCCGCAGAATGCACTGATCCACATCGATGGGGAGCTGATCGACAGCTTCGTAGTTTCGCAGGCGCTGATGGCCGGAACGCACGACATCTTTGTCGAGCGGCCCGGCTTCCAGGCGATCCAGGAGGAGATCGAGGTCCCTGGCGGCGAGCAAGTGCTGCTCGACCGCGTCTTGGAGCGCATCAGTGCGGTCTACGAGCTATTCACACGCCCCCCGGGAGCGACGGTGTCGATCGACGGACGAACTCTCGGCGTCACCAGCGGCAGTGCTCCGGCGTACTTCACTCCTTCCGGACAAGCGTCACGCTACCGCCGCGAGGAGTTCTCGGACGCGCTGCTCGTAGAGAATCTGCAGCCTGGCTTGCACCAGATCGAAGTTGCTCTGGAAGGCTACCGGACCTTTCTTGCGCCGCTGCAGGTGGACGATCTGGGCGACTACAGCGCTACCGTGGTTTTGGATCGGGCCGAGGGCACAATTGTTCTGCTGGGCTTGCCGCAGGGCGCAGCGGTCACCGTCAATGGCGAGACGGCAAGGCCGACCTGGCCGCTGGGGCAACGAGCGAGTGAGCAACAGGACGCCGGCTCAGCGCCGCGCCTCGTCCTGAGCCCTGGTGAGTACACGATTTCCGTGGCCGCTGGGACGCTAGGGGTTTTCGAAACCACGCTGCCTCTCGCCGATACCCAGATTGCCGAGGTTCCCATCTCCTTGCGCGCCGGGGTGACCCTGCTGGGGGTGCTGGGGGGCGACAGGGTCAACGCGCGTAATCTGACGCGTGCCCTCACTGACAGACTGAGTAGTCTCGAGGACTGGACACTGGTGGACAAGTCGGATCCAGGGGCCGCGCTGGTCGAGGGGCTCGGGATCGACGCGCCGCTGCTGCGAGAGCATGCCGAGGTGCCGGGTGTCCATGTCGACTGGGAAGGACTACAGGCCGCCGCTGACAGGGAGACGCCGGGCTCCATTTACGTGCTTGGCGTGTTGTCGGACGATACCTGGGCCGACGAAGCCGACTTGTGGGTCTGGCCCGCCGCGCCCGGCCCAGCCAGTCCCGATCGTTTGCGGGTCTCTCTGAACGACACCGCTGCGGTGGAGCTGTTCGCTTCCAATTTCACCAGCCCGATGCCCTTCGAACGACCGTGGTTCGGGGCTCTCATGATCGACAGTGAAGCAGCGGCCGGGCCGCTGATTGTCGATGTTACCGAGGGTGGTCCGGCCGCTGCCGCCGGACTGCAGGTCGGCGACACCATTGTCACGATTGCGGGGTCGGCAGTAGGTAGCGTGAAGGCTGTAAACGAAGTCTTCGCCGGCGCGATTCCCGGCGCCGCTTTGGCGGTTCAGGTGCAGCGGGCTGCGGGTACCGAAATCGTCGAGCTGATACTGGGCACGAGCCCGGCGGTGATCTCACCGAGCGAGCCCGGCCTCGTTTACTCGCTCATCTCTGCCGCGTTGTCCCGCACCCTCAGTGGTGGGGAGATGTCAGGGCCGCGATGGGTTCTGGAGATGAACCGCGCCGCCGTGCTGATTCACACCGGAGCATGGGAAGCGGCCCTCGACGCCTTGCGCCGTATCGAGGGTGCCCCCACGGAGCCGGGTCTGGGGCAAGCTGCGATCGACTATTGGCTCGGCATCGCGCTCAGTGCCCTGGGTCCGAACTACAACGACAGTGCCATCCAATTGTTCCGCAGGGCGGCGGCGGCTCCCGGTGGGCGACTTTTCCACAACGATGGCCCCTTCGTGGCACCGCGGGCTCGGGCCCGGTTGGAGTCGCTGGGCGCTGATGGTAACTGAGCGAGCGCTCGGGGTAATCGCAACGAGCCTGGTTCTTCTGGTTGCAGTAACCGGCTCGGCCTGCACCTCGCCGGATAGCGCGTCCTCCGATGCGGGGCCCGATGCCTGGCCCGTACATCGTCTTACCCGCGAGGGCCCGGGCGAAGAGATTGGCGAAATCACTCTCACCGATCCCTCTGGGGGTCCGCCCCGGCCCGCCCACGTCGGCACCCACGGCATCAGGATCGTCCTCAACGCCCAGGCCGGCGAGGCGGAAGTGCGGGTCATCTACTCGCGGCAAGGAGCCGCTGACACCCGTTCCTTCCTCGCCGTCGAGGTTCCGGGTGAGGTGGGCGTCTATTTGGGCACGGTCGACCTGGTGGCGGCAGGAGAGTGGCGCATCCGGGTGAGCATCGTAGGTGGCGGCGGTGGGAGCGCTCAGATCACCGTGCCGGGGCGCTAATCATCTCCGGCAATCGGTCCAGGTCGACATTGCCACCGGAAATGACGACCGCGACGACTGAGCCGGGATCGACCGGTAGCTGACCTTCGAGCAGGGCCGCCAGCGCGGCTGCGCCGGCCGGTTCGGCGAGCATCTTCGTGCGCTCGAGGATCACCCTCATGGCCTTGCGAATCGCGGCGTCTGTAACCCGCACCACCGCTTCTACCGAGCTCTCGACAACGGCCAAATTGAGCTCACCCACGAAGGGCGGTGCCAGCCCGTCGGCAATCGTGTCGAGCTCCTCGAGGCGGACCACCGCGCCGGCCGCCAGTGCCTCGCTCATGGTCGCCGCCCCCTCCGGCTCGACTCCGTAGATGCGCGCCTCGGGCGTGAGCTCACGCAGGGCTGTAGCGATGCCGGCAATGAGGCCACCGCCGCCGATGCCGCAAACGACGGCATCGACCTGTGGGAGGTCCTCGTGGATTTCCCACCCTACGGTGCCGTGGCCGGCCACCAGCATCGCGTCATCGAACGGGTGCACCAATGTGAGCCCACGGCTTTCCTGGAGCTCGTGTAGCTTCTCGAAGGCGGCATGCACGTCACCGTGCAGGATGCATTCGGCGCCGTAGGAGCGTGCCGCTTCGACTTTACTCGGCACGGCATTCTCCGGCATGACGATGACGGCCGGCACCTGCAGCTTGGCGGCGGCGTAGGCGACTCCCTGTGCGTGATTGCCGGCTGAGATCGTGATAACCCCGCGGGCGCGATCCGCAGAAGAGAGAGTGGAAATCCGGTTGAGCCCGCCGCGGGGCTTGAAGGAACCGGTCTTCTGTAGGTTCTCGCACTTCAAGTAGACCTGGTATCCCAGCCAATCCGAAAAGGTGCGCGAGTACACGAGCGGGGTGTGATGCAGGTGCTCGCGCGTGCGCTCTACGGCGGCACGGACGTCCTCGAGTTGGGGAATCTCCGTCTTGCTCATGCTGAGGGACACTATCCCGCGTTCCTTGAGACTGCCAGCACTCGATTTCGTGGGGTTTCGGCGGCAGAGGAGTAAGCCCGCAAGTATACTGGCAGGACCATCCGTGAATTTTCCACTTTGGGCTTAGAGCGAACGAGGAGGAACGCGGCGATGTTTGCTGATTTCTTCATGGCGTTGCGTCGAGGAGTCGACCAACTTACCTATTGGTGTCACACCTATCTACCGTTCAATCGTTGGCGTCGCCGCACCGACCAGGTTCTCACCGCGACCGCTGAAGAGGGCAGGCGCTACGAGCTCGACAAGGTCGCCGTCGATCGCCGCCGTGCCTACCAGGTTGCCCGCATGACGGTGACCAATCGCAGGGGTGAGCACCTGTCGGACCTGCTGCCGGACGCCTACTGGGTCTTCTCGCCGACATCGTGCGCCAAGACGCAATCGGGCAAGAAGAAGTTCGAGTCACTCTCTGAGCGACGCGACGGCTTTCGCTCCCATCCGCAGACCCTGGCCTACCTGATGACCCCATCCGGGCTGGCTCGAGTCGGCGTCGGAGCTTCCCTGCCGGGAACCCTGGTGGGCGTCGGCCTCCAGGAGCCGACTCCGCCCGCCGGCGTCATCGCCAATCGCATCCGTGAGGAGCTTAGTGGCGGCGGCGATGGCGCGGTCGACCGGTACGCGCAGATCATCGCCCACCTCCATGCCGGACCTCCTGTCGTGGAGAGCGAGGCACCAGAACCGAAAGAAGAAGGGACGAGTAATGCCTAGGCTGTCCGAAAGAATGACCAGCGAGTTGAACGCACAGATGGGGCGTGAGCTCTCAGCCTCGAACCAGTATTTGGCGATGGCCATCTACCTCGACGACAAGAGTCTCGGCGATCTCGCCAACTTCTACTACCGGCACGCTGAGGAAGAGCGGCAGCACGCGTTGAAGTTCATGCACTACGTGCTCGATGCCGATGCCATGCCCGTGGTGCCGGAAGTGCCGAAACCGAAGTATGAGTTCGAGTCTGTGGAAGAGATCGCTGAGATGTCGCTGAATATGGAGCGCGAGGTCACAGGCTACATCCACAAACTCGTCGATGTGGCGATGGAGGAGAGGGACCACAGTACGAATCGGTTCCTGCAGTGGTTCGTCGAGGAGCAGATCGAGGAAGAGGCAACCTTCAACAGACTGCTCGATGTCACCCGGCAGTCAACGAACCTCCTTCTCATCGACCAGTACGTGTCGCGTCTCGAGCCCGCGGGCGGGCCCGAGGAGGGCGCCTGAGAAATCCAGGCTAGAGGAAGGCCAGTGTGCGTTCCAGGTGGCCAATCACCTGGCCCTGCCTTTTGAGGGCTGCGGCTACGACGTCGTGGCGCCGCTCTCAGCGTACGCGACGCGCACTTCCACGAACACGCCGAGGGCGCGGAAATCGCCGCTGCTGGCACCGGGCAGGAACTTGGGCACGAAGCCGTTCGCCGTATCCAAGGTGAAGCGATACAGGCGCGTGTCGCCGTACGGAAAGCCGTTCCCGGGAGTGAAGGACAGGCTGATTTCCTCGTTACGGCCCATATCGACCGCGTGCTTCTCGCCCTTGAGGCGCGCGACGACGCGGTTGTCGACCGGCCCGTTGCGGATCTCGAGGGTGATCGAGCTCGCCGGGGCCGGTGTGCGGATGACGAACTCGGTGTCGCGCCCCATCACCGTCCAGAAACCCCATGTGTCGGGCTCGCGGCCGTGCGTGTTGTCGTCGAGGAAGTACACGAAGATGTTCTCGTCGGGGTGCAGCTGTATGCGACGGTGGTCCGGGCTGGTGTTGAACGGCAGGTTGTTCAGCAGCGTCAGCTCGACGGGCAGCATACGGAACGGAAACGCCTTGGTGTGCATGCTCGGGTCGTGCGACGAGGCATAGGGGTTGAGCATGATCTGCGACAGAAAGAGCGATGCGATGGCCCAGGCGCTCACCGCGCCGACGAGCCCAGCGCCGGCCGGGATCAAGAAAAACAGCAGGGGATACGCCGATACGAAATAGCGCGACCCGATGGTGCCGCCACCGCCGATCCAGTTGTCGGGGATCACCAGCACGTAAGCGAGAATCGACGCCGTCCAGGCCGCCAGCACGAAGGCGTGCGGCCCGCGCAGCGATCGCCGCGGCGCCGCCAGAAACATCATTATCGCCATCACCGCCGGGAACATGTACACCAGCAGCCCGGCATTGCGCCCGACCCACACATAGATGAGGTCGGCGGCCAGGGCGCGGGGCACCGGAATACGGTCCTTGTAGTCTTCGAGGTTGGTAACCATCGGTATGCCGACGGAGTCGAACGTATCGATGGGCGTCGAAAACGGGTAGCCGCTGACCGCGTTGAAGGTTTTGCGATCGCCGCCCATGTAGTTCCAGTCGCCTGTGTTGGCGGTGGTTACGGCGAAAAACGCCACCACGACGAGCGCGAACACGACGGCGCCCGCCGCGAAGCGCTGCCAGCGCCGCTGGTACAGGAGCCACATGAAGAAGAAGCCCGCGATGATGATGTTGGGCGGCTTCGAGTACGAGGCGATGCCGAACAACAAGGCGGCGGCGATATCGGTCCAGTTGCCCTCGAGCCAGTGGATGCGAGCAAAGTGCGCCCCCTCCTCCCCGCCCGGCGGCGCTTCTTTGTACAGCCACAGGAAGGTCGCGAGGAAGATAAGGCTGAGGTTGAACCACTCGGGCGTGATCCAGAAGAAGTACACCAGGCACACCGAAGCGAGAAAATAGGTCAGGGCATAGGTCGCGGCGTTGGCATCGGATACGGCGCGTTTGAGATACGCGTATCCCGCCGCCAGCACGACACCGAACAAGAGGGCGTGCAGCAGCAGAAAGCCGTTGTCGTTGAATGCCCGCACGAAAGGCGCTGCTGCCAGCGAGTACGCGAACGCCTTCGAGTAGTAGATGGCGCCGCTTTCCGGATCGCGCTTCAGGAAAATACCGCTGGGCCCGGCACTGTAGCCGAGCTCGTACACGCGCGCCAGATCCTTGGGCTCGTAGCGCAGGTCACCGTCGAAGGCGAGGCTGTAGGCCATCATGTGGTAGGTGGCCTCGTCGCTGAAAAAGCCCTGCTTGTGGGTTTCGACTCGTGCTGAGAGGGCAAAGCCGAAAAGCACCGCTACAGCAGCGGCCAGCGCCAGTGGAGCATGTCGTTCGTTCAGCATCGCGATCTATGTTGTCGTAAGCGAGTAGTCTCGGGCAACAGCTCTTCGATCGTGGTGCTGAGTGCCGCCGCGGTTTCGGGATCTTCTCCCCAGCTCGTGCGGCGCAGGAGCAGATCGTCGGCCTTCACCACCGCCTCCTCCATTGCGAACTCCGCCAGCCGCTCACGGACTGCCTCGTCGCCGGAGGATTCGGCGAGTCGCCGCACATCGTCCAACCGCGGCACCGAGGCGGGGGCGGGTCGTTGCGTCTTTTCCGGGTCGGGCTCGGCCAGGGTGTCGCCCAACGCCGCCCGCAGCGTTTTCTCCGCGACGTCTCGTGACGTCGTGTACTTCACGCCCGATACGCTGAGCAATCCTGCGGGGCCACCGTGCTTGCCGTGCTCGTGAATCAGGGGTTCCGTTACCAAATCGGCGGTGTGCGCCGCGGTAGCGGGCAGCAGCCCGGCGTGAATACGTAGTATCTGGTGGCGGCGCAAATCGAGCTTCGGGGCGGCCGCGTTGATGTGCTCGATCATCTCGTCGACCTGTTCGCGACGGGGTTGCGGGTCGGAGGAGTCGCCATCCCATGGGTAGTGGGCCGTACCGACGTAGATGCGACCGCCACGCCCGTACAAGAACCACGTATGGGTGCCTCTGCCGGGCGCCGATATCGCGAGGGCCGCCTCCGATACCGGCTGGCGGTCGAACAGGATGTTGAACGCCAGAGACGGTTGAAACAGCCTCTCCACATCACGGTCGAAGCCGGCCGCGACCTCGCGGCACCAGGGCCCGGCGCAGTTGATCACGCGCGGCGCGTTGAATGTGAGTGCCGAGCCGGTCGTGTGGTCGACGGCTTCCACACCGGTGACGCCCTCTGCGCCCGTCGACAGGGCCGTAGCCTCGACGTAGTTGAGGCAAGTCGCCCCGTTCTCGCAGGCCCAGCGCAGCACTTCGATCAACAGGCGCTGCGAGTCGGTCATGACGGCGTCGTACCAGAGGGCCCCACCGCGCAGGCCTTTCTGGCGAACGTCGGGAAACAGCGAGATTGTTTCCCGACGCGTCATCACGCCGCCCGCTTCCAGCGCCCGATCGGAGCGTAGGCCATTGTTGCGGTTCCGCGACAACAGATGATTGGCGAGCAGCGCCGTGCGCAGCACGCTCGGACGCCGCGCGCCTTCTCCGTACAGTGGCATGAGGCAAGACAGCGGCTGCACGAGATCGGGGAAGTGCCGCAGGAACCAGCTGCGCTCGCGCACCGATTCGGCAAGACGCTTGAAATCGAGTCGCTGCAGGTAACGCAAGCCGCCGTGCACGATCCGGTGGCTGTTCCAGCTGGTTGCGCCGCCGAAGTCGTCGCGCTCCAGCAGCAGTGGGCGCAATCCGCGCCGTGCCGACTCGAGAGCCAGCATAGCCCCGTAAATTCCCCCGCCGACGACGATCACATCGTAGGATTCGCCGCCGGCCGCTACCGGGTCTCGTGTGATGCGAGCTGCCAAGATCACCCCTGTTGGTGCCGTGTTAGTATTCGCTGACTCACCGTCACGGGTGTATCTTACCGGGTAATCGCTCTCCTTATCGACAAGCACAGCCCGGAGCTAGACCGTGAGCCCTGACCACGAGGAAAGAGCTGGCCGCGCCCCTGGATCCGAGCCCGCTGAAACTCCCTGGCAGCTCAAGATGTTCTCCAAGACCCTCAAGAAGCAGCAGAAGCTCGCGCTGTTGCTCAGGCAGATCGGCGATACCAACGGCAAGCGCTGCCTCCTGGTTACCAACGGCGACAACAACGGCGCCCTCAACTACCACTTCCGGGCGCACGGGGGCGATTGGAGCTGGGTCGAGAACGAGGACGACAACATCGACGAGATGCAGCTACTTCTCGGTGAAACGGTGCACAAGGGCGAGCCCGAAAGAATCCCGTTCGATGACGAGAGCTTCGATGTGGTCGTCACGATCGATGTGCACGAGCACCTCGAAGACTGCAGCGACTTCAATGGGGAGTTGCGGCGGGTCTCGCGGCCGGGCGGCATGGTGGTGGTGACCACGCCCAATGGCGACGCCTACAAACCGGTGACGATTCTCAAGAACGTCATCGGCATGGGCAAAGAAGACTACGGTCACGTGGTCGTCGGCTACAACGCCAAGCAGCATGGCGCCATGCTGGAGCAGGCGGGGCTGGAACCGCAGTCAGCCTCGAGCTACTCGAAGTTCTTCACCGAGATACTCGAGCTGGCGATCAATTTCGCCTACGTGAAGGTGCTGTCGAAAAAGAGCAAGACCGAGGTCAAGCAAGGAACGATCGCTCCGTCGTCGAGCGAACAGCTCGAATCGGTGCGCAAGCAGTACAAGATGTACGCGCTCGTGTATCCGTTCCTCTACGTGATCTCCAGGCTCGACCTGCTGCTGTTCTTCTTTACCGGCTACGCCGTTTCGGTGGCGGCGCGGCGCCCCGCATGAGCAGGGTCCTGGTAACCGGCGCCGGCGGGTTCATCGGCTCGCACTTGGCGGCCGATCTGGCAGCCCGGGGTAATGCGGTCGTCGCACTCGACCTGCATCTGGGCCGTGTGCGCCACCTGGAAGAAGCGGGTCGCTTCGAGCTTGCGGAGGGCGATATTGCCGACCTGCCCACGCAGGAGCGCGCGCTGCAGGGCGTCGACATCGTTCACCACCTGGCGGCGGCGCACCTGGGCGCAAGCGTACCCGTGGCCGAATTCCAGCGTGTCAACGTCGACGCCGTGCGCTCGCTGGTAGGCACGGCCATCGACGCGGGCGTCGGGCGTTTCGTGCATTGCAGCAGCGTCGGGGTGTTCGGACGCATCGACAACCCGCCGGCCGACGAGGAGTCGCCTTGTAACCCCGACATCGCCTACGAGCGCACCAAGCTTGCCGGCGAGCAAGTGGTGATCGAAGCCATAACCACGGGATTCCCGGCGGTGATCATTCGCCCCGTATGGGTTTACGGGCCGGGCGACGATCGCACTGAGAAGCTGTTCCGGGCCATCGGCAAGGGGCGTTTCGTGGTGGCGGGCAAGGGGCAGGCCTCACGCCATTGCGTGTACATCCGCGACATGGTCGATGCCTTCGATCTCGCGGCGCACGCCGACGAGGCAATCGGACGGGTGATCATCGTCGGCGATGACGAGGCGGTAACGGTTCGTGGTCTGGTCGACGAGTTCGCGCGTGTCATGGGAGCAGATCCTCCGCGCGCCGTGCCCTACGCGCTGCTGTCGCTGGTGGCCACGCTGGCCGAGGTCGCCTTCGCGGCGCTCGGCAAAGAGCCGCCGATATCGCGCCGCACGCTGAAGTTTTTCAGCGGCAACACGGCGTTCGATACGGCGCGGGCGCGTGACCTGCTCGGCTTCCGTCCGGCGTACGATATAGCTTCGGGTTTGGCGGAAACCTGGAACCTGCTTTCGTCCGAGACGCCGTGGCGCTTGCCGTTGCCGCGGCCGCAAGCGGGCTGAGCCGGAGGGCGACGACGATGTGCGGCATTTGCGGTGAGTGGAACGGCGCCGGGGTGGCAGAGCAGACGTTGCAGCGCATGAACGCGGCGCTGCGGCATCGCGGCCCCGATGACGAAGGAATGGCACTGCGTGGTGAGGCAGGCATCGCCATGCGCCGCCTCAGCATCATCGACGTGGCCGGCGGTCACCAACCCATCGCTAATGAGGACAACAGCGCCTGGATCGTGTTCAACGGCGCAATCTACAACTTCAAGGAGCTGCGCGCCGACCTCGAGGCGCGCGGCCACGTGTTCTCGACCGCTAGCGACACCGAGGTCATCCTCCATCAGTACGAGGAAGACGGGCCCGCCTGCGTCGACAAGCTGCGTGGCATGTTCGCCTTTGCCATCTGGGATGCGCGCCGTCGTCGATTGCTACTGGCGCGCGATCGCTTTGGCCAGAAGCCGCTGTTCTACTGCTTCGACGGCAAGCGTCTCCTTTTCGGCTCGGAGATCAAGGCCGTGCTCGCGGGGCTCGATGCGACGCCGGGGCTCGATTTGGCCTCGCTCGACGACTACCTGAGCCTGCGCTTCGTGCCGAGCCCGGCAACGATGTTCGAGAACGTCAGCAAGCTGCCGCCGGGGCATACGCTGGTGCTCGATGCATCCGATGTGCCTCAGGATGGTGGCAACGGGGCGGCGCCGCCGATCGACGTGCGGCGCTACTGGCGGCTCGATTACCTGCCCAAGCTGCAGATCAGCGAGGACGAGGCGATCGAGCAGGTGCGGGCCCGTGTGCTGAAGGCCATCGAGTTGCACCTGGTGGCCGACGTGCCGGTGGGTGCGTTTCTGTCGGGCGGGATGGATTCGAGCCTCGTGGTGGCGGCTATGGCGCGTACCGGGGGAAAGGGCTTTCCCTCGACCTTCTCGATCGGTGTTGTCGAGCAGGACTTCAACGAGCTTCCCTACGCCCGGCAGGTGGCCGAGTATTGCCACACCGATCATCACGAAGAGGTGGTGTGGCCCGACCTGGTGCAGCTCCTGCCCAAGATGGTCTACCACCTCGACGAGCCCTCCGATCCGATTGCCGCGTGCATGTACCACGCTTCTGCGCTGGCGGCGCGCCATGCCAAGGTCGTTGTGACCGGCGATGGCGGCGACGAGCTGTTCGCCGGCTTCGATCGTTATTTCGGCTTCCGCTGGGTAGGCATCTACGCAGCGCTGCCGGCGCCGCTGCGCCGCGTGATGCTCGGCCCGCTGCTCGGCACGCTGCCCGACCGAGGCTCCTACAAGAACCTGACGCAGAAGTTCCGCTGGCTGCACGAGCTGTCGTTTCACGAAGGTGGCCGGCGCTATGCCGAAGCGACGCTGTTTTTCCGCTTCGGGGAAGGCGGCAAGGCAGGGCTGTATTCGTCGGAGGTGGCGGCGCGTCTCACCGACCGTGACCCGACCGACTGTATCGTGGAGGCATTCGAGGGCGCCGAGGCGGCCGACGATCTCGACCGTATGCTGTACGCCGATGTGGTTACCCGGCTGCCCGAGCACTCGCTCATGCTGTCGGACCGGATGACCATGGCGCACAGCCTCGAGGGGCGCTCGCCGTTTCTCGATCACCTGCTTGCCGAGTACGTCGCCACGCTGCCGACCGGACTCAAGGCCAAGGGCCGGCACCTGAAGTACCTTATGCGTCGGGTTTCCGAAGGCTTGCTGCCGCGCGAGATACTCGACCGGCCCAAGCAGGGCTTCATGTTCCCGCTTGCCTACTGGATGAAGGGACCTCTGGTTCCGGTGCTCGAGGACTTGTTATCGCATTCGGCGGTGGTCGAAGCGGGGATCTTCAGGTCCGATGCCATCGAACAGTTGCTCGCGGAGCACGTCGCCGGCAAGTCCGATCACCACGTGCGGCTGTGGATGATCCTCAACGTGGAAATCTGGTACCGCCTGTACCAGCAGGGTGAATCAGTCGACGACGTCTCGGCCCGGTTGCAGGAGCTGGTGGCGTCGGCGGTCGCGGGCTAGCTGCCTTCGACGAACAGATCCGGCCACATGTCGTTGCCGGTGTAGTAAGTGATGCGCGTGGCGCTCTCCCAAGGCTCGCCGACTTTCCACACGAAGATCTCGTAGTCGGCTCGGTCATGTTCATGTCCCTCCGCGGCGGCCCCCCAAACGAACCATTCGCCGTCGTTGGAGAGTTGCGGGAAGTACTCGTGGCTGTACTCGCCGGGCAGATCCATGAACACCTCCGGGTCCCTGCCGTTGCGCCGTGCACGCATCACGCGGGTGCCGCCGTGGCCGACTGCCTCGATGTAGAGGATGAACTCATCGCGCGGCGCCCAGGTCGGTTGGCACACATACTCGCCGATCAGCGGTGCGCTGCCGCCTTCCTGCAGATCATGAATGATCGCGTCACCACCTTCCAGCACCAGGGCGAGGGAGTTGGCGTCGGTCGCGAGCGCCACGTCGCCTCGGCGGATTTCCCGGGCACCGAGGGAGTTGTCGTAAACGACGGATTCTTCGCCGCTCGCCACGTCGACGCGGATTACCTGCTGGCCGCGCCCGAAAACGACCGAGGCGCCGTCGGCCGACCAGCGTGGGTAAAAGCCGCGTGGTGCCAGGCGCCGCTGGCCGGAGCCGTCGGCGTTCATGAGCCACACGTCCCAGCGCATCGCCTCGCGTACGGAGGCGTACTCCGGGCGACTCCGTAAGAACACGATCTGTCGCCCGTCCGGGGAAAAGCGCGCGAAGAAATCGGCGTGGGGGTTGTCGGTGAGGCGGCGCTTCTCGAGCGTGGCCAGGTCGACGAGGTAGATCTCGTGATTGCCGTCGCGGTTCGAGGCCCAAACGATGCGCCCGTCGAGGCGGGCACCGAGTGCGCGCAGCGCGCTCGCTTGCTGATCGCCGGGTATGAGCACGTCACCCTGGCCGGCCGGACCGATGCGCGCTGCGACACGCTCCGGCAGGTTGCCGAGATCTTCGACGATCTTGTCGATCGACTGCATGCGGAGCACGGCGACCACAACAAAGAGCGCAAACATCGCCACGCCGGCGGCGCCGATCATTCGGCCACGCTGATGCAGCGGCCTGCCCTTGGTCTCAATCATCGGACTGCCGAAAACCCGGCCGCATGATCCACAGCAACGCCGCGAGGCCGAGTCCGTAGTCGTACACCTGGGAGATCAGATGGGTGGCGAAGCCTGACAAGATGGCGAGCTCCGCGGTAAAGCCGAGTTGCGTAAAGCCGAGGGCCCAGGCGGCCTCGTACGTGCCGAGCCCTGCAATGCCGTGAATCGGCAAGGTCGCCGACAGCTCTGCGCCGGCTATGCCGAGGAACACCTCGAAAACATTGAGTGTGCCCCAAACCATGCCGTGCGGGATCAATACCGCCTGCAACAATACGTAGTAGGCGCCGAATTTGAAGATGCGGACGAGCAGGGAAACCAGCAGCACTGGCAGTAGGACACCCCGCTGCCGCACCTGCCGAACCTGCGCGGCGGTATCGGTCGCCAGGCGGGAGAGCCTTGTCCATAGCTCAACCCTACCGAGCCGGTTGCCGGCGCCGCAACGATCCATGATCGTCGCTCCGAAGTCCAGAACCGGCGCCATCAGCGCCACCGCGACCAGCGAAACGATCAGCAGTGCGCCGGCCAGAACAACCAACGCCGTGCCGCCTGTGGAAACCGCGCCGCCGACCACGAGAATCGCGAGCATCAACAGCGGCGCAATCGCGACCATGTCGAACACCAGCGCCAGAAAGAACGTCGCCAGGCTGTCCTGCACCGGCACGTTGAGCCGCGTGGTGGCCAGGTACACGAACGACAGTGATCCGAGGCGAGCCGGCAACAGATCGACAAGGCAGTTGCGTACCAGCGTTACCACCGCCAGGTCCCGCCAGCTCGGCCGCACTTCCAGCAGCAGCCAGTAGCGGGTCACACGCGCCCCCAGCCCCGCGAGGGAGACTGCCACGAACAGCACCAGGCTCGGGAGGTGGACGTTGCGCAGCGTATCGAGCAGGTCGCGCAGCTCGATCTGCCGCATCAGGTAGTAGACCAGCGCCACACTGATCGCGCCCGAGATGAACCAGTGCATGTAGCCGCGTCGGGTCGTCGATTCCGTCACGTTGGGGTCGTTGTTCACGGAGTTCAGTATACCGGCGCGAGTGGGAGCAGCGTTAGGACGGGTCGTCGCCCGGTTCGTCTTCGGTAGGCTCAGCCTCCGACGCGGTCAGATACGCGACGGCGCCGGGAATGAGAGCGACCACGAGCGTTATCTGTGACAGAAACACTATGGCGAAGGCGCGGTCACGCTCGAAACCGAGGAGGACAGCAAGGGCGACGAACGAGCTTTCTTGCACGCCGATACCGCCCAGCGAGATCGGCAGCCGGGCAATGAGAAACGAGATCGGCACCATCGCCACGAACACGTAGTACGGCACCTCGAGACCGAGGGCACGGGCGGCGTAATAGTGAATCGTGACCGGCAGAAAGCCTTCCAGTACGGTGAGCCCGAGGAACACCCCCAGCGTGCCGCGATGACGGCTGTAGCCGGCGTATGCCGCTGCCAGGTCGGCGAGCTTGTGTCGAACGCCGCTGCGCGGCTCCCAGGCGGCTGCGACGCGACGGGCGATGGTGAACGATAGCGGCAGGCAGACGGCGAGCAGCACCACGATGGCGGCGATCAACACGCCCAGGCGCGTGGCATCCATCACATCGGGCCCCGCCAGCCCCAGCTGCACGATCACCAGCAGGCTCAAGCCGACGAGCCCGAACTGGGCCAGAGCGCCGATGCCGCGCTCGACGGCGATGGTTGCGATGATCTTGGCGGTTTGTCCGGCATGCCGCATCGTTACCGTTCGAACAATGTCGGCGCCGACCGTCATCGGCAAAAACAGCCCTGCAAACGAACTGATGTAGTAGGCGCGAATCGCCTCGCCGAGACCGACGCCCAGCCTTTCAGCCTCGAGCAGAAGCCACCACTTGAAGGCCATCAGCACGCGATCGAGAGTGTGCCAGGCTACCAGCACCCCGAGCAGAACAGGCGACGCCGAAAGCAGCAGCCCGAAGACCTCGCGGACATCGACAAACACCAGCAGCGCGGTTATCAGCACCACGCTGACCAGCACTCTGACGAGCACCTTGCGGGCTCTATTCATGCTCTGCCTGCCATCGCGTTCATCACACCCCCCAGCGCCGCCGCCAGTCCTGGAATACCAGCAGCGTCCACAGCACGTGGCTGTGGTTCTCACGCCCGTCGAAGTGTTCCTTCTTCAAGCGCTCGACCTCATCTACGGCAAAGAGTCCGTCGCTGGCGATGCACTCCGGCGACAGATGGTCGGCGACCAGCGGCCGGAACTCGTTGCCCAGCCAGTTCTTGATCGGAATCGAAAATCCTTGCTTGGCGCGGTACACGCAGTCGCGTGGAACGTGGCGCGCCGCCACCTTCTTGAGCAGCACCTTGGTTTCACGACCCTGCACTTTGAAGCGCTCCGGCATGCGAAAGGCGAGCTCGACGAGCTCATGATCGAGATAGGGTACGCGCGCCTCCAGCGAACAAGCCATCGACATGCGGTCGACCTTCACCAGGATGTTGTCGCTCAGATAGCTTTTCAAGTCGACATACAGCGCCGTATCGAGCGGCGTTCGCTCTCCGGCGCGCGCCGCCAGCCGCACGATGTGCTCGCTCACCGGCGTGGTGAGCGAATCGCGAGCGTCGGGGGTGAACAGCCGGTCGAGCTGATCGGCGGCGGCGAATAAGCGCCAGCGCGCGTGGCGGAGTGCGGCATCGTGCTCGAAGCCCTGCACGAAGCGACGCGCCATGTTCACCGGTCCCTTTTTTTCGGGGCGCGGCCTGAGTGCCAGCACCAGCGGGTGCACCACGCCGCGTCGCACGGGCGTCGGAATCCACTTCCAGAGGCCGGCCAAACGCTGCGCAACGTAGGTTTCATAGCCGCCGAACAGCTCGTCGCCGCCGTCGCCGGAAAGCGCCACTTTGACGTGTTGGCGAGCATGCTGCGATACGAGAAAGGTAGGGAAGATCGAGAAGTCGCCGATCGGATCGTCCATGTGATTCATCAGACGATCGAACAGGGCGACGACGTCGGGACGGATAACCTCGTCGCGGTGATTCGCGCCGAGGTGCTCGGCCACCTTTCGAGCCCACGTGAGCTCGCTGTAACTGGGGTCGTCGAAGCCGATGCTGAAGGTCTGCGCGTCTCCCATGCCGGCCACCATGAGCGAGCTGTCAACGCCGCCGGAAAGAAAGGCGCCCAGCGGCACGTCACTTAGGAGCTGGCGTTGCACCGACGCGCGCACCTGGGCGTCGACGGCGTCGGCCCATTCTTGCTCGGTGGAGGGGAGAGTGCCGTTGGCGATACTGCTCGACGTGGCCCCCACGGTTCCGGCGACGTCCCACCACACGCGCGGATCGGCGACGCTCGCGGCGCTCAGATCGACCTCGAGCATCGCCCCGGGCTCGAGCTTGTGGATGCCCTGCAACAACGTTGCTGGGGCCGGTACGTACTCCCAGGCCAGGAACTGCCCGACGGCGTCGACGTTGAGCTCGCAATCGATGAGCCCCGACGCCAGAAGCGCCTTGATCTCGGAACCGAAAACGAGATGAGACCTGGTGACGGCGTAGTACAGGGGTTTCACGCCCAGCCGATCACGTACCAGCGCGAAGCGGCCGTTGCGGCGGTCGTGCACAGCAATGGCGAACATGCCGTTGAGGCGCTCGGCGAAGCTCGCGCCCCACTCCTCCCAGCCGTGCACGATGACCTCGGTGTCGGCGGCCGTCGCGAAGGCGTGGCCGGCCGCTTCGAGATCGCGCCGCAGCTCCCGGAAGTTGTAGATCTCGCCGTTGTAGACGGTGCGAACCGTTCGGTCCTCGTTGAACAGCGGCTGGTTGCCGCCCTCGACGTCGATGATCGACAGCCGTTGCATGCCCAGTCCGACACCGTCCCATACGTGAACGGCGCGATCGTCGGGGCCGCGATGCTCAATAGAGGCGCACATGTGGTCGAGCACTTGTTGATCCGGGGGCGCCGCGTCGGCCAACGCCACGATGCCGGCGATGCCGCACATCAGCGGGGGGCCTTCATCGCAGCCCGTCCAGCAGACGGCGCATCTTGTCGACGTAGATCGCGCGCGAGTACTTCTCCTCGTAGAGGCGGCGCGCCGCGCGCGTGCGCTCTTCGATGGCCGGCCCACCGCGCAGGGCTTCGCTGAGGCCGATTGCCATCGATTGGGGATCGGGGTCGACCAGCACGCACTCGGCATCGGTGAGCACCTGCGTGTGCGACGGGATGCGGGTGGCGACCAGCGGCACGCCGCTGGCGAGTTGCTCGTAGATCTTCAACGGGGTGTTCGACCCGGTGTTGCGCGGCGACGTGAGCACGGCGGCCTCCCGGGTTGCCTTCTGGGCCTCGGCTCGGGAGCGCTGACCGGCGAAGAGGCAGTCATCGTCGAGGCCGAGCTGCGCAGCCAGCGCCTTGTAGTGTTCGATCTGCGCCGGTTGGCCGCCCAGTAGCAGGAGGAATGCGTCGAGTTGTTGCGCTCGTGCTTCGGCAAAGCCGCGCAGCAACAAATCGATCCCCTGGTAGCTTTCGAAGGTGCCGGCGTACAGCACCACGGGGCGCTCCGCCGCCACCCGGAACTCGGTCGCGGTGTCGGCGAGCTGTGCGTCGTTGCCGGCCGCGCCTGCGCGCTGAGCGCCACGCGACGCCTGCTCGCGTAGCCGCACCTCGTCGAAGATCGTGTTTTCGATCAGAAAATGATGCGCCGGATCCTTGACGCGCGGTTCGGCGTACTCGGCGAGGGCAGGGGAGATCGTGATCACGGCGTCGGCCTTCGCCAGACAGCCGTCCTCGAGCCGTCGGAACGTTCCGACCAGCAGCCGCGACTTGGTAAAGCTGAAGTTGGTGAGCTGCTGCGACAGGATCGAGTGCATGTCGTACACGAGCTTGAAGCGGAAGAACGGCTTCAGGAAGCGGCAGAAAAACACCGTCTCTTCGTGGGCGTGCACGACGTCGTAGCGGTTGCGGATCATCAGCCCGATCGCCCACACGAACACGAAGATGTCCAGAAACGCCTTGAACAGCGAAGGACCCACTTTCACGGTGGCGCGCCCGAACGTCGGAATGCGGATGATGCGCACGCCCGGAATGTCGACGTCGCCGCCCTGCCCGTAGGTGAGCAGGTCGACCGCAACGCCAAGCTCGGCCGTAACCAGGGTGCGGTAGTACACGCTCAACGGTGTGCCGCGCGGCGAAAAGAACGGTTCGGGGGCGATGGCCAGCAGCTTCACGCCGCCCCCTTGCGCCACTGCATGGCCACCTGTGAGCGTACGAAGCCGAGCAGCGACTCGTAGCGCCCGAAGACGTCGGGTTGATCGTCGAGAGCGCGCAGCGCCGCGAGCACGCTCGAGCCCGGCCGGTCTTCATCGAGCTCGACAGGCAATCGAAGTCCACAGCGTCCGGGGCGTGACGCCTGCGATGTGAAGGGTAGGGGATCGCTGCCCGGCAAAACGAAAACACCGCGCACGGCGGCCTTGCCGAACAGCGGCGGCCGTGGGAAGAGGGCGGCGCGGCCGCTGTTGTCGCCGAGGAAGAAGCGCGGCTCTACGGTGCTGCCCAGCAGGTTGGTTAGCACGGCGCCGCGTCGTCCCCACCATTTTGCCGAAGCCCCATGGAATCACCGGCACGGCCCCGGCAGCGACAGTCACGTCGATCGCCTGCTCGAGCTTCATGCCGTCTTCCAGCTCGGCCGCGCAGCCGAGCGCGAGGACCTCGAGCCTCTCCCGCGTCACCAGCTGCCGCCCGGCGATCAGCAAAATGCGATCGACATCACTGCCGGTCATGCGCGTCGCGAACAGCGAAATCTCTTCGCCAGTGGCCGAAATCTCCCAGGAATCGAGGTTTGTCGGGCGGCCTTCGGAATCCGTTCCTGCGCCTGCCGTGTTCGCGTGGAGATGGCTAAACGCGTTCACGCCGTGGCTCTCCGTGAACATGAGGCAGCCGGTGATCTTGGTGTCGAGGCCAGTGCGCGTCGCGACGGTTCGGAAATTCGCCAGCGCCGCGTCGAAAAACCGCGCCGGTGCAAAGCAGGGGTGCAAGTGCACGTGGGCGTCGAGAAGGATCTCGTCGATTTCGCTCATAGGTGCCGGGTTTCGGTCGGTGGAAACCGAAGCAAGACGATCACTTTGGGGCATCGATAGTGTAACCCGGCGTCCGAGATCCTGGACCGCTATCAGGCAGGGCCGCCGAGCGACCCTGCCCTTCTCCGGCTCGCCCGCCTATTCTCTCGCGACCGCCATGTGACGGCTATTCCGCACCGATATTGAGCACGGCCACCAGACTGAGTGTGTAGCTGCCGTCATCGTTCTGGGTCAGCGATTCATCGGGGTCGAATTCGATCGTGACGGTGGTGGGCAGGTCCGATCCGACGACGAATGGCCCCTCGACACGGATGTTCTGCAACGGGATGCCGAGGTCAACCTGG
>SDBT01005716.1_pt1 | contig 20808 bp, 18 predicted proteins | sample 2277101 | NCBI WGS metagenome assembly SDBT01 (sample SAMN10404973, study PRJNA504765) | marine sediment metagenome | isolation source: marine sediment core GS10_PC15, 103 cmbsf | place: Arctic Ocean: Southern Knipovich Ridge | collected 2010
GCTTCTCGTAACTTTGTTATTATTTGTTCAGTGGAATATCGTCGCTTCCTTGGCATTTTCTGCCTCCTTTTGCCTGATCTGTAACATTCTACTTGGATCAGATTTTGGGGGGCAGGTCACTTTGTAACATGGGTAAATGACTCATACAAGCTTTCTGCATATAAAGATTTTAAAAAAGCAGCACAAAGCAAATTAATTTCCTGCGTTAATGGAACATTTCTGATATGGAATTTCCCCAAGCAGTTATATCGAGAAGATATGTTTAGAGAGATTTTCATAATGACACACCGTTTTAAGACCCAGTTACATTATTTCTATTTTCAATATTATGAAATCCCATTTGGAATATATTATCTTATAAATAATTTGAGGAAACGTGAGATTTCAGAAGATATTTCCAAGTATGACGAGATTGTATGGAAACATAGAGTAGCTAATCAAATAACTATTTTAGATAATAAAAAAATGAATGAAATAGGAAATAGTTATCTAGCGAAGAATAATAAAATAGTCTACAAAACAGCATTATCTAAAACTTGGTATCAAAGAAAGAAAAAAGATAATCCTGAGATGATTGAACAAGTTAGAAATAATTTGTCTAATTATTTTAAAAACAAGCCGTATAAACCTTCAGGCGAGAGATTATGGACATGTTTTGTCTCTGAAAAAGAGGTTTTGAAAAGTAAGAATGTGAATATAGGTTGTTGGGAAGCATTTAATTGTCGAGCAACGAATAAATGGGGTAATAGAAAATACCTTGCTTATTTAATCAATCGTTATCTTGACCCTAGCTACCAACTTTTTTTCAATCAGAATAATATCAAATTAGATGGTGACCAGAACGCATTAAGTGAATTAATTCAATGGATTTGGAGATCCAGAATCAGAAATTTTGAAGATATAGAAATTTATATTCCTTCTTTTCGAATGAGAAATTTATTGAAGGAATTTTTGGGGATGGAGGTTGAAAAATCAATAATAAGTAGAAGACTCTAACAACAACCCCACGAATTGGTTCATTCCACTGGACACTCATCACGGTTGAATCGGGAAGGGATCACTGAAGCCAAGCACAGTAATAAGATTCGCTATTCAAAAGAAGAATTGATCGCTGAAATGGGTGCTTCATTCTTATGTTCTTTCACGGGAATTGAAAATCCGGATCTTACAAACAACTCAGCTGCTTACCTTCAGAGTTGGTTACAGGTTTTCAAGCAGGATAAGACCATGGTTGTTAAGGCTGCTTCTCAGGCACAGAAAGCTGTTGATTTTATTTTAAATATTCAGTTCAATGAATCATAAGTATGTATTAATTCCGATATGTTTTAGATGCAGGTCAAGCCCAATGTAAAATCTTCCATTAAGCATCCCTCCCTAATTAATATTTCTTTACAAGATATTCCTATTCTGAATCCTGAATATCTTCTTGATTGTCATCAACACTTTCAATTTCGTAGAAATGGCTTAAAACCGATTGAATACTATTCCAGCCACCAGATCTTTGAAGGTTATATAGGCTTGATCCTGATCTTACAGATTTACTTACCCAATAGACTCTGCAGTCTTTCTCGGTAAGATTATCAACCCCTGCTGATTCACCAATTGCATTGATAACGCACCAAAAACTACTTCTTGAGAGAGGTTTTTGATAAAATTTTGAATCAGTTTTTATTCGCTTTCTTCGAACGATTAGAGGACCGGGAATATTAATATCATAAAAATCGAACACTTTTTTAATCGCATCAAATGTATCACTGGTCATTTTGTGAGTTTGTTTGCTCTTATTTGTTCGATCTAAATAAAAAACACCCAAGTCAATGTCAACTAGTTCAGACTTTAAACAAGCAATATCTTGACTTTTCAGCCCATGATCTAGCAGAAGACACATAATTAGATTATTTCTTCTACCCATTGCATTATCAGAAGGAAAAGATTTTAGCATTCTTGCTTTTTCTTCTGTAATTTTTATTGATCTTATAATATTTCTTTTTCCAACTTTATGTTTAAGGTTTTTGGGGGATAAAATCAATTCGTTATCTCGTTTTTTTTCGATTATCTTTGCCTTTTCTTTAGAAATATTATTAATTTCTTTAATTCGTTCCCAATTACCTATAGGGATTACGCCTACTTGGTACGCTAAGTTAGCATATTTCCTAATATGGGAAATTTTTACATTAATAGATGAAACAGCATACCCTTTATCCAATAACCATTCAATAAAATTTTCAATTATTTCACCGGAGATATTTTTCCAGAAAGAAGGCAAAGTAAATATTTCTTTAATATAAACAGATTGATTTGAAAATTGTTTTTTATCAGATTTTACAAATTTTTTGTCAACTAAATAATCTTGGAAAATATTTAGGGATGCTTTCTGACTAGTTATTGTATTTTGGGACAAATTTTTTCTATAATTTTGGAAAATATTTTTATTACTCGACAATGATTTTAAACTTTTTTTCGTAGGTGAAATTCTTGCGTTTTCACCTCTGTATGCCTTTTCTTGATTATTTTTCTTAAATAAATCCGAATTATTAATTTTCTCTGGTATACAACTTTTATTATATTTTTCAGGAATAGGCATTCTATTAGGATTGTTCGTGTTATGAAACATATTAAAACAAGGTCCAAAGTGTACGATAAGAGCTTGTTCGATAATATCGACATCGAAAACAATGGTTTCGGGGAAGTAATGCCTGGCAATTAACTCGCATTCATCAAGTGAAAGTAAATCTACTTTCCATTTTGAAGAAGCTGGATAATTAGTATGAATAAATTCTCCTAATAGATCAGGGGGTGTTGTCCCAAAACCACAATGAGCTTTGATTCGCCCACAAACATCAACCGATTGACCCACATAGATAGGAATATTATCGTCTCGTATAAAATATATTCTTATATCATTACCAGCATTTACCCTGCTAGCTAAGATGTCCCCTGACGTAGTCTTCTCGATTGTGGCCTCGCTCTACCGCGCTGGCGCCAGTTTAGCGGCGGTGGTGAGTTTCGTCTCGGCATGGGCACTGTGGTCGGTCTCACGCTTGCCGGTGGAGATCGCGTTGATCGAACCGAAAGCTGCGCTGGTACGCTACGCGATCACCTTTTTAATGCCGCCAATGGCAGGATTCATTGCTCTAATTGTGAGCCGCTTTTTGTGAGCTGGAGGAGTTCGCACAACAAGCCGTAATTGAGGGCATTACTGAGAATTTCCCTAGGGGGGGCTCAAAACTCTTGGGTTTTTCGACGCTTGAATATTTGATATTGACTAATAATTAAAGCATGCCCTTTCTTATAGGTGTACCTATTTTTTTCATGATAATTAATAATCACCGGAAATTATCTTAGAATAAGAATGATACATAAAACTTATATTGCCTCTTTTATCGAAGTGTAGAGTTGAGCATGCCTTTTTAAATAATTTCTTCTTTGTTTTTTTATGGAATGGACTTTTGTTTTGTATTCTTTCTCCCTTTTCTGTTTTTTATATATGTTTTTTGGATGCAGAATATCCTGATTTGATATCCCATCGATTCCTTCCGCAATGAAATATCCAAAATCATCATCTTCCTTCCAAATAATATTATTAGAAAGAACAGCCTCTAATATTTTAGAGGAATCGGAGATTTTTACCTTTTTTGATCTTGGATCTTGTTCTTGTCCTCCCACTCTGCCAGTGTTAAAAATAAATACTCCTACATTGTCTATAGTGGAGAGTAAATCAAAAAACCTGTTTCCTTGTAAATCATCAAAACTAAAAAAGAAAGGATTTGTTCCAGGTTTTCTAAGGAATTTACCTTCTTCTGCTGGTTCACCAGCTGATGTACCACTAGTTTCCCCAAGCATAAAAAAAGCTGCAGCTTGATCGAGTTTGAGTTTCACAACTGCAGGAATTATATCGAAATTGCGATTTAGGATAATAATTACGGAAACAGGAGGTAAATTCACTGGATTCCGATGAGGAATATTGTCTAGTGAAAATGTGCCTCTTCCATTACTAGTGTAACTATTATTTACGAAATCAACATTGCCATTTATATCCACATATACATTTTCTAACCAAGCATTTGGTTGTGTTAGAGCATTATAAATAGTCGATTCTTTATTTGGATCCAGGTCATAAGTTTTTGCGAAACATCCATTTTCTGATGCATGCACTGACCCTCCTGGCATTAAAGCGCAAAAATCATCTTGCACTGGGAGCGAATCCAATTGGGGACAGAAGGTCATAGTTGTTTTTCCAGTACCAGACAACCCAATAATTAAAGCGAGTTTTTCGCTTCCATCAATTTTTGGAAATATTTTACATCCAGCATGAAGAGCTAAACCACCCTTATCATAAATACTTTTACTCCATAAGCGTAGTCCGCCCTTTTTTGATTCTCCAAAATAATCACTACCGATAACACGCGTGATGTTTGAGTCAATATCCACTAAAATTACACAACCTTTGGAATAACCTTCAATAAACAAGTTGGGAGTGTAGATAATTCTAAGGGTATCTTCATCAATCTTTGTATATGGGAAAAACAATTGCTGTTGCATAGCAGCAATATTAGCATTATCTTTTTCAATGAGGAGTTGAGCTGAGCTCATGAATCCCTTGTCTATTCCAATATTTCCATTTATCAATATCATTTCTTTTGTTGTTATATATTTTTCTTGAATTTTGCTCAATCGATCATATTCAGTAAATGAAATTGTCTTTTGACCAATTTCAGTATCAGAGGAAAAAAAAGTGGACTCAGTTGATCTTGATGTTACGCGAGTCTGGATGCTAAAGTTATTATATTGAGTCTTTAGGGCATTGGGCATATTTGCAGTGAAAATACGCAATTCTTCTTGAGTTGGATTTTCATGTAAATTTTTAAATAAAATTCTATGCATTCTTTTCCATATTTATTCGTTTGAATACGCTATATAAAACCCAAATAACCTGATACAACACAAATTTTGCTATTTGCTATAAAAGAAGTGGATATGTTTCTCGCAACATGATGATAGGGTTTATTCAATGTTGACAATTATAATATATAATATATAATATATATAGACGATTTTATAAGAAGAAATAATCCTAAGAATGAGAGAATCTAGGTTATAGATTGAAAAATCAATTTCAAAATTCTCCAAATATAGTAGTCAGAAAAATATTTTATACACACAAATTTATTCAGATATTTGCGCCTCTTTTTTATAAAAACATATTTTGAAACATATATCATCGAAAAATGGAGTCAAAAGTGAAAAGGTTAGTTGAAATTCTTGAAGAATTTTCTAATATTCTGGCACCTTCTGGTCATGAAACAAGAATGGTTGAAAATATAGTAGAAAAAGTAAAAGGGATCGCAGATACTATTCATTTGGATACCCTTGGAAATCTCATTGTCGAAATTGGAAATTCGAAAAAAGATAGGCTCCTAATCGATGCACATATGGATGAGGTCGGTTTAGTTGTTATTCAAATAACAGAATCCGGACAAATTCTATTTGATAAATTAGGACTTATCGATGATCGAATTCTATTAGCTAGGGAGGTGGCAATTCTCACTCCAAAAGGTGAAGTTCGGGGAGTTATCGGAACAAAGGGAAGACATTTACTAACAGTCGATGATCTAAAAAAGCAAGTTAATGTTAAACAAATGTGGATTGATACTGGTATGAGCAAAGAAGAACTTCAGGAAGAGGAAATTAAACCCGGAAATGGGATTTGCTTTACGACAAGATTTCAAGTCCTACCAAATCAATTTATTTTAGGAAAATCACTTGATTGCAGAATAGGCTGTGCCGTCGCTATTGAAGCATTAAATCGAATTTATGAATCTTCTTCTAAATTATTGGATAGGGCTCGGTTATCTTTTGTGTTTTCTGTTCAAGAAGAACTTGGGGCATGGGGTTCTTCGACTGCGGCATTTAACTTAAAACCAAAGGCAGCTCTAGTACTAGATACTGTCCCTTGTGAGGATTCTAATTATTTTGAACAACCCTCGAGCATTCGATTGGGCAAAGGTCCTGTAATTCGAATGTATGATCATTTTCCAAAGTCGTTTCTAGGTAGTTGGACTCACCCCATACTTCGTGAATTATTACCAAGAGTTGCTGAAAGGGAGGGTATTCCATTTCAAATCGATGTTATGACAAGTACGTTTCTTGATTCCTCAACCCTTCAGTTTACTGGGGCGGGGATTCCAACGGCATCGATTTGCTTTCCACGACGCTATTCACATTCCCCAACTGAAGTATCTCATTTAGAGGATATAGAGAATTCTATAAAATTACTTATAGCCACACTGGATGAATTATCTGAAGGTATTGAATTCCAAAAGAAGATCAAATGAGGAATAGTATTACGAAATAAATGGAGGACCTAATGAAGGGAAAAACAATTACCTTAATAGACCGGTCAGAAATGAGAAATAAATTAAAAGGTGCACTTGAGATAAATCCTATCCAAACTGCTATTTTAGCTGTAGATATGCATAGAGGTCATCTGGATCCAAAAGTTGCAACGATGCCGGTGAAGAATGAAGATGCATTCAGAGTGATAAACAAAAGTAAGGCTCTCTTGAAAATTGCACGAAAGAAGAGAATGAAGGTTATTCATGTCATCCTTCAAATGCGATCACCAGGTGAGGTGTTGGCTAATCCGTTTTGGGCAACAGTCGAGAAAATTAAGGAGCGATTAACTCCAGAGAAAGAGAGTACGATAAAACATCATAATTTAATAGGTACAAAACAAACGGAGATTATCCCTGATCTTTTTTCCCAAAGTGACATTGTCATTTCAAATAAAAAAAGACTAAGTTCATTTTATGGAACCGATCTTGAGATTGTTCTAAGGGTACATAAAATCAATACTCTTATCATAATTGGTGTCAATACAAATACTTGTGTGATGAATGCTGCATTTGATTCTCACAATCGCGATTTTAAAACAATTGTTATCTCAGATTGCGTCGCGAGTATGTATGGAGATGACTTGCACATGTTCGCACTTGAAAATATTGGCAGATGTTTTGGATGGGTACTAACGCTTGACGAGTTCAAAAACGTTTTGGGATGAATTATTGATACGCTTTAACGAGAAAAAACAAAACAGGTCAGAAAAATTCGCGGAAAGGAGGTTTAAAAAAGATTCTTTATTGGTAAGAAAATGAAACTCTTCCATGTGTAGTAAGAAACCTGATTGGTAGATTAACCAATCAGAAAAAAAGAGTGAAGGATTAAAAAGGAGTTGAAAAGGATGAAAACAAAAATTAAATCGAAAATATTATTGGTGATTTCGGTCACACTACTGATTTCTCTAATAATCTCAGCATGTGGACCAACGGCCACACCAACGGAAAGTGTCGCTGAACCTCAAGCAGAAGAAGAGGAAGTGGTCGAAGAAACAGAAGCAGAGACGTTGAAAGTCGCATACATCCCTTGTGGAAAAATTACTGATGGAGGGTGGAGTCAATCGGGATGGGAAGCAATACAATCGGTGGTTGACACTTATAATCTTGAGGTAGGATATACTGAGGGTCCTGATGTAGCAGATGCTTCTCGTATAGCTGGAGATTATGCTGACCAAGGTTATGACATTGTGTTATTGCATTGCGGCTCATTCGCTGATGCTGCCTTAGAAGCTGCAGTAGGCTATCCAGATGTCTGGTTTGGAGCTCCAAATGATGGTGATGTTCTACCCAATGTTTTCCGGTATGATGGGCGTGCCCAGGAACCAGCGTTTCTAGCAGGTGCATTAGCTGGATTAACCACCGAGACCAATACCCTAGGTGTCATCTCAGGATTTGCTTTCCCCGCATTAACAAGACAGGTTGAAGGTTTTAGACTTGGAGCGCGATATGTTAACCCAGATGTGAAGGTAATGGATATCTACATTAACACTTGGGAAGACATCGCTATTGGCAAGGAGGCTGCCTCAGCGATGATTGACAGTGGGGCTGATATCATCTTCGCATGTACTGATCAGGCTGCACAAGGAGTTTTCAAAGCAGCCGAAGAACGTGGTGTTTATGCTATTGGAAATTTTGGTGATCAGCATGACCTATCACCCACTACAATGTTAACCAGCGTTCTTCCTGACTGGGGAAGCCTATTAATCCAGATGATTGGTGTTGCTGCTGAAGGTAAATTGGAAGCAAAGTTGTATGAATCACAAGAAGCACCGTGGGGTTCACTTGCGCCATTCTACGATCTAGAAAGTACTATCCCACAAGCTGCTAAGGATGCTGTAGCAGAAATCACAACCAAAATGGGTAACGGCGAGATTGTCCTACCGGGCACTACCGAACTCGGTGATCCTGGGGTAGGAGATACTATCGATCCAAAAAGCTTTGAAAAATAGATAGACTCGCATCAAAAAAGTGAGGGGTTGACACTCCTCACTTTTTTATAATAAATAACATATTGTATATTCTCTTTGTTAGTAATTATTAAAATGCCTATTCATCTTCAAAAAGAATCAATAATGAAAAAAGACAGGGAGATGGTGTACATGCATGGAATCACCAAAAGATTTCAGGCTGTCTTGGCCAATGATCGGATTGATTTTCAATGTAAGAAAGGCGAGATTCACGCCTTACTTGGGGAAAATGGCGCTGGTAAAACCACATTAATGAATATTCTGTATGGCATGGTTAACCCGGATGACGGGGAGATATTTATAGGGGGAGAAGCGGCTCACATCACAACACCCCGTGAGGCTTTGAATCTTGGTATTGGAATGATTCATCAACATTTTATGCTTATTCCCACCTTCAGTGTGCTGGAAAACGTCATTCTAGGAATCCCTCCCGGTTCAGGTTTTTTTATAGATTTGGAAACTGCCCGCGAACAAGTGATGCAAACTGCGAAGAATTGTAATCTCAATATTGAACCCGATTTAATTGTCCGCAATTTAACGGTAAGCAGTCAACAAAAAGTAGAGATCCTCCGACTGCTTTACCGAGGAACAAAAATATTAATCCTCGATGAACCCACAGCTGTCCTTGCTCCACAGGAAATAAGAGATCTTTTCAAAATATTAAGAGGATTGGCCTCCCAGGGAAATACGATCATTTTTATAACACACAAGCTTGAAGAAGTAATGGAAATAAGTGATAAAGTGACAGTCCTGAGAGCGGGGCGTGTAATTTCCACTCGAAGACCACAAGAGACGACCACGCAAATTCTGGCAAAAGAAATGGTGGGAAGGAACCTTAATGAGGACTTGGGTGTTGAAGGATATCCTGGCAAGAAAAAAATACTTGTTGTTAAAGATTTGAATGCCAAAGATGATCATGGAAATCATGTGCTGAAAGATATTGGATTTGAGGTTCAGGAAGGTGAAATCCTTGGGATAGCTGGAGTTGACGGGAACGGCCAGCGTGAACTAGCTCAAGTTTTGACGGGTTTAAGGAAGGTTGAGTCAGGCCAAATTGTCTTAGATAATTACGATCTAACCAATAAGACGACAAGGAAATTCATTGAGAAAGGAGTAGCACATGTTCCTGAGGACCGCCAGAAGGATGGCTTGATTCTTGATTTCTCAATCGCGGAAAATATGGTGATGCAAAGCCACGGAACACTGCCTTTTTCAAAGAACGGCTTCCTCCACAAGGTTTCCATTAAGAAATATGCAGATGGCCTTATCAAAGCTTACGACATACGCCCCACTGATAATAGACTCCCAGCCAGAAAATTATCTGGTGGAAATCAACAGAAATTGATTCTGGCACGCGAATTTTCTCGAAATCCAAAAATAATCATTGCATGCAATCCAACTAGAGGATTGGATGTGGGTTCTGTGGAATATATTCAAACCCAGCTTTTATCAGCTCGCAAGAACGGTTGTGCGATAATCCTTATCGATCAAGATCTCGATGAATTGTTTAAACTATGTGATCGTTTGGCTGTGATTTATCGAGGCATGTTTGTTTCAATTGTCAGAACCCGGAAAACTGACATCGATGAAATTGGCTTGTTGATGACTGGATCTCATGTAAACTCTAAGACTGATGACCTAAAACTAAAAACGAAAATAAAACGTCATTAAATGTAAATGGATAATATGCCCAGCAAAACAAACATAATCTCATCGAAAGCAAACTCAGAGGTTTATCGTCAATTCATCACGATTCTTCTGGTAATTATTTGTACACTAATTGGACTTTTCGTTTTATTCATAATTTTAAAGGTTGATCCGTATGTCGCTTTTTCCACACTGTTCCAAGGTGCTTTTGGAAGCGTCAATCGGATCAGTGAAACGCTCGTGATGGCGATCCCATTGATTTTGGTGGGATTATGCATTTCCGTTGCGTTCCGTGCCCACTTATGGAATCTGGGCGCAGAAGGGCAGCTCTATATCGGTGCGATCATTTCCGCCATTCTTGGGATAAGTGTGACTGGATTACATCCAGCTTTATTAATTCTTCTTTGTATGGGATCATCCATGTTGGCCGGCGCATTATGGGGAATAATCCCCGCAGTTCTCAAGACGAGATTTGGAGCGAACGAAGTTCTTGTTACACTTATGCTCAATTATGTTGCCATCCTTTTATCGGATATGGTAATCGGTGGGCCTCTAGCTCATGGAACGATGCCAAGAACAATTAGTATCCAACCTTCTGCTTTTTTACCGACCATTATTCCCCATTCAAGATTACACATTGGGATTTTTATTGTCCTCATCGTGATGGTCTTGGTTTACATTTTGCTATTCAAGACTGTTCTTGGTTATCGGATAAGAGCAATGGGCTTTAGCATGCGAGCCGCTAAATACGCGGGAATTAATATTAATTGGATCATGGTATTCGCTTTATCTATCAGTGGAGCAATTGCGGGAATAGCTGGATCTATTCAGGTCTTGGGTGTCCAACATAGTTTGATAGTTGGCCTTTCACCGGGTTATGGATTTACTGGTATTGTCGTAGCATTGCTAGGCGGACTTCACCCTTTCGGGATTGTGGTATCCGGAATCATTATGGCAGGACTTTTTGTTGGTTTTCAAACTGTACAGATAGTCACCCATATTCCAGTCGCAGCTGTCCATATCATCCAAGGAGCTCTGGTATTAGTATTTCTTGGGACAGGTATCCTTCGTTTGAAGGGAAAATAAAATAGTGGATCTGATGAAACTGATTAAAGTCAATTCTAAGAGAGAGAAAGCCGAATACTCCCTATGACAAATGAAATAACATCTTTTTTTGTGACAATATTGGCTGCGGGAATCAGAATAGCCACTCCTGTATTATTTGCTGCGATGGGAGAGACAATCATTGAAAAATCTGGTGTATTGAATATAGGTATTGAAGGGACTATGTTGGTGGGGGCTTTTGCCGGATTTGCTGGTGCATACTTTACCGGAAATCCATGGGTGGGAATTGGAATCGGAATATTATTTTCTATCCTGATCGGATTAATCATAAGTTACCTCGGAGTGATGAGAGGGGCGGATCAAATTGTGATGGGAATCCTATTAAATATGTTTTGTCTAGGAGTTACGAGTGTTTTTTATGCAAATTTATTTTCTTCAAGAATGCCTGTAATTGATGGATTAAAGTCCTTAATAATTCCTATCCTTTCTGAAATACCGATACTTGGTTCAATATTATTTAAACATAATCCAATGATTTATTTAGCTTTTTTATTGATACCTCTGCTAGATATTTTTATCAATCGAACAAAATTTGGAATGTCTTTACGGGCAGTTGGTGAATTCCCCCGTGCCGCTGATACTGCCGGAATAAATGTGTTTTTGACTCGTTTCATCGGTATTTTGATCGGATCTGCATTGATTGGACTGGCAGGAGCGACTCTTTCAGTTGGACAACTTGGTGGATTCCGTGACAATATGACCGCCGGCAGAGGATTTATTGCTTTAGCAATAGTCGTGCTGGGCCGCTGGAATGCTTATGGTGTACTTGGTGGAGCTATGGTGTTTGGGATCACAGATGCAATCCAACTTCGCTTACAAGCACTAGGAATTGGTATCCCGCATCAAGTATTGCTGATGACGCCGTATCTCTTGACTATCCTGGTGCTTGTATTGATCACCCGTGGAGTACAGGAGCCTGCAGCCCTGGGAAAACCATATGATAAATAGTTCATACCCAATAGAATGCTTGGCTTTGAGTACATATTAAGAAATAATATTTTCTCGTGGAATGATGCAAACCGCAAGAAATCCGAAGGAGTTGATCAAATGAATGAATCTGAAGAGAAGAATTCCAAGAAAACCGTTACTGTACGGATCACCGCTCAACAACGTCCATTACTTGATCGCGTGCTTGCCAAAGGGAGCATGGGGAATTCGGAAAGTGAAGTGATCCGCAGGGCGTTTCTGGAATGGGCGAAGGGCAAACTCGTGAAGGGAAAAAGAAATGGCTGAAAACAGGGTACTAATCACGGAATTTGTCCTTCATCCAGCAACAGCGAAAGCGATTATCCTCAGAAGGGGACAAATCCTACATATCGAACAACTAGGTAACGGACAGTGTTCAGATTTCAACGCCTTCAATTTGCATGATTACAAAGAGCATTATCATTCCTTAAGAACATTACAAATGGAAACCGCCTTTCCAACCGTTGGCAATAAATTATGGTCAAATCCTCCACGGGAAAGACCAATGTTGACAATCATTACCGATACGGTCGGTACTAATGATGTTCTGGCTGCTAGATGCAGCGCTTTCATTAATGAATTTCTTTTTGGTATAGAATACCATACAAATTGTGCAGATAACCTTGCTGAAGCGATCAGGGAATATGGTTTGACGCCGGACGATGTCCACGACTCATTCAATGGTTTCATGGATACAGGGTTAGATGAGAAGGGGCGTTTCTATGTCAAGCCACAAAGAGCAAAGAAAGGGGATTATTTAGAGTTGATCGCTCATTTCGAGATCCTGGCTGTTCCTGCCTCATGCGGTATGAGTATATCGGCAACTAACAATTACGAATTGAAACCTCTTCGCATTCAGATTATTGAAGCGAGTGATGAGGAAAAGGCAAAATGGCTGGAACCTGAAGAACGGGTATTCCGAAATCAACGAACTCCTTCAGATTTCGTGAATTCAAAAATAAAGGCTGATCGAGAATTAATTGCTGATCCCTCTTACAAACAAGTATTTCGTAACGATCTCCTCACAATTGAAGAAATTGAAGTTGATCTTGATTCCAAAGAATATGCCTTAATTGATCAGGTGAGAAAAAATTCGGCAGTTTTTGGAACAGATGCCGAAATTCTACGGACTGCTTTTTTTGAATGGCTTCAAAAGAATTTCTTGATGCGTGATGGAAAGTCAGGGCAGGTTCTAGATTATGAAAGAAGGTAATTAATCATATGAAAATTGATATCCATACTCATTTCATCCCTTCAGAATTAATCAGCGAAATTAAAAAAGGAAAAGGGATTGATGATATTGAAATCATCAAAGTTGATGGGAAAGATTGGGTTCAACATAGGCAGGGAGGGCGATATGTGCTAGCGCGAGAGTTTTTTGATTTTGACGCCAAACTTCAGCATATGGACGATTTGAAATTGGACGTTTCACTTTTATCCATTGCACCGACATTACTCATGTATTGGCTTGCTGAAGATACAATGGACGATTTCTGTAAAAAATCAAATGATTCGCTTTCGAAAATGGTGAAACAATCAAAGGGACGATTTTATGGAATCGCTACCGTACCGTTACAAAATCCGCTATTAGCGGCCAATGAATTGAAGAGGACGGTTCACGAGTTGGGTTTTTGCGGAGTTCAAATCGGCACAACAATGGAGCGTACACCCCTAGATGATGTTTCATTCAAACCTTTCTTTGATTCAGTTGCTAATCTAGATATTCCCGTCATTATTCATCCTTATTATGTCAGTAAGCATGAACGGCTTGGTGAGTATCACTTTACTAACATTATCGGTAATCCTTTCGAAACCTGTCTAGCTGCGTCACGGATGATATTCTCTGGTTTTTTGGATCGCTATCCTTCAATAAAAATAGTACTTCCTCACGGAGGAGGTTTTTTACCTTATCAGATTGGGCGGTTGGACCATGGTTATCGGGTTCGTTCAGAAGCCAGGAATATCTCGTCACCCCCATCCAGTTATTTGAGAAGGTTTTACTTTGACACAATAACTTTCATGGGACTCTCTATAAACTATTTACAGGATTTGGTCGGGGCAGATCGGGTCATGCTTGGGACAGATATTCCTTTTGATATGGCTGATATTGAATTTGAAAAATGGATCACATCAGCAAAGTCTGATGAGAAAAGTCTCGAAGCAATTTACTCAGAAAATGCGAAACAGTTATTTGGCCTTGATAAGTTACTGAAAACGTAGGACATTCAAGAGATGTAGGATTGTTAAAAAGATAATCAGAAATTTATAGGAGAAGATTGATTTCAGATAAAATTGCATCAAATTATTATTTTCATGCTCTCTCTATTAGCTTTACACTAAAAAAGATCCTCTCAAAGCATAAATTAAAGGGAGTTATTCAAAGCGTTTATAGAAATGTAGTTAATTTTACTTTTGGAAATCATATGATAACAGCAGCAGATTTCAAACAAAGAAATTTACCGTATGGTTTTCTTTGCGATTTTTCAAATAATGATCTTGAAGAAATATTGAAAAATGGTGATATAGCGGAAATTAATTCCGATTCACTCATCGTGAAACGCAGGGCTTTTGAGATTTCATTAATATCGGCCGTATTTTGGTCGCCAAAATTATATTTACCACTAAAAAGAATTGAAATACCCCAGATTCGATTAAATATGGAGTATGTTAAGGGGCAAATATTGAAAGATTACTCTAATGAGGGTTTAATATTATTAATTAGGTACATACCCCAATTAATGGAAACTGATTCTTTAGGCGATGTGCCATTTTCTTTAATGGAGCGCCATGCATATGATTCATTGTGTATGATAATTAAAGGTATTAGGGATCGTGATAATAATTTAATTATTTTTGCTTTTGAAAGATTAGTAGGTTTAGGATTTGGATTAACTCCTTCTGGAGACGATATATTAATGGGTTTGTTTGCTGCACTGATCATAACTTCAGATCAAACTATAAGGAGTTGGATTATATCGGTATATAAAAAAGCTTTTTCGCATATTAAAGAACTTACTAATGATGTGTCTTTGAATTACCTTAATGCCATTAGACATGGATATTATCCTGAGCGGTTTAGTAATTTAATTTCTCGAATAATTAAAGGTAATAGGATAAATGATATTCAACCATCGTTGAATGAAATGTGTCAGTGGGGTGGAACTTCTGGTTGTGAGATCATAATCGGTCTTCTAATCGGGTTGTCTTTATCGATTGAATTTTTGAAAATAGAGAAAAATAGTTTTGTGGAGAATTAATCATGATTACTAAAACAATTATTAAACAAAATGCTTATTACGATTCAGTACGGTTAATGAATATGTCATCAAAATTAACAAAATTTCAGGGTATTCATGAAGCTGTTGTAATAATGGGAACCAAGATGAATAAACAAATCCTGGACAATTCGGGCTTATTAACTAAAGAAGGCGATAAAGCAAAAGAATCGGATTTAATTATCGTAATACAGGGAGAAGAGCAGGATTTATTGGATAATGTAATTAATCAAATCGATGAACTTATTATTGAAAAAACTAAGTCTGAATCAAATATACAAAGTGAATTTCGAACAATTCGAGAAGCAATTGTACAAAGACCCCAATCAAATCTTATATTAATATCTTGCCCGGGAATGTATGCAGCTACTGAAGCTTATAAAGCTTTAATGAATGGCATAAATGTATTCTTGTTTAGTAATAATGTAAAAATTGAAGATGAAATTTTATTAAAGAAAATGGCATTACATCGAGGTTTATATTTGATGGGACCAGATTGTGGAACATCAATTATTAATGGTCATCCTCTTGGATTCGCGAATTCCGTAAACCGAGGTACTGTTGCTGTTGTTGCATCCTCTGGGACTGGAATTCAGGAAGTCTCTTCCTTAATACATCGATTGGGTTTGGGAATATCCCAAGCGATTGGAGTAGGAAGCCGTGATCTTCATGAATCAGTTGGGGGTTTAATGACAAAGTTCGCACTATTAAATGTATCTAATGATAAGAATACAGAAATTATAATTTTGATTTCGAAATCCCCATCCAAAAAAATGATTAAAAAAATGTTGGGAACAATAGAAGATATTTCGAAATCAAAACCAATAATTGTTCTCTTATTGGGTGACCATAATAATTATGCAATAAATTCCTCGAATGTTTTTATTGTGAATACACTTGAGGAATCGGCTATTAAAGCAGCTCAAATTTTGAGTAATGATAAGACGATTTCTCAAAAGATTAAACCAACGATCGATGATATCAAGCGCATAGTTAATAATGAAGTGGGAAAGAAAGACTACAAACAAAAATGGGTTAAGGGTCTATTCTCTGGTGGTACATTCTGCGCAGAAGCACAAGTTGTTTTACGACCAATGTTGAAAAATGTTTCTTCAAACGTTCCGATACCCGATAATACTTTTACAGCATCATTAGAAAAAAGTGTCAGCCACACAATGATGGATATGGGTTCCGACGAATTCACAGTAGGAAAACCTCATCCTATGATTGATTTTAGCAACAGGGTAAACACAATTCATAAAAATTCACGAGATATTGAATTATCAGTATTATTAATAGATATTGTTTTAGGCTTTGGTGCTCATGAAAATCCAGCAGAAATCATGATACCTGAATTATTAAAAGCTAAGGAAAATATTAAAAAGAAAGGGGGATCATTATCAATTGTATTATCAATCTGTGGAACAAATGAAGATCCTCAAAACCGGCAATCACAATTAAAAAAGTTTAAAGATGCAGGCATGATAGTCATGAATAGCAATGCCCAAGCTGCGATGTTGGCTGGTTTAATTGTTAACCCTAAATATATGGAGATATTGTTCTAATAGTTTTTAAGAGTGATAATGGAGAATCAATGACACACGAAAATGAATTAATAAATCAAAATCTTTCTGTAATTAATTTAGGTATAAATGATTTCATAAAGCCTTTATTATTATCAGGTGCCAACGTTACTAACATTCAATGGGAACCACCCGCTGAAGGAAACTCAGAGTTGGGAAGAAAATTAGCTGAATTGACTTATACGGAAAAATGGAGCAAAAAGATTGATGAAGCAAATGAAAAAGCTGTTAAGAATATCATTTCTTCCCAACCATTATTAATTGACTTGAAGCCAGCAAGAGAAGCTCTTGGATTAGATCAACATACATTTCTTCATGCTGGACCTCCAATTTCATACAATGATATGTGCGGTCCTATGCAAGGGGCGGCTATTGGTGCAATGATTTTTGAAGGATTGGCTGACTCACCGGAAACTGCTATAAAAAAATTGAAAGCAAATGAAATTAGATTTGAACCATGCCACCATCACTCTGCGGTAGGACCAATGGCGGGTTTGATATCACCTTCAATGTGGTTATTTGAAGTAAAAGATAATACATTTGGAAATATTGTTTATTCAAATATTATGGAAGGCCCTCCTAAAACATTACATTTTGGTGTGTATGATGAATTTGTAATTAATAGATTGAGGTGGATGGCAAAAGTACTTGCTCCCACATTAAAAAAGGTTATCTCCGAAACAGGACCAATTGACCTACGAGAAATTATTGCACAAGCCATACACATGGGAGATGATTGCCATAATCGAAATTTTGCTGCAACTCTGATTCTATTTAGACAATTAGTAACCCGAATGATCAAACTTAAATTAGAAATAAAAGTTATAAGAGAAATCACGGATTTTATTGCAGGGATTAATTTCTTTTTCCTAAATTTATCAATGGCTGCATGTAAAGCCATGTTAGATTCTGCATTAGAGATACCATTTAGCTCCATAGTTACCGCAATGTGTCGAAATGGTGTGGAATTTGGGATTCGTGTTTCTGGTACTGGTGATCAATGGTTCACAGCTCCAGCGAATCCTCCTAAAGGTGTTTATTTTCCTGGCTATTCGGAAAAGGAGGCTGCATTAGATATGGGAGATAGCGCTATTACGGAAACTGCTGGAATTGGTGGATTTGTAATGGGAAATGCACCGGCTATTGCTGGATCTGCTGGTGGTAGCGCAAAAGATGCTGCGATAAATACTGAGAATATGGGCAAAATAACAATAGGTCGAAATCCAAATTTCACTTTACCTTTTTTTGATTTCGAAGGTGCTCCTGTAGGAATTGATACTAGGTTGGTTTTAGAAACGGGTATTTGCCCTATCATCAATACTGGGATCGCACATAAAAATCCTAATGTAGGACAAGTGGGTGCAGGCATTGTTACTGCTCCGATGGGATGTTTTAAGAAGGCTATAAACGCTTTATTTGAATCATTTAAATAATCGGATAATAAATCTTTCAACTTATTTTGATTGTGAGGAAAATTAAATATATGATTAAACAAAATAACTCAATGCAATCTCGATATGTAACTGCGAAGCAAGCAGTACTTAATGAAATAAGACATGACATCATCACTGGTGTGATTTCTCCGGGATCTCGATTTATTCAATCAGAAATAGCTGAAAAACTGGGAGTCTCCACGACACCTGTTAGGGAGGCACTTAGTGCACTTGCTAGTGAGGGGTTAGTCAAAATTGATCCTCATCGTGGCATTTGTGTTTACGAACCCAACTTGGATGACCTCGATCAAATTTACGATTTACGGATAATTGTTGAATCTTATGTAACCAAATACAGTGTTAATCGAATTTCCAAAAATGTGATAAATAAGGCGGAGTCAGTGTTTGAAGCGATGACAAAAGACTGTGATTTTACTGAATGGATTAGATTAAATAGCCAATTTCATGAAATACTTGAGAGTTCATCAATTTCTGTTCCCGTATTAAATGTTCTTCAAGTGTTACGTAACTACTCCGTTTTATACGTTGCATTATCATTAGATCTAAGCGCTAAAAGAAGAACCCAGAGTAATAAAGAGCATTACGAAATTCTTAAAGCCTATGGCAAAAAGGATGTGGATTTGGCAGTTGATCTAGTACGTTCTCATCTTGAAACTACAAGAATAATTGCTAGGGAAGCATTGAAAAAAACACATGAAGAAAATAATAAATCCACCTCTTTATAAGAAATAATGATCGATTTATTAAAGATTTCTAATTTTTTCATAAATTATTAAGGAAAACCACAAATGGAGACAAAATTCGATCTCGGAATAATTGGAGGTACGATAATTTTTCCAGATAAGAAAGTTCAATCTAATATATATATAAAAAATAGTCAAATTGCTTTCTTATCAGAAAAAAGATTGGCCCTTAAAAAGGAAATCAATGCATCGGGATTGCTTATATTCCCAGGAATGATTGATACACATGTTCATTTTATGGACCCTGGCGACCCTTCCCGAGAAGATTTTCCTTCGGGCTCTCAAGCAGCTGTACAAAATGGGGTTACTACCGTTATTGAACATACTCATGGATGGCCAATTAAAACTGTAGCTGACCTTGAAAAAAAGAAAGCGCATTTAAATGGTCGCTCATGCGTAGATTATGCTTTAGGTGCGCATGTTTGGCCAGGATTGTTCGAAAATATAAAAGATCTTTGGTCAGCAGGGATTGTTATGTTCAAGATTTTTACTTGTACCACACATGGGATTCCCGGGATTTATGGATCAGAGTTAAAAAAGGCATTGGAGCAAATTGAAAAGGTTAATGGCTTGGCTCTCATCCATGCTGAAGATGAAAATATGTCTAAATGGCAGTTTGATGCGTTGAAAAAGAAAAAGCGAAATGATCCAGGAGTAATTACGGAGTGGAGATCCCGACTAGGAGAAGAGGTTGCTATATCATCGGTTGTTTTAATTGCTCGTGATACTCAGACAAAGGTTGTTATTGCTCATGCAAGTTCTCCTGAAGTAATAAAAATAATTAAATGCTTGCGGGATTCTAGCAAAATCTTTATTGAGACATGTCCACAATATTTATTTCTGCTTGAACAGGAAATTATGGAAAAAGGAGCACTTAGAAAATTTACTCCGCCAGCAAGAGCTCGTTCTGAGGATGATATTAACAGAATGTGGATTGCTCTCAAAGATGGAAGTATTGATCTTATTTCAAGCGATCATGCACCTTCAACAATAGAGCAAAAAATAAAAAACAGTATTTGGGATGCACCATTTGGACTTCCAGGTATCGATACTACGTTTCCAATTATGCTCAATGCGGCACTCGAGAATAAAATAAGTCTAGAATTACTTTCAAAGGTTTATTCTACTACTCCTTCAAAGATATACGGTTTATTCCCCCGTAAGGGAAATCTGGACGTTGGTGCAGATGCAGATTTAGTTATTGTGGATCCTTCAGGAACAAGAAAAATAAAGAATGAATCAATAATTTCTAAGTCTGGTTGGACTCCTTTTGAAGGATTTGAATTAAAGGGAAGAGTTTTATATACTTTTATCAGGGGAAATTGTATTGTTGAAGATGGGGTATTTTTGAATAGGTTTAATGGAAAATTCATTCCTGGTCCAGGCAAAAATAGCTGATCTAATTATCTCTTTGATGAGAGAATTAATTAAAAATTATTTAGCGATTCCTAACTGTAAAGAGCAACTGACTCCTAATCAGAAGGTTAATAAGACTTGATGTATATTGACATAATGCATGAGCATAGGATTATTGAAACTTAACAACCGCCATATCTGGGATAAAAGGCATAAAAATCACGAAGAAGGCCGCATATGTGGGTAATGTGATCCCTTCTTAAGTCAGGGGACTCATAAGCCCTTGGTCGTGGGTTT
>SDBT01005717.1_pt1 | contig 20807 bp, 25 predicted proteins | sample 2277101 | NCBI WGS metagenome assembly SDBT01 (sample SAMN10404973, study PRJNA504765) | marine sediment metagenome | isolation source: marine sediment core GS10_PC15, 103 cmbsf | place: Arctic Ocean: Southern Knipovich Ridge | collected 2010
TTACATACTGTAACACCAAACCCTTCTGTTGCACCGCTGCCAATACTTCTTCTTTGGATACATATTCGTCCAAATAAAATCGTTTTCGTTCCCCTAGAATAAATTTATCACATTTGTATTTATTTGTTTCACAATAAATCCTCGCATCTACCGGAAACGTTACTTCTCGGATATACACTACATCATCAGTGTATCGTAAAAAATATTTTAATTGAGTTTCATCAAAAAAGTATAACCCTCCAGGAGAGCATTCACCAGTAGGACTAAATGGTCTAGTATCAGTATTTAGACCGGTAGTGTACCGGAAACTGTAGTGAAGTTCGTCATGATTAGTGAGTTTAAAGAAGCGTAGTTTAGGTAGATTGGAGGGATATAAACTATTCATCACGTTGATAAGTGGTTTGTTGTTTCTGTATTCAGCAGGTGTGAGAAAAAATCAGTTTTGTACTTTGGCCGCTACGAGAAGTAGATCAAGAAGGGAGGGTGCCTGGCACCCTCCCCATTTTAGACCTACCTTTTTCTAAAAGGTAGTACTTCGTCATCTGATTGTTTAACCTGCGAGATCTTGTTGATCACACCGACGAAAAGAAGAATGATGTTTGTGTGGAAGCGGGATTTGTAAATGTGGAATTTGCCTGTACAGTGCTCTACGGGTACTGTACAGCTTAAACCTAGCTAGGAGAGTTGTTCCTAGTGGTCTATAAACATCTTTCAGTCCCTTTGGGACTACAAGATGTATTACCGTCACTATCATGAAATATCGCTTAGCCGATCTAGCTGGAAAGGTAGTCTCATTCTTAAGATCTCCATATACCGATAGCTCGTCATGGCTAACAAGTTACTACTCACCCGAATGCATGAATCATAATTATCATGGTCGTCCCCAGTTTTGACTATATCAAGCCGTTCCTTAATTGTTTGTCCTCTTACTTGACGGACGGGATGAAAAGTGCCCGCTCTGTATTTTAGTACCGGAAGCTCTAATATTTGTTGTCCAATGTTCTCTAAACTTGCACACGCACTTTCAAAAGAATTCAGAGATTGGGTGACGTAAAGATCTACGATTGCTTGATTATCGACTGGGGCTCTCTCTATTGGATAAGGTCCTTCTCCAAGCCAACCGCGCATATGCATACTCAGCTGAAATAATTTGAGGATTGCGTCCTCGATAGCTGCTGTTTTGATTTCGTCAGCTTGCTCGTGTATTTCAAACAAGACGCGTGCTTTTTCTTGAGTAGCATCAGTAAACAGTTCAGTATTAACGATGGCACCATGAACTGTCTTACGTTCTTCTAATATTTCTACTGTATCTGTAGCACGTACTAATTTGCACAGATTTTTTAATTTGACAATTGCAATATCTGGAAAAGTATCTTCCTCAACTAGCGGGTTTATAAAATTACGTTGTTCCTTAAATAATTCTCCTAATTCAATATACCTAAACGCTGTCATTGTTTCTGATCCTCGGATACCAAAACATACAATAAGATCATTATCTAATTTATCTATATCTTCATATAAAAAGGGCGTACGGGTATTCTTTATACCTACTTGCCAACCATGATAAAAAGTGCAAGACATGTATGCTGTTTGGAGCAAGGTGTATGCTGATTCTCTACGGAGATGGTCAGTAGTATACCCTTCTATGTTTGCCATTGCATTAAGTATATCTTCACTATATAATTCATGTGGTAATAAGGGATTAAAAAACTCGTCAAGTTTAATAAGATGAGGATTATTTTGTATGAGATTTCGTAGGACCAGATCAAAAGGAACGTAATCTCCAGGATTACTGTACAATATAGAGTATTCCCTAATTGGATCTCGGGCGCTGCTGATATCTATATTAAAATTAAGTGCGGCGAGAACAATTGCATCGGGATAATTTCTAGGATGTACTCTCATTCGCAAGCTGTTTTTATTATTAAAGGTAGTAATAGCCACCTCCAATGTATCATAATTACTACTATCCCTAACTACATTACCTATTGGTTCAGGTATGTCTTCTACCATTGCAGAGGCAGCTGTATATAGCTCTAGCAGACCATCCTGTGGAACGTGACTTATAGTGTTATATAATACAGTGCGTGCGTAATTCTCGTCACGAACGAACATTTGACAGACAGTCGCTAATTGGTAGATGGTCTGATCTCGCAATGTTGGTATTCTATTAGCTTGACAAATGGCGTACAACACGCATGCGTTTAATCTTTCTGGATCAGCTGGTGTCTGGAGTCCAAATGTGAAATGTTCAGGTGGTACAGGTTGTGCATCATTACTCCAATTTTGAAGATAGTTGTATGCCGTCTGTAGTTCCGCTACAGACCATTCCTGATCAGGATTGACATATTGTGCAATAATAGACCATTCGTCATTATGTACTGGATTGTGAACTATTCCAATTGGTTTATCACGGATAGTTGTATAAAATACTGCATTATGACGACTAAGCACAAACGGAACACCATGACATCGCGATATTTCCTGCAGAACAACCAGTGGGGTATCCTCGTCAATAGTACGTATGCAATTTAATCTAGTGAGTGTAATAACATTATCCATCTGTAATATACGTTGACAATTTTTAAGTAAATCTGAAATTCTTTCTGGACTTGTGCTTTTATCTAATATATCTAAAAGTTAATAAATTAAAAAATAGATGTCCCGGACTTTCAGTGAATAAATCGGAATGACACGCAAAATTTTGGTACCTACTCTTTCTGACTCGTTTGATGAACGTACTGATTTACAGCCTACACAGTTTGAAGAGGTTTTCATAGAAAATTCGGAAATGTTGGAAAATAATATTTGGATTTCGCAATTATTGCCAAAGCAAGGCAAGCCGCAGTGGCGTATCATAACTGGTACTTTGGCCGCCTCTATAGAAGCTTTAAACCTTCCTTATCCGATTCTTGCACATGATAATTACTGTGTTACCTCAGTAACACGAATCTTCACTACAGCCGAGGAGAGCGAGTGGGTAGATATGTGTTCTTTTGATGGACCAGACGGAAGAGCTCGTCACTATCAAATCTTGAGCTCACGAAAGAAATGTGGTCACTATACACCGTCTCCGGCTCTTGCAGTACTCTATTGCTGGGCACAGAGGGGTGACGGACCTATTGCTGCAGAACTCTTTCGTTATCATTTTCCAGAATCAGTGAAGAGTACATGTAAGCAATTGGAGAATAAAATATTTCTGACCGAGGAACTACCACTTGGTTCCACATTTTCACGATTTCATGGTTTTGAAGGATGTTTAAGAAAACCTACTGTACTGGATCTCCGGTACATATCTGCTGATTGGGGTTGTAGTCCCTTTGTTGCGAGGTATACAATTAAACTGTCTACCGTGCTGGGATATCTGAAGACTCTTCCAGCGCATAGACTTGAACACGTACAGATTGTAGATCTGCAGTCAACAAATTTTCATGATGCTAGTCTCAAGTATTTGCTTGAGATTGATGCTTTGATCCCGCACAGTTGTGTCTTCAATTTAACTGGCACACACCTATATGGATTTGAGGATGATAATGAAATTTTCGTGAAAGAATTAACCTCGCTACTCTGTAATAATATTGTTCTAGTGCCACATACGTTTTTTGCAGAATATATTGAAGCTAGAGAACCAGGTCTTCCATCTGATATACTCCAAAATGAAAATTTGAAATTGAGGAATTATACTGCTTAACATAATTCCCTATTTGAAAATAAAATGTACTCAATTATTTCGTACAACATTAAAATAATTAAAATCCAAACAAATAAAATTATAAAATCCGATTCTAGTTTCTTTAATATTTTTTTGACTTTGCGTCTTTGTTTATCTACTTTATGTCTTTTTGCATATCTATTATATTTTTTCTTAATATTATATTTACCCATAATTAAATAAATCTAATATATAGTACATAATTTCAATTTTCTTATTTAAATGGTACTAACCATAACAAAATAATGCTTGACATAATTCCTCTAGAGCTTGCTGATATCATTATTCAATATACAGTACAGTACCCAAAAGATGTTCCTTGGGGGTTCCCCGATGATATTATACTAACTATGGAGAACATCAGAGCTCTATATTCTCTTCGATTAGTATCAAAGGAAATATGTAGAAGAGTTGACTTTGTTTTTTCGCACCTTTTAAAGAAATATCGTGTCCTTCTGTATGGTTCATACCGCCGGTTCAATTATAGAACATGTGTGTCCCAGTATATTAGCTTTCCAGATTGCATACAATTTAAGAGTGTTGCACATCTCAAATCAAAATATGTCAAGTATAAGCACGAGAAGCAGCATATATTACGAATATGTGCTAGAGCTTGCTGACATCATTATCCGTGTAAAACTGAAATTTCTTTATGTACATAAAGCAATTTCATACTAATGCTTGACATAATTCCTCTAGAGCTTGCTGATATCATTATTCAATATACAGTACAGTACCCAAAAGGTTTTTCAGAGCTGACTATAGAAAACATTAAAGCTCTCTATTCTCTTCGATTAGTATCAACGGAAATGTGTAGAAGAGCTGACTTTGTTTTTTCGTACCTTTTAAAGAAAGTCCGCATCGTTCTGTATAAACCAGTTACAAATAAAGTACTTGTAAATTTTACAGGCGGTAACTGTATTGATATACATGATTGTACGCTATTAACCAACGAGGCACTTGTATATTTTGAGGGTTTTCAAATAGTTACACTATATGGTTACACAGGAATTACGGCGGAAGGGATTGCACGCTTCAAATTTATAAGTCCCCGTACCATGATCACGCATCTCAAATTAAAAAGAAGTCCTGGTACCACGATTGTGCGGACAAATTATATTGAAGAGTTGTTGCGTGATGCTAGAGTTCCAGCTCGAGTTGACTTTGCAGTGAATACATTTGAAGATTACAGTAAATACCTACTATACTTAACCATGCCTCGGCAACATCGAGCTGATTTATTATATATTAAGACTATCTTAGAAACACCACGACAACGCAAACTAAACAATAAGCAACGCAAACTAAACGATCCGTACAAACAACAAGCAAAGAAAATGAAACAACAAAAAGTGCAGAAACGCAACTGTAGCCACTAAGTATCTCCAATCTTTTTCGGGGTTTAGACGTATAAAATTGATCTAAAGGATTCCACGAGTTCTTGTACAATAGAAAATACCTTAAAAGATCAGTCCTGAATACAATAATCATGAGTACAACAACCAAGCAGAGCTCTGTGAAAAGCTCAACGACCTCCAACGTTGCGAGCCGAAAAACGGCTCGCAAACCGCTCACTTTTAATACTTACATACACAAGACCTTGAAAGAAGTTCATCCTGGGACTAATATCGCAAAAGCAACTGGTATGCAACTAGATGTTTTTATGAAGATTTTTGCTTCACGAATTGCTTGGGTAGCAATTCAAGTAGCTCATGGTGCAGGTCGTCGCACCGTTAGTGTAGAAGATGTAGAGACTGCAGTACAGCTCGTTCTACCGAGTGTTCTTTGCGGTAAAGCTTTGGCTGCAGGATCCAGAGCACTGGATTCCTATAACAGTACTGTTACCGGAACTAAGAACAAAGCATCTCGTAGTGGCTTACAATTTCCACCACACATTTCTGAAAAATTCCTTCGGCTGCAAAGCTCAGCATCTCATTCTGCTGGTAGCATGTTAAGTGTTGCTCAGGGTGCTCCAATTTACATGGCCGCTGTAATTGAGTATATCGCAAGTGAATTACTAGAACTTGGTGGAAATCAGGCTCGTAATAATAAACGACAAACCATAAATATTCGTCATCTCTTTTTGGCGACTTCTGGTGATCAGGAGATAACTCAACTTCTTGAGGACCTCAATGTAAATTGGCTCGGTGGTGGTGTTGTCCCATATGTCCACTCAAGCTTGATACCCACTAAGGAAAGACAACGCAAGCTTGCAGCCAAGCGTCGTAAAATTCGTAAGGAAAATGGTACTATCCCCACTCCGGGTGCTAATCGTAAAGCATTGCCTGGAACAAAAGCAATGCGTGACATTCACCGTTACCAAAAATCAACTAGATTACTGCAACGAAAGGAACATTTTAAGCGCTTCGTCAAGGAACAAGCTGTATATCATTGGGATCCTGAAGGGAATCGTGCCGACTCAGGGAACGCGGATGAACCCGCTATATGCGGGAAAGAGGAAGGAAAGGTTCACTTTGGAGCGGGCGTGATTGAATACATGCAATTATTCGTAGAAGACCAAATAAGTCGCGTATTTCGTGAAGCAGTTCGTGCTATGGCCCATGCTAATCGTGAGACTGTTGAGCAGCGCGACATTGAATTTGTCTGGAGTTATATACGTCCTAATGGGATTGATAATCATGTTGACGTTGGTTGTGGCGAGCTTGCAGAACCTGGACTGCATCGGCTGGCTTCACGTGGTGGTGTGAAACGTATTAGTCAAACTTGTTATCCGATGATTCGGGATATCATGGCTTTTTATGTTTCTCGCCTTTTATTCTCATCATTCTTACTGATGTATCGCCAAAAGGTAAAGACAATTACTCTTCATTTTCTTCGTCGTGGAGCTAGTATGATTAGTATTAACTTGCCGATTGATGTAATTCGCCGCCGCGTCAAGAAGCTGGTCGGTTGTGCAGAAGAGTCTGAAGAGTCCGACGTGGAAGACGTCGTTCTCCCTGATGCCGAAGAAGAGTACGGTTCGGATGACGATTCTGAGTAATTGCTGATCCGGAATGGACTACTGGTAAAGGGAAGCGTCGAAGTTACTGTTGCTGATCCTAATGTGGATGGAGTACCACCCCTTCTGTTCCAGAATTGAAATTAACGACATTACACGAGTTCCTAGAACTAGTTTTAAGGGCTTGTGGTTCTTCTCAATGGGACACGGTACAAAATGCGTAGTGATATGACTGGCGACAGTCGGTAAGATCATCATCAGCTGAGCCCGGTGTAACTCACCGAAACGTGTCGTAGGCGCTCGGTCAAAATTGATTTTGATATACAAATGAAAATAAAATGTGTTTATAATGTCATTCCCAGATATATGTATCAGTAGAAGAATTACAAAAGTTGTTAATAAAGCCAGAATTTGAGAAATGGAACACTACTTCTTTGAGTTACGTTTTATTATGTATTCGTGGATTAGATGGACTGAATGTCCATGATCTAGCTAGTCAACTCGTAAAAAATTTCTATACTTGGTATTTGGCAGAGGTTTACTACATACTTACCATCAAGCGGATTACAGTGATCAGACAATACATTACTGACGCAAATGACTTTTACGAGCTCAATAAGAACTTGTCACGAGGAGAAATGATAGCAAAGCTCAAGTCCAATTAAGATGGAGCCTTGTTTTTGATACAACTTTCTATATGGTGCCTAAACACCATATAGACATCCTTGTAAGATAAACATCTTATTAGCACTTTAGCGAAGCTGTCTACCTTTTAGAAAAAGGTAGGTCTAAAATGGGGAGGGTGCGTACGTACCCTCCCTTCTTGATCTACTTCTTGTAGCGGCCAAAGTACAAAATTGAATTTTTTAGTAAAAACTATACAAATAATAAATGAATCAGAAATTTGACACTGTAATTTATCACGCTAATTGTCCAGATGGCTTTACTGCAGCCTGGGCGTTCTGGAGAATATTTAGAGATGATGCAGTATATCTACCCTATCGTTATGGTCAGGCTCCACCAGATTTGGCTGGGAAGAGAGTCGCGATTGTAGATTTTTCATTTCGGCGAGAGACACTGTTGGAAATGGTAAAACAAACAAAATATCTTGTTGTCCTTGATCACCACAAAAGTGCAGAACGTGAGCTTGCTGACCTCGATCTCGGTGAAAAAGGAAATATAATCTTTGATATGGAACGCAGTGGCGCTCAAATTGCTTGGGACTATCTTTTTCCTGACCAACGACGACCATGGTTGGTAGATTATGTTGCAGATCGCGATTTATGGCGTAATGAACTACCTCACACCAAGGAAATATCTCAGGTATTATTTTTTGATGGTTATTTTGAGAATTTCACCAAACTAAGTAAACTCTGCGACTTGCAATGTCCTGATCAGAAAATGGTGGAACGAGGATCAGTACTAATTGAATATAAGACAAAAGAGTGCGAGGCTTACGCTAGAATGGCCAAACCAACAATCTTACGAATCGCGGGTATCAGTTACCGAGTCAATCTTGCGGGTTGTCCGCGTGTATATCGAAGTGAGGTAGGAAATCTCATTACAAAACAGGATTGCGATTTTGCAGCAGTGTATTGGTATGACTTTTACTCAAAAGAATGGTGGGTATCTTTTCGAGCTAGTGAAGAGTGTCAGTACGACCTAAGTGAAATAACTAGCCATCTTCCTACTGGTGGTGGTCATCCAAAAGCAGCAGGTTGTACTATTTATGAAAACAGTGGAGAAAATCTACATACCTACTTTACAGCACATATAGATCTAACCTAATAGCAAAAGTACCCAAAAAAGTATAATATTTAGATTGTATAATGAGTAGACCATTTAAAATTAGAACAGATAGAGTAGCTACTTCATTCACTGCCATTGAACATTTAAAGATACCTATTTATAATATTCTACCAACTGTTACCGGTGGTGGTAGACTAGCGGGACTTAGAGTTCTATCTGGAATAGATTTTTATTTTTTTAATGGTATTGTTTGGACTTTAATTTCTAGTGGTGGTGGGGGATCTAGCATAATTACTGGGGCCGTAGTTACAGTAAATGCAACTCCAGCTACCTTAATTAGTATAGCTACGACAGTAAAAAGTGTTATTAGTATAGATGCTATTATTACTGGAGGAAATACTACTGATAATACTGCTAATACCTATTTTATAAAGGGATCATTTAAAAATATTAGTGGTACTGTAGTACAAATAGCAGTAGATGATTCATTAAATTTTGTTGAAGATTCTACTGATGCACAATTAACAACAAGTGGTGCAAATATTATAGTACAGGTTACCGGATTAGCTGCAAAAACTATCAGTTGGTTTGGAAGAGTAGTTCGCGTACAAGTAATATTCTAATCTTTAAATATTTTATTGTTATAATATAATATGTCATCCACACGTGAGATTCAGAATTTAAATGTTAGTGGTACATTTCAACTTGCTGATACAGGTGCTGAGAATTACATTTTTGGTGTAAGTAATTTAGCGGCTGATCGTACTATAACATTACCCCTCTTAGCAGGAAATGATACATTTGTATTTGAGGCTTTCACACAAACTCTTACCAATAAAACCCTTACTAGCCCTCGAATTGTCACAAATATTTTGGATACCAATGGAAACGAGCTGATAATACTCACCGCAACCGGCTCAGCTATAAATGAAATTACTTACGCAAATGCTGCCATTGGTAATCCTCCAACAATTACTGCAAGTGGTGATGATACTGATGTAGGTCTGACAATTACTACTAAAGCTGCAGGAGATTTGACATTAGATGCGAGCGGTGCGGGCGCAGATTTGATATTTAATTCAGGTACTGCCCTGTCATGGCCAACAGCTGATGGTACAGCTAATCAAGTTATTGAAACAGATGGTGCTGGAGTGTTGTCATTTGCAACAGTACCGACTATAACTGAAGCTATTGTACAAACCACTGATGCTACGGTTACGACTATAGCTACGATAGCGACTTCATCAGATCTTTCTTATTTTCCTGATGTAAAAATTATTGCCCGTCGGTCAGCTGGAGGAGATGAATCTGCCGCTTACCTCCTCCGGGCTGCGTTTAGAAATAATGCTGGTACTGTAACCCAAATTGGAAATGATGATAAATTAAGCTTTGAAGATACACAGGGTTGGAATGTAACAACTGCAATATCTACCACTAATATCCTCATACAGGTTACAGGAGCTGCTGCTACCATTGAATGGAAAGCAAATTTTACTGTTCTAATATCTGACTAAATTTGTTAACAAATTTACCTAACTAAATTTGTTAATATTTACTTATATCAATGTCTGATCCGTTCAAAGATGGTAATCTTATAATTTTAAAGTCAGTACGTGTACAACTATGCTTAGCCGCATGTCGTGGATGTTATTCAACTGACAAAATTCCGAAAACAATCAGCAATAAGGATATGCAAGTTTCAGCATACGTTCCTGTTAATGATATAGCTCAATGGCCAAGTACTATTTGGCGAGTAAAAAAACAAGACGGTTCAATTCTACTACAAAACGCTGCTTGGGGTACATTCCTAACTGCTTGGGATGGTGGTTTAGGAGACAAATACATCCATTTACTAGCGGGGCAAACTCTAAAAAATGTAGGACTTAACTCTGAATTTGTACCAGTCAAAGTATCGGGTACTATTTATAAATTAGCTTATAAAACTAATCAAAATCTGTGGATCGGTCCGATAACCAATAGTCCTGTATCAGATAATACACTATTTAAAAATTCCATCATTTTGTGGGAACAGTGGTCGTCTGATCCTAATCTGGTTTATTGGGAAGTTATTTCCGTAGACCAGGAAAATTGTTGTCTAGGCCATAATAGTAAATTCTCTAATCAATCAATTTGTTTTAAGTGGTGGAAAAATAAGACCATTTGCGATTCAAATAATGGCAATGGTGATGGAGGAGGTCCCCAAAAAAGTAAAATATGGTTAGTATTATTGTTGTTATTGGTAGCATTTTTTATAATTATTATAGTTATTGGCGTGGCAGCTTGGTATCTACTGCGATCGAAACATTAATTAAAACGTCCACAGCAGCTTTCTTCACTACTAGATTCTTCCATAGGAAGCACTGTAACATCCTCTGAAGGGCACTCTACATCCTCGTCAATATAAAACACCTGATTATTAGAATCAGGACCAAGTTGGCTACGCACATTTTTGTCTAGATATTCGAATGCATCAATAAAATTTTGTTTTGGTTCACCGACAGGTCGCAGGCTACCATTGATAATAGATATCACCAGGTAATTCTTCTTTCCATTTACAATTGAAGAGCTTACCGCTACAGCGTTGAGCTTACTGAGTGAGCGTCCTTCAGAGATCATCTCCACAAAAATTTCAGGGTCAATATTTGTGATAACTATCAGTTTATTATTTCCACTGGTCATAAAATCGCTAACCTCGCCAATAGAAGCGAGATCTTCGCGAACTACACCTCGGAGGCGATGTATACAACCACGGGCAAAACTATGAAGAACTTTCTGGGCCTCCTCACTAGTTACCGGAATAGTTAAAGAAGGTCCACAATAGGCACATATACCATTTGTTTTTTGACCACAGTTTGGACAAAATTGGCCTGTACCGTAATAGTACAATACAAAGACGACTACCACCGCTAATCCAATCAGTAGGAGATTATTAGTATTCATTACTGTAGAACAAGATTTTGAATCTTAAAATTGAAATACTTGATTTGAATATCTAAAATTAAAATGAACTGGGAAGATATTATTCCAAAAGAACCTGAAAGAAAAATCTGTTTAGCCAATCTATATTCAATTTTAGTCAATGAGTATTAACTCGTAAAAACTGTTTTATTTATCTACTATATCTATTCAACCAAAATGACTAATACAACATTATATTTCATTTGTTTATGGGACAGCACTCCGCGGGCATGGCTATCTATTAAACCATATCCCGGTACTGAATTAGGTTCAGTACAATGGCGCGGTCAGCCAATAACAGTAAAGATAATTGCTGGAAGCCCTGTGGATATCAAAAAGAGTAAGGAAACGTACCCACCAGACTTGTATGCATTGTTAAAGAGTAATTTACAAAAACAGGTCCGTCGATGTAAAATAAGGGCAGTAGCCACTGCTGCAAGATTATGGGAACTCGGTCAGTTTGAATTACTACGGAGGTTAGTAGTTATTGCTGCTGAAGACGCTGAAGTGTCTACTGAGACGAGTTTGGTTTGTTGGCTAATGGCTGCAAAAACAAAAGGATTGATACTTACTGATAGTCATCGGTCATGGGTCCTAGGCTATGTCCGAGCATTAGTGCAATATCCTGTATGTCGTAAACTAGAGGTTGAGGACATGTATAATCCTGAACTTGGACCAACCGAGGTACTAGATTCTTTTCACGCTGATAGTGAACAGATTGCTGGAATCCTCCTCCGTACAGCTTATGGAGGACTATCAGGTGATCCACCGATGATTTCTCGTTGCTTAGATTGGTTAATTCAAAGTGATACACATCTGCGGTCATTGGGAGTTAAAGAGTGGCACGAACCGTTGCCAAAGTTGCTGATTAACCCGGCAGCGATCGATCATCATATATACCCTAGTCTTATTGAAAAATTAGAGGATCTACATCCTGGATACTCTCAAGAATTTTTACGTACTGTCATTTGGAAATGTAGTAGTAGGTATAATCGGCGGAAAATCTGTAGTAACAAAAAAGTGTGGCAGGATTGTTGGAAAACGATACAACCGGATTTTCGAGAATTAACTAGAGAGTATCTATCTAGAATTCTCAAAAAGTTTGGTGGACTCTAGTACTTTTGCGTTAGCAAAAGTACCCAAAAATACTGTAGTTTTTACCCAAAAATTGAATAATTTCTGTAATAATCGAAGAAGAAAATATGAACTCATCACCACGCGCTAGTGAACCATTTTGTAATCATGATTTAAAATGTCAACAACGGATTGAGTTTTATTGTAAAATAAGTGTGGTATGGCGTATTGCTCATACCACTGTAACAAACTTGGCTGGGAACGTAATCATACTACAAAGTTTTGTCTCGAGAAACAAATTAAAGTATTAACGAAAGAACACACTAAATTTAAGGAGTTTGTTCTCAATGAAATACAAGAACTACGGAACGTATTTAGAGCTTTAAATCAGTTATCATTTCTTCAATACTATAACGAAATTGTTCTCTACATACTGGACAAGTACCATTCTTTTTAGTCCAACTTTTAATACAATCAAAGTGAAAATAATGTCCACATCTTAATTGTGTCTTGTTATTTTCCAAATCATCCAAACATATTGAACATACTTTTTCTAAATATGACTTGTCGCCTTCTTTATCTTTATAATAATTTTTTATTAGTTTATTAATTTTAAAAGTTTTCAATTCATTACATAAAAATAAATTAATATCTACGACATAAATAGGATGATATTCAATTTTTGGATTAAAAATATCAAAAACTCTAAACTTTAAACGTGTTTTCTTATCATGCGCACCAATATCTATACTATTATAATCTTTATACTTTCTGTGATGTTTATCCTTACAATCAGTATTATCACATTTAAAGGATTCGCAATCTAAATCTTCGTCTGAACCATCATCGGTTTCTAACGTTAAACCCAATATAACACCATAACCATTATCATATTTTACATATTTTCCTACATAATTTTTAATCAATTTAGAATATTCTGAAAAATAAATAGTTTCTGCATGTTTCCAATTTGTTCTGTATAGTATTTTTATACTATCATTTAAATTATTATAAGTATCATTATGAGATTCTATGAATGAATATTGTTCTTTTTTATCCTGTTGTATTTGTTTTTTCTTCTTTATTATTTTTTTATGTCTCTGATATTTATCTTTTCTATCTTTAGTTACCATATATTATAATTATTACTATGTTTTAAATAAACTATATCCTGCCTGTCAATTTTCTTTCTAAGGAAAAGCTGGTTTGGGTACTTTAGCGAAGCCGGCTACCTTTTAGAAAAAGGTAGGTCTAAAATTGGGAGCTGGGCTGCAGCCCGCCCCTTCTTGTAGCGGCATCTGGCCACGCGCCGCTCCGCGGCTAGAAGTGGGGAGCGTAGCGGAGGCAAACGTCCAAAGTACACAAAATTGATTTTAACCATTGTGTATATTTTCAGTAGACACAATGGAATCCCGTACATCTAAACCTGCTAACAAAATAGCAACTTTTGATCTCGATCATACTCTACTTAAACCAAACGGCAAACACAAATTTCCCAAAAACAAGAATGACGCAACGCTAGTATATCCTGAGGTCCTTAGTAAACTACAGGAGCTACAAAGTAATAGCTATAAGATTGTTATTTTTACTAATCAATTAGGTCTTGGCAAACGTATTAGTCTTGAAGATATTTACTATAAAATAGATACATATCTTCCAAATGGCGCCAGCATTGACGTATATATTTCCTACCGAGAAGACCAGCATCGAAAACCATCACTAGGCATGTTTGACGCCTTTATGGAGAATAATGGTCCGCTGCAGGAAATATTTTACGTTGGTGATGCTGCAGGTCGAAAAGGTGATTTTAGTGCTAGCGATGCACAGTTTGCTCATAACTGTGATATACCTTTCTATACACCTGAGCAATTCTTTATTAATCAAAAGGACCCGATACCATCAGTCCCCCGTCTCATCCCTCCAAAACCCGTACATCTTGGCTGTGGTATTCCTAAGCAAACTGTAGTTATTCTCGTTGGTGCTCCTAGTTGTGGAAAATCAACTTTGGCGGCGGTATTTGCTGAACGGTATCCAGGAACCATTATTATTAATAATGATACTACTGGCAATGCAGCAAAGTCTATACGCCTTTTTAAACAAGCTCTCAAAGAAAATACACCTCGGATTGTCATTGACAATACAAACACAACTGTAGTAAATAGAGCTATTTATGTAGAAGCAGCCAAGGATAATGAGTACAAAGTATATGCCATAACGATTGACCTCAGTAAAGAGCACTGTGGTTATCTCAACTGGTATCGGGCTTACATAAATGGTCAGAATTTGATACCACTCGTTGTATACCGTTTATTCTACAAGAGGTTTGAGTCAATTCAAGATAGTGAGGCCTATAATAAAAATCTTATTTATGTGCCAACATTACCTGAGGAGATCTTTGCCTATTCGTTTTAAAAGAGCGGAGCTCTCCGTTCGCGGAGTGTTTCCCTTGTATAGGAGTTCCGGAAAGCGAACAGTGCCACAGGCGCGTTAAAATCTAGCGTGAGTTTCCACCTATGACGGACTTTAAAACCATCCTGTAGTATTTGTTTTTACAACACTCTTCCGGTTGTTGGGTTCGAAGTATCAATAGCTGTGCTGGTCCAGTGTAAATTTAAAGAAATGTCACAATTCATATATGATGGATCCTTTTGATGCTTTTTTGGTTATTTGGGGTTCAGATAATCAAAATCATATATCAAATCCTTTACGCCAATACGAGACTAGCTATGATCGTCCATTAAACGAAACTACCTATTTAAAATATGCTGATGCCTACAAGCCTGATCAGCGAATTCTTTATTCACCACGGTTAGAGAAGACTCGCAAGAAGACTCACAAGTGTTTTTGTTGGTAGTTATTACGGTTCCAAACACAATGTGGTAACACGCCATCCGAAAAAGTCAATAGTTATGTACGGATAACAACCTAGATTTCATATGCAGCTTTAGAACCCTTATAATCTCTATACCACAAATCTCGCATGCGAACATAATGATTAAAGTGGGCTAGTGGAATTTCGGTATACATACCTACCAATCGCAGGGTTTTCCCTTTCCCAAAGTAGTATAGTGGATAGCTATAGGTTTTGTCTTGATTAAAAACTATATCATCAAATTCAGCGACTGTTCTCCATACTTTGTATCCATCAGAGGTTGTCTGGACGTTTTTTATCACATCTTCAGCAGTTAATAATTTCATGTACAAAAAATCTACTATACATAATACATTTTCCTCATTACTACTTGTCCTTTCACTAATTTTACCGTAAAAACCTGCAGAACCATCCATTATTACATCTGTTACACCATGCCTGTCCGGGAGAACCGCAATAAGTTTTATGACACCTTTATCAAGATCTACGATTGATCTAACAACCGTACTGCGACTAACTGATCCGGCCTTGACTGTACCATAATCATCGACATGATGAATCACCCAATGGCCTATAAAATGAGTATCAAGGTCACTCTCTGAAAATTTGAACGTAGTTGGCCAATTTGTTTGCATATTTTGGTAGTCTTCAAATGTCTAAGGTACTACTTTTGTTAAAAGTAAACAGCGGATATTTTACAAAAATGAATCTAATAAAATAAGTTTAGAACTAACAAATGTCCTTTCGTAGTCGTGCTGATCAAAATACTAACTGGAGGTCACGGGAACGTATTACCCCAATAATCCCAATCTGTCGCTATTGTAAACAGGAGGGTCATGATATTTCAGAATGTCCTACACGTCCTCCGAGACGTAACGAACGATTTCCAAGACGCGATGAACATCCTCCAAGACGTAACGAACAATATCCGAGACGCGATGAACATCCTCCAAGACGTAACGAACAATATCCGAGACGCGATGAACGTCCTAAGCAACAAAATGAACCGAATATTTCTGAAATGTATTGGCCTACACTTTGTGATGAATCACTACCTCCTGTGACACTTCAGGGAACATGGGGTGGATATAGTTTAGTAAGCAAAATTAATACTTTGGAAACAGAAAATGAACAAGAACCCCTTGCAGTCGTTGAAACCAGCAACTGGAAAATTCTAGGTTACGGGCAGTAGATTGTTATTCAATTGTGCGGGGTTGCGTCCCCGCACCGCTTACCGAAGCGGACCACGGGAGACGGTGCGTACGCACCGTCTCTTTTGATCTACTTTTGTTAAAAGTAGTGCATAGCGTAGGCGAGCGGCCAAAGTACAAAATTCAATTAAACGTAAACGTTTAGTTGAACTTTTAGTTCTTATACAGAAACTGATAACCCATGATCGCCAACAGGCCAGCCACTGCAGAAGCAATTAGTGTACGGGTTTGATCAAATTGTTTTTGACCATCCACAGTCGACATTACAAAATCTGGTTTATAGTTCTGCAAAAGGAAATAAGTGCCTACCGCAATCGCTACCGCAACAGCATACATAATCAGTTGTTGGTTATTTGCCTGACCGAAATCTGAATATCCACCCTCATTCTCTTGAGCTCTGCGGAGGGCCTCACGATTGATCTTTTTGATAGTTTCTAGCTCCATTAATACAACTCAAGATTTTTTTTATGCTTATTACTTCTAAAAAATATACAAAATTGAATATATATATATATTGGCATCTAAGTATGTCTTCTACCTCTTCCCCCAGTCAAAAAGAACTAAAAGGAACCCTGTCTCAAGGATTTAATGATGATGATGACGATTACTATACAATCGGAAGGTTGGAAAATCCCAACCATAGTACTAAACATGTCAGAAAAGTTATTAGTAGGTATCAGTAGACAAAATCGGGATGATGGTTTTAAGTAGGAAAAGTACAAAATTGAAATTTCAATTTTGTTGTATCATTTTCCCAAATGATACAATACAATATTGTCACGATAATTATTACACTTTGTATATTAAACATTGTCGATGCAAGATGTTGGTGTAGAAGATATGTTTCTGAGGGTGACCATATTGCGGCAATGAATGGTGGATGTAATGATTACGAGATGCAAGCAGAATGTAAGAGGGCAGAATGGGAATTAGTAGATTGGGTGAATTCTGTAATGGCATATGGTCGAACTATTTCTCTAGAGGCGGCCATAACTGCTAATAATACTTTTAATGTGACTGTAGAAGCTGAAAACTTTGCCTGTTTATCGAATTCCATTGAGAGAGATCGTCCAGTTCCAGATTGTGCTACTGGACTTAATACAGAAGGGGGTGAAGATTCATATGGTGCATATGTTAGTAGAACTTGGAGACATATTTCTCCTGATGAGGTGGAAGAAGATGGAAAAAAGTACGGATTTTGCACAAGTGAACCTCTATTGAAACAATGTAGATTGGTAAGAGATGGTATTCAATATTACGTTGATAGCGTTATGGTTAATTTAAGACAATGTTCATCTGAAGAATTTTACGAATTAATGTCACCAAGAATCACTAATTCCATCATTCCAACTATAACTTGCAAAACCACTGAATCTCATATTATTAACTCTGGTGATTCTTTACAGACTATGCGGTATTTAATTATTGTTATGTGGTTTCTTATATTGTAAAAAAAAATCTTGAAAATTAGTAATGGAAATGTCTATACTATTAGTAGTGATTCTTATTGGTATAGTTTTAGTAATGTGGGTACAAACTCGTGAACAATTTTACCAACCCACACCAGCTAAGAATACAGAGCCACCATTTAAATACCCGGTTGATATCCAACAACCTTTTGGTCCGCAAGGTTGGGGATATCGCGATCCAAATGCTACATTACAAACACTGTTATGGGATCAAAGTCAGGAACCTGTTCTAATGCCTAATCCATATCTACAGCCAGAATTAGGTTATTATTCTCACCTAGTAGAATCTGCACCGGTAATGCGGGGTTGTGCCGCCTGCGGGGGTGCTGGCTTACTGCCAGAGGCTAAAGTACTGGTAGAGAAAAAACACAGTCCCTTCCAAGAAAGTTCTGATCGTCCGGTAGTTCCATATATCCATCCCCGTCAAGTAGCTACATCACCTTATGCTAATTGGGCATCATAACTCAACGCCTAAGGGAAGTTAAATACAATCTAAAGACATGTAAAACAACAATAATGGATAGTAATCATTGGACTGGTCGATTTTACTCTAGACTATATCCTATGGTAGTACACGGAACTGTAAAAATGACACTCCGTGATATTAACGAACCGGGATACAATACTGATTTTGAGTTATCTTATTCAGGTGTATTCAGAAATGGTCAATCTTTGACGGGTGTGCTAGATGTGCAAGAAGATCGTATGACTAGTTGTATAGGAGAGCAACGTCTCTCCTTTCAGATCACAACCAAAACCTCAACAGAGATCACTGGTGATTATAAAAGTGTTAATCCTGGTGATTCAGGAACTTTTACATTGTACCATGGAGATGAACAGGTACTACCAGCACCAGTAACATGTTGTTTACAGTAATAAAATTGATTAATGGTGATTTATTACCTTTAATTTTTAAAATGGGATCACAACCATCTACTATTCATACTCCAGCATGTCAGGAATGGTTAGATAATGTCTATCATCAAACTGATGATACTGAGGAAATGAATCAGATTCACTGTAATTTGATGAAAAAAATTAAGGAAGAACAATCGCAGTTAACTACAAATATTCAGGAGTTAGGTGAATTTTATAAAGATTTTAAATTTCCAGATGAAATTGAAGAGTCGGATTTAGATTACTACCGTACTAAATATCGAGAAGATATTGAAGATTACTACTGTAGTATGCAATCTAATCATGAAAAATTCAGTTTGGAGAAAATCGAAAAAGAGACTTTACGATATATTTACAAGGAATTCAAACAAAATGCTGGTTTCAAGATGTTGGATATAGGGATTGCTCAAAAAATGTTGGATAAAATTATTGCAGTTGAAAGACTGCCTTTATTGGAACTCAGAGAAAAATATAAGCAAAATTTAGGTAAATTCCCAGATATTGTGATTCCTCTAATTGAGAAATATCAATTAGAAAGATTTCCCGAAGCCCTATCATTCTGGGGTCAAGGAAACCTACATAGATTATAAATTAATGAACACTGTGAAATTTTACAAACATTATCAGGTTATTGGCTAAAAAAGATACGCTCGAACAGCAGCATGAAAAGTCTATTTCCTTTATCGTAGAATAGCTCGAATGCTCAAGTTTCTACGTATTATTGACCAATAGTATATCGCACAGCTATTGTACTTTGGTATTTGCAATGATCTCCGTGCTGATCCAAAATTGAGACAATTGGTAAACAGTACTGATAGTCTCAAGGAGTTGATGAATATTATGAATTAAATAGTTTCATTTAGAAACTATTTAATTGTTGGGTGGTGATACGCTTACTCGCGGCTTACTCTTTACACCTAATGACTGAAGTATATCTAATCCAGTACTGTTTTTAATACCATCAAAGATAGGAATTCCATTCCTGACCAAGTTACCCACTGTGCTCCCAAAATCATTACCTTGATCACTCGTATTCCAAACTGTAATATTGGGTTTAAGTCCTTGAATTGCTCCGGCATTTTCCTTAGCGATCTTGGTTACGATATCGTCTCTCACCATGAGATAGCTTGTCAATTCCCGTGTACTACCAGCAGCTTCTACTAGAAGCTTGAGCCCTGCAGCTTCTGCGTTTCTTAATGCAAGAATACCTACCGCTTCCTGTTGTTGAGCAAATAATTTGGCTGCTGCCTCAAGTCTGACGGCTTCAGCATTACCCTCAGCCTCACGAACTAATACCTTAGCATTACCCTCAGCCTCACGAACTAATACCTCAGCTCCTACATTAGCGGCTGCCAAATCTTCTGCGCGTCGACGTTGTTCTTCTTGTTGACGTCGTATTTGTTCGACCTCCTGTTGAAGTTCTGCCTCTCGCTTTTGAGAGGCAGCCTTTGATTCTGCCTCAGCAATTTTCTGCTCTTGGAGGTATACAGCTTTTGCTACAGCAAGATCCTTGTCAGATTCTGAAATAGTTTTATCACGTTCATTTTCAGATATTCTTGCGATTTTCTCAGCTTTAGCAACATTCTTACGAGTCTCAGCACGATAATCAGCCTCACCTGATTCACCCATTTTGACAGCCTCTGCGACATGAACACGGGCTTGTTCATCAACTGTCTTTAATGCACGTTGCTTTTGACGCTCAAAATAAAGATTATGTTTATCAATATCAGCTAATTCTGCAATATTAGCATTAAGAATTCTAAGACCCAATGGTTCAATAACTGCATCAATATTATTTGTCACAGTTCCTTTGAAACACTCACGATCCTGGAAAAGCTCATCTAACGGCATTTTAGCAGTTAGAATACGAGCTTCACCCTGAATAATACCATTGAAAGTGTCAGCC
>SDBT01005718.1_pt1 | contig 20805 bp, 21 predicted proteins | sample 2277101 | NCBI WGS metagenome assembly SDBT01 (sample SAMN10404973, study PRJNA504765) | marine sediment metagenome | isolation source: marine sediment core GS10_PC15, 103 cmbsf | place: Arctic Ocean: Southern Knipovich Ridge | collected 2010
GGTCACCAGCCACAATGGACAGACCGCTGAGCGGAAGCTCAAGCCATACCTCCACATAATAGCAGCAGTTGTTACCAGGACATCCTTTCTCTCCCCCAACACTAACCACATACTCACCGGTAAGCGGCAGTTCGACACCGATGAGCGCCGGATTGGGATCCTCGGGCTGGTAATCATCATTGTAATGAATCTCCTTTCCGTCAGGGCCGATCAGACTAAGAGTCAGATCCATGTACCGGTCTTCCCAACCCGGGATATTCGACGTCGAGGAGCCGTAGCTGGTGCCCCCACCCTCCCCGGTGGGTCCGCCCTCCCCGGTGGGCAGGATCGAGTAGGCCCGGATGTTGACCACACTCCCTTCCAGGGCACTGAAGGTGTAGGGGTCAGACTCCTCGCTAAACAGGATCACGCCGTAGCCACGCCGTAGCCGAAAAATTGCTTGCAGGCCGGCAGATTTTACAGTATGATTGAGGAAAAATTGAGAAAAGGAGGGGGTTTTGATTGAGCGTTACTCTCGGGAACCGATGCTTAAGATCTGGGAGCCGGAGAGCAGATTTAACCGATGGCTCCAGATCGAGCTCCTGGTCTGTGAGGCCTGGGCCCGCCTGGGGGAGATTCCCCGAAGGTCTCTGGAAAATATCAAAAGAAAGGCCCGCTTCGACCTAAAAAGGATCGAGGAGCTCGAGGCGGAACTGAAGCATGATGTTATCGCCTTTCTTACCGCTCTGGCGGAGAAAGTAGGAAAGGATGCCCGATATATCCATATGGGGCTTACTTCTTCTGACCTTCTGGATACTACCCTGGCCCTCCAGCTCAGGGAGGCGGCGGATCTGATCGAGTCCGACCTGAAAAGACTTCTTCGGGTTCTGAAGAAAAAGGCAAAAAGATATAAAAAGACACCAATGATCGGCCGCTCCCACGGGATCCACGCCGAGCCCATTACCTTCGGACTGAAATTAGCCCTCTGGTATGAAGAGATACAGAGGAACCTGGCGCGGCTCGGAAAGGCCAGAGAGGGAATAAGCTACGGAAAGATCTCCGGCGCAGTTGGGACCTATGCCAATGTCCCGCCGACAGTAGAGAAGTATGTTTGTCAAAAGCTTGGTCTTAAACCGGCCCCGGTCTCCAGCCAGATTATCCAGCGGGATCGGCATGCCGAATATTCTACCACTTTGGCGATCATTGCCAGTTCGATTGAGAAGTTGGCCCTGGAGATCCGCCACCTGCAAAGAACCGAGGTGGGGGAGGCCGAGGAGTTTTTCTCCCCGGGTCAAAAAGGCTCCTCGGCGATGCCTCACAAGCGCAACCCCATCGGATCGGAGAACCTCTGCGGTCTGGCCCGCCTGGTCAGGGCCAATGCCCTTGCCGCCCTGGAAAATATTGCCCTCTGGCACGAAAGGGACATCAGCCACTCCTCAGTAGAAAGGGTTATCTGCCCGGATAGCACCATCCTGGTGGACTTTATGCTAAATAGAATTACCGATCTGATTGATAGATTAATAGTCTATCCGGAAAGGATGCAGGAGAATTTGAAGCTGACCCGGGGACAGATCTTCTCCCAGCAACTGCTTCTGGAGCTCACAAAAAAGGGGGTGAGTCGGGAGCAGGCCTACCGGTTCGTGCAGCGCAGTACCGGAGAGGCCGGGAAAAAAGAAGAGGATTTTAAGGAGACGGCTCTTAAAGATAAGGATATCAGAAGGTATTTAAGCAGGGAAGAAGTGGAAGGCTGCTTTGATCTCAGGTACCATTTGAAGTATGTGGATCTGATATTCAAAAGGGTTTTCGGAAATAAATAATTTACTTCAGGGAGTAGCAGGGAATAGCAGGGAGTAGCAAGGAGTAGCAGGGATTTAATCCCGCGTGCATGCGCGATAATTATTGATAAGACAGAATATTTGATAAGCTTAGAGATTTATATGGAATCTTCGGAAAGAATGTATACAATCGGAAAAGGCTGCCCGGGAGGAAATAAAAGATGAAAATCCCCCCTAACCCCCCTTTTTCAAAGGGGGGGGAGGAAGGAAATTACTCGAATTAAGGAGGTTGTTGAAGATGCCTAATCGGCAAGAAAGGGATCGGTTATTAGAAATACTTAAACAGAAATCGTTCGAAAGACGAAAAGTAACCTTATCCGCGGGAGGAGAGAGCGACTTTTATTTCGATGGGAAGCAGACTACCCTTGATGCCGAGGGGGCTCATCTGGTAGGTAAGCTCTTTTATGAGCGAATTAAGAATTCCTCAACTACCATCGAAGCAGTAGGGGGATTGACCCTGGGTGCTGACCCGATGGTTACTGCCATCGCTTTAATCAGCTACCTGGAGGGCAACCCCATTCCGGCTTTCATTGTCAGGAAAGAGCCAAAGAAGCATGGGACCAGCGCCTGGCTCGAGGGGACAAAGAACATTAAAAAGGAGGCAAAGGTGGCGATTATAGAAGATGTAGTGACCACCGGGGCCTCTACCCTGAGGGCAATTGCCCGGGCCGAAGAGGAAGGACTAAAGGTAGTAAAGGTTATGGCTTTAGTTGACCGGGAGGAGGGGGGGGCAGAGAATTTAAAGAAATCCGGGTATGAGCTGGAAGCACTCTTTACCCGGGCTGATTTTTTTAAATAAAAAATAAAAGTTAGTAACGCTCCAAAACAAGAGAAACAGATGAATGCTTTTAACATTCTCAGCAGTAAAGGAGGTATTTAGATGGGGAAATATACAGAAAAGCTTTGGGATGAGATCAAAAACATTCCGGAAGAAATGGCACCTGAGATCTATCGAGTTATCCATTTGCTAAGAACTGAATTTTTATCAAAGGTGATGAATGAAAAAGGCAGACATTCTTTAAGAGGTATTTGGAAGGGTAGTAAGATTGATGAAGCTCTATTTAAACAAGCAAAAGAATCATTATTTCCCTACGAGAGGCAGGAGAGCCGATAGTGGATTATGTAACTGAGACCCAAAAAGAGTCAAGGGTGAAGAATTAGGTGATATCCAAAATTGGCAGCTTTTTGGATGCGGTAAAAGGTACGGAGAATTATTTAAGAGGGAAAATGAGATTAGCAAGAAAAATATTTAGTATCTGCTTTGCTCTCCTGCTTGGCTGTGCGGGTTTTCAGGGAAGAGAGGCGAAATCCGGAATTGGAGCCAAAGACTATCAAAGGCTCCTGAATGAGTGGACTGAAGGAGCAAAGGTTTACCAGGGTTTAGAAACCGGGCTGCTAACAGTGGCAACCTTCAAGAGCTGGGAGTTTCGCCAGGCCTATGTGGAGAAATATGCCCAGATCTATCTTCTGGAGCCGGATAATAAGGAAGAGATGCTGGAGAAGGAAAGGGTGATTAGCAATGAGCTAAACGAGTTTTTCCTCTCGGTTTACACCCCGGATCATGACCTTGATGATTTCAGTGAGGACGATTCCGTCTGGAAGATCTATCTCCTGGACGACCGGGGCAATAAACTTGAGCCTGCTGAGATTGAGAAGGTGAAGGAAAAGTCATCTTTTTTGGAAGAACTATATCCCTACATTACCCCCTGGAGTAGCTTTTATAAATTAAGCTTCTCTCAGAACCTCCCTGAAACCCAGGAGCCATTCATAACCCCCGAGACCAGATATATCAAACTGGTAATCACCAGCCCCTCGACCCGGGCAGTAATGACCTGGGAACTGAGATAACCAAGCTTTTTCTATATATGCAATTTTTCAACTTTGTCTTGATTTTTGGTAAATACGGCTAAAAATCTCAAGAAAATCCAATTGATTTTTACTTGACAAAGAAGGAAATTGTTTTTACGATATTTATGTATATTGGTTTTAATTCTCAAAGGGAGATTATAGACAGGTTCCCATGAGGCTTCTATATTAAAGATAAAGAAAGAGGGTGACATAGGAAAAGAGGGGTTTATTTGAGGCATGGGTTTATATATAGGAATATATAGGAATAATTTTTTATTAACTGAATCTTAATTGATTTAAGGAGCTGAAGATGAGTTCTAAATTGAAAGGAATGGTGACAGTTGCCGCTTTTTTCCTGTTAACTTTGTTAGCTGTCGTTCCGAGGGCGAATGCGGGTGATTTAATGTATGGTGACGCTGATCTCAATGGGGGAGTTGATGGAGGCGATTTAGGGCTGGTCCAGCAGTGTGTGAGCGGCGTCGCTTCATGTCCGGGGAATGCTGATGCTACGGGGAATGACTGTAAGATAGCGGCTTCCGATGTATTTGCCCTCCAGCGGTACTTGGTTTATGTGGATCTGCCTGTCTTGCCGGCAAGGAACCCGGGAGTTGCTCCGGGTTGCTGGGCAGTGGGCTTAGCCGGACCGGCATCAGTATCAGTTGGGCCTAATAGTAGCGTACCGGTGACGGTAACCCTTAATAATAATGTTGCCCCTCCGCGGGGGGAGCTTACTTGCGCGGGGGTTACGGTGGATTTTACGCTCATTGGTCCTCCAGGTTGCTCGCTTTCTCCTTCCCCCATAGTTGTTACCGATGGCGCTTGTAATGCAACAGTGATTCTAAATGCAGGTCCAACTGAGGGGGCGGGGACGATAGGGGCGAGTGTTACTCTGCTAAGTGCAACCGGTAGTCTATTGGCCACCATCATTGTAAATATACCGTTCGATGTGGTGGGGGGACCTGAGTGTACTATCAGCGATGTCACACCTGCTACCGGATGTCCCTTGGATTTGGTGACCATCACCGGTTCAGGTTTTGGACCAAATACCGGTACCGTTGCCTTTGACGGGACCGGGGCAACTATCACTTCCTGGGGCGATAATTCTATTGTGGTCAGTGCTCCCGGTGGAGATTATTCCAATGTTACAGCGACCCCCATAGTTAACGATCCCTGCAGCTTGGCCGGAACTTATTCCTACGATAATCAGGCACCCACGGTGGATGTGGATCCGTTGGCGGCCTGTTATACGGTTGGTTCGGTGTCGGTATCGGCGACCTGTGCGGATGTGGGCAGTGGGGTTTACACCTGTTCGGTAAGTATTGATGGGGGAGCTAACTGGTTTGGCTCGCCGCATACCTATCTTGGTTTACCCACGGGCCCTTACACGGCGATTGGGTGGGTGGCGGACAACTGTGGGAACACGGCTTCGGATCTGGTGGGAGAGGCATTCGCGGTGGATGTGGATCTGCCCACGGTGAATGTTGACCCGTTGCCGGCCTGTGATCCGGACGGTGATGTGACGGTATCAGCGACCTGTGGGGATGTGGGCAGTGGGATAGCCAGCTGTGAGGTGAGTATTGATGGAGGAGGTAACTGGTTTGCTTCGCCACATCTCTATACCGGTTTAACCGATGGCAACTACTTGGCGATTGGTCAGGCAACGGACAACTGTGGGAACACGGCTTCGGATCTGGTAGGAGAGCCATTCGAGGTGGACACAGTGGCGGTGGTGATCATTACCGATCCTGAAGATGGGGGGCCTTTATCTTCCGGTGATGTATCGGTTAGCGGGACTGCGGATCTCGATATTGCCACGGTAACGGTTACTTCTGACCAAGGGCACAGCGAATCGTCCCCGGTGGTTGCCGGCAGCTGGTCGGTAACCTTAATGGGTGTTATTGGGCCCTCCATAACTATTACCGCCCAGGGGACAGATAACTGCGGCATTGTCGGGAGTGACTCGGTGACATTGTCCGGCGGCGGCGACGACTGCATGACTTGCCACAGTATCTCCCAGGGAAGCCAGCGGCAAATAGTCGAGAGTGGCGGCTCGGGCGGTGACTTCAACCGGATGAGCCACCATGTGACCGACGGAACCACCACTGAGATCGTAACCGTGTATGACTGTGTGGTCTGCCACTCCGAAGGATACGCCGATGCCAGTATAAACGAGACATACCATGAAAATACCATTATTGATCTAAAGGATGCCGATACGGAGGCGAATATCGAATTTACCTCAAATGCTAATGAAACAACCTTCTGCCTTACCTGCCATGACTCCGATGGTGCTACCTTAACCTATGTCCCGGCGGCCAATGGCGGGAACGATGATCCCCTGCGGCCGTATAATTCTAACGATCCAAATACCGTGCTGGATGTCGAAAGTCAGTTCTCTACCAGCAACTTCTCTTCTCACGCCATCTCTACTGGCACTCCGATGTATAGCTGCGGCGGGTCAGGGATCCATGCTGCTGCCTTCGTCAGTCCCTGGGAGGACTGTTCCACGACCGAGTGCGGAGACTGCCACCATGTTGACCAGAATGCCCACGGAACAGAAAACAACCGGTGGCTCCTGGAAGACATCAACGGCAGCGATATTACAATGACTGACGCTACCCTGAATTGTTTTAAGTGCCATACCGATAGTGTTTATACGGGAGGCACCGTGGATACGGTATGGGACGATCACGGTAGGGCTGCCCACCAAGATGGAACCGACAACTCTTTCGGAATCTGGTGTCTGAACTGTCATGGTGGCGGAAACGACAGGGCAGGCAGTACCCACGGGACAAATCAATCAACCACGGATGATGGAGTTCTTGGATCTTACGACGAATATCGCTTTCTCAATGGTGCTTCATTTGACTACTGGTTCAACCCCAACGACCTCAGTGATGCAACCTGTTCTACCTGGGACGGCGGCCTTCCTAATGGTAATAACATTGGCTGCAATAGGCATACAGAGGCAACCTATACCCCCCAGTATATCAGATAGGATGGCCACAATTCTTAGGCTTCTCTCGGGGATAATTCTACACCTAGCTCAAATACCGACCATGACCGTCTCAACAGCACAATTTCCCCTTCAGACTTTGCTTTAGGTAGGCAATCAGTAAGTTTAAATATAATAACATCCTTATTTTCTCTTACTATTTCATCTAACTATCGGAAATATAAGAGAAATATTAGTTAAGCAACTAATTTTTTAGGAGAATTCCAAATTTATTTTTGCTTGATTTTAATAACATTTATTGATATATATTTAAGTAAGAAGCTAGGAGTAAAAGTTTCGGTCTCTATTTGGAAAAGTTATTATGGCCAAGTTATATGAACAGGGTAAACGAAGGCCCCCCAACCGTCAATGAGTGAGGTTAAGATGGATTCCAAAAAGATTCTTCTGGTAGATGATATGGTTACATTCTTGGAGTTAGAGAAGACCTTTTTAAAAAGGTCTGGGTGCCAAATTATTACTGCTAAATCTGGCACGGAGGCTTTAGAGAAAATTTACTCAGAGCTTCCTGACTTGGTGCTCCTGGATCTTCTGATGCCGGATATGAACGGAGATAAAGTTTGCGAGATAGTCAAGAAAGATGAGATGTTAAAAGATATCCCGGTAATAATGGTATCAGCTCGTGGAGGAAAAGAAGATATTGAAAGGTGTCGGAAGGCTGGCTGTGACGATTATCTAACCAAGCCAATAAATCAAAGGGAGTTGTTGGACAGGACTGCACAAATTCTAAAGCTCCCCCAAAGGAAGGATCTCAGAGTTTTTGTGCGAATGAAAGTTGAGGGTGATGTGGGAGGGGAAAATTTTTACGGAGAGTCAGAAAATATTAGTGTCGGGGGCGTGCTGCTCAAATCAGAAGTGCTTCTGAAAAAAGGATCATTGGTTAAACTTAGATTTCTTCTTCCCGGTGAACAATATCATGTAGAAGTAAAGGGAGAGGTCGTCAGAAGCGACGAAGAGAGTTTTAAACCCGAATACGGATTAGGAATAGTCTTTCGGGACATGGGTTCAATGGCTAAGGAAATGATTGAAGATTTTTTTAAGAAATAAGCTATTCTTGATTTGGTAATATAATGATTATTATTGTGAGATTACAAATATGAAAAGCGGAGTCAAGCTTTACCGGAAACCCAGGCTTAAGGATCCCTATCTGATTGCTGCCTGGCCCGGTATGGGGAATGTCGCATTAAAGACGGCTCGATACCTGCAGGAAAAAACAAATGCCCAGGAAATGGGGGAGATACCTTATTACACCATTCAGGTTGAAAACCCCCGCTCATCCCAGGTAGTGCTGGAGAAGCTGACTGAGATGTTAGGCATTCATATTGACCTTACCGAGCTTGAGCGGCAGGCGGAGAACAACGAAAAGGGAATTACGAAGTATATTCATAAGATCAAGGAACAGCTTCGGGAGGAGCAGGAATTTGAAAAAGAAGATAAGGGCCCGGGATACCTCCATTAAGCTTCTGCATCTTCCTTAATTAAGGCAGTTAAACTCTCTGCCAATTTTTTCAACTCATTAAGCGCATTCTTGATTTCTTCCGCACTGGCTACCACATTTTGGGCAACCTTACTTATCTCGGAAACTGACAAAGACATCTGCTCAAGGGCAGTTGTCTGCTGCCTGGTAGAGAGGCTGATTTCTTTGGTAGAAAGGGTGCTGATCTCTACCAGGGAGGAGAAATCTTTAAAGGACTCTACTCCTTGATCCAGCAGGCCGACACTCGTTTCCACCGCCTTCCCTCCCTTTTCGGTCAGGGCAATTGTATCAGAGATGGATTTTTGAATCTCTTCGATCAGGGCGTTTATCTGGCTGTTAGCTTCCTCAGTTATTCCTGCCAGTCTTCTGGTTTCGGCGGCCACAACTGCGAATCTTCTTCCGGCCTCACCGGCACCAGCAGCCTCGATGGAGGCATTCAGGGCCAAGAGATTGGTCTGATCAGAGATCTCTTCAATAATTTTTACTATCCCCTGGATTTCCTGAGAATGCTCCCCTAACGCAGTCATACTAACCACTATTGATTTCATCATTTCCTGAACATCGGCCACTGCCGTCTTGGTATTGGTTAGAACCTCTTTTCCCCGCTCGCAGGCTACCGAGGTTTGGGCAGCCTCTTTTTCTACGGAAGAGGCGCTCTCTGATATTTGTTTGGCAGTGGCAACCACCTCTTCCGAGACAGTGATGGACTCCTGAACGGCACTCGCCTGTTGGGATGATCCGCTGGCCTGATAATTTGCCAGGCCCAGGATTCCGGTAGTAGAAGAGTCAAGTTGCCCAATAGCATCCCGGATGTTTTCAATCAGCCTCTCGGATCGCTGAATTTGATAACGAATGCTCTGAGACATTTGTTGAAAACTTTTCCCTAAATTTCCCATCTCATCTTCAGAGAGCAGGGGGAGCTCATCGGTAAGGTATCCTTCGGTGATTCTCTTCGTCCTGGCAACTATAGATTCTAAAGGTTTAGCAATATCCCCGGCAGTCAGGAAGGCAACTATTATGCAAATTAAAAGAGCCATAGATCCTATGATCAGGGTTGAGTTGCGGATTTTGGAGACATCACTTCCGATAGCATGCCAGGGGTAGACCGTTCCCAGGATCCAGGGCTGGTCAGGGAAGGAACGGTAGACAATGACCTCATCCGATTTGAGCCAGGTGAAAGAACCCTTCTTCTTCTGAATCATCTCCTGAATATCTTCCTCTTTAATTATCTCGGGTAAAGTGCCAAACAGAGTCTCTCCTGATTGATTGAAGATAAAGCTGGAGCCCTCTCTGCCCTCTTCAAGTTGAGCAATCTCTTCCCGCAGGGTGTCCCATTCTAACTGGCTTTCTACTTGCCTTCCTTTCAGCCTTTCGATCATAAACTGGAGGTGGCCATCACCCATTTTAGCCACTCTTTTCTTAATAATCTCAGCAGTTATAGAATGACTGATAAGTGCAGGTAAGGCAATGGCAAAGATGATCAAAGCGAGGAAGGAAACAAGGAGCTTATCCCTGATACTGATTCTAAAAAGGTCCTCTCGTAAAAGGAGCTCTCCTCCCCGGGAGGCAACTAAATCTAAAAACTCACTGAGGGTTCTTTTAAATAAGAAATACTGGAGGGGAAAGGCCAGGGCCCCGGTCGAGACCACGATAACAAAGACATAAAGGCTCTGGGTCCTGGGTATATCGACAAGATAGTAAGCGACCAAAGCAAGGGCTATGCCGGCATAGAACCAGAGAGAAAAGGAGAGCCCGGCTGATTTCAGCGGAAAGGCCAGAAGTGCCTTGCCTGCTTCTACAATTACTCGGGAGGCTTCCATTTCCCCGGAAGAGGATTCAGCGCGTCGCCGCAGAATCGTGTACCAGAGAAGGGAAAAGCAGATCCCTGCCCCCAGGCCACCCCCCCCTAAAACAAGATAATGTCTCAAAGAAAACTTCCCCAGAAAGTAGAGCACTACCATAGCAATAGCTATCACAACAACCCAGAAAAAAAACAGAGAGCTTGCAGTCCGCAGAAGGGAGGGAAGAGGAGCCTTATCCGCAGTCTCTTTTGCTTTCTGGGCCTCCCAGAATTTGACAAGTGGGGTAAGCCATTTCTCATTGAATATCATCTGAGTTATGCCGGTGGTAGATGAAATGATCAAAATCCACACTCCAGCGACAAGCAGCTTTTCTGCTTCCACATAAAAAACATCTTTAAGTAAAGGAAAGATTATCAGCAGAGTAATGGGGGCGATCCCGAAGCACTGCACTAAAAGTTTTATCCGGGTCCGATTGATTAATTTGCTATCTGTATTTTGCCGTCGAGTAGGCATCTTCAATAACCTCCTGAATTCGAGCGATTTCAATCCCCCCTTTGAAAAAAAAGGGGATTTTCATTTTAATATTCCAGGCTGCTCCAGAGCACATTGAATTGAAAATCAGATGGAGTTAAAAATTCCAGGCGGATGAGTAGAGTTTCGGTATCAACATCGTTGGTATAATTGATAAAGAAAAACTCGGGGGAGATGAAGAGAGGTTTGGTAAAATACCACACTCCTCCGGAGATAGGAAGGGTAGTAATTAAGTTTAGACTCTCCGGGGAGCTAAAAAAATCAAGAATCCGGGAGACATATTTATCCGGCATCGGCTGAAGGGCAATTTGGATATTTTCTGGGGAAGAGGGAAACTTTTTCTCAACCATATTGACAAGTATTGATTTTAAAAGCTGGTTTTCACTGTGGAGTTCAGCCAGGTCCGCATTGATCTTTTCCAGAGGCTTCTCTGAGAGTTCCTCCTTGCCGGCGGTAACCCTGGAGGAGAGTTTGTCTCCAATCCCAAACCAGTAGAACGAAAAGATGGTCAGGAGAGCAACCACAACTGCCACCACCGCCGATACTATTGTATTTTTTAAACCTGTCAATATGTAGTTCCTTTTGCCTCGACCTTTCTGAGGTTACCACAACTAACGACTAAATTCAAGAGCTTGACGGGAGATCGGACTGGAGTTTCCTCGTTTTAGGTAAATAGTGGATAAGCGGGGCTTTCAATTCCGCCTTAGGCGGAATAAGGCGATTTGTATATAGGTAGGTCGGGCATCCTGCCCGACCTAATGGTCCCGCCTGAGGCGGGAGAAGCCCGCCCTACCGGGACTCGAAAGTCCCGGCTATCCAGGATAGGGAACTTTGAGGTAGATTTTGAAGAAAATCCCAATTCTTGACAAAGAACCCGTGACAAGTATAATGGCAAGGGGGGATAAGGTTATGAAAAACCTAAATGTAGCCTGGATTATTATAATTGCTATTCCCTTATTTTACCTGTCTTACCGTTTCTATGCCCGATATATTGCCCGGATCTTTCAGGAAGATAACCGCAATGAGACCCCGGCGGTAAGTGTAAATGATGGGGTGGATTATGTGCCCACCAAGCCGTTGGTTCTGTTCGGTCACCATTTCTCTTCCATCGCCGGCGGCGGGCCGATTATCGGCCCTACCGTGGGTATGATCTTTGGCTTTGTTCCGGTATGGCTCTGGATTGTCCTGGGCTCGATCTTTATCGGAGCCGTGCACGATTTCTCCGCACTTTTTGCCAGTATCCGGGAGAAAGGTAAATCAATGGCCGAGGTTGCCGAGAGATCCCTGGGGAGGAGTGGTTTTTTACTCTTCATCAGTTTTACTATCATTATGCTCCTTATGGTCTCTGCCGCCTTCCTGGGACTAACCGCAACCGCCCTTACCTCGTTAGTACCCCTGGAGGTGATGGGTCTAGAACCGTCTCAGACTTTGCTCAAGACAGAATTGGTTGATGGAGTGCTCAATGCCAAAATCGGGGGGATTGCCTCCACCTCGGTAATAATAATTACCCTCTTCGCCCCGCTTCTGGGATATCTTCTCTACCGGAGGAAAATGAGTGCGGTTCGGGCAGCCATCTTGGCGATTTTTATCTGTGGGCTCTCAGTGCGGATTGGGATTTCCTACCCGGTCTCGATTGATCCTGAGTGGTGGATGGTGATCCTTTCCGTTTATACCCTAATTGCTGCCGGCATTCCGGTGTGGATCGTGCTGCAGCCCCGGGATTTCACCAATTCTTTTCTGCTTTATGGAGGGATCGCTACCCTTCTGGTCGGGACGATTGCGGCCGGGATTAAGGGGGTGAGCTTCAGTGCCCCGGCTTTTAATATTGCTGAAGGTAGCCAGCGTTTAGGACTTATCTGGCCGATCTTGTTTATTACGGTGGCCTGCGGAGCAATATCCGGATTTCATGCCTTAGTGGCCGGGGGAACCAGCTCCAAGCAGCTTTCCCGGGAAGGCGATGCCAAACGAATTGCCTACGGAGGAATGCTGTTGGAGGCCATTCTGGCCCTGGGGGTTCTGATTGCGGTTGGCTGCGGTTTTGCCTTCAAGGATTATGTTGATATCGTTTTTCCCACTTCCCCGGGAGTAAAATCGAACCCGGTCTTAGCATTCGCCCTGGGGATGGGCGGGCTTATGCACAAGGGGCTTTCCATTCCCAATTATTATGGGACAATTTTTGGCATTCTCCTGGTGGAAGGATTTGTGGTAACTACCCTGGATACCTCGATTAGATTGAATCGTTATCTATTCGAGGAGCTCTGGACAGTGATCTTCAAAAGCCCCCCGAGGATCTTCAGGACTTATATCTTTAACTCCTTTATCTGTGTAGCCTTGATGTTTCTCTTGGGGTATTACAATACATTTCTGTTAATCTGGCCGGTGTTTGGCTCGGCCAATCAGCTTCTGGCTGCACTTACACTAATTGCTATTACCGCTTGGCTAATAGTTAAAGGAAGAAGGTATCTGTTTGCCCTGCTTCCTGCCTGCTTTATGATGGTGACAACCCTGTGCTCTCTGATCTATCTGCTGGGCCGCAAATATCTTCCTGGCCGAAACTTTATGCTGATCGGCGCCGACCTGGTGCTGATAATTCTGGCTCTGGGAATAATCTGGCTATCGGTTTTGGTAATCCGGAGAAAAGGAGTGCATTTTCAGCAACCAGACCTGTCCTGAGCCCTTCGACCCCGATGTCCATCGGGGTCGAAGTCCCACGGGGCGGAGCCCATAGGGGCTCAGGACAGGCTTGTCGAAGGACTAAAGGAGCGAAGAAATGGAAAGAACATTATCAATTGTCAAGCCCGATGGGGTAAAAAAGGGCCTGATTGGAGAGATAATCAGGCGGTTTGAGGCCGGTGGATTGAAGGTTGTTGCCCTGAAGATGATAAAGATGACGAAGGAGCAGGCAGAGGGGTTCTATCAGGTGCATAAAGATAAGCCCTTTTTCAACGGCCTGACCAGCTTTATGTCCTCGGGGCCGGTGGTGGTGATGGTTATCGAAGGAAAGGAAGCAATTAAGGGAAGCCGGGGGTTGATGGGGGCAACCGATCCCCGGGAGGCGGCGAAAGGAACGATCAGGAAAGATTTTGCTTCGGATGTTGAAAAGAACATTGTTCACGGATCGGATTCACCGGAAACGGCCCGGTGGGAGATAGATTATTTCTTTCCCGGGGAAGAGATCTTGGATTATGATTAGGAGCAGACGGCGAATGGCAAGATGCATTGACGCATTATAAGGAATCAGAAGAGAAAGGGGAAAAGATGGCAGAGAAGATCGTTGGGGTTATTGGCGGGGTCGGGTTGTATGCGATGGAAGGTCTGGAAACGATTCGCGAGGTTGAGGTCTCCACTCCCTTTGGCGAGCCCTCTGACGAATTCCTGATTGGAACCCTGGAGGGAGTAAAAATGGTCTTTCTTCCCAGGCACGGCAAGGGACACCGGATCCCCCCTTCGGATCTAAATTTCCGGGCCAATATCTACGGGATGAAGGATTTAGGGGTGGAGTGGTTGATTTCGGTGAGTGCGGTTGGGAGTATGAAGGAAAAGATAAAACCAGGAGATATTGTGATCCCTGATCAATTCTTTGACAGAACCAAGGGAAGGGTAAGCAGCTTTTTCACCGGGGACATCGTGGGGCATATAAACTTTGCCGATCCGGTCTGTCCGGTTTTAAGCGATATTCTTGCCAGTGCCGGTAGAGAAGTGGGGGCAAATATCCATCAGGGAGGAACATATATCTGTATAGAGGGTCCCCAGTTTTCGACCAGGGCGGAGTCGAATATATATCGCCAATGGGGAGTAGATATCATCGGAATGACCAATATCCCGGAGGCCAAGCTGGCCCGGGAGGCGGAGATTTGCTATGCAACCATAGCTCTGGTTACTGACTATGACTGCTGGCGGAGCCCGGAGGAAGAGGTTTCGATCGGAAAGGTGATGGAGGTAATGAGAAAAAGCGTTGATATCGCTAAGCAGATTATCCGCCAGGCAATCCTTAATATCAATCATCCCCGTAAATGTATGTGTGCAACGACCTTATCCTCGGCCATTTTAACCGGGAGCAGGTTAATCCCGGAAAAGCTAAAAAAGGATCTGGAACTGCTGATTGGAAAGTATCTTTAAAGACAGGAAAAGAAACTCCCTAAGTTACAACTTAAGGATTCCCCTAGTGTAGAAGTAGGAGACGTTGGTTACTTGTTGCATTGTCGTTGCCGAAACTCCTTTCGAGGAAATGGAGGATGTAATTGAAATCTCAACTTTTTCTCACAGGAATTAAGGAATTGTTCAATATTTCCATCCCCATTTTTTATCAAATTTACAAATGATATTTACGAAATAAATGAAAGCAACAAGTAACCAACGTCCCCTAAATCCTATATACTTGAGTCTTTTCCGTCAGATTCCTGTCAGATTTACGTCAGGTGATGATTGCTGCGCTACCCCCGCTTCGCCTAACAGCGTGTTTGCGACGCTTCGCTCACCCAAGCCTTCAGAACTTCACAAACACCGAAGACATTAACGGAAATCAATAAACTTAAAAAGGTTGACAAATCCCCAAATAATGTATATACTTTATATATACTAATTTGCATATAAGGAGGCCTAATATGAAGACCAAAGTTCAAAAATGGGGAAATAGTTTAGGACTAAGAATTCCTAAGACATTTGCACAGGAAGCGAGGATAGATGATGGATCTCCAGTTGATATAAAAATAGAGGGCAAGAAATTAGTTATAAAGTCTCTAAGATCATCGTTTAATTTAGATGATCTTCTTGCTCAAGTTACTCCTCAAAATATTCATGAAGAAATTGACACTGGGCAAAATATTGGCAGAGAGGTTTGGTAATGCCACGAACTTATATTCCTTCCCGTGGTGATATTATTTGGTTAAAATTTACCCCTCAAGCTGGTCATGAACAAGCTGGACACCGTCCTGCTCTTGTCATATCTCCTCGTCAATATAATCAAAAAGTTGGATTAGGTTTATTTTGTCCAGTTACTTCTCATGTCAAAGGTTATCCATTTGAAGTAAATATTCCAGATAACTTAATGATTAAAGGTGTTATACTTTCTGATCAAATTAAGAGTCTTGATTGGAAAATACGTAAAGCTAAGCTAATATGTAAATTACCAAATGAGGTTATAGAAGAAGTACTGGCGAAAATAAAAACACTAATTGATTAAATATTGACTTCCGCTAACACAGCATAAAAGGTTCGTCCCGATATTCATCGGGGCTCACCCAAACCCCGCCCTCTATGTGTTATCAGAGGGCAAGAGGTATCTTAGGGTAAATTTAGTAAGACTTCATACTGAAGGTAAATTATAAGGCTTAGAGGGCTGGGCTTCTTTTATGCTGGAAACATTAGGCGAAATCGTGAACCTTCACAGAACCAATGTTATTATGAATAAGGAATGAGGTAGTCATAATGAGACTCGAAGAAACGAAAACCAAGTATCAAGGTGAATGGATTGCCTTTCGTGCCTTTGACGAAAGCGATAATCCAGAAGGGGAGGTAATCCTTCACAACAAAGATCGACGAATCTTTGATAAAGAATTAGTTGAACGTGGGCTTAATGATGTCTATATCACCTTTGCCGGTCCCCCAGTTCCTGAAGGCTATGCAGTAATGTTTTGAGTGAGAAATCGTCATGAGATTGCCTATCGGCATCCCGATTGTAGTGAGGAATGTCAAAATTACTGGCTCGAAAGGCTCGATCGGGGTAGATTTAATTTTCGACTCAGGAGCTGCTTTTACCGCGATTTCTTGGTCTGCGCTCAAGGTCATTGGCTATGATCCTGCTGTTGTCCCTGAGCGTCAAGAAATTGTTACTGCAAATGGTGTGATAGAGGTTCCAAAGCTCCGGGTAGAGAGCATAACTGTTGGTGATGTCAAAGCACGGGAAGTAGAGGTTATCTGCCATGATATTCCAGAACTTGCAGGAATTCGAGGCTTGCTTGGTCTGAGTTTCCTGAAACACTTTAGAACGGTCATGGACTATAAGGAAGGCTACCTCGAAATTTCATGATGGATGGTGATAATCCACAACTTCGCCTAACACAGCATAAAAGGTTCGTCCCGATGGACATCGGGGCTCACCCAAAATTTTACTTCACAAAAACTTCTTTTAATTAAATTGAGTATCTTAGTAGTTGGTTCCATCGCTTTTGATTCAGTGGAGACCCCTTTCGGGAAGGCGGAGGAGGTCCTGGGGGGATCGGCCAGCTATTTTTCAATTGCAGCCAGTTTCTTTACTGACATCCAGTTGGTGGCAGTGGTGGGTGAAGATTTTCCTCAGGAGCACCTGGATCTTTTCCGGGGGAGAGGAGTGGATCTGCAAGGCCTCCAGAGAATTACCGGCCTCACCTTTCGCTGGAAGGGAAAATACTCCCGGGATCTGAATGAGAGGCAGACAATTGGAACCTGCCTCAATGTTTTTGAGGATTTCCGGCCAAAGATTCCGGAGCAGTATCGATCTTCACAGCATGTCTTTCTGGCCAATATTGATCCTGATTTACAATTAGAGGTTCTAAAGCAAGTTAAGGCTCCCAAGCTAACGGTTGGTGATACAATGAATTTCTGGATCGAGGGTAAGCTGAGTGGTGTTAAAGAGGTTCTCAAAACTATGGATATCCTGACAATAAACCAAGAGGAAGCAAAGCAGCTTTCAAATGAGGATAACTTAGTTCGGGCTGCCAGAAAAATCTCATCCTTAGGGCCGAAGACTATAATTATCAAGAGAGGAGAGTATGGTGCTTTGATGTTCACCGAGGGCTCGATATTCTCCACTCCTGCTTTTCCTTTGGAGACTGTCTGCGACCCTACCGGAGCCGGGGATAGCTTTGCCGGAGGGTTTCTGGGCTATCTGGCCCGAGCTCAGGAGTGGGATGATAAGAACCTTCGGAAGGCAGTTATCTTCGGCTCGGTGATGGCCTCATTCTGCGTGGAGGATTTTAGTTTAGATCGGCTGAAGTCGCTAAGTTATCCAGAGATAGAAGAAAGGTTCAGAGAATTTAAGGAGTTAACTAACTTTTAAACTGTTGACTTATGAGGGGATTATTGCTATTTATATACTCCAGCCCGCACCCTGCCTGCCACAGGTAAGCGGGGCCAGTATATTTCAGTTGTCAGGATACTAAACCCGGAGGTAAAGGATGTTTGAGATAGACAATTCCCTTAAATATATAGAGGTCTCCAGGGATGATGTGCTGGAGATTATTGCCTCAATCAATATCCCTCTGGTTGCGGCTGCTGATCATCCTTCTGAACCAACGAAGGCTTATATCTGTTCCCTGAGAAAGCAAGAAAACTTAATTATCCTTTACATTTATCTTTATCTCATCCAATCGAATATTGGTATCATTTATATCTCTACCGAGGGCCCTACTACTGAAAAGGATTATCCTGCTATGAAAAGTAGTGCTCTGGAATTCGCTGAAGGTATGGGATTTTTGATGGAGGATCTTACCTTCAGTAGCCTGGGCGAGCAGGAGAAGGAGAACTTGCTGAGCTCCCTGCCTTTATTCTTAGAGGACCTGTCGATTTTAAAGAAAAAAGCGGAAGAGGAAGAAGAAGCAGTAAGTTTGGAGGAGATAGAAGAGGAAAAAGAGGAAGAAGAAGCAGTAAGCTTGGAAGAGGTAGAGAAGGAAAAAGAGGAAGAAGAGGAAGAAGAGACAGTAAGCTTGGAGGAGGTAGAAGTGACTCTCCCGGAGGTAGAGGAGGTAACTGTTACCGAGGAGCATCCCGCTGCGGCGAAGGAGGTGGAAAGGGAAGAAGTAAAGATAGAGGAGCCCCGGTTGGAGAAGGGAGAAGAGCCGAGACAGGCCCCAGAACCTTCTTCAGAGGAAGCTAAAATTGATTGGGAAGACAAGGAGCTCAAGCAGGCGCTGGAGCCCATAATCAGATTCTTGGTCTCCTTATAAGCTGATAATGGTTATTTAAAAGAAAAAATTATATTTATATCATCATCGAGGTAGAATAAAGATGCGAAAGAAGGCTTTTTTCTCATTTACCCCGTTAGAAGGCCCCGTCCGTAAGGGAGGGGATGAGGACTTTTTGAATAAACGATTCGGGTTAGGTCTAAAGTCCCATCCGAATCTTCTAATGGGGTTTATTGTTCTGTTGCTTGTCCTGGTATCCGGTTGTGCCGGAGCAAAAGAAAGACGCAGAGAGGATGCGCAGATTTATCTTAAATTAGGGGCCACCTATCTAAAACAGGGGAGGATCGATTCCGCTCTGAAAGATTTGATGGAGGCCGAGAGATTGAATCCTGATGATCCGGAGATTCATTATAACCTGGGTTTGGCATATTACCAGAAAGAAAAATTTGATGAGGCAATTGCCTATTATCAAAAAGCCCTGGAGTTGAATCCTGAATTTTCTCTGGCCCGTAATAACCTGGGAGTGGTTTATCTGCAGTTGGGTAGATGGGATTCAGCTATTGCCGAGTTTGAAGAGGCAGTAGCTGACATGTTTTATCCCACTCCGGAATTAGCTCATAATAATATTGGCTGGGCATATTACAAGAAAAAGGAGTTTCTGAGAGCCATCGAGTGTTATAAAAAGTCCTTAAAGCTAAACCCCCGATTGTCTTTAGCTTACAACAACTTAGGTCGTGCTTACTACGATTTGGATAGGATAAAAGATGCCACCTATGAGTTTAAACTGGCCATAAAGTATTATCCTGCCTATACTGAGGCTCATTTAAACCTGGGGCTGGCCTATCTTAAGCTCAACAGAAAACAAGAGGCGATCTCAGAATTCAACGAGGTATTGAAACTTGCTCCTGACGGGGAATATAGGAGAAAGACCCAGAGATACCTTGATCTTTTAAAGTCGAGGTAAGCCCCGTTAGAAGCTCACCCGTAAGGGATCGAAAGTCTTGCGGGGCTTCCACGGGGCTTTAGTCCGCCTTAGGCGGATAAAGAATCTGAAAACTGTTCACTCTGTAAAAGATTCACCCCGATGGATCCCGATGTCCATCGGGAGGGCAAGGGACTTATGGGGTTCATCTCCGTGTGACAGACCACGGAGCTTTCTAACGGGGTAAACCAGGGTGGAATCATTTGGCCAATATTTGCGCAGGGAGCGGGAGTTACGCAATATCTCCCTGGAAGAGATTGTTGAGGTAACCAAGATAAACAGATCCTTGCTCCAGGCAATCGAAGACGATAGATTTGAATTACTTCCCGGAAAGCTCTTTATCCGAGGTTTTCTCCGGGCTTACTGCCGACACATAGGCCTTGATGAAGAAGATGTTCTCCTACGTTTCCAGACCTACTGGGAAGAGCTCAGCAAGCCAGATGTGCCGGAGGAAGAGGGGAAAGAGTCTTCCCGGAGAGTATTTCTGATTATTGCCCTGTTCCTCTGCCTGGGTGGATTTATATTGTTCTGGTTAAATAAGCCAGAGAAGGACAGTGTCCTGCCGACTGCTGAAGATAAGATTCTGCCGGAAGTGGTCGGAGGAAAGCCATTGTCCCATAAGTCTGGACAACCAGAGCTTTACAAGCCTGCTCCTGCTGTCCTAACTCCAGCAACTCCCTCTTTCCCGGATCAAGATGAAGTAAGGCCCTCTGAGATCGACCCCGGAGAGCCTCAGGATGAGCCTCAGGAGAACAAGGAGGTGGGGGAAAATGAAAAAAGTATGGTCCTGGAGGCTTGGGCAACTGAGGAGACCTGGATAAAGATCGAGGTCGACGGCCAGCCAGCTAAAGAAATAATCCTGGGGTCAGGAGAATCTATTACCTGGAAGGCTACGCAAGGTTTCAATTTGATAATCGGGAATGCGGGGGGGCTGGAGCTATTGTTCGAGGGGGAAAAATTGGGATCCCTGGGCCCTCCGGGGAAGGTAGTGATTTTGAACCTGCCTTAGAAACTTACCGGAATTTCCTCAAAAATTTGTGTTTTTATGGGATCCGCCCCGATTAAGAATGCAAGATGAAAATTGCAAAGCAAAAATTTCAAAATAATTGGGATTTGATCATTGGGATCTGAACCACAAATTTCACGAATTACACGAAACAAGCCGAAATCCTGAGCCCTTCGAGAGCCTTCGTAGCTAACCACCTTTGCCGGGCCTACTTCGCCGAAGTGGCTACGAAGGCTGAAAGCTAAAGCGGCGGCTGAACTACGGCGAAGTAGACTCTCGAAGGATTTGAGACATTGGGATTTTATTCCTATCCCCTTTAATTTAACATAGGAGAGGGCTATGAAACTTTCTTTGAAAGGCAAGGTAATTGCTACATTGTTTGGAACCACCACTATTGGTATCCCCATAACTGCCCTTTATACCCTTGTTCTTTTTTTACAGAAAGGGGGAGG
>SDBT01005719.1_pt1 | contig 20801 bp, 18 predicted proteins | sample 2277101 | NCBI WGS metagenome assembly SDBT01 (sample SAMN10404973, study PRJNA504765) | marine sediment metagenome | isolation source: marine sediment core GS10_PC15, 103 cmbsf | place: Arctic Ocean: Southern Knipovich Ridge | collected 2010
AATTAAAAGAAAAAATTAAAAATGTTAAAATTTCGTACGGGATGAATCCCGAACGAAATTCATAAATGAAAAAATTAAAAGAAAAAATTAAAAATGTTAAAATTTCGTACGGGATGAATCCCGTTAGAAGCCCTGCCTGCCGGCAGGCAGGCGCGATCGCAATTTAAAAACAAGCAAAAATATGAAATTAAATATATTAAAAATTATTAACACAAAATATCAGGTACGCGAGTTGATCCCATTAAAAACCGCGGTCGCAGTTGATCGCGACCTGTTTCTAACGGGACTAATCGCGATCTGCTTCTAAGCGGGATGAAAATAAAAGTTAAAAAATTAAATAAAGATGCGAAGCTACCAACACATGGACATCCTGGAGATGCTGGGATAGATTTATATGCCGTTGAAGATGCTGTATTTCCACCAGGAGAACAAGCACGAGTACATACAGGGATAGCTGTTGAAATACCAGAAGGTTATGTTGGGCTTATATGGGATAAGTCTAGTATCTCTTTTAATACAGGACTTAAGATAATGGGTGGAGTTATTGATTCTGGATTTAGAGGTGAGATTATTATGAGTTTTTTAAATACTTCTGATAAGGAAATTATAATAGAGAGCGGTTATAAAATAGCCCAGATGATTATTCAGAAATTTGAGCATTGGGATATTGTAGAGGTAGATGAAATATCAGAAACTGTGCGTGGTCATGGACGTGAGGGAAGCACAGGACATAAATAATTTATAATGGAAGAAAAAATAAAAAAGTTAATACAAGATGTATTAAAAAAACTTGATATGCTAAAAGCAGATTTTGTGGTGGAACATCCAGCTAGTTTAAAGATGGGGGATTATTCTACAAACATAGCAATGATTTATGCTAAAAAATTAAAAGTAAATCCTAAAGAATTGGCGGATAAAATTGTTGAAGAATTAAATAAAAATAAAACCAAAGAAATAGAAAAAATAGAAACTGCTGGCAATGGCTTTATAAATTTTTATTTGTCTCGTGATTTTTTTGCAGACAGTATTAAGGAAATTATAGAAAATAAAAAATATGGACGAAATACTATTCATTCAGGACAGAAAATAATGATTGAATATACTGACCCGAATCCCTTTAAGCCTTTTCATATTGGGCATTTAATGAGTAATGCCATAGGGGAGTCCATTTCTCGCATAATTGAATATTCTGGAGCCGAAGTTTCTAGAGCTAATTATCAAGGTGATGTGGGACTTCATGTAGCAAAAGCAATTTGGGGACTAACTTTTAATTCTCATTTACAAAAGGATGATAATATTCCTCTAAAATTAAAATCTGCTAATATTGGCGAAGCTTATGTTTTTGGTTCACAAGAATATGAAAAAAATAAAGAAGAAATAGATGAAATAAATAAAAAGATATATGCTCGTAGTGATGAAACAATAAATAAAATTTATGATTGGGGTTTTAAGGTTACAATGGAAGCTTTTGAAGATTTATATAGAGTGCTTGGAACAAAATTTGATTTTTATTTCTTAGAAAGTGCTATGGCCTCCAGTGGTGAAAAAACTGTCAGAGAGAATATAGGAAAAGTATTTAAAAAAAGTGATGGTGCAATTATTTTTAAGGCAGAAGAGCATGACTCTAAACTTCATACAAGGGTTTTTATCACTTCAGCAGGTTTGCCCACTTATGAAACCAAAGAGTTTGGACTAACTGAAGAGAAATTTAAAACGAAACCCGATATGAATTTATCAATTGTTATTACTGCAATTGAACAGGCAGATTATATGCGTGTTGTAGCAAAGGCTCTATCTATTATTCATCCAGATTTTGAAAATAGAATGAAACACATTACACACGGTATGATGCGTTTTGCTTCTGGAAAAATGGGTTCTAGGACTGGTAATATAGTTACTGGTGAATCATTACTTAATAATGTTCGTCTTTTAATTTTAGAGAAAATTGTAGACCGTAATTTATCAGAAGATGAAATGAGTAAAATTTCTAGTATTGTTGCTGTTTCAGCACTTAAATATTCTATTTTAAAACAAGCTATTGGTGGAGATATTGTTTATGATTTTGAAAAATCAATTTCTTTTGAAGGAGACTCTGGTCCATATTTACAATATTCATATGCTCGAGCAAATTCAATTATAGAAAAAGCAAAAAAAGAAAACATTAATAAATGGAATAGAAGCTTGCCCGAACAAGAACGAAGTGAATTGGGCGAGGTAGAAAAATTATTATATAGATTTCCAGAAATTGTACTTCGCTCTGCCCAAGAATATGCTCCGCATTATATTACTAATTATTTAATAGAATTAGCACGAAGCTTCAATAGTTTTTATAGTAATACGGTTATCATAAATAAGAACGATAAAGAATCAGCATATAAAATAGCTCTAACCGAAGCTTTTTCTGTCGTTATGAAAAATGGTCTTCATCTTCTGGGCATAAAAGCCCCAAAGAAGATGTAAATACAGTTGACTATTTTTTGTAATGGAATAAAATTAACATAGATATCTAGTCGACTATCTGTTGATTATTAATTAATAAAATAAAAAATTATGAAAGGTAGATTTATGACAATTGGTATTATTTTGTTAGTGCTTGGAGTGATTGGTCTTATGACAAGTTATAATGTTACTTGGATGTGGGTTCTTATCGTTTTGGGTGCAATTGGTATACTGTGGGGTTGGTTTAACAAAAAAGTATAAATTAATAAATAAGAAACATTCAAAAGCGCCTAGTTGGGCGTTTTTGATTTTTAACTTATTTATTTAATTATAAAAGTCTTGAGAGAGATGTAATTATAAGGATAATATGTTAAAATCGGTCAATAATGACCGAAGAGAATAAAAGTACAAAAAAATCCGAAACAGCCCTAAGAGAAGAGAAGATTTTAGAATTTTGGCAAGAAAATGAAACTTTTGAAAAATCTTTAGCAAAAACTGAAGGCAAAAAAGAATTTGTTTTCTATGAAGGTCCACCAACGGCTAACGGTAAACCTGGTATTCATCACTTAGAAGCACGAGCATTTAAAGATGCAATTCCAAGATATAAAACAATGCAAGGTTATCATGTACGCAGAAAAGGTGGATGGGATACACATGGTTTACCAGTAGAGCTTCAAGTAGAAAAAAGACTTGGATTAAATTCTAAAAAAGCAATTGAAGAATATGGTATTGCTAAGTTCAACAAAGAATGTAAAGAAAATGTTTGGGAATATTTAGATGTTTGGGAAAAATTTACCAAGCGTATTGGTTTTTGGATTGACCAAGAAAATCCATATGTTACTTATCATAATAATTATATTGAATCTGTTTGGAATATAATTAAAAGAATAAATGAGCAAAATTTACTCTATAAAGATTATAAGGTTGTACCTTGGTGTCCTAGATGTGGAACTGTGCTTTCTTCACACGAACTTGCACAGGGATATGAAGATGTAAAAGATTTATCTATAACGGCAAAGTTTTCCGTCAAAGACGCCACGCCTGCCAAAATCGGCGGGCAGGGATCCGCCTCTGGTGGAAAAGTTTCCATAGAACCCAACACCTATATTCTTGCTTGGACGACTACTCCATGGACACTTCCGGGGAATTTAGCCCTTGCAGTTGGAGAAGACATTACTTATGTGAAAGTAAAAAGTGGAAATGAAATATTTATTTTAGCTAAAGAAAGAATTTCAATACTTACAGAGGCTTATGAAGTTTTAGAAGAAATAAGGGGTAAAGATTTAATTGGTCTTAAATACGAACCTCTTTTTAATTTTTATAAAAATACAGTAACAGAAAGTGAAAAAATAAAATTAGAAAAAGCTTATACGGTATATGGTGCAGATTTTGTTAATACAGAAGACGGCACGGGAGTTGTTCATACTTCAGTTATGTACGGTCAAGATGATTTTGTTTTGGGTACCAGAGTAGGATTACCCAAACATCATTTAGTCGGACTTGATGGAAAATTTTTACCTAATACAGGATTTCTAGAAGGTAGATTTACCAGAGATGAAGAAACAGCCGTTGAAATAATTAAAGATTTAGCTCACAGAGGACTACTTTTCAGTAAAGAAAAATATACACACTCATATCCACATTGCTGGCGTTGTAAAACTGCACTTATATATTATGCACGAGATTCTTGGTATATTAAAATGTCTGATTCTAAGATTAAAAAACAACTAATTGACCAAAATAAAGAAATAAATTGGGAACCAGAACATATTCGTAATGGACGTTTTGGTGAATGGTTGAGAGAGATAAAAGATTGGGCGATATCTCGTGAACGCTATTGGGGCACCCCACTACCTATTTGGATATGTAATAAATGTAATAAGAAAGATGTCATTGGTAGTCTAGAAGAATTAAAAAACAAAACATTAAAGTCTAGAAATAAATATTTTGTAATGCGACATGGTGGGTCAGAAAGTAATGTTAACAAAATGGTAAGTTCTAAGGTAGAAAATGAGGACCACTTAACAGAAGAAGGAAAGAAGCAGGTTTTAGATTCCATCTCAGAATTAAAAGGTAAAAAAATTGACTTAATAATTTCTTCTGACTTTATAAGGACGAAAGAAACAGCAGAAATTGTAAAAAAGGGCTTGGGGCTTGGAGAAGATAGTTTAATTTTTGACAAAAGACTCTGGGAATTATCAGGAGGAATCTTTAATGGTAAAACTTGGGGTGAATATTATCAAAATTGTAAAAAAGAAGAAAAATATAATTATAAAGTGGAGGGTGGAGAATCCTATAAAGAAGTAAAGTTAAGAATGACGAGTTTCTTATATAAAATAGAAGAAAAATATAAAGATAAAAATATTTTAATTATTACCCACAGAGGACCAGCTCAAGTACTTATTGCTGGATCTAAAGGCTTAAATGATAATGAAACAGCTAGAGGACTAATAGATGGAATTATGGGTCTTGATAATGCTCAAGTAGTCAATTTTCCTTTTACTCCACTTCCCCATAGTGAAAATTTTGAACTTGATTTACACAGACCATATATAGATAATCTATCTCTTATTTGTGCCCATTCAACCACTGCCACGGCGGGGCAAGCAAGTTCAGGACAAGCTTGTGGTGGAAAATTAATACGCACTAAAGAAGTTATGGATGTCTGGCTAGATTCTGGCACTATGCCATTTTCTCAAGACCACTATCCTTTTGAGAATAAAAAATTAATAGAAGGAAAGGGATATCCCGCAGATTATATTTGTGAAGCAATTGACCAGACTCGTGGTTGGTTTTATACTCTTCATGCTATTGGAATTTTAATGGGGAGGGGAAAGGCTTATAAAAATGTTATTTGCCTTGGACATATTTTAGATAAAGATGGTAAAAAAATGTCAAAATCTCTTCGTAATATTGTTGAGCCCTTTGAAGCAATGGATAAATACGGCGTAGATACATTACGTCTTTGGATGTATGCAGTAAATCAACCAGGAGAATCTAAGAATTTTGATGAGAAAACTGTAGCCCTACTTCATCAGCAAGTATTTGGACTTCTTTATAATGTATTAGCATTTTATGAACTTTATAGAGATAAAACACTAGAAAATAACAATACACCTAAGTCTGATTTTATTTTAGATAAATGGATTTTAGCTAGATTGAATGAATTAATTAAATTAACAACAGAAAATTTAGATAACTATAAATTACTTGAACCAATCAGAGCACTTAGAGATTTTATTGAAGACCTTTCTACTTGGTATTTGCGTCGTTCTAGAGAGAGAATAAAAAATGGAGATAAAGAAGCTAAGCAAACACTATATTATATATTGAAAACACTGGCTAAATTAATGGCTCCATTTGCACCATTTACCGCAGAAGATATTTGGTTGAAGTTGAAAGTCAGTAAAGATGTAGAGAGTATACATTTAGAAAACTGGCCTACTTCAGAAAAAACAATCTTTTCTAAAATCTTTAAAAAAGAGGAAAAAGTTATAAAAGAGATGGATATGGCTAGAAAGATTGTAACTCTTGGACTTGAGGCTAGACAGAAAGCTGGAATAAAAGTTCGTCAACCACTTTCAAAAATTAAAATCAAAGATTACAACTTTGATGAAAAATACTTTGATTTAATTAAAGATGAATTAAATGTGAAAGAGGTTGTTTTTGATAATTCTATTGCAGATGAAGTGGAGCTTGATATGGAAATTACCCCAGAATTAAAAGAAGAAGGGAATTATCGTGAACTTATTCGAGGACTTCAGTCTATGCGAAAAGAAATGGGGCTTACTCCGAATGATATTGTAAATATTTCTTTTGCTACAAATGATAAAGGTAAACAATTAATTCAGAAATTTGAGGCTGATATGAAAAAAACTGTATTAATTTCTAAGATAGAATTTGAGGAAAATGATGGAGAAGAAATAAAAATAAACAATTTGGTGTTTAAGGTAAAAATTGATAAAATATAAGCATGAAAATAAAAAAACTAGGACACTGTTGTTTGGTAATAGAAGAAAACGGGAAAAGAATAATGACCGACCCAGGATCTTGGACTATAGAAAAGCAAAAAAAAGAAGAAAATATTGATTTAATCATTATTACTCACGAACATAGTGACCATATACATATTGAATCCTTAAAAGAAATTATAAAAAATAATCCAAATGTTAAAGTTATTACAAACGAAGGTGTTGGAAAATTATTAAATGATGCTGAAATTAAATATGAAGTTTTAGAAAATAAAATACCAAAAGAATTTTTTGGTATAGAATTAGAAGCTCACGACTGTAAACATGAAGAAATTTATGAAGAACAAGCATTAGTACAAAATACTGCTTATTTTATTGGTAAAAGACTATTTTATCCAGGAGATGCTTTTTATAACCCAAATAAGTCAGTTGAAATATTAGCTCTCCCAGTTGCTGGTCCATGGGCTAATATAAAAAATGCGACCAAATATGGGTTAGAAGTAAACCCAAAGATTTGTTTTCCTGTGCATGATGGTATGTTAATTTCTTTTGGTGCCTCTCATAAGATTCCTAAAGCAGTATTACCTAAAGCTGGAATTATTTTTAAGAGTTTTGAAGAAAATAATGTTGAAGAATTCTAATGCATCATATTTATCATACTGAAGGAATAATATTAGGAAGTAAAAATTTCGGAGAGGCGGGACGGTATTATTCTATTTTTACTCGTGACTTAGGAATGGTTTATGCTTCTGCTCAAGGTGTACGCAAAATGTCTTCTAAGCTTCGTTTTATTCTGCAAGATTTTTCTTATGTAAAAGTTGACCTTGTGAGAGGTAAAGATTTTTGGCGAGTTGCAAGTGCTTCTAAAACAAATAATCTTGAAGTTTTAACAAAAAGAAAAGAAACTTTTAAGGTTTTCATAAATGTTGCACGATTACTTAAGAGATTACTTGCTGGTGAATATCCCAATGTTGAATTATTTAATGATTTAATAAATGGTTTATCAGTTTTAGAAAAGATAAATACTGAAAAAGATTTAAGAAACATTGAAGCTATTATTGTTTTGCGTATATTAAGTAATTTGGGATATATTAGTGGTAGTCAAAAGATTAATTCTTTAATTAAGTCTCCATTTGAAAAAGAATTAATTTTTGAAGTTTCAAAGAGCAGGGTAGAGATATTAAGTCAGATTAATAAGGCTCTTAAGGAGACACAGCTATAAATTACTTATTTTTAAGAAATTTTTTAAATTTCGTTTAAGGTGGTATAATTACATTTATGTCATTACACGGGAAAGATAAATTAAATAAAATTGAAGAGCTGAAAAATAAGTTATTTTCTACAAACTATCATACAAAAATAGAACATCGTGATAGTTTTTCACATGTAAATACCAAAGAGGTGATGGATTCTTGGATAGCAAAAGAGAAAGCAGCTGTAAATGTTGGCAAAACTTTTTTTAATAAAACTTCTTTTTTTAAGAAATTTTTTCTTTTTTCAATTGTTTTTTTCCTTCTTGCTTTAGGATATGGTTCTTATATGTTTTTTATTGGAAGTAATACTGTTTCAAATAGCAATATAGATATTTCTATTTTAGGTAATTCTTTTACTGCTGGTGGTGAAGAACTTCCACTTCAAATTGGTATTACCAATAGAAACACCTTAGCGCTTGAATTAGTTGATTTAGTTGTAGAATATCCGAAAGGTTCTTCTGGAGACCTTTCTGGAGATACTGAACGTATTCGTGAATCTTTAGGAATTATACCTTCTGGAACAGTACGCAATGAAAATATTAAAGTAACTCTTTTTGGTGAACAAGGAAGCATACGCCCAATTAAAATTACCCTAGAATATAGAGTAGAAGGCTCTAATGCTATCTTTGTTAAAGAAAAGCTTTATGAAGTAAATATAAATTCTACACCCATAGATATTTTTGTAGATGCACCCACAGAAGTAAGTTCTAATCAAGATATTGTGTTTAAGATTAAATCTACATTAAATGCTACAAAATCTATTTCTCAAATATTAATGAAAATTGAATATCCAGTTGGTTTTCAATTTATGTCTGCTGAACCACTTCCTTCTTTTGGAAATAATGTTTGGTCTTTTGGAGACCTTGCCCCTGGTTCAGAACGAAATATTCTTATTGTTGGTAGGATGATAGATGTTTTTGATGGAGAGGAAAAAACTTTTAAAATATTTAGTGGTGCACAGTCCAAAATAGACAAATCAGTAATTGGTGTAGTTTTTAATTCTTTAAGTCATACCCTTACTATAAAAAAAGCATTTGTTGAAGCAGATTTTTTGATAAATGGTGTAAAGCAGAGAGAGTATGCTGTAAATAGTAGGTCAAAAATTACTGGAGAAATTAGATGGACCAATAATTTAGAAACCAAAATTAATGATTTATATATTGTGGCAAAACTTTCTGGCAATGCTTTTGATGGAAAAAATATTTCACCTGAGCAAGGTTTTTATGATTCGGCAAACAGTCTTTTAATTTGGGATAAAAATTATATTAATAATTTTAAAGAAATAAATCCAGGAGAAACTGGTTCTGTATTTTTTTCTTTTTCACCACTTTCTTTATTTTCCTCTAATTTAGGAATTACAAACAATCCCTCTATTGTAATAGATATATCCATTTCTGGTAGACAAAATAATTTAGGTTATGAATCACTAAAATTAAAAAATTCTAATTCTAATATTATTAAAATTATTTCTGATGTTGGTTTTGCAACCAATATTTTATATTATTCTGGGCCATTTATTAATACAGGTCCTATTCCACCAAAAGTAGAAGAGAGTACTACTTATACTGTAGTTTGGTCTTTGTCCAATTCTTCAAATACTATCGTGAAAGGAACTGTTCGTTCTAGTTTACCTTCATGGGTACGTTTTCTTGGTCCTGTTTCACCACAATCAGAAGATTTAACCTATAATTCTTCTACTAAGGAAATAGTATGGAATGTAGGTAATATTAACAGGGGGGCAGGTATTACTTCTGCAAACCGTGAAGTATCTTTTCGGATAGCTTTTTTACCCTCATTTTCACAAGTTGGTATTTCGCCAACCATTATTAATAGTACATCTTTGACCGGTTATGATGATTTTGCTAAGGTAGAAATAAAGGTAAACAAGCAATCTCTTTCTACTAATCTTACTTATGATCCAAGTTTTCCTCGATATGGAGGGAAAGTAGTTGAGTAAATTGTCAAGTTAATAGAATAAAATGCAAAAAGAAAACAACACAAAAGAAAATAATGACTTAATGGAAAAGATAGTTTCTTTATGCAAAAGACGCGGATTTATTTTTCAAGGTTCTGAAATTTATGGTGGACTTGCAGGTACTTATGACTGGGGGCATTTTGGGTTAGCATTAAAAAATAATATTAAGCAAAACTGGTGGAAGAAATTTGTAGAAGCAAGAAGAGATATGTATGGTATTGATACCGCCATTTTAATGCGTCAAGAAGTTTGGCAAAATGCTGGACATGTTGAAAATTTTGCAGATCCAATGGTTGAATGTGAAAAATGTAAAAAACGTTTTCGTGCTGACCAAATTAATAAAGAAAAGTGTGTTGAATGTGGTGGTGCTTTAGGGGGAGTTAATAAATTCAATATGATGTTTCAAACTAAAGTCGGTGCCGTAGAAGATTCTTCAGCTACTTCATATTTGCGTCCAGAAACAGCACAGGGAATGTTTGTAAATTTTAAAAATACCGTAGATGCTTTTCACCCAAAACTTCCTTTTGGTATGGCACAAATTGGTAAAGTTTTTCGGAATGAAATTACTCCACGAGATTTTATTTTTCGTATTCGTGAATTTGAACAAATGGAAATTGAGTATTTTATAAGAGAGAGTGATTGGGAAAAATATTTTCAATATTGGAAAGATGAAATGTTGGAATGGATGGAAGAAATAGGCATAGATATGAGTAAGGTATATGAAGTAGAAATTGGTGATGAAGATAGAGCACATTATTCTAAAAGAACTATTGATTTTGAATTTATTTTTCCTTTTGGACAAAAAGAACTTTTTGGTCTTGCGTATAGAACAGATTTTGATTTAAAAAGTCATAAGCTTGAATATGTAGACGAAGAGAAGGGTGAAAAAATAACTCCTCATGTCATAGAGCCAACCTTTGGTATAGACCGTGCAATACTTGCTTTGCTTTTGTCTTCTTATAAAGAAGATGAAAAAGGAGGAGAAATACGTTCATATTTGAAGTTTAAGCCAAATATTGCACCAGTTATTTGTGCTGTTTCACCATTATTAAAAAACAAAGTTAAGCTTGTGGAATATGCTAACACAAAAGTTTTTGCACCCCTTAAAGCTGAATTTGGTAGAGTGGCCTGGGATGATAATGGTAATATTGGTAAACGTTATCGTAGGCAGGATGAAATTGGTACACCATTTTGTATTGTAGTTGATTTTGAAACCTTAAATGATGATATGGTTACTGTTCGTGACCGTGATACAGGAGAACAAGAAAGAGTAAAAGTAGCAGATTTACAAAATTTCATAAAAGAAAGAATTTAGTATGAAAAAAGGAGTTGATTATCCGGCCATTACTGTTTCCTATATTTGTCATGATGGTAAAGGAAATTATTTAATGAATAAAAGAAGCGCAAATTGTCGCGATGAGCATGGTACTTGGGATTTTGGTGGTGGTGGACTTGATTTGGGAGAAAAAGTTGAAGATTGTTTAAAAAAGGAAATAAAAGAAGAATATGGAGTTGAACCCATTGAATATAAATTCTTAGGTTATCTTGATCTTTTTCGTAATTTAAGTGGCATAGATACTCATTGGATTTCTTTTGAATTTTTGGTGTTAGTTGATTCATTAAAAGTAATAAATGGAGAACCTCATAAGTTTGATAAAATAAAATGGTTTCGTCTTGATAATCTTCCGAAACCATTACATTCCGTTGCTCCTCTTATTTTAGAAAAGTTTAAAGATAAATTACCTTAAATATAAGTCCCGTTAGAGATTAAAAAGTTTAATAGAAATTTATAAGAGATGTTTTATGATATATTTATTTAGTAAATTAATAATAATTAAGGGAACGGAAATCTAAAGATTTCCTATCTCTAATCGGGATGAAATTTTCAAAAAAAGTTTTAAAAAATGGCTTGCGAGTTATAACAATACCAATGAAAGACAATCCTACGACTACTGTTTTGGCACTAGTAGAGGCGGGTTCTAAGTATGAAGAAAAAAAAGTAAATGGTATTTCACATTTTTTAGAACATCTATGTTTTAAGGGAACAATAAAAAGACCCAAGGCTATTGATATTGCAAAAGAATTAGATTCTATTGGTAGTCAATATAATGCTTTTACTTCTCAGGAGTATACTGGATATTATGCTAAGTCTGATTCAAAGCATTTTGTAAAAATTTTTGATATTGTATCTGATATTTATTTAAATTCTACTTTTCCTGAAGCAGAAATGGAAAAAGAGAAAGGAGTAATTATTGAAGAAATGAATATGTATGAAGATATGCCACATCGTCATGTTCATGATTTAATAATGGGATTACTTTATGGTAATCAGCCAGCTGGACGAAGTATTATTGGAGAGAAAAAGAATATTTTAAAAATGAAACGCAAGGACTTCATTAATTATAAAAAGGCTCATTATTTACCAGAAACCACAGTTATAATAGTTGCAGGACAAGAAGAGAAAAAGGTTTTAAAAGAAGTAAATAGAGTTTTTGGTAATATGTCACGTGGAAATAAAATTGGTAAAGTAAAAGTAAATGATATACAAAGTAAACCAGAGATTTTAATAAAATTTAAGAAAACAGACCAGACTCATTTTATTTTAGGAATACGTACTTATGATTTTTTTAATAAAAATAGTCCTGCACTTTCTGTATTAAGTGGAGTATTGGGTGGAGGAATGAGTTCTCGACTCTTCCAAAAACTTCGTGAAGAAATGGGTGTAGGTTATTATGTTCGTACAAGCAATGATGCTTATACTGACCATGGTTTTCTTCAAATTTCTGCTGGTGTTGATAATAAAAGAATACATGAAGTATTAAAAGAGGTAATAAAAGAATGTAATAAATTAAAAAATAAATTAATCCCAAATGAGGAATTAGAAAAAGTAAAAGAATATATAATTGGGAATATGAAACTATCTCTTGAGTCAACAGATGATATAGCAAATTTTTATGGTGGACAAGAGCTTTTAAAAAAAGAAATAAAAAATATAGAACAAAAAGCGCATGAAATTAGAAAGGTTAGCAGTAAAGAAATACAAGTTCTTGCTAAAATTATCTTTAAAAATTCTAAATTAAACCTAGCTTTAATTGGTCCCTTTAAGGAGAAAAAAAGCTTCTTAAAATTACTTAAGTTCTAGTTTATGTGTTAGGACTTTTTTGTATTTCCTGTAGTAGATTTTGCTAAAATATATTTTATAATTTACACATATATGCATTGATACATTAGCAAAATTCACTACGGGGTGTTATTATATTTTTATGGCTAACAGTAACCATACCTCTATATCTATATCAACGGGCACAATGGTTCGTGCATTGTTGCTTTTATTGGGCATACTTGCGATATGGGTTTTAAGAGATATGGCACTTATTATTTTGACCTCTATTGTTATTGCTTCATTTGTTGAGTCAGGAGTGCCTCGTATGGCAAAATTTGGTTTTGGTAGAGTATTTGGTATAGCAATATTATATGCTATAACTCTTTTTATTTTAGCAGGAATGTTTTATCTTTTTGCGCCACTACTTATTACTGAGATTTATAATTTTTCTTCTGCTTTATCTTCATATGTTCCGGGTGTTTCCTTTTTAAATTATTTCAACAATGAAGCATTTTCTGGTGCAAAGGATATTGTTGTAGGATTATCTAATAATTTCTCTTTTAAAACCCTAACTTCCGTTTCAAAAGCTTTTGTAGAAAATCTTTCTGGTGGACTATTCCAAACTTTGTCCGTTGCTTTTGGAGGTATTTTTAATGTATTAGCTATTATTTTAGTTTCTTTTTATTTATCTGTTCAAGAAAAAGGTATAGAAAATTTCTTAAGATTAATTTTTCCAATTAAATATGAAGATTATGTTGTTGATTTATGGAAGCGCTCAAGTATAAAAATTGCTCTTTGGGTGAAAGGACAAATGCTTTTGGGATTTGTTGTTGCCATACTTATATATTTAATGCTTTCATTATTAGGTGTAGAATATGCATTACTCTTGGCTCTTATTGCAGGGGTTATGGAAATGATACCTTATGGTACATTAGTTGCCCTAGTTCCCGCATTTGCTATTTCTTATTTTTCTGGAGGTATTTCTTCAGCTTTTATGGTAACTATTTCTTATTTAATTGTTCACCAATTTGAGGTTTTCCTTTTTGCTCCTCTTATTATTAAGAAAATCGTTGGTTTATCGCCCATAGTTATTATCCTAGCAGCTCTTTTTGGCTTTGAATTAGCAGGTTTTTGGGGAGTTGTTCTTTCCATTCCAGTGGCAGTACTTTTAATGGAATTTTTAAGTGATATTGAAAAAAATAAAATCTTAGCTAGAACAAAAGAATAAGTCCCGTTAGAGATTAAAAAGTTTAATAGAAATTTATAAGAGATGTTTTATGATATATTTATTTAGTAAATTAATAATAATTAAGGGAGCGGAAATCTAAAAATTTCCTATCTCTAAGCGGGATGAGTCCTAACAAAAAGAATTTCTATGTCGACGAGCGAGGAGCACAAGAGCAGCATTCTGATCTTGATGTCCGAGTCGATGTCGCACCAAAAGGCAGGGCCTTTTACATTACAACAACACTTCCATATGTGAATGCTCCTCTTCATATGGGGCATGCACTAGAACTTGTGCGTGCAGACATTATTGCTCGTTATAAAAAGTTGCAAAATTATGATGTATTTTTTAATACAGGTACAGATGAGCATGGAAAGAAAAATCATGAACAAGCTATTGAAAAAGGACTAAAATCTCAAGAATTTGTTGACCAAGGATTTTTGGTTTTTACAGAACAATTAAAAATGTTTGGAATTAGTGATGATGTTCATTTTGTTCGTACTACTGATAAGCATCACATATTATCAGCTTCTGAGTTTTGGAAATTAGTAAAGGATAATGGGTATATTTATAAAAAAAGTTATCAGGCAAAATATTGCATTGGTTGTGAAAGTGAAAAAACTATTTCGGAATTAGATGAAAAGGGTGAATGTATCTTACATCCTAGCAGAAATCTTGAATTAATTGATGAAGAAAATTATTTTTTCAAATTTTCTGAATTTGGAGATAAGCTTTTAAAATTTTATAAAAAAAATCAAAATTTTATAATTCCAGATTTTCGTTTAAATGAAATGAAAAATTTTATAAAAAACGGTTTGCAAGATTTTTCAATTTCAAGATTAAAAACAAAAATGCCATGGGGAATAGAAGTACCCGATGATAAAGACCATGTAATGTATGTATGGTTTGATGCTCTTACGAATTATATTTCTACATTAGGGTGGCCTGATAATTTAGAAAATTTTGAAAAATATTGGGTAAATGGAAATCCTACTCAATATTGTGGGAAAGACAATACTCGTTTTCAAGGAGTTATGTGGCAAGCAATGTTAATGGCAGCTAATTTACCCAATTCTCATCAAGTAGTAGTAAATGGTTTTATTACAGGTGAGGGGGGAGCAAGAATGTCTAAGACCACTGGTAATGTTGTGGACCCGAGAGATATTGTTAAAGAATATAGTGTTGATGCATTACGATTTTTTCTTGCGAAAGAAATTTCAAATTTTGAAGATAGCCCATTTACAATAGAGCGATTCAAGGAATCTTATAATTCTGGATTGGCTAATGGTCTTGGAAATTTAGCTTCACGTATTTTAACTCTTTCAGAAAAATACTTAGAAAAATGTCCCGAAATACCCAAAAATACAATTCCACAAGAGTTTTTTGACTTTTTGGAAAAATTTGAGATTAAACAAGCAACAGATTATATTTGGGATAAAATAGGCGAACTTGATAAATTTATACAAAACAATGAACCTTTCAAGGTAGTGAAAACAGACCAAGAAAAAGGCAAAGAATTAATTTCTAAAATAGTTATTGATTTATATCAAATTACCAGAATGTTAAATCCAATAATGCCGGAAACAAATATAATGCTTAAAAAATTAATTAAAGAAAATAAAAAACCCGAAAAACCATTATTCCTACGAAAAGATTAATTACTTGTCCCGTATTAAATTTTTGATTACTAAAAATTAGCATAAAAGTAAAATCAACAATAAATGAAATTAAGATTACATTATAAGAATTTAAAATTTTAGTATCGGGATGCCTAAATACATAGACATACATTGTCATTTAAATTTCAAAGTATTTGAGGAAGATAAAGATGAGGTTATTAAAAGAGCTTTGAAGAATGACACCTATCTAATAAATGTTGGGACTCAAATAAATACTTCAAAAAAAGCAGTAGAAATAGCTCATCAATATAAAGAAGGTGTTTATGCAATTGTTGGATTACACCCAATACATACGGGAGCATCATTTCACGATGAAAAAGAATTAGGAGAAGGTGGGCAAGAATTTACTTCCCGTGGAGAAATTTTTGATAAAGAGATTTATAGGGAACTTTTAAAAGACCCCAGGGTTGTAGCATTGGGGGAGTGTGGTCTTGATTATTTTCGTACAGAACCTGAGTCGCTTAAAAAACAAAAAAGGGTATTTATTGAACAAATAGAACTCGCTAATGAAACTAGAAAGCCACTTATGCTTCATGTAAGAGATGCTTATGCCGATACTCTTCAAATTTTAAAAGAACATGCTAAGGTAAAAGGTGTTGTTCATTTTTTTGTTGGCAATGCAGAAGAAGCAAAGGGTTTTCTAGATTTTGGTTTTATGATTTCTTTTTCTGGTGTTTTAACCTTTACTCATGATTATGATGAAGTTGTAAAAAATACTCCACTTAATATGATATTAACTGATACAGATTCTCCCTATGTTGCGCCAGTTCCATATAGGGGTAAGAGAAATGAACCACTTTATGTAAAAGAAATAGTAAAAAAAATAGCTCAAATTAAAAATCTATCAGAAGAAGAAGTAGCAAATGCAGTAATAGAAAATGCAAAACGAGTTTTCAATATTTAGTCTCTAGTCTATAGTCTATAAAAGACAGCCACTCGCGGAAACTATCAGGGTTTACACCCACACCTTTTTTGCTATTGCTTTTATTCTGCTAATTAAGTTGTCTTGGTAAATAAATTTTTATAAGAATATTAAAGCAAAATAATGTTGTTTTGGAAAAGCAGAATAATCCCAAAAAAGGTGTGAGTGTTTACTTTTTAAGGACTTTTTGCTACTATGGGGCAATGTCAGATATGGATAATCAAGTAAAAAATAATAAAGAAGACAAGAAAGTTTATGAACTTGGCTATATTTTCGTGCCAACATTAACCCCCGAAGAGATAATGACTCTTTTTGGAGATTTGAAAGATTTAGTCTCATCTTTTGATGGAGAATCTATTTCTGATGAAATGCCAAAAATGATTCCTCTTGCATATCCTATGTTAAAAGTAGTATCTAATGTTCGAAATAAATTTAGTAACGGCTATTTTGGTTGGGTTAAATTTTTCATGAGTCCAGAAAAAATATTAGAGTTAAAAAAGAAAGTTGATCTTGATCCAAATATTCTTAGATTTTTAATTTTAAAGACAGTAAAAGAAAACACCATTGCTTCAAAAAGATTTGTAGGTAGAGATTCAGCTTATCGTAAAAATATTTCAAAAAAAGGTAAAGACAAAAAAATTGTTCATATTAATAAAGAAGAAGTCGATAAAGAAATAGATGCAATGATTGCTGTCTAAGTGAAAATCAATGAGCTGGGTGAATATGATTTTCCTTACCCAGTTAAATAATTTTTGCAAAGCAAAAATTGCCATACAGAAAGAAATAGTGTAATGTATATGTTAAGTTTGATTATAAAAATATTAAAAAAGAAGGAAGTTAGTTAGTTTGCCGTATGGCATTTAACCGGGTGACGATTTTTATAGTCGTTACACTCCTTAAAAATTAGTCATGTATTTAAATAAAGCAATTTTAATAGGAAATCTTACTCGTGACCCAGAACTACGTTCTTTGCCTTCTGGTATAAAAGTTTGTAATTTTTCATTAGCCACAAATCGTGTATGGAAAGACAAAAATGGCACAAAACAAGAAGCTGCTGATTATCATAATATTGTAGCTTTCGGACGCCAAGCAGAAACTGTTGCACAATATATGAAAAAGGGGAGTTCTATATTAGTAGAAGGTAGAATTCAAACTAGAAGTTGGGATGATAAAAATAGTGGAGAAAAAAAATATCGTACAGAAATAGTTGCCGACCGTACACAATTTGGTCCAAGGGGTAGTGGATCAAGTGCAACACCTTCTTCCTCGCCTCAAGCTTCAGATTCTAATAATGTAGACGAAATTGAATATCCAGAAGAAAATATTAATCCAGAAGATATACCATTTTAAGTGAAAATCAATGAGTGTACGAATATGATTTTCCTTACCCAGTTAAATAATTTTTGCAAAGCAAAAATTGCCATACAGAAAGAAATAGTGTAATGTAGATGTTAAGTTTGATTATAAAAAATATTAAAAAATAAAGGAGGAGGTTAATTAGCTGTATGGCATTTAACCGGGTGACGATTTTTAGAGTCATTTCTCTCCTTAAAAATCAGCCATGAAACAAGATTACTTTTCAGCAAATAATATAAAACACATAGATTATAAGGATGTTGAAATCCTTAAGAAATTTTTGAATAACAGTGGTAAAATTATGAGCCATAAGCGTACTAGCGTTACTTCAAAAAATCAACGTGCACTATCAAATGCCATAAAACGTGCTAGATTTATGGGTTTATTGCCATTTATAGCTAAATAAATCTATTTAATTAAGACTTTACTCTTTCTACGTAAATACCAGTTTCTGTATTTATATTCACAATATCTCCTTCTTTTATAAACATAGGAGCATTTAAAGTTGTTCCATTTTCTAGTGTAATTATTTTATTACCAGCTTTTGATGTATCACCACGAACTGCAGGCGGAGCCTCTTTTACTTTAAACGTCATTTTAATTGGTAATATTACTTTAATGATTTTTCCTAGTCCTGAGCCTGCTTGCCCCGCCATGGCGGCGGTCGAAGGAGCTTCATTTGCATTATCCCATATCAAAGCTATGACATTGCTATTTTCTTTTAAAAATTTTGTAATGCCCTCTAGTAGGGTAGCGTCTAATTTATATCTATCCTTCGGGTCTTCTGGGTCACAGAAAAAATATTCTCCCCCGCCTGCTCCCGACTTAGGAGGGCGGGCAGGTTTGTTGTGATATAAAAATTTTATTTCACGCCTTTCAACATCTGCTTCATGAGCTTTTTCAGATGCATGAAAGGTTGCAGCAATTGTTTTGCCTGAAATTAGGCTTTTTAATTTTACTTGATTTTGGGGTTTGCGTTGTTGGGTACGAGCAACATGACTTTCCACCACTTCATATGGCTCATTGTTGTAAATAATTATTTTCTTTATACGAATTTCGTTATATTGAAGTTGTGACATAAGCAATATCCTAACAAACACAATCTTATTTTGCAAACTTGTCAACCTGCCAGGTTGACAAGTTTTGTTGTTTTTTGATAAAATGTAAGTATGGTTGGTGATATTTATCATATTTGTAATAGGGGTGTAAGAAAGGAAAAAATTTTTGACAGTGAAGCTGATTATTTTAGATTTGTGCTAAATTTATATCGCTTAAATAATAAAGGAGAAAGTTTGAGAATTAACCCACATAGAAAATCGATAGATTCTTTTCCAGAACAAGAAAAAATAGTTGAAGTTTTAAAATGGACATTATTACCAAACCATTATCATCTTCTTCTTTATGAAAAAGTTGATGGCGGAGTTCTAGAGTTTGTAAAAAGACTTGGTAATTCGTTTACTAAATATATAAATATTAAAAGGGAAGCTAGTGGTTATCTATTTCAGAACTCCGCACGCATAATTCAAATTACTAGCAGTCAGCATTTTCTTTATGTTCCGTTTTATATTGACCTTAATTTATCAGATTTAATTTACTTAAAAAGAGAAAATAGGAAAATAGATGCCAAAAAAGCTTTAGATTTTTTTAAAAATTACAAATGGTCTAGTTTTCGTGATTATTTTGGTGATAGTACTTTTTCCTCATTTTCAAAAGTTATTAACAAAGATTTATTTTATGAAACTTTTAATACTGACCCAGTAGACTATATTAAAGAGTTGCTTTGTTTTCTAGAGGAGGAAGGTTATGAAAAATTAAAAAATGAACTCATAGAGAAAAAACTTGTCGACGTGGCAGGTTGACAAGTTTTAGACCTCTTCCGAGAGACTTTTCTTAATTTCTTTAAGAATAGTTGTAGAAATTTTCGGATTTTCTTTTAAGAAAGTGCGAGTAGAATCATAACCTACCCCAAGTTTTACTTTTTCTTTACCTGATATATAAAAATAAGTATTACCAGTTTTTTCTACAATTTTAAATTTTTCACCAAGTGCAATTATTTCTCCTTCTTTTGAAATACCCTCATTATAAATGATATCAAATTCTGTTTGCTTAAATGGAGCAGCAATTTTATTTTTTACAACCTTTACTCGTGTTCGGCTTCCAACCACAACATCTCCTTTTTTAATTTGAGCAATTCTTCTAATGTCTAAACGAACAGAAGTATAAAACTTTAATGCTTTACCTCCGGGAGTAGTTTCTGGATTACCAAACATTACACCAATTTGCATTCTAATTTGATTAATAAAGATAACTGAAGTTTTTGATCTAGCAACAATTGCTGCTAATTTTCGAAGTGCTTGTGACATTAAGCGTGCCTGCTTACCTACATGGTAAGCACCCATATCACCTTCAATTTCATCTTTTGGAGTTAATGCCGCCACAGAGTCTATAACAATTACATCAATTTTTCCTGTACGTACTAAGCTTTCAACTATTTCAAGTGCTTGCTCACCATTATCTGGCTGAGAAATAAGCAAATTGTTAATATTTACTCCAAGCTTCTTTGTATATTCTGGATCCATTGCATGTTCAGCATCAATGTATGCACATATTCCTCCTAATTTTTGTGCTTCAGCCACCATGTGGAGTGATAGTGTAGTTTTACCAGAGGATTCTGGTCCAAAAATTTCAATAACTCTTCCTCGTGGTATACCACCTATTCCAAGCGCATTATCAAGCCCAATAGAACCAGTAGGAATAACGTTTATATTTACTTTTGGAGCTTTCCCAAACATCATTATGGAGCCTTCTCCAAATTTTGTTTGTATTGCCTTTAAAGTATTTTCTAATTCTCCTCCACTAGTTTTTGCTTCTTTTTTTT
>SDBT01005720.1_pt1 | contig 20796 bp, 44 predicted proteins | sample 2277101 | NCBI WGS metagenome assembly SDBT01 (sample SAMN10404973, study PRJNA504765) | marine sediment metagenome | isolation source: marine sediment core GS10_PC15, 103 cmbsf | place: Arctic Ocean: Southern Knipovich Ridge | collected 2010
ACAATAGGGGAAGTCACAATTGACTAATAATGTGTAGAACTCCAAAATCGTCAGACAACAAAAAAACCGAAGATTATATAAAGACTAACTAACTACTAACTACAATAAAGATGGAACTAAAATGTAAAAATAAAGAGTGTAATTATGTGTGGAAATATAAAGGCCAACATAAGTTCTATGCAACTTGTCCTAACTGTTTGAGGAAGGTTGCTGTTATTAAAGATAAGGAAAAGAAAGAGTCGGAGGATATTTTCTAATGAAAGTTGCAATTTATGTTCGTGTGAGTAGAACAGATCAAGTTCTTGAAAATCAAATTAATCCTTTAGTTGAATATTGTAAAAGAATGAATTATGAATATGAATTATTTAAAGAAAAGGAATCTACAAGAAAGACAAGGCCAGTTCAATGGGATTTATATAATAGACTTTTAAAAAAAGAATTTGATGGACTTCTTTTTTATAAGTTGGATAGATGGGCTAGAAGTTTGAAGGAACTTGTAACCCACATGGAAGCTTTACATGAGAAGGGTGTTGTGTTAATTAGTTATATGGAGAATATTGATTTAAGCACATCTACTGGAAAACTAATGATGCAGATAATGGGAAGCTTTGCTGAATTTGAAAGAAGTATTATTAGAGAGAGAACTTTAGCAGGATTAGATAGGGCTAGAAAGCAGGGAAAGAAACTTGGAAGACCTAGAGTAAGAAAAACAAGGAAAGGGGGAAATTTATAATGGTCTATGTAAACAAGGGGGGGTTTGTTAGTGTTGATAAACATTTAGATAAAACGTCCGTTTTCTGCTCATCTTGCCAAAGAGAAAAAGAATTAAATTATTGTAAAAATTGCTTTGGCGACTTGAAGGGTAAGGTTGTCCAAGAAATTTTTGATAAACCACCAATTGAGAGATTAGAACTAGAAATTAATGGGTTAACAAGAACTGTAGAAAATCTTATAGATGTGATAAGAGGGTTTAAAGTGGGAAGATATAAATTGATCAAAAAAGATGACCCCAATATTAAAGATGATTTACCTTCTCCAAGGGAGGTCTTTTGATGGAAATAAAATATACTCTTTCAGAATTAACAACTATTATAGCTGAAAAGAATCAAATCCCAAAAGGAAATTATGATGTTAGTGTGGGATCTCAAGGAAAGGATAGAGATGCTGTATATACTTTTACATTTATTAAAAATAAAAAGAGGACATAACAAAATGAAATCAGAAGAAACAATCAATGATAATCCAAGTTTAGTATTGAGAGGGGAAAAAATAACATTAAGTGATAGACAAAATTGGAAAGATGTAGAAATAGGTTGGAACCCAGATGGAGACGCTTATAAATGGGTTAGAGAATACATATATTTTGAAGAAGATCTAAAAAAATCCATAAAGGAAATGGAAAAATTAATTATGGATACAAAAGGAATTAATGTATTATCTCTTGCAGTATTAACAGCTAGGATAAAGAATGAAATCTTTGGAGATAAATTAATATGACAAAAGTAACATTAGAGTGGAATAGTAAAGATTCAGAATATTTCACAGTTTTTGTTAATGGGAAAAGTTATGATGGAGGAATGCAGTTTGATTCAGTTCTGGAATCGTTTTTAATTGCTATGAGGGAACAGAGAGAGGAGGAAAAGAATTAAAATGACAGATTTAGCAAGAGAAATTATAAAACAACAAATCAAAGACCAAGGATGTGTGGGAGACAGTTTTGAAAGTTTGAAGATAATGCAACCACACTTATTTGATTGGATATGTTTTTTTAATTTTAATGAGGAAGACTTAAAATGAAAACCCAAACAGTAAAAACAATGTTCCAACTCGCCATGATTGGCCTAGCAATACTTTCAGTGATAGTTCCAATCATTGCTTATTGGCATATCGAATTAACAATGGAGTTTAAAAGAAACATAGTTCTAACAAATGGTTATCTTCTATCCGAACCAATGAAGATTTATCACAATCATATGTGGCTAGTCTTCATAACCTCTTTCGCATCTGCGGTCTTTATTATTTATACAATTATGCACTGGAAATGGGAGGGTGATAAGAAATGAAGTTTCGGGAGATTTTTGAGGGTGTTGCCCGGGCAATTGAAGTATTGACGGGGGCTGCGTTACTTTTATTATTAGTTATTGCAGTGGTTATGATGCCCTTTGTTCTTATTGATGTTTTAACTAGCGAAAAAATAGCAACAATTGAAGTTGAATGTTATGATAGATATAGTAATGTTATTGAAGGTTTAGTCTGCACGGAAGATATTTATTGTGGATCTGTGGAGAAGTGGTTTACCAAAGGAGATTGTCATGGAGGTAGAGAATGACACAAACCAATGATAAGGTGACAAGGGATAGAATAATTAGTTTAGCTGTTCATTTATTAACCACAAGTATATTTCTTAAAATTTTAAATGATATTAATTTCATTCGACTTACACTTTTAAGATATACTTTCTTTATTTTGTTTATGTTAATACTTTGGATTATCCCAATAATTATAGAAGAGTATGAGGAGGCAAAGGAATAAAATGGAAATAGCAACAGAAAAATTAATAAAAGAAAATTTTAAACCTGTAGATGGATATATGTATTGTCCTTCTTGTGGGGAACCAGAACTAGGGGTATATTTTAATTCTCCTTGGTTCTTTAGATGTGAAGAATGTGGGAATGTAATTTTTATGACTTCAAAAGAACTCTTTGATGATATGAATACACAATTAGAAGAAACATACAAAAAAGAAAAAGCAGATGCAGTGAAAAACGCACTTGCAGGGGCAAAGGAATAATGCACAGAATTTTTTCACAAATTGCTTTTGTGTGGGGAATGATTGCAGTTATTGGAAGTTTCATAGAAGATTCTTTAGGGATGTTAGTTTCGGGAGCATTATTCTTTATTGCTATGGTTTATTTTAATAATCAAATTTTGGAAGATAGGATAGATGATTTAGAGAAGAAATTTAAAAAGGAGGCAAAGGAATAATGAAAATAACAAAGAGAGACTTAAAATGGTTCATGATAGATTCTTTTGTAGTAGGTGCTTGGGTAGGACTTTTTATAACTATAAAAACTCCTTTTGCATTATTTGGATTATTAAATGTTTCTGCTTCAATAATGAGATTTAAAGGATTAGACCAAGATGAGGAGGCAAAGAAATAAAATGTTAATAAATGATTTGTCAATCGTCTTAGCGGGGATGATTCCAATAACATACTTTGTTATGGAGATGATTAGAGACTCTAGGGAGGCAAAGGAATAAAATGTTATTCACAATAGAATCAAAAGAGAGATCCCAAAGGATTCATTCAATATTAGAAGAGATTGGAATCTGTATGGACAAACAAGGATATTCTTTATGGGGTAATTTTACAAACTATCATAATATTTTTGTGGAGAGATTAAAAGAATTGGAGGCAAAGGAATAATGATAATTTCATTTCTTTCAATTTTATTTTGGTTAATAGGAGCTTTTGCTATTGTTTCAGGATTAAGTAATGAGGATATGATATTATTAGCTCTTGGGACATTACTTTGGGTTGGAAGTAATTTCTTTGAAATATTAATTAATAGAGTAAGATATAAACAATTAGAAGAAGAATTTACGAAGTTTGTGACAAAATATAATAAAAACACAAAAGGGAGAAAACCCCGTAAGACATAATATACTTAAAAAATGACAGGTGATAAAATAAAAAAACTAAAAGAAGTGATGAATAATCCTCCTCCAGAAAGACTTGCAAGAATAGAATATCAATCTCACTTCCTACAGATAATTGGAATCAGTGCTGTATGTGTTATGCTCTATCTCAAAGGATTATGGTACATCATATTCGCATTTGTGTTTGGAGTCGGGATCTCCTACTCTCAAGGAGTCACAGCCTATAGAAAGTATTTAACAATCATGCAGTTTGTTAAACCTGAATCCTTGGAAGAGTTTGATAAGGACATCTCACCGACGAGAAGAAGGAGTAAAATAATAAAGAGTGTCATGGGTGGAGTTCCAAAAGGAATATCAATTATTCTTTCATTAGGAGTAGCATTGATGTTAATTGACCCAACCAAATCAAGATGGTTTCTAATGGGTGCTTATCCTTTAGTAATGTTTGTTGCTTTCATTTTCATATACTTCTTTTTGTTCTTCTGGATTTGTTATCCATTGTATAAAAGGAAATTAAAGAAGGAGAAGGAGATTAAATGAAAATATTAATTAGTACAACCAGGTATTCGGTAATAGTAGATTTAGAAAAATCAACACTAGAAGAATACATTATGTGTTTAGATGAACAATACGGAATTGAATAGTTAATACAATCAAAAGGAGGTTATAAAAATGAAAAAGAAAAAACAAGATGAAGAGATTTTAGATGATCCAGACGAAGAAGACGAGGAAGAGGAAATGGTAAGTGATGACGAAGTTGAAGAAGAAGAAGAAGTTGTCGACCAAGAATCCCAAGCGGATCTAGAAAAGAAATTTGATGAGCTCTTTGGACTCTACAAGAAATTAGCAAATGTTGTTTCAATCCAAACAAAGTGGATCAAAAGACATAAGCATCAGATTGCTAAAGTCGAAGATGATTTCAGGTTATATATTAAAGGATGACTTTAGCTGATTCCCTAACCCCCAAGAATACAGAAGAGATTAGACCAAATCTATTTGTACAAAAGAAAGGAGATACTTATAGACAAATCTGGCCAATGGCCTGGGGAGGAAAGGTTAGATGGAAACAACAGTTGAAAACTATCATTACTTTAAGGACTATCTTTACACTTGCAGTTGTTTTATTTTTAGCTTACAGTTATACGCACGACATTCAGGAGCTAAAAGATTTTCATAGTGAAGTCATGGACAACCCAGACGCTTGGTGTTCTGAGTTGGCCCTATTAAGAATGGGGGCACATGATATAATTCCCGCTGGAAATGTTAGCGAGAATTTGAAAGATTTTTTTAACGATGAAAACTAAAACGCTCCTGGCCTATCAGATAATAATTAATAGGTTACACGAGCACACTCCAAAAGATGATAGCAAGATAAAACATAGTGAGGCTAAGAGAGTGATGAGGTTCTTCTGTAGGATCCCCAAGAACCTTGTCACCCCTATCTTTCTAGAGCTCCGGGACATGGGGCTGATCCAATTCAATGGTAGGCAGGAGATCCTGCTACTAGAAAAGTTTGATTGTGAATTGATGAGCGCCCATACTGGTAAAGGATAGAGAGATTGATTATTATTTTTTTTTAAATTCTTGTTCTTGATACTATTTTACTATAAAGATGCTTGTTGTTTTTGTCCATTTTCGGTGTATTCGCGGACAATACGGCCAATAACGGACCTATTCAGTGGTTGTTTGGCCTCTGTTAACACTTTTTCAATGTCAGTTAAGCTTATATCTAGTTTTTTATTGAAATACCATAGTAAAAAGTTCCTCTGCTTCATGGCACGCGTCTGAATCTCGGCCTTTTCCTCGGTTATAAGGGCTTTATGCTTCTTCTCACGGTACTCTGCCTCATCTATGGGGTAATTACCATAGAAACGATAGCTTTTGTATATGTATGGCTTAGCATAAGAGTAATATTTCAACCCATTAAGATACAACATCTTCTTATTTTGTTTGTTATAGATTCGATAGTACCCTCTGTTACCACTTTTAGTTACATAAACGTGAAACAAAACCGAACTTCTAAAAATTGCAGCGTATTTTTGTAATAAAAAAAACGTGGGGAGAATAATTATCAAAAATAAATTTTTTTGTCGGCACTCCATCAACTTACGAACTAATAATTTGTTCATGTGTGATAACGCTCCACTAGAACTCAGACCATTAAATGCTTCATCGAATATAACACACTGACCTTTGGTTGCCTTATTAATTGCAGAAGAAAATTCTGGCCCGGAGAAGGTGACTCGTCCAATATGGAATGTTGGATCAATGTATTTAGCAATTTGAAGTCCTAGAAGTGATTTTCCACTTCCTTCTGCACCATCAATCAGGAAAACTCGGTCCCAATCTTTCTCTAATACTCTCACGACAGATTTATCTAATAAGGATTTTATATAAGGTTCAATATAGTATGGGGCTTTTTTTTTATTCAAAGGCTTCATCACTTTCATCTCTATAACTTCCTCCTTTACCTGAAGAATCTTGAACTTTCTTTAAGAACTCGTGTCTTTTTTGAATATTAAAATATAATTGTGTCCTTGATTTTGAAAAAGCAATGGACTTCATTAATTCTTCATTCTCTTTTTTTATTTTAACTGTGTTATTTAATCTTTCTACATCATGATAAAGTTCTCTCCAAATACTATCCAATAAAAATTTCCATTTGGTGAGTAAATTTCTTTGTGCATAGTACTCACACTTGACCCAATAATTATGTAACCTAGAAATAGAAAAACCCGCCTCGTTATATGTTGATGTTTGTGTATTCTCAATATCTGAATTATCCATAATTTACTCCTCGAATAAACAAGTAGTTTTTTATTTTTAAATTTATTCTTTCTCAGATTTTTAATCAAATATAGATTTTCTTGAACTAACCGCAATGATTACTCTCTTTCCTCCACTGCTTTTTCCAACTAAAAATCTTTTCTTTGTTCTCTTTGTTTTCTTTGTTTTCTTTGTTACCATCTTATTATTTTTCCTCACTCAAATCATTCAGTCTTTTTTTATTTTTAAATTTATTCTTTCTCAGATTTTTAATAAGGTTTAAAAATAACAATTGTCTAATACATCTGAGGAGTAAGAAATTAGATATTTTAATATACTATGGCATTAGGCAGACTATTAGAGGGATTCATTACAATCCTTATTGGTGTAAACTTGATCCCATCAGTTGCTGACCAGGTTGTTGCCGCACAAAGCGGTAATGTTACTGGATCCTCAAGTACCATTTTGGGACTTGTTACCTTATTCTTCGCGTTAGGAATTATGATCGCGGGTGTAAATATAGCAGTTGGAGGACTTCAAGACGTTGGACTTATATAAGTTAAATCTTATATATTCTAGCATCGGTTTTTCAAAATGAAATTCCAAAATAAATTATTTTTATTTTTATTTTTAATTTTTCTAGTTGGTGGAGTAAGTGCACAAGCAGAAGCATTTCAATTTAACAAGGCCTTTGATTTGAAAAGAGCTTGTTTTGATCGAGGAGGTTTTTGTGGTGCTGGATTTGAATGTAACATAACATTAATAAATCCAGACGGAACATTATTGGTTGACAATAAGGTTATGACAGATCAAGGCGCTTATCGAAACATAACAATTGACGCTGCAAGTAATAATCAATTGGGGGTTATTGAGGGGATTGAGAGTTGTACAAATACCACGGATGCGGGAGCGGAAACATTCCAAATTCAGATTACTGCAGACGGATTGCCCGAGAAAACATTTCCCATTCAAATTTTCATTGTTGTTTTATCCTTAATTATGATAGGGGTTGGACACGTAAAGGATAGTCTCAGATTATTCCAAACAGCAGGATCAATTCTTCTAATGATTGTGGGGGTTTTAACATTCTATCCCGGTTATTCTTTCATAAACTATACAACCCTTCTGGGTAAAACTCTTGGAACAATATTTGTTAGCATGGGATTCTACTTCATGATAGAATACAACTTCTCAAGAGATAAGCAAAAAGATAGCGTCGATCAACGACCTTCAGAGGCATTTGAATGAAAAGGAGGTTTAATTAATGGAAGGAGAATATGATACGGTTTTTTGGATAAAGTTTGGAATCCTATCTTTAGTATTGGGGATCCCTATTTTTATTTATACAGACGGTTTTAAATGGAAGATACTTTTTGCATTGGCTACCCCGATAGGAATATTTTTAGCTTTATCTGGTAAAGCAATTGGGAAGAGTCACGGAATGGGGGGAGGTTTTGGAAATTGATTAGGTTAACTTTTATAACAGGCGCAGGAATTAGAAGAGTCTTGATAGAGGGAAGAAAGATAACTTTCATAGTTCAAGAGTTAAACAATAGTCCCTTGGTTATAGATTTGGATAAGCTGGAGGAAGAGGAAACAAAAAAGAAAATCGATACAATGGGAATTGACAAGGAGACTATTGATATTTTATCCTCTCTGAAAACAGAAGAGGCAATCGCAGAAGATATAACAATCGATTTTCAAAGAAGCGGATGGAGATGTACTCTTAGAGAATGAGTGTATTTGATGGACTCGTTGCCCTTGCAGTTTTGGGGGCTTTCGGGTGGATGATATTTGTAAGAGTTGCAGAAAAATCTCCAAGGGTTAAAGCATGGTTGGATAGTTTAAAAGAAAAGAAAGATGATCTCCAAAATAAAGTTCCAGGAGCAGAGGAGTTTAGCCAACAAATTCATCCGGGAAAAGAAGCACTAATGTAAAATGGAAATACCAACAGAACAAGATATTGTAGATAAGTTAATGTTAGTGAAAACTTTCATAAAATCTCAGGATCTACAAATGGGAATCTCTTATAAAAAAGAAAGAATAATAATTAATAAAATAAATGAAATAATTAGGATAGCCAAACATCCTATGAGAAAAGTTAAATTTGATTTAAGGAAATCTATCTTTAAAACAATGTATTCAAGAAAACCAACAAGAAAAATGGAGGATTATTCTGGATGAAACCAAAAAATGAGATAGTTAAAGTTACTTGGATTGATGCACAGAGATTAGAGTTAGGGATTATTCAAGATGATGAACTACCAGATGTTCAACCAATCGAAGGATATATTGTTGGATTTAAAGTTCACGAAGATGAAAAAAGAATTGTAATTGCACAAGAAAGATGGGAAATAGGCGGATGTAAATATGTTCATGTCATTCCTAAATGTTCTATAACAGAAATAATCAAATTAAAGGAAATTAAAAAATGAATAAAGGAATAAAAATGGATTACAGGACCTGTTCTGAATGCGGGAAGAAAATAAATGGTAGAGGAAAAGGATCTCATAAATGTGTGGTTTGTCAAAGGAAGAGTCTTAGAAAAAGAGGAAGAGAGGAATTAAAAAATGAATGAAGAAGAAATGAATGAAATAATGGTTAATGAATTGGAAGAATTAGAAGGTCTAAGATCTGCAGAATCTGAAGAGGAAAGGATGACAAATCAACAAGAATGGCAGGAAGCCTATGGTTCTCCCCAATCAGAAGAGATGAGAAATCCTTCTTCTTTCTTGCATGAGGCAACATTTGGAACAGAGGACACAGTCAAAACAACTTTCCTAAATCAGGAAGAGTTGGGTCGTCCTCTTTTCAGTATGAGGTTTCTATTAGATCTGGAAGATATTTGCAAACATTATATTGATCCTCTATGTCTTTCCCTACATCTAGATCCAAAAGAATCTAATAAAATTGCTAAATACTTCCGAGATAAAATAAAGAATGTTTCCGATAGTGGAATGAGTAATTTAGGATTTGCAATGAATCTCAACGTAACTAAAAAAATGGAGAGTACTAGGAGCAGAGTACAGAACCTGGAACCGATTAACAAAAGTTAATGAAAGGAGGTATAAATGAAAGATAATAAAAATAATGAAGATAAGGAAGATAAAAAAGAAAAGAAAGGAATCTGGGAGAGAATGTTTAATAAAAAGAAAATAAAGAAGAACAAAATTGCAGTACTTTATTTAAGAAATAACTCCCGTGCAGAACCTATGGAAGTTGAATCCCGTAGAGGTTTCTTTGAAATAAATGATAAGGTTTACCACGAGCAAAGAGATTGTATGTACATAATGGGTAAGGAAAGATTACCTCTTGCGATAATTCCGGAGTGGAGTTTATTTCCCATTGGAACTAAAAAATGGGATGATCAAAGTATGTTGGAGAAGTTTGCAGAATGTCAAGATCACACAATCAGAGGAATAAGAAGGGCAGAGTTAGTAAGAATGGGGGAGAAGGACGGAGGTAAATTAAATATGAAGGCGGCAGTAATCATTGGGATAATTGTGATAATTGCTATAGCTTTTATGATGGGACAATGAAAGGTAAAAAAAATAAGAAGTTCATTGGATCTCGTGACCTTAGAGCAAAACTTAGCTTTGACCAGGGTTGGGCAGAGAAACCAATTTATGTTATAAAGGCTAGTACTAATGAGAAAAGCAAAGGAGTCAGTATGATTGAGTTGATAAAACAAAACTTTGGTCTATCTGATCTTGAGATTAAGGAGAGATTAAAAATTCTTAATGAGGAAGCAATGACTCCTACAGTTGTTGCAAAACCCTTTAGTCAAAAGGTAATCAAACTTGAAAGAGACTCGAAAGGTAATATAGTTTCTCCTTTCAAATCTAATAGAAAGCTGTATTAATTTAGTTAAGTTTAAAAATAATAAACTACTAGTAAAAACGAGGAGTATCTTTAATGGCTAAAAAAATAGTAAGAAAAGTTTTTGTAAACAAGAGAACTAAACAATTTACTGTAAGCCTTCCCAAGAAGGAATTAAAAATAAATAATCCTTCCTTGAAATTTGGTGAAGATTTATTTGTAAATGTTTATGCGTTTAACAAAAGCAGGAAAAAGAAATGAAATTTAAAACCTCTCTAATATTCGGAGCGATTATTGGAGCGATTTTAATTTTTATATTCCCTATTTTCCCACTGGTTTTACCAAACACGCAAGGAGATTTTGGAGGCATTTGGTGGAGAAGTGGGTATAGTTTAGTCGGATCATCCATGAAGCAAATAAAAGAACTTATTTTAATTGAAGGTATTGGTGTAACAGCAGGAATTCTTGTTGCTTTTCTTTCCAAAGGTGGTTTACCTAAAGAGTGATTTAAATGGCTACTGGAAAGATATTCTTATTACCCCGTGAAATTAGTGCCGCAGCAGGATTGAGGGCTCAGACCGGTGCGGATATTCAGATTGGGGGCGACCAATTATCAAGAGATATTGTTAGAGGAGAGGGAACTCCTGGAGGTCGTGGAGGAGGAACAACAAAATCATCAGGACCTTCTGCACAAGCACTCCGAACAAAACAAAGAAATGATACTCGTTTACAAGGACAAAATCTTATTACTAAATTAAACAAAGAATTTAAAGATAAAGTTCGGAAAAGAGAGTTTGGAGATAGAAATGCCTTATTAAATGCACAAAAAGAATTGAGAAGTAAAACACAAAATATTTCTAAAAATATAAAGAATATTTCTGCACAGATAGGTTCTGCTAGTCTTAGTGATTTAAAAACACAAAAATTTAATATTAATACAGGAGAAACAACCTCCTCACCTTCACAACAAACATTCATACAAGAGAAACAAATTGGGACTTTTCGGGGTGTTCCAAGTACGGAATTAGTTATAACAAATAAGGTAGGGGTTTTTCAAAGGAAACCTACTGCGGAAGAGATAAAGTTATTCAGGGCCAGACCAAAAGAATTACAGGCATCAGTATTAGGACCAGTAAAAAGTAAAATTAAAATATTACAAAAGACATTTAAGGAATCCACCCCAGAGCTATCTTTCCTAGGAAAATCAAAAGAAGCTAAAGTTATAAGAGATTTAGTGGGAATTGGATTTGGGACTGAACGGTTTTTGAGAGAGAATGCTAAGCAGAAACTATTAGAGTTAGAAGGTGCAGATGGAAATAGAATTTTTACTCCTACACAAGCCTCTAAATTAACTGATTTGATTTTAGAAGTATCAGAAAATGTGGCACTCGGTGCGGGTGCTGGAAAAGTAATATCCCTTGGAAGAGTTGGTGTGAAAAAGATTGCTTCAAAGATAATTCCAAAAGGAATTAGAGGTAGTAAGAAATTATCTAAGATAGGTAAATTTACTGAGGTTGCGGTGGGAATTGGATTAGTTGGATCTGAATTGAATCGTGTTAGGAAAACCTTTAAAGACAAAGGAGAGGATGCTGCAATATTGCAATTGTTGGGACTTACATCTTTTGGAGTTGGTTTTGGAAAAACCGGATTAAGATCCACAGCTCAAACAGAAAAGCAATTGAAACAACTTTCTTCTAAATTTAAAAAATCTATTCCAAGAGATAAAAGGGGAGAGCTTTTTAGAAAGAGAAAGAAAAAGAAAAGATTGTCCGATCAAGAATTAATTACAATTGAACAAGCAGAACAACAAATTGCTGCAGAGGCAGCTGTTGAAAGAGAAGTGATAAAGAAGAAGGGCCTTAAAGAACAACTAGAAATATTATCTAAGTTGAAGAGTAAATTAAAAACTCCTACTCAAAAAGCTAATTTCAAAAGATTTGTAACATCTTTGGTTGAAAAGAATATACTAAAGGTTCCAAAGGCGGAGATTATTCCAGGAGTAACAGTTAAAGCAATTCCTCAATTTTCTAAAGGAGTTTCTTTTACAACAAAAAAGGTAAGGCCCCTTGAGGTTACAAGGACCAACAAAGCCAAAATTAAACAAAAGGAGAGGGTTAAATTCTCTCAGAGAAGTTTGTCTGATAGATTCAAACAAGCGCAGAGATCTGTGGTCAGTTTAGCATCCAAATCATCACAAAAACAATTACAGAAATTAAAGACTTCACAATTACAAATTTCTTCTCAAAAAACAAAACAAACTCAACAACAGAAATTAAAAACAGCACAGCTATCGGCACCACTAACTAAGCAAGTTCAACTACAGAAATTGAAGTTGAAGAGTCTTGTGAGATCTAGAACACCCTCAAGACTAAAGAGTATTTTTAGATTACCCTTCATTAAAGTACCAAAATTAATCTTCCCAGATTCTAGAAAAGGAAGAAGAAAAGGTAAAATTGTTCCTTCTTTTTTAAGTGGAGAGAAAGGTCATAATGTTTTTGTAAAGGCAAAAGGAAAATTCAAGAAAGTAAATCTGGCTGTTTTAGGTAAACGAAAAGCAGAAAACCTTGGAGCTTGGTTGGTTGATAAATCAACTTCAAGAAGTTATAGAATAAAACCAACATCTAAATTGCCTAAGAAACCTAAATTAATAGTTCCAAATAATTACTTTGGCTCCACAAGAAAGAAGTTTAGAGGAAGAATTTTGAAAGGTAAGGCCCAGCCCTTGAGAAGATTTGGAGTTAGAATTGAAAGATCTAAACACGCCATTGATAGTTTCCAAGAGAAAAAACAATTATCTGTTGCGAGAGTAAGAAAACAATTGATAGATAGAAGGAAAAGAACAATCAAAAACAAACCAAGTAAATTAAAATCAACTGGTTTTTTTAAGAGGAGGAGAAGATAATATGGTGGCCGAACAACTCAAGAGAGCGAGACAAAGTCCTAGACAAAGTATTTTTAATACAATTCCTGCCTTGGCCTTAACACCTCTACAGAAAAGTAATCTTAAAGCGCTTCAAGAAAAGAAATTAAGGAGGATAAAATAAAATGACTAACACTTTTTTTAAAAGAAATCAAAGAGTAGTGGATCGATTGGTTAGGGGATTCCTTGCTAAAAGAAAGGTAGGAATTGTCCATGGAGGGAGAGCACAGAATGCACAACTTCCAAGATTCCTTGAAAGAAAACCCACCAAGGATTGGGATGTGTTTGTTAAAAATCCAAAACTGAGAGCCAAACAACTAGAGAAAAAACTAGATAAAAGATTTAGAGGGGATTTCTTTAGTGTTAAGAAAGGAGCAACAAAGAAATTAAAAGTTCATAAGGTTGTTTCAAATATTGATGGAGAGAGTGTCGCTGACTTCTCCCTTCCAGATAGACAAGTGGGATTCATTGCAAAGAGAGGGGTCAAGTTTGCTTTACTTAAAGATCAATTTGAGAGAGCTAAAGCTAATGTTAAAAATCCGGATAAAAAATTCAGAAGGTTAAAAGACATTAATCTTATCAATAGGGTGAAGAAGTTTGAAAAACTTAGGAGGAGAAAGCTATGAATAAAAAAGGAATAAGCTCTGTTATGGGTTTCTCTCTTGTTATTCTGGTTTTCCTCTTCCTAATAACAATGTTGGCCACATGGGAACCCTTGAAAGAATCCTTTGATAATGCTAGATCTAACTCAGCTTTAAATTGTAGAGATACAACTTCCTTCAATCAATCAGCTTATGATGAGGATGAAGGGAATGAAATTAATACTCTAACACGTAGGCCCACTTGTTTCATAACGGGTCTTGGGCCTGTGTGGTACATAGGGGCTTTTACTCTTGCATCATTCGCATGGTTAATTAGAAACTGGAGGAAGATATGAAAAAATTAATGCTAATAATGTTTTTAGTATTTTTTATTTCTAGTGTAAGTGCAGCAGAATTTGATAATTCTAAAGATTATAATGAAGAAACCAGAACAGCAACAATTACTAATTTGTTTGGATTTGGAGATGTAATTGCAAAGATAACATTGGGATCTCCTTTAGATTTTAAAGTAACTGCTGGAGAAGAGGTGTTGGTTGCTTGGTATGAATTAGAAAACATAGAAGATTATGCGGGGCTAGAAGTGTTTGATGTTGTTGAAACATTGGATCTCAAAAGGGGGAATTCAGAAATTCAAAAGAATATTGTATTTAAACAAAAAAATGGAGAGGAGTGGACAATTATAGATAAAAATAATTTATTAAAGTCAGGAAATTATACTATTGGATTATTCACAGAGGTCGAAAAAGGAGAAAGTGTTGAATGGATTCCCACAATGTATGGAATTGAAATTCCTGAATGGGCATCATGGACAGAAAGTTTACAAGCAGGGATTCAATCATATTGGAAACTAGATGAGACTACGGGAACCACAGCTAATGATAGTCTGGGTTTAAGAAATATAACTGTTAATGATGCTTGGACAACCGGATTAATTAATAATGCAGACCTCTTTGATGCCCAAGCACCAAGTGATACAGGATATAATACTCTTGGAACAGATGCTTTTTCTATAAATTTCTGGATTAAGAATGATGGTTCAAATCCTACAGGATATATAGGTGGAACAAATGATTCGGGTAGTTCTTCAAATGCTTCTTTCTTTATACAAGCCGCGGCTCAAATTACTATCCCTATCTTTGGGGGTACTTCAGCAACAGCAACAGCAACCTCTTCTGTTTCAAACACAGAATTTCAAATGATTACTTTCATTATGGAATCTGGAAATCAAAAAATATATGTGAATGGGACAGAGGAAGATTCAGAAACTGTTGCTTTTGCGAATTTTGCAAACTTGAATTTCACTTTCTTTGATTTTAAAGTTGGTGGAGGCCAAACACTTTCAAACTCTATAATAGATGAAGTGGGAATATGGAATAGGATTCTAACTCAACAAGATATATCAGATTTATATAATGAGGGTGCAGGAATTACAATAACAGACTTGGAACCTCTAGCCATTGTTTCTTTAAATTCTCCTCCTGACAGCCATGTGTTCAATAATTTTGTAGTCAATTCCTTTAATTATTATGCCTCTAATTTTAGCTCTAGTGTTTCAAATTTAACAAATGTAACCCTTAATATTTGGGATGGTTCTGGAACACTAGTTGAAACAAACTTCACAACTTTAACTGGGGCTATAAACTTTACTAACCTAAGCATTGGAGGTTTGGATTCGGGAACATATCTCTGGAATTACGAGGCGTGTTCCACAAATACAACCAGCTCTAATTGTAGTGTTGGGGATTCTAATAGAACCGTTGAAATACAAAATTTTAGAGAGAACAATTATAATTTTGAGAACTTTACCATTGAAACTAAAACAGAATCATTTAATCAAAATGTAACTCTCCAAAGTGGAGCTAGTGTTTCTTCCACTAAATTATTTTATAATGGAACAGGATATACCGCGACAAGCACTGCATCGGGGGATGATTTTATCCTTAGTAAAACAGATTTGGATATTCCTTTAATAGGATCCGAACAAAATAGAACTTTCTTTTGGTCAGTAACTTTATCTAACGGAGTGAATGTAAATTTAACAATCTATAATCAAACAACACAAACCTTAAATTTTACCCATTGTGGTCCTGCACCCTTAGCTGTTCCTTTCATTAATTTAACATTCAAGAATGAAACTGTTAGTTTGGAAGATGTAAATGCTTCTATAACAAGTTCAACATGGAGTTATTATTTAGGAAGTGGGACAATAAATAAAACACTTACATTTAGTAATGCAACAGAAAATACAGAATATACTTTCTGTGGAAGTCCAGCTTCAGAAACAATAAATATTATTTCAAGTGTAAACTATGTAAATAGTGAAAGTCAACAAAGAACTTATAGTTTAACATCAGTATTATCTAATGTAACCCTGAGCCAAGTTTTATATTTACTTCCAACTTCAGCAGGATTATTCTCTCCTTTTAGAGCTGAAGATACTGTGGGTACTTCTCTCCAAGATGTTCTTGGAACCATTACAAGAGTTATAGACGGAAGTTCTGTAACTATAACTTCCGGATTCACAGATTCTTCTGGATTTATAACTTACTTCCTAAACCCAGATTTTACTTACTCTGGATTATTTACCAAGTCTGGATTCCCAGATAATTCCTTTTCATTTGTGCCCTCTGCAGATTTAAGAACAGTTACCATGGGAAGTTCAACAACCGCACCTAATGGGACAGTTATTTCATTGGAAACAAATTATACAATCCTTCCTACAAATACTTCTTTACAAAATAATACAATTCACACTTTTAGTTTTGAAGTTTCTAGTGGCCAGACAATAACCCTAATCAGTCTAAACATTACAAACACATCAGGTGATCAGGTATTATTCCAATCAAATGCAGGGGTAGGAATTATTTCCGGGACCTATAATCCTGAAAATGATACACGAATCTTCGGGGAATTTATAATTCAAACAGGAACAGAGACAACAAAATATAGTAGATTGTGGTTAGTGGGTCCAACCTACGCAGGAGATTATTCCATCTTCAGACAATTAACCTTCTTTACTCAATATGGGTTTAGTGATTTCTGGAGGATATTGATAATCCTCTTTTCAATAATGGGAATAATTATATTCATGTCTTCACAGGATCTCGTTGATACAAGTGAGAGTAAAGTAATAGTGGGAGTATTAATGATTTGGTTCTTTAGTATTGTTGGATGGCTAGATAATCCAGCAATTGTCAGCACAACAGGGTTAAGTGTATATGCAAAACAATACGGTCTTGCAATCCTTTCGTCCTTTGCAGGTTTCTTTTTCATAGCGAGGAGGTTATTTATTAGAAGAATTTAAATGGGAAAACTAGTAATGTTCTTAACAATCCTCATTTTTGTGGATATTTTATTCCTAGCAACAGGCCAAATAACTGGAGATAGTAGTTCGGCTTTAATTGTAAAAATGTTGTCAGATCCTGCCGCAATTAAGAACTTTGATTTCTGGACAATGTTAATTCCTCTTGCAGGATTCCTTGCATTCGGAACTGCTCTTGCAATTGGGGTTGTAACAAAAGATTTAAACATGGCCGTGTTTGCACCAATAGCATTTTCATTATCAATTTTAATTGGAGATTTTATAGCAATCTTTAATTATCTTGCTGGAATAAATAAACCGTTCGCGATCATGGTGATAGCCCCTTTCCTGGTGTTGTTCCCCTTGGTTGTGGTGGAGTGGTTAAAGAATAAAGATTAAAATGGTATGTGAATTATTAGACATAAGATGTTGGGTAGTGAATGAGATAGTTGGAAGTCTAGGCTTAGCCATGGTATTACTTGCAATGTTATATTTTATTATTGCTTCTAAAAATAACTTTGGATTTGATGCAACAATTGGCTTTTCTATTCCAATAATTTTATTGTTATCCATTGCAATAGGTGGTTTCAATTTGTTATATGCTTTCCTGACTGTGCTGATTGGATTGCTTGTGGCGTGGATGTTTAACAAAATGATTAGTTAAATATCCCGCATTTTTTAATAAGGTTTAAAAATAACAAATTACTAGTAGAGTCGAGGAGTTATAAATAGTATAATGGTAGATTTTAAAAGTGGCGATTTGAAAGCCATACTGATTGTCTTTATAGGACTTATAGTCACGGCAGTATTAATCAGCACAATTGCAGATACAACTTTTACACAAACAAATACTTTATCAGTTGAAAACGTAACGGCAACTGTTGCGGCAGTAAATGCAACAACAGATCTTAAAGGAAGAACTTTATTAAGTACTGGGACACAGGATGTATATAATCAGTCCGGTGCCTCAATTACTGTGATTCCCAATTTAACGTTAATAACGGGAATTAGTACAACAACAGGTTTACAATCTGTTCAATTGTTCACACATGATAATGCAACAGATTTGGTTGGACTTTCCGTAAATGTTACATATAGTTTTGAACCGGATGGTTACGCAAATAACTCTGGAACAAGAAGTATTACAGCTTTAATTTTGATCTTTGCAGCATTGGCGATGGTAGTGTTTATTTTAATTCCTTTCATCAAAGATGGTTCAATGGGAAAATTGATGAGGGATTTTAAGTAATGGGTTTGTTAGGTAGTATTTCCTCCGCATTCAAAGGTCATTTCGATAAGAACAAAGAACAGAAAGAGATCGAAGAAAGAGTGCGGAAGGAAGCCCAGGTTGAAAGGTTGGATATATATGAAGAAGAACTTAGGAGGAATGCCTTTGAGGTTGTAAAAATAAGGGCAAAGAATGAAGCACTTAATTCATCTGGGTTACAGAAACTACGGCAAGTTGCGAGGGTTAGTGATCTAGAGAATAGACAACCCGCGCCTGGGAGTTTTTTAGAGAAGCTAAGGAACCATACTCAAAAAAACTTGGCCAATAGAGACCGGAATCTTCAAAAGACTGCAAAACTTAGGAAGACAGCATTGGAGATTAAAAAAGAAAATCAGGTTAAAATCAACAAAAAGAATAAAGCTCTGAACGTAAGAAAAACAGCTTTTGGAACGCCAAGTACTTGGGGTAGATAAATGACAAAATCAAAAATAAAATTTGACAGAAAGGCACCCATAATGTCTATGAAGTCAAAGATAAAAAGAACGGGGATGGCTCTCACAAAAGTAGGAAGGGTATTTAAATTTAAAAATAAAAAATAAAATGGCATTAAAAACATTTCAAACATTTAAGGCAGGTAAAAGTAAAGTAAAATCTAAGATAAAAAAAACAGTTCTCAAATTAGGTCAAATTGGGACTGCTTTTCAATCTAAGAAGAGAAAATAAAATGGCAAATAAGATATTATCGGAAACATTAACACCACAGCAGTTGAAGGCATTAAGATCAAAAGGATTTATAGAAAGAAATTTTATAATCCAAAACAAACTTAATGCTCAAATAAAAGCGAGGAGGAAAAAGTAAAGTGGTACTCAAATCGTATAAAATATTCAAGGGCAGTAAAAAGAAATCTAAGAAGAAAGGTAGAACTAGAGATCTTATCACCGGAGGTGTAACCGCTCTTGTTGGAATTGGACTATTATCTGAAACAGCAGGTGCTGTCAATAGGATCTAACAAATTATTTGAGGAGGTAGAATACAATGGTAACAAAAGCAAGAAGAAAAGTTAGAAAGGCCGTTAAGAGAGCTGTTAAGAGAGTAATCCGAAGGGCTGTTCGTAAAAAAGTTAGGAAAGCGGTAAAGAAGGCTATAAAGAGAAGAAGGAGGAAATAACTTTAAATTAAAATGAAGAAATTTCTCATTATCGGTTTTATTTTTATTATTAGTTTCACTAGTTCTGCAGTTATCATCGAAGAAGATCAATCCACAAAGGTTACAGTTGTAAATACAAACATTACAGCTTTCACAGAGTTAACAGACACTCCCACGACCTATGCAGGGGATGGAGGGGATTGTGTTAAAGTTGCTGCCGGGGAAACGGCCCTTGAGTTTGGATCTTGTGCCGCCGGATCCGATACAACTTATTTTGATAGTATAGATAATTTTTTACTCAACACTACTATGACCGGGTTGAATATCACAAATCTTTCAGTCACAGATAAAATAACTTTTGCATTATTAGAATCAATTGACAATTTAATTGATGGGTTTATAACAATCACAGGTAAATTAAAAGTTACGAATGATATTGAGACAGATGGAATTTTAATTGTGAATGAGAACATAATTGGAAACGGAACTTCTAACTTTACATTTCAAGAATTAAATGCAACTGGTTCAGGTGGAGGAGATACAATTAATGGAACTACCCTTACAATTTCAAACATAACTAACTTTGATTTTAATTACAATCAAACAGATGGTGTTGGAAATGAATCATGGAATGTTTCTTTTGGAGATGGAAGATATGCCTTGATTGGAACAGGAGGAAATTCTTCATGGAATCAAACGTTTGCAAATACATTGTATGCATCTATCATCTGGGGATACAATCAAAGTGATGGATCCTTCAACACAACCTACGATCAATTTGCGTATAATCAAAGTGATGGAAGCGGAGATACAATTAACGGAACCACATTAACAATTACAAACATTACAAACTTCCTTTTTAATTACAATCAAACCACTGCAGGGAATTCTATAAACGGAACAACATTAACAATAGCAAATATTACTAATTTCCTATTTAATTATAATCAATCGGATGGATCTTTCAATGCAACCTACGATCTCTTTGCATATAATCAAAGCGATGGGAGTGGAGATACAATAAACGGAACTACTTTAACTATAGGAAATATAACCAACTTTTTATTTAATTATAATCAAACAATCGCAGGGACAGGAGACAATGAATCATGGAATGAGGAATTGGCTAAAACTCTTTTTGCATCTATTATCTGGGGATATAATCAGAGCGATGGAAGTTATAATGCCACCTATGATGAGTTTGCTTACAATCAATCTGATGGAAGTGGAGATACAATTAATGGGACAACCCTCACCATAGCAAACATAACTAATTTTCTTTTCAATTATAATCAATCCGGAACAACAAACATCTTCGACCAAGAATTAAATACAACAGAAAATGTTACTTTC
>SDBT01005721.1_pt1 | contig 20794 bp, 25 predicted proteins | sample 2277101 | NCBI WGS metagenome assembly SDBT01 (sample SAMN10404973, study PRJNA504765) | marine sediment metagenome | isolation source: marine sediment core GS10_PC15, 103 cmbsf | place: Arctic Ocean: Southern Knipovich Ridge | collected 2010
CTCCAGGCCTACCCGAGGCCTTCCGACGGAACCTGCGCCTGCGGTTGTGGGGGCCTCCTCAGAGGTCGGCGGCGGCGATGGGCTTCCGATGCTTGGGGCGACTTCCCCTATTACGCGCTGGGCATTCATCGCGGCCATTCCTCCACCATCCGCTATGTCGTGGGGCTGCGAGACAATGGCGTCTGCGCTGAATGCGAGAAGCGGTCGCCCCGCTGGAGCGGTTGTTGGGAGGCGGACCACATTGTGGCAGTCCTCGAGGGCGGTGGAGGCTGTGGACTCGATGGCTTCCAGACGCTTTGCTGGGAGTGCCACAAGGACAAGACCAAGGCGCTCGCCGGCCGTCGCGCTGCGGCCAGGCGTGCGGATCGGAACCGGAGCCAGGGAGTCCTGGCGCTCTGATTGAATGGGGGAACCATGAAAGACGGAAACGCAGTGAAGATTCTGGTCGGAGTACTCACGCTTATTGTGATCGCGCGGGCCGCATTGTGGACGGCGGCGATCCGAGAAGGGAGACGCGGGCCATGATGACGAAGACGACACACACCACGATCGTTGTCCGCTGCGATGTGGGGCTCTGCGATCGCAGAGGGGCTGGCCCAGTGTATTCGACAAAGGGTGGGCAGGACTCTGGGCTTTTGCTCGCCGAGCTCGAGGCGGCGGGCTGGCTGTTGGGGCACCTGGATGTCTGCCCGTCCTGTAAGGAGAAACTGGAGGCACGGCGCCGGGAGCCCATGGAGGAGAGCGATGGCGCATAGCTGCCCGGGTTGCGACGATCTCTGTTATTGCGACGGGGACATCGACGATTCCTTGTTCGACATCCAGCCGAGTGAGCGCTGCTCGCATGTGTGTTGGGACGAGGACGAAGCCTGGCGGGAAGAAGAGGAACGGGACGAGGAGCGCTCCTTCGAACGGCTCCGCACCCACCAGCTCGAGGAGGATCCCCCCGCATGATGAATGGCCAGGGGCTCACGGTGAAGGAACTCGCTGGCCTGCTCGAGCTCACGCCGCGGCGGATCCAACAACTCGCCAAGGAGGGCACGTTCCCGAAGATTGAGCGCGGGAGATATCCGCTCGACGAATGCGTACGGGCCTATGTTCATTACTGGCAGGAGCGCGCTGAGGGCCGATTCACTGAGAATGAATTCGACCAGACACGACTGCAAAAGGAACACCTTGAGGTACGAAAGCGGGCGGTCCAGGTGGCCAAGGCAGAGGGCTCGGTGGTGGCACTTGAGGATCACGAAGAGGTGGTCCGCAAGCTATTGGGCGCCGTCCGGGCCGTGCTCCTCGGGATCCCCGGGGCCTGGGGTGCGAGGGTTGTCGGCGTCGGGACCCCGGTGGAGGGCCTCGTGCTCATGACGAAGCTGGCCGACGAGGTCGTCGAGGGCGTGGCCGCGTCCGCGAGCACCTTTGAGATCGAGGATACCACGGAGTTCGAGCCCCTCCCCGACGACTTCCCTGGCGTCAAGCATCTGCGCATCGCTGGGATCACGACGATGGAGCAGCTCCGCGGCTTCGATGACTTCACGATCGTCAAGGGCATCGGCGAGAAGACAGCCGAGCGCATGGAAGAAGCGGTGGCAGCGTGATGCGGAACACCCGTCCTCCCCGTCCGCCCCCCTGGTTCTCCTACGGCCTCTCGGGAGCGCCGAGCCATCCGCCCCACCCTCCTCCGTTCGGTCACACCTCAGAGGCGGTGGCGGTATTCCGCGCACGATGGGTCCAGCATGTCAAAGCGATCCCATCTGCCATCGGGAATCTGATGCGATTTGCCGCGCGTCCGTGGAGGCGATTCCAAGCCTGGCGATGCGGGCGGGCGTGGGACAAGTATTTTCGGACCGATCCCATCGTCTTACTCCAGCAACGGGAAGCCGAAGCCAACCTCGAACTCTGGGAGGCGGACCGAGGGCTTGCTCGTGAGCTCGGCGTGGCACCTACCTTCCGCGGGCGCAGCGGGCGAATCGTCGTCTGCTTCGAATGGGAGCCGCGTCCGGGAAATCCTTCGATGGTGCGTCCTCATTTCATCTTCGCGGATGGGGACGAAGGCCATGGGCCGTGGGATCTGGCGACCGCCGTCTCGGTACATAAGGCGGAGTCGTGGTCATGATGACCGCCGTCGCCTCCCGGGTACGCGCCCACCGCTCGGCCGCGGTCGCACTCCGGGACATCATGCGCCCGCCCTCCCGGGATCGGGCGAGCAAATGGGCCGATCGGAACCGGATCATGGTGTCGAAAACCTCCCCGGAGCCAGGCCCCTGGCGGACTTCCCGCGTTCCCTATACCCGCGAGATCATGGACACGCTGTCGGATCCCATGGTTCGCGAGGTCGTTTGGATGGCGGCTTCGCAGGTAGGGAAAGCCCTGGCTCTCGATACAGCGCTGCCGACCCCGGAGGGTTGGACGACGATGGGAGACGTGGGCATCGGCGATCTTCTTTACGATGAGAGAGGCCAGCCCTGCCGCGTGACTCTCGCCACGGAGATCCAGCAGGGGAGGCCCTGTTACCGAGTATGTTTCTCGGATGGATCTGAGATCGTCGCCGACGAATCCCATCGATGGTACATCGAGTCATGTCTCACCTTGGTCCCCGGGGATTGCTATTCGGGTCCAGGGCCCAAGACAGGCGTCCTGACGACTCGGGAGATCGCCAATACGGTTCATCATATTTCGGGTAAAGGACAGCTTCGCAGGAATCGGTATGCGATCCCGATCGCTGCTCCCTTGAAAGGCACCACCGACATCGAGCTTGCTGTTCCGCCCTATGCATTGGGCGTCTGGTTGGGCGATGGCCACTCCTACAGCACACAATTCGCAGTCCACGAAAGCGCCCTCGAGCTCGTCGACCGGGTGATTGAAACCGGGCTGGACGTCAAGATCGCTCGGGAGGATAGAGCCGGAGTTCTCACCTACCAGATCGCTATCCCACGACCGGAGAATGAGTGCCGCCGGGGACACAACAAGGGCGACCTGGGCGTGACCAAGAAGGGGGGGTGCGCAGAATGCGCGAGGCAACATTCCATGGCGCACCAATATGCTCGTCCAATGGATCCGGTCATCCACTGGACGCTCGGGGAACGCCTCCGCGACTTGGGTCTACTGAAATCCGCGCGTCACTCCGACAATGAAAAGCACATCCCCCCCCATTATCTCCGGGCATCTGAATCCGATCGCATAGCGCTCCTACGTGGTTTGATGGACACGGACGGCACGATCGGGAAGACGGGCTGGTGTAGCTACACTTCGACCTCTTCGCGCCTCGCCGGGGCTGTCTATGAGTTGATCGTCAGCCTTGGATTTAAGCCGACCATGAGGGCGCATCCAGCGAAACTGAATGGCCGGATCGTCGGCACCGCACACCTGGTCGGTTTCTCTGCGTACGGCGAGCGCCCCGTATTCACCCTCCGTAAGAAGCTCGCGAGGATGAGACCTCGCGAGGCGGGACGCCTTGGAGAATCCAGACGCCGGAGGATTATCGCGGTAGAGCCAGTAGAATCCGTCCCTGTGCGCTGTATTCAGGTTGATTCGCCCTCGAGCTTATTCCTGGCGGGGAGGGCCATGATCCCAACCCACAATACCGAGGTGTGCCTCAACTTCATCGGCTCCCAGTCCGACCAGGACCCCGGGCCCATGATGGTGGTTCAGCCGACAGACAGATTCGCCCAGCGGTGGTCGCTGAATCGGCTGGATCCCATGCTTGAGTCGAGCCTCGTGCTACGCCGGAAATGGGCGGCGGCGGGCTCGAGGTCGGCAGCCAACACCCGCATGCACAAGGAATTCCTCGGTGGCCACCTGATTATCGCGGGCGCGAACTCCCCCACGGAGCTCGCCGGGGAGCCAATCCGCGATCTGGTCTTCGATGAGATCGACCGCTATCCCCAGTCTGTGGGCAAGGAAGGCGACCCCATCAGCCTCGGCGAACAGCGGACACGGAACTTCTGGAACCGCACGATCTTCAAGGTGTCGAGCCCCATCGATGCCGATACGTCTCGCATTTTGCCCGAGTTCCTTGCATCTGACCAGCGCTATTATTTCGTGCCCTGCCCCCACTGCGAGGAGTTTCAGGTCCTCAAGTGGAGGGTGAAGGACGCCGCTGGCCAGCGAATCGGGGGGATCCATTGGGACTCGGAGCCGGGCCCGAGTGAACTCGAGAAGACGATCCACCACCCCGAGACCGCCGCCTACATCTGCGAGCACTGCGCCGGGATCATTGAGGAGAAGCACCGGCCGCGGATGCTCGAGCTGGGGCAGTGGAGGCCGACGAACCCCAAGGGATCCTGTCCGGGCTTCCACATTAGCGCGCTCTACTCGCCTTTCGTGTCTCTCGTGGAATTGGTCGAGATCTTCGTCAGCAAAAAGGACAACCCGGAACAGCTCAAGACCTTCGTCAACCTCCAACTCGGCGAGCCCTGGGAGGAGAGAGATGCTGACTTCGATACTGAGGACCTGAAGAGACGCGTCGAGAATTATCCGGCCGAGGTCCCTTATGGTGTGGGCGTCCTGACCGCTGGCGTCGACGTCCAGGACGACCGGCTTGAGTTGCTGGTGAAGGGGTGGGGGAAGGGTGAAGAGTCGTGGATGATCTGCCACCAGCGCTTCTATGGGGACCCGGAGCAGGACGAGGTGTGGGCGGACCTTGAGCACGAATTGGCCAGAACCTACGAACACGAGAGCGGCCGGGAGCTCCGGATCCGGGCAACGATGATCGACTCCGGATTCCTCCAGAAGCGCGCCTTCCGCTTCGTCCGCGGCAAGGAAGCCACCCGCGGGGTCTATGCTTGCAAGGGTGCCGACAGCCGTGTCCAAGAATCGCTCACTCGAGCGAAGCGAATGAACCGGTCGAACGTGAAGCCCTGGACGATCAACACCCACTTCTTCAAGGTTTTGCTATTCCGCCGACTGCGCTGGACGTCGAGCCATGAGGTCGGGAAGACGGACGTGCCTGGCTACATGCACTTCGGGCCCCCGACGAAGACCGGGGGCGACGGGGAGTTCTTCGACCAGTACGGCGCCGAGACCATGAAGCTCGTCAGGGTCGGTCGGCGGATGGTCCGGGTGTTTGAAGAGCATCGCGTCCGCAACGAGGCGATCGATCTCGAGGTCTACGCGCTGGCCGGCCTCTACTCGCTGGGGGATGTCGTCGTGAAGAATCTCGGGGCACTCGCAGCCGCCCTGACGCCGATCGAGGAGAAGGATGGGGACGAGGAAGAAGAAGAGCGACCAACCGCAGCACGACGTAGGAGATCAGGAGCATGGGCAACCCGCTGGAAGTGAAGATCGTGACGGCAGAAGGCCCGGTCGTCGTCCATCTGACGGAGCGAATGTTGGACGTTGTGCTACTGATCGGACGGGACGGCCTCGCCTACAAAGACGCGGCCATGTTAATGGACAATCAGATCGTTCGAACGCGGGAAGGCGTCCCAGCCCCCCACCTGTCCCATCACACCGTGCGTAGATATGCGAAGGACATCCGCGACCTTTTCGGTCTCGGACATCTCAAGCCGATCCGGGCCATGTGGACCATTTACCAGCGACATCGCGACACACTTGAGGAGGTGGCTTAGCATGGAAAGAACCAGAACCGTCCGTTTCGTCGGAGGGCCCCTTCATGGGGAAAGCCGGACAGTGAATAACGCGAAGGCCGAATATCGGGTCGACTTTTCGGTGGCGACGGCGCTCGCCATTGCGATGGGGGAGCAGGAGGCAAGCGCCCCACCTGAGCGGGCGCAACTCGTATATGTCCGCCGGAAGGATGGCCGGTATTATTTGCGAGCAGAGGCTCCAGACGGATTCGAGGACGTGCCGGAGGGCTTCACCTTCGATTGGTTCGATGCCCATGGTGGTTGTCTCCTGCTGGAGATATCTGGCCCGCCTTCGGAGATTGGACATGCGTGGACAGAACTAACGATCTCACAGGAACTTCTAGCTGACCCGGCCATCATTAAGCTGGGTGCGGCCTTTCTTCTCGAGAGAGCCCAGGAATCGCTCGAGGGGCATCAACGGCGGGCGGTCCGGGACCTCTCACCAGACAGCGTTTATCTTCTCGCCGGTAGTCTTGAGGCGGGGACCTCCGCCTCAAAGAGCTTGGGGAACCGCCGGCTGGTTGCCACGATTCTTCGCGAATGGGCGGAACATCTGGAATCTCAAACATGATCACCATTGCGACGGTCTGTCGTTCCGGGAGCATCTATACTCCGGAACTCTGGGTCGACCGCCTCTACCACCAGGTGCGGAAATGGATGCCCCCCGTCCCGTGGTGCTTTCGGTGCCTGACGGACACGCCGATGCCGTGGCTCTTCACCCACGTCGAGCGGGAGGTGCGGGCCTGGGATGGATATGCCACAGAGCCGCTGCAGCAGGACTGGCCGGGGTGGTGGTCCAAGCTCGAGTTGTTCCGGCCCGGCCTCTTCGATGGGCTCGTTCTCTACCTGGATCTCGATACGCTGGTCCTGGGTTCGTTGGAGCCGCTGCTCTCCTACGGCGGACGCTTCGCCGCATTGTCCGACTTCTATACGCCGGAGATCGCGGCGTCGGGTGTCATGCTTTGGCAGGCCGGCGACGTACATCTCTACGAGCGAGCACTCCGGGATCCACCGATCATGGACCACACGCGATCCGATCATTGGTGGAACGACTTCGAGACACCCGATCGGCTGCAGGACCTCTTCCCCGGGCTGATCGGCAGCTACAAGGCCCACAGCCTTCAGGAGGGCCCGGGCGCTTTCTCGGTGGTGTGCTTCCATGGCGTGCCGAAGCAACACCAGGTGCGGGGAACCTGGGTCGAAGAAGCATGGAAGGGGATCACATGATCGGAAGAGTCACCCCGTGGTTCGTCCACCTGACCCAGCATTACGCCGCCATGATACGCGACCTCATGCCCTTCGCTCTGGCGTCCTACGGGGACGGGGAATGGCAATGCATCCTCGGCAAACCCGGGGAGAACTGCGACGGCACGAAGTACACCCCCGAACTTGGGCTGGCGCTCGCCGATTCACTTCTCTCCCCGGTCGGCCAGTGGTGCTCTTTCTTCGATGTGGTGGGCCCGATCCGTGACGAGGCGATCGCTTGGATCGAGCGCCACCGCCCGCCAGTCCATTGGATTGCTCAGAGGCCAATGGGGAGGGCCGCTGAGATCGGGGAGCTCGCCCCGTTCCTCCATGCGATAAAGGACCACGAGGCGCCAGCCATCATCGTCGGCCCCGATCACATCCAGGACTTACCGGCAGAGGTCCTTGGGCACTTCATCCATGTTCGCGTACCCGACGCGAGTGCGTGGCAGGCGGTCGACTCGATCGGGACGTGGGTGAAGGAGGAATTGGATTATGAAGGTCCGGGTTCGGTTGTGCTGTTTGCTGCGGGGATGGCCTCGAATCTTTTGATCCATCGGCTCTGGCGCAGGCGCCACACGATGCTCGACGTGGGCGCCCTGCTGGACCCCTACTGCGGCGTCCAAAGTCGCCGGATCTATCAGGACCCGGTTTGGCAGCGGGTCATGAAACCGAGGAATCTGGCATGAGAGCGACAACCTGTACGCAGCTCATGCACTACGTCTTGAATTCCTACTTCGAGGTCTGGCTCTATGGCGTGCCGGATCTTCTCCTCCTAAATCCCGATCAAGTGGAGTGGGCCTACTACATGCAATGGCCTCGGCCGTGGTTCTTCATGGGGAGAATAATGCCGCTGCTCAGGGTGCTCGGTTTCTGGCGAGGCCACCCGGCCGAAGTCTATCTCGCTTGGTCCTGGTACTGGCGTTTCTGGGATCCAATCGCATTCGACGGCGAGATCATCCCGAAAGAAGAGAGACGCCTGGCTGTTCGCCGAGCGATACGCTGGCTCTTTGCCGGGAGAGAAAGGCTATGAGCGTCGTCCTCCCATTCCGCGGCGAGTTCGGGCTGAAGGTCCGGTACCATGTCCCTGCGGTCTACGCACTTGGAACCGACCACGTGGTCATGATCGAAAAGGGAGAGGAGGCGCTCTATCCGCGCGCGAGTGGTTGGATCTCCGTTGACCGCAGGGAAGACGATGAACGCCGGGGGTGGACCGAGCCCGAACCTCCCTATCTGCCGGAGCAATACCCAGAGACGATCGAACTCAGGAAGGGTGAGCCCGAGGAGAGATTCCTTCCAGCTCCGTGGATGGAGCAGGGAGTGGCGCGGGCCGACGTGGTCATCTGTCCACGCATGAGGAACTACGCATCCTCGAAGAATTGGCCGCACTGGCCCTGGCTGGCTCAGTCCTTGGAGACCGAGGGGCTCACTGTGTTCGCCGCCGGCGCCCCGGACTCCTCGGCCGACATCGGATGCGAGCGCGCATGGGATTATGTCCGGTTTCTAGACGCCTCGATCGAGGCGATGCTCGGGGCCCGGCTGGTGGTGGCCACGGATGCGGGACTCGCCCATCTGGCTGTCCTGTGCGGGCGGCCCCTTCTGATCATCACCCACGGGGGCCTGGTCGCCCCAGGTCCGGTCGTCGACGCGACGGGTCACGCGATGGAGCCAGCGTATTGGCCCGTCCGCCTCGAGGAGTATTATCACGCGGCGAATCACCTGCAGGCGCCGATTCATGTGAGCAACGCCTGGCAATGCCAGGAGCTACTGAAGGAGGAGATTTGTGGGATCCTTGACTGAAAGCAATCAGGCCGCAGCGGTTTACTGGAACGCCCGCCGGACATCGATGGGTTGCGACTATGTTGCTCGCGATGGGAGGATGGAGACCACCATGCGGGAACTCCGAGCGGTCGGGCCGATGCTCGAGGAACTCATTGAACCGGGCGGCCGTATCCTCGACTTCGGTTCTGGTCTCGGACGCTTTGCGGAGATCCTTCGGCAGAAGGCCGCGTCCTACGATGGGGTCGATCTGATACCAGGTCTATCGACGATCGACTGGGACTTCGAGCGATTGCCGGGGGGCTACGACGAGGTGCTCGCCGCCTTCGTTCTACAGCACATCACCGACGGGGAAGCGTACGCCCACTGGGTCCAGCAGTTGCACGACTGCCTGAAGCCCGGCGGGGTCCTGATCGCGGTAGACCACGAACCCTTGGAGGAGCTCGATGGCCCCGAGGACCACATGGTGCCTCGCGGCCTCTTCGCTGTCCTACAGGCAGCAGATTGGGTGGCCGCGAAATGCCTACCGATGCAATATCCCGATCACTGGTTCGCGCTTTTCGTGAAACGACCGCTCGAGTTGCCGACGGATCCGGCGCCTGTATTCGAAACGGATGACGATGGCCTGGTCTTCGCACGGACGATCCCGATGCCCGAGAAGATCTCCATGGAGCGGGAGTTCTTGGCTCGACGGGGTAATACGCTGGACGGAAAGGGTAGCGAATTGGTGAGGCGCATTGGTGACGTGATCGAATTCTCACTGGCCAACGGTCGTTGGGTCTACAGAATCATCGGCTGGGGAGGGGATGGTCAGGACGTGGCCGTGGCCGAGCTCGAGTACTCCGAATGAGGAGGGCACTGGTGCTGGGGGGCGCCGCCTGTCTCTGGCGAGATCTACAGGCCCTCTCGGAGCACGTCCTGGGCGGTGAGAGGTGGTCGTGGTTGGTGCTTGCTGTCAACGACGCGGGCTGGGCGTACCGCTTCCCGATCGACCACTGGGTCTCGCTTCATTGTAAGAAGTTCCCGGTGTGGGAAGCCATGCGCGCTCAGCTTGGCTACTCGATGGATTACACGAAATGGGGTGGGAGCTGGCGCACTGGCTCGGACGATTCCGCCATTCATGGCATTGAGCACATCCATCCCGTGACGCGCGTCGGATCCTCCGGCCTCCATGCGGTGGAGATCGCGCTGGACGAGCTGGGAGCGGACCGCGTGGCCACCGTAGGTATCCCCATGGACGGCAGCGGACACTTCTGGGACCCCGTTCCATGGGACCACGCGATCGCTCATCACGACGCCTGGCTGGACTCCGTGGGTGATTTCGCAGGCCGCGTTCGCTGTTGGAGCGGATGGACAGAAGCCCTACTCGGGCGCCCCGATCGGGCGTGGCTCGAGCTCTAAAGACCCCCCTAACACAACCGATACCCTATCGCTTTTGGCAGTAGAGCCAGAGGCGATTTGGTTGTACCATGCGCCCATGGTGTAACGCACATCATTCGAGCCGGGATGGCGCATTGGCCTTCGAGATCCCCCAGACCGAGCCCCAGAAGTTCTTCGCGGGCGATTCCTGGAAATGGGACAAGATGCTCGCTCAGTTCCCGGCGAGCGATGGCTGGCAGCTCTCCTATGCCTTCCGAGGCGAGACGGACCTCAACGCCGCGTGGGGCGCCGAGGTAACCTCCCCGGCTGGCGAGGACGGCTTCGAAATCCGGATCGATGAAAGTAAGACCATCCTCCCGCCCGGTGCCTATCGCCTCTATGGGCGCGTCACCGACGGCACCGACGTGCACACGCCCATCGAACTGAAGATCAACATTCTCGCCAATCCAGCCACGGCAGTCGGCGCGAAGTCCTTCAACCAGACCCAACTGGATGCGATCGAAACCCGGATCGCTGCCCGTACCCTGACGCAAGAGCAGAAGACCGTACAGATCAATGGGCGGTCGGTCACTTTCGCCGATGCGCAGGAGTTGGAGCAGGCGCGGGCCCACTACCAGCTGTTGGTCCAGCTCGAGAGGAACCCCAACGTGCGGTTGAGTCACGCCGGGAGGTTCAAGCGCCCATGAGCCGCGCTCGCCTTCGTCGCCTCACGGACTGGGTCCGGTCCGTTGCCGCCGCCGGCGTCCGCGTCCTCCGGCTCTGGCCCGAGGCCCTCCAGGTCGTGGGGATCCTCTCAGGATGGGCGCTCGTGACTTTCGGGATGGCGTCTCTTCTGGTCTGGCAGGTCTGGCCGATCTCTCTCGGGTTGCTGGTTCTCTCGACGGTAGGCTGGGGCCACATGCGGGTGCTCTTCGGTAAGGGCCTGTACAAGCTGAGCCGCGACGTCCGCAAGGCTAGGAAGGTGGCCCGTGGCTAATCCCTTCCTGGCGGCGGCACGGATGCAGGCCGGCGGCTCCTGGCAAGCTTCATTCGAGGGCGCGAGCCATTCGCGCCTCTACTACGATTGGGCCGTCGGCGCATATCACCCTGACCGTGAGACCCAGTGGGCGATCCGAGAGCTGCGGGCCCGAGCTCGCGACCTGGTCAAGAACAATGACTACGCCGCCGGGATCGTGGACTCCTTCGCTGATAATGTCATCGGGTGGGACCAGGGGATCAGGCTGAAGCCGACAGTCGCCTCCATGCAAGGCGACGGCAGAAACCGCAGCCTCAATAAGCGGATCTCCAAAGCCTGGACCGAATGGGGGATGCCGGAGACGGCCAGCATCGACGGGGTCGATTCCTGGCTCGAGCTGCAACGCCTGCTCGTGAGGACCTGGGTCACCGATGGCGAGATCTTCATCCGCATGCGGAAGGGATACGACAATCCCTGGGGATACGCGATCCAGCTGATCGATGCCGACCATCTCGACGAGAACTACAACGTGCCCCCGAACGCCGAGGGCATCGAGATCCGCCAGGGTGTCGAGATGGATGCGGATGGCCGGCGCCGGGCCTACTGGTTCTGGCCGAGACACCCCCAGGGTCCGCAGGGCCATTCTGCCTTGCCGCGCGAGCGAATCGACGCGAGCGAGATCATCCACTGGTTCGTGCGCCACCGGCCGGGCCAGACCCGAGGGTATTCGCTCTTCGCCCCGATCATGACGACGATGAAGATGATCGACGGGATCACCGAGGCGGAGTTGGTGGCCACCCGGCTGGCTGCGGGGAAGATGGGCTTCATCGAGAACATGGAGCCCGAAGCGATCGCGAGTTATGCGGAGCGACTCAAGATCGTCAATGACGATGCGGGCGAGGGGAACGAAGTCGAGCCCCGCGTTCTGGATATCGAGCCAGGGCTCATCGAAGAGCTACTTCCGGGCCAGCAGTTCAAGGACTTCGACCCGACCCACCCGAACGCGGCCTTCGACGTCTTCCTCAAGGTCATGCTCCGCGGTGTGGCTCGCGGTTTCTCCATCTCCTACCTGACCGCAACCGGCGACGTGACAGCGGCCAATTACTCCTCCATGCGTGCCGGCCTTCTTCCTGAGCGAGACCACTGGCGGATCATCCAGGACGTACTCTCGATCCGGGTCCATCGCCCGGTCTATCGTGGGTGGCTCTCGGTTGCCAGCCTCACTCCCTTTCTGCCGCTTCCCGGTCTGTGGATGGAGAACGCGGCGCACGAATGGCGGCCACGGGGCTGGAAGTGGGTCGATCCGCTCAAGGATCTGCTCGCGCTCGAGCTCGCGATCGCGCTCGGTGTCGACAGCCGCACCCGCGGCGCCGCGCAGCAGGGCCGCGACTTCGAGGACGTCATCGATGAGATCGACGACGAGGAAGCGTACGCCGAAGAACACGGCGTCAATGTCGGGGGGCTGAAGAGGGGAGAACTCTTTGAGGCCGCACTGTTGGATGGGGACGGGAAGAACACAGGTGGCCAGGCTTTCGTGAATCGCCTGGCTGCAATTCTCACAGAGGGAGACGGAAATGGGTCGCATTGATCGGATACTCAAGGCGGTAGAGGCCGAGCCCTGGGTCCTCATGCCCCAGAAGATTGGGACTCTGGCGGAGATCCTTTCCGCGAAAGCCGATGCCGGCCAGATCCCGAATCAGTCCGAAATCGACGCGGCCGATGCCAGGCTCCGGGGTGAGAGCCGGAATGTCGGCGGCACGATCGCCGTCCTTCCGATGTTCGGGATCATGTCCCGAAGGATGGGAATGCTGGGCGCGATGAGTGGTGGTCTCTCCGTCGAGACCTTCTCGAAGCAGTTCCGGGAGCTCGTCGATGACGACAGCGTTACCGCGATCGTCATCGACGTCGATTCACCCGGGGGCTCAGTCTATGGGATCGAAGAGCTGTCTCGGCAGATTTTCGATGCCCGCTCGAAGAAGCGGATCATCGCTGTCGCCGATCAGCTCATGGCGTCCGGTGCCTACTACGCCGCCTCCTCGGCGGACGAGCTGATCGTCAGTCCCTCGGGTGAAGTGGGATCGATCGGGGTGTATTCGATCCACTTCGATTGGTCCAAGAACCTGGAGGAGGGTGGGATCAAGGTCACGATCGTCAAGGCTGGCGAGCGGAAGGCAGAGGGGAACCCCTACGAGAGCCTCAGCAAAGAGGCGGCCGAGCACATGCAGAGCATGGTGGACGCCTACTATTCGCAGTTCGTCGAGGCCGTCGCCCGCAATCGAGGAATCGACCGCGCGACGGTGGAGGAGAACTTCGGACAAGGACTCACCTTCGATGCCGCCAGGGCGCTCGAGCGGGGGATGGTCGACCGCATCGCGACCCTCGATGAGGTGCTCGCAGAACTGACTGGGGGCACGACCATCTCCGAGTCGCCCATCGCTGGCAAGGCTCAGGAGCTGGAGATCGCCGCGTGTGTCGAGACCATCGGCAGCGAGTTGGATCCGGGTGGCATGTGGGCAGAGGTCACCGAGCATATCTGCCGAACCCTTCAGGTATCGCGTGCCGAGCCGGAAGCCGAGCTCGGCGCGTTGGAGACAGTGATAGAAGGCTCTGAGGAGCCGCCGGAACAGAAGCCTGACGCCGCGCTGGGGCACGCGGCCGAAGAAGACGAACCCGCCCCGACCAAACCGGCCCCAGTGGCCACGGAGGATTCCATGTCCGATAAGGACAAGGCCCTTGCCGCAGGGGCCACCGACGAGAATGTCGACCTGATCCAGGCAGAGCGCGAGCGGGCGAAGACCATCCGAGCGAAGGCCAGCGAGCATGGCGTCGCCGAGGAGAGCGTCGAGCAGTGGATCGCATCGGGTGCCGACATCCCAACCGTCAACGCCGCGATCCTCGAGGTACTGAAGGCCCGGCAGGCGGAAACCACCACGATCGTCGTGGGCGATGACCGGGAGATGCACAAGCCGTTCCGCAACTTCGGTGAGCAGCTCGTCGCGATCATGCAGGCCGAGATGGCCGGGGCGGTACAGGACAAGCGGCTGACCGGGATCCATGCCGCCGCAACCGGATCCGGGGGGGCGATCCCTTCCGACGGCGGCTTCCTTCTGCAGCCGGACTTTTCGGGAGAGATCCTTCGGAGGGTGTACGATCTCGGCGAGGTGCTAAGTCGGGTTCGGCGCCGGCCGATCGGGCCGGATGCCGACGGGCTCAAGATCAACGCGGTGGACGAGACGAGCCGCGTGACCGGCTCCCGCTACGGGGGGATCCAGGTCTATTGGGCCGACGAGGGCGACACTGTCACGCCGAAGAAGCCCAAGTTCCGGCAGATGGAACTCTATCTGCGGAAGCTGATGGGGATCTGGTACGTCACCGACGAGCTCCTGAAGGACTCCGTGGCCCTCCAGGCCATCGGAGAGGATGCGTTCTCCGAGGAGATCGCCTTCATGGTCGAGGACGCCATCTTCCGTGGCACGGGATCCGGGCAGCCTCTCGGTTTCCTGAACTCCAACGCACTCGTCTCGGTGACGGCCGAGTCGGGTCAGGCTGCCGCGACCGTCGTGGCCAACAACGTCTTCAACATGAACGCGCGGCTCTGGCCTCGGTCCAGGGTGAATGCAGCCTGGTTCATCAACACGGACGTCGAGCCGCAACTCCCGGCCATGACCATCGGCCAGCAGCCGGTGTACCTGCCGCCCGGTGGAATGCGGGACACGCCCTTCGGCATCCTGCTCGGCCATCCGGTGATTCCGGTGGAGTACTGCGAGACGCTCGGGACCGTCGGCGATATCGTCCTCGCCGACCTCGATCAGTACCTCCTGATCGACAAGGGCGCCGCGCAGACCGCGTGGTCGATCCATGTGAGATTCCTCAACGACGAGCAGACCTTCCGGATCACGTACCGGTTGGACGGTCAGCCGACCTGGACCTCTGCTCTGACCCCTTACAAGGGCAGCAACACGCTCTCGCCCTTCGTGGTGCTCGAGACGCGGTCGTAGGCCTGACCGCCTGAGGTAGACCGGCGGGGGGGGCGGCTCAGCCCCCCCAGGTCGGGGAGAAGCCAACGAACAACAGGCGGCCATAGGGCCCCCCAAACCGGAGGAAACCAAATGAGAGGCATCGCGCTGGCCGAGGCTGGCCACATCGTCAACATCCTTCCCCCGATCGACATCACGGGCGGAGCGACGGGTGACGTTTTCCATGTGAAGAAGCACGCGCACGTCACGATCGTCGTCCAGATCGGGGTCAGCACGGCGGCCTTCACCAAGATCATCCTCAACTCCTGCGACGATGCCGCTGCGGCCAACGCGGCCGCCATGGCGTTCTTCGTCTACAAGGAAGAGACGGACGCGGGGGACACCCTCGGAGCTCGGACCGCCGTGGTTTCCACAGGCGTCACCCCGTCCGCGAACGACAACATCATGTACGTGCTCGAAGTCGACGCGGCGGAGCTGCCCCAGGGCCAGGAGTATCTCCAGCTGTCCCTCACGAATACGACTAACGCGGTGCTGGCGTCTGCGCTGGCGATCCTGACGGGCTCGAGGTACGCCGGGGAGCAGAGCCGGACGGTCATTACCTGATCCGCTGGCTGGAACAGCAAGGGGGGTGGCGGTGGCCTTCGGGCCGCCGTCACCCACGTCGGCGAGTAGGACGCGCTGTAAGATTCAACCCCGACACGGAGGGACCGACGATGGGCCCCAACGACAAAGTCGAACTGATCGATATCCACGGTCCTTTCGCGAACCAGCGTCGGACCTACGTCCGCCACGCTGCCGAGGCTGCGGTTGCGAATGGGTTCGCCCGATGGCCGACGGATGACACCGAGATCCCGCTCGACTTCCCGGCCCGCGCCGAACTTGTGGCGGCTGGGATCGAGAGCGTCGAGAAGATCCCGACGGACATCCGGGATCTCACCGCCTTCCCTGGAATCGGGAAGAAGACGGCAGCCAAGATCCTGGCCGCGCTCGAGGCTTGACGCTCTGTGGGACTACTCACGGGGGACTTTGCAGCAGGAATGCTTCGGACCACCGGTGGGGAAACCATCACAAACGGTGGCGAATCCAGCTCGGGCCATTGCGAGCGCGTGCCGACAGAGGAAGGAGAGGGTGCTGGTGGCTATGGTGGAGGGATCCTCAGCACCACACCGTCGGCCGTTATCGAGGCCGAAGCCTTTACAAATATCGGCCCGCGCAAAGGGATCGGTCAGGCAGTGGTGATTGATGGGACGGACACCTGGGAGATCTACGAGATCGTGCCGGCCGATCCAGACGGCGGCACGATTCGACTCTTGCTGAAGACGGCGGACTGATCGATGGGAGACTCGATTCGACTTCGGGCGGTGAACGCGGTCGCGGTAGCCCTAGGGGTCGCCTCGGTTACGCTGCACGAGGGCACGCCCAATGAGGCGACCTATACGAAGCCGACTGGCCTCACGATCCATCGCATGAGGTTGCGGCCGATCGAGCATGACGCGCTGCCGTCCATGCTTGTTTATCTGCTCGACTCACCAAAGCCCGAGTCCCGTGCAACCGGGACATTGGATCGGGTCATTCGCCTTGGAGTGGAGTCGCGGAAGATTGTCACGGTCAGCGGCGATCCGCCCGATGATCAGATGGACGAGCTCGAGATGTGGTGTGTCCGCGCGATCATGGACGACGAGACCCTTGGGGGCGTGACCCACCAAGTCGAGGAGGCGGAAACTGCGCGCGACTTCGATCACGTTGGCGAGGTGTTCTTCGGCAGGACCGCCAAGGTGTTCGAGGTCGATTACCAAACGCTGAGAAGCGACCCGGAGCTGAAGACATGACGGACGAGATCCAGAGCGTGAGGCCGCGCGAAACGATGCCTGCCCCCACCTCTGCCGGTGGCGAAGCTGCACAGGATGCCGCTCGCTCCCACGGGCGCATGCCCTTCGATCCGCACGACTTCCCGGTCGATGGTGGTGCCTTGAAGGAGGCGCTGGCCGGTATCGACGTAGTTCGGACGCTCAACGCCATGCAGGCTTTCGACAGTCGAATCACTGCCGCCGCCCTATATGAGCGGCGCATCAAAGAACTGGCCAAAGAGGCCAAGGAGGCTTAAATGCCGTATCCACACCCCCTGAAGATCGACGGCCTCCTTGCCAAAGAGGAGAGCGAGTACGGGGCCGATCCGACGCCTACTAAAGAAGCCAACGGCGTGCGGGTAGTCGGTCGCCTCTGGCCGCAGCTCGGCGATGAGTTCGCGTTCCCCAATGAGAGGGACGACGTCGCCGCGGGCGCTCTCACTGAGCCCATCCCCGCAGTGCCGCGTGGCCATACGATGAACCTCGACTTCAGCGTCGAGCTCAAGGGAGCCGGGGCCGCCTATGGTACGGGAACCGTCGTGCCTGAAGTGGATCCGCTGTTGGTGTCCTGTGCGTTGGGCCGCGAGCATGTTGACACAGAGGACCTCGAGACCGTCACCTACAGCCCAGCCGATACCGGCCATCTGTCCTGTACGATCTGGGCCTACGCGGGCGGGAAGCTCTACAAGATCAACGGATGCCGCGGCAACATGATCTGGGACATGGCCGCCGGGGAGCTCGGTCGCCTTCGGTTCGTCATGCAAGGCATGGTCGCCTCCATCGCCGAAGAAGCGCAGGCTGCGATCACGTACGATTCGACCGAATCGCCTGCCGTCATCTCGATGGGCCTGGCGATTCAGAGTTGGTCTCCCAATTTCGCGAAGGCCTCTCTCGACCTCGGCAACGAAGTCGTGCGGCTCGACGATGGGAATGGGGCCGATGGGCTCGAGGGCTTCTTCATCGGCGATCGGCGCATGCGTTTCATGCTCAGCGCCCGGGGCCAGGACTTCAGCGACATCAACCCGAACGCGGTTCATAAGGCTCGCACGATCCAGACGATCGCCGCCACCCTGGGCACCGTGCAGTACAACAAGTGCGGGATCGCCGTGACGGATTCTCGGATCTGGACGCCACCGGACCCGGTCGAGGACAACCGGTTCGTTGGTTGGGATCTCGTGTACATGCTGCGCGATCTGGCCATCCTCTTCGATTAGAGACTAGGGAGGTGAGATCGTGGACCGAAGTCAGGCCACCTATGAGGCTTACGATGGCGTAGAGCTCCGCCTCCTGAATGAGCGCGTGGTGAGATGCGCGGCCGTGACAGTTGCGGAAGCGGTCCGCTACCTCAGGCTCCTGTCGCGTGTCTCTGAGCACTTCGAAGCACATCACGAATTCATAGCCGAGTTCCCTGAGCGGATTGGGATCGCAGATGTCCCGCTCAGGGACCTCGGCCTCTCCATCGAATCCCCGGCTGGTGGCGAAATCGACGGGGGACTCCTCACCGTGCGTGCCGCCCTCGACCTTCTCCGGACGCTTGTCAAGGCGGAGAACGGGGACCCCGGGGCCCAGTCCGACTTCCTAGACAAATTCCCGGCGGCGCTGAGCGCCGACCTGTCCAGCATCCACCCTGCCGAGGTCTTCGAGTTCGGAAGGGTATTTGCTCAGGAGGTCTATGCGCTGGTCTATAGGTTGGCCTCGGATTTCTTGACCCACCTGACCACGAGCCCGAGTGCTCAGGTGCTGATTCTGACGAGGGCGATGGAGATGGGGGCGGCGCCGAAGTCGACGCCGGCCTTGACGACCTGATGTCTGAATACGCCCAGGCCTACGGGCATCTTCCCGCACCCACCGATTCCTGGGCCCTCTTTCTTTCCTTGGTTCGGAAGGCCTCGAGGTTCTGGTCTCGCCGCCAGCTCGTGACCTTCGATGCGGTCGCCGATGGTGTCGCGAGCCTCTTCTCGGATGACGCTGGCTGCCGTGCTGGAATCCGGGCGCAACTGGAGGATCTCTCCTATCCTGTGAAGCGCGGATCCCGAGCTTCGCGGCTGGTAAAGAACACGTGGGCAGAAGACCCACCGGAGGAGGAGTCGGATGCCTGAGCGGGGCGGAGTCGTCAGTGTCATCATCAAGGCGCGCGATCTGGCCTCCTCTGTGGTCGGAAGATTCCGCCGCAATCTCGCCTCCATCAGCCGGACCGCGAGAGATGTGACGCGGGCCATCGTGGCCTGGACGGTCGCCATGGTTGCGGCAACTGTTGGCCTCCAGAAATTGGCAGAACGCGGCTCCAAAATCATTGCCGTGAAGCGTGCTTTCGCGAAGTTGACCCGGGAAGAAACGGACGCACTCCAAGGCTTGAGGGAAGCGGCAAGCGGCACCATCGCCGACTTCGATCTCATGTCGCTCCATAACCAGGCGCTGGCGCTGGGATCCGCGAAGACCTCGGCTGAGTTTGCGAAGCAGATTGAGGTCACACGAATCCTCGGACGCGCCCAAGGCATTGAAGCCACGGCGGCACTCGAGAAGTTCACCGTCGGAATGGCTCGACAGTCGAGACTGCGGCTCGACGACCTCGGGATCCAGTTGAAGCAGGTTGAGGCCGACGAGCGCTATGCGGCACAGATCGGAAAGAGCGCTGCAGATCTCGACGAGAACCAGAAGAAGATCGCCTTCCGCAACGAGGCGATGCGCCAGGCCAACCTCCTTGTCGAACTTCTCAGCACCGGTGAAATGAAGGCCGCCGAGGCCACCAACCGCTTCGCGGTCGCCATGAAGAATCTGGGAGACCGGTTCGGGATAGTGGCCGCTGAATCTCCCATAGTGACCGCGTTTTTCGATCGCTTGACCACGATCGCGCTTGACATGGTCGAGATCCTCGGAGGAGACACCGGGCTCCTGATCGACGGCATGAAGACGATCGGACGGCTCATGGGTGACGCCATGGCCGTCGGGATCAACGAAGCATTGGCCGCGATGTACGGCGGCGGCGGTCCGGGCGATCGGCTCATGCGCTCGTTGTTTCAATCGAATGCGGACCTGGCGCGCGAGAATCTGGCGGCGAATCAAGAGGCACTCGCCTCCATTGCTCGTGCGGCTCGAGCTCAGGCGGACGCCCGCGAGGTCCGGCAAGCCCCAGCTGGCCAAGCGGTCATCCTCAGGCAAAGGCGCGAGGAGATCGCCCTGTTGGAGCGCCGGCAGCAGATCCTCGTCGAGTCCCTGCGGATAGATCCCACGCATGAACAAAACCGCGCCCTGCTCGCTGAGACCTCCAGGAAGATCCAGGAACTCGAGAGACTGATTGAGACAGCGGGGCGCATTACGACACCACCTCCCACTGGCGGGGCAGGGGGAGGTGGTGAGGAAGCCGGGGGGCTATTCGCTGACTTCACAGGAACGCGGCGCGAGCTCCGGGCACTCATGCTGAGTTTTCAGGAAACACGAGCGGCACTCAGTGAGGCTCGACTCGAGGCCACTATCGCTCCGACGGAAGAAGCGGCGGAGAAGGCACGCGAAGAGGTCGAAAAGCTGGAGGAGGCTTTCCGCAACCTGCAGCGATTCGTTGACGAGTTGGGTGGCGAGGGCGTGTTGGCGGGACAGTTGCTTCAGTTTCCCGGCTTGGCGGGCATCCCCCGCGGCGGGGCCTTCAATGAAAGGTCCAGGTTCCCCCGCACGCCGTCACTGAGCGTCCCGCTCGAGCTCTCTGCGGGCGCCCGGGCCGGGATGATGACACCCGCACAGGCCAAAGAGCGAGAGCGCCAACTGCTGGCGGGGGGAGAGGCGATGAAAACAGCGCAGGCCGTGACGGTCTCGGCGATGTTCGGTATGGCGCAGGCCGCCATCGGGGGCTCACAACAAGTCGCGGCTTCCGTGATTTCGATGGTCACGCAGATCCTGCAATCGGTCTCAGGTGGTGGAATCTTCGGCGCGATTATCGGGGGAGTGGGGGGCCTGATTGGGGCCGCGTTCGGACGTCGGGATTCGGTCCCGGTTCGAGTTCAGGATTACGGGAGCCGAGCCCTCTCACAGATGCAGCAG
>SDBT01005722.1_pt1 | contig 20793 bp, 15 predicted proteins | sample 2277101 | NCBI WGS metagenome assembly SDBT01 (sample SAMN10404973, study PRJNA504765) | marine sediment metagenome | isolation source: marine sediment core GS10_PC15, 103 cmbsf | place: Arctic Ocean: Southern Knipovich Ridge | collected 2010
GCAAATACCGTGTTTAATGCTGGTGCTGTTAAAATAGAAAATAAATATTTTCTTTTAATGAGAATTGAAGATAGAAGAGGAATTTCTCATTTAACTTTAGCACAGAGCAAGGATGGGATGAGTGATTGGCAAATTGATCCTCAACCTACTTTAATACCAAAACCTGACCGCTATCCTGAAGAAATATGGGGTATTGAAGATCCTAGAATTACATTTTTAGAAGAAGAAAAAAGTTGGGCAATTACATATACAGCTTACTCTGGAGCAGGACCTTTAGTGTCTTTATTAATTACTAAAGATTTTAAAAAATTTGAACGTTTAGGCCCAATTATGCCACCTGAGAATAAGGATGCTGCCTTATTTCCAGTTAAATTTAATGGACGATGGATAATGATACATCGACCAGTATGTAATAGACCGGGTGTTGGTGCTCATATTTGGCTCTCTTTTTCTCCAGATCTAAAACATTGGGGAGAACACCAAATTCTTATTCAATCCAGAGAAGGGAGTTGGTGGGATGCAAATAAGATTGGTATATGTCCTCCTCCATTGAGGACTAAAGATGGATGGTTGATCCTTTATCACGGTGTTAAAACAACTGTAAGTGGTGCTATATATAGACTTGGTTTGGCTCTCTTAGATTTAAAAGATCCACGGATTATCTTAGCTAGATCTGATGAATGGGTATTTAAACCTAAAGAAAAATATGAAATTTTTGGTGATGTTGATAAGGTTGTTTTCCCTTGTGGCTGGATACAAGAAAAGGAAAAGATTCTACTTTATTATGGAAGTGGTGATAGTTGTATTGCATTAGCTACAGCTAATATTTCTGAATTACTTAAATGGTTAAAAGAGCATAATAGTCAAATAAAGGTATGAATATGCATGTAGCAATACTCTCTCCAATTGCCTGGCGAACGCCGCCTCGACATTATGGTCCTTGGGAATACATAGTTTCATTATTGACTGAAGGACTTGTTGAAGAAGGGGTTGAAGTCACTTTATTTGCTACGAAAGATTCTCAAACTAAAGGAAATCTTATTGGAGTATGTCCTCGGGGCTATGAAGAAGATAAAGAATTATTACCAAAAGTATGGGAATGTATACATATTGCTGAATTGTTTGAAAGAGGAGATAATTTTGACATTATCCATAATCATTTTGATTTTCTTCCTTTAACTTATATGAAAATGACTAAAACTCCAATAATAACTACAATTCATGGATTCTCTTCTCCAAAAATATTTCCTGTATATAAAAAATATAACAAGAAATGTTATTATGTATCAATAAGTGATTCAGATCGTAGCCCTGAACTTGATTATATTGCTACGGTTCATCATGGTATTGATCTAAATCAATTTACATATAGAGCTGGAATAGGAAATTATTTATTATTTTTTGGGCGAATTCATCATGATAAAGGAGCTAAGGAAGCTATTGAAATATCACTTAGATTTGGTATGAAATTAATAATGGCAGGGATTATTCAAGATAAAAATTATTATAATCAAGAAATAAAACCCGATTTAAATAATAATAAAGTTCAATATATTGGAACTGTAGGTCCTGAACGAAGAGATAAGTTATTAGGAGAAGCTTATGCTTTAATTCATCCTATTAATTTTAATGAACCATTTGGATTATCTGTTGTTGAGGCAATGGCTTGTGGTACTCCAGTTGTAGCTTTTAATAAAGGAAGTATGCCTGAAGTAATAGCAGATGGTAAAACTGGATTTTTAGTTAATTCAATTGAAGAAGCTGTCAAAGCATTAAAAAATATAAAAATCATAAATAGGTTTGATTGTCGCAAATGGGTTGAAGAAAAATTCAATGTCAAAAGAATGGTAAAAGATTATATTCATATATATGAAAAAATCTTGTCTAAATAATTATTAATTTAATAATACTTTAGCATATAAAAGAAAAGAGGGTGAATGAATTTCTTTTCACACATATTCGATCGTTGCCGGAGGTTTAGGAGTCACATCAAAATATATGTTTTTAGTGTCGGTAATTTCAAATATTTTCTGTTTCAATGTGTTTAATAGTTCGATTGGCAATTTTGTTATAGTTGCAGTTCTGGCATCTTTACTGTTAATAGATCTGATAATAACATCATATTTTCCTTCTGATTTGCTTCCCAATTCATGTAAAACTCTTGCATAGCCGGTAATTTGAGAAGCTTTATTAACAAGTTTATCATAATCCCAATCTCCCTTTTCGCATAAGGGAAGCGCATAAGTTCTTTTTCCATCAAGTAAACCAGTAACTTTCATGTTATGGATATCTTCACATATTGCTGCAAAAACTTGAAATGGCTCTTGTTCTCCATCATCATTAATAATCATTGTTTTTCCATAAGTCTCTTTATAGTAATCTTCTATACTGTAACACGATCCCTTATTCTATAATAATAATTCTTATTTTTAGCTAATCTAATGCCTTTATCAGTTAATGAATATATTTTATAATTATTATTAAATTTATAATTTAAGCTAACTAATGAAGGATTTATAACTTCTTTTATTAACTTGTTAGGAAGCAATTTAGTTCTTAAATGAGAACTAATTGTAGTTCTTTCTTTATTAACTTTAGGAATTAAATCTTCTGAGCAAAACTCATTAAGTCCTCTCTCATTAATTATTTCGAAGATAAATTTAGAGTATTTAATTAAAATGTCTTTATGAGAATATATTTTATCTTTTTTTTCTATATTTTCTTTTTTCTTTATTGAGATAATTTTTTCTTCAATATTTTTTATTTTTTTAGGAGATTCTTTTATTAAATCTTCAATTACATCCAATCCATTTTTGGAAATATAAAAATGGTGAATATTATTTTTCATAAAAATTTTAGTTAAACAATTATTTTCAATTAATTTTTCTACAAAAGTATATGCTGTTGCTTGTGAATACCCTAGATGATTATAAAAATTATATAAGGTAAAATAATTTTTATCTTCTTTTTTTAAATAAAAATATATCTCTAATAAATGAGTTTTCCAAGAATTTTTACGATTAAAAACAAGTTCTAAAGGGAATTTATTAATATGACTATAAGCGAAAGATTTACTTTTTTGAATAATTTTTTTATATTTGAGAAGAGATAATTTCTTAATTTTTTTAATAGTTGTACTATCTAAGAAATCCTTAAAAATTTGGTCACAAATTTTATAAAAGTAGGAATGAATAAAATAATGACAATTTGAGCATAAGCATACACATTTTTCTTCTTTTAATATATTAATTATTTCTTTACAACTTAGACTACAAATATCATTCCAATAAGATTTATTTTCAATTTTTTTTTCAGTATGATGAATATCTAATTGAAAAATATTAGTATTTCCACAACCTAAGCATTCACAGTTAAAAAGATGTTCAAAAACAAACCTTTTTCTGATCCATTTTTTTATATTATATTTGATTTTATGATTTGGCTGTTTAGAAATATCAATTTTTTGATATTTTTTAGAATTCTTAATTAATTTTATTTTTTTATTAAATAAACGATTAATCTCTTCAGCAGAAAGCTGAAATAATTCTTTATGAAATACTATTTCTTTAAAAAGAATTGGATAATTTGCTAGTTTTGATTTGTGACAATTAGAACATAATAATTTAATTTTTTCATTTTTCAAACTTTCTAAAACAGTTTTATAATCATTATTATGTATATCTACAATAGAATAATTCTTCTGCTTATCAAGATGATGTAATTGGAATGAGGGAAAATATAAAGAACCTTTTCCACATTCTTCACATTCAAGATTTGAATATCCTAAATCAATCAGTAATTTTAATTTATTTTTATATCTTTTTACAACATAATCAGGAATAAAGTTTTCACCTAAAGATATTATTCTCAAACGAGCATTTTCTAATTTTTCTTGAATTATTTCTTTACCAAAATATTTTTCTAAAGATTTTGCGTTGACATTTTTATATTTTTGCAGAAGTTCTTTATATTGTAATTTTTTACATCTACTTAAAGCACTTCGAAATGTATTAAATCCTAATCTATGAATTTCTAAATATTCTAGATTTGGTTTTACTATGAAATATGGGGCTAGAATAGATAGAAAATATTTAGAAAATAGCTGAGGATTTTCATAGAAAGGCTTCCATCTATTATTTAAAGGTGGTATATCTAAACCTTCTTCTTTAAAAAATTCTAATTCTTCTGGAAGGAAATTATTTACAATAAAGACATCTTTTTTATCCTTCTTTTTTCTTACTTTATTTTCTAAATATTTCCCTATTAACAAAGGAACTCCTTTAAATTTCTCTAAATCTCTTACTATATAAAAAGGAGAAAAAATCATACCTGTTCCATTATAATATATATACAATTTACAGAATTTTTTATTTTGATTTCCTGTTTTATAAAAGAAGGGAATTTTGTTATCTATAATAAATTGTTCATCAATAAAATTCACTTTATGTTCAGATTTTTTTCCCTTTAATTCAAAATAATACCATTTTTTATCTTTTTTCAAAATAAGAAAATATTTCTTAAGATCAGTTGAATTTTTCTGAATTAATGGAGTTTTAATTTCTGTTTTATTGAATTTTTCATCTAAAACCTTTTTATCATTTTGCATGATTTTACTCATTTTTTTTTTTCAAAAGGAATAATTATTGAATAAACACAATTATTGAAGATTATTTATAAATATTTAAAAAAAAAACAGAGATTGTTTATTTTCAAATTTTTTTTATATTTTCCTCCCTTTCTCAACCTAAGGATCTTTTTAGACCTTTAGATCTTTTTACATAAAAGATCTATTATAAAAATATAATAAATGAAAATGATACTGTTAGAGATGATGGTTGATAATTGAACTACAAGAAAAGTTTCTCATTTTTTTAGATATTTTGGGATTTAATATTAGAGCTAAAATTATTGAAGAGAAATTAGGTGTAAGAAAAGAAAAAGTTCGATATGATTTTATTAAAGTTATAGATTCAAAATTGAACGAAATAAAAAATAATTTTAAAATTGAGGGGATTTGCAAAGGTCATGATGATTGGATATTAGTTATCTCTCCTATCAGTGCCGAATATCCCCTAGATATTTGTTTTCAAATTATTTTCAATATTTTTAACCATAATAGCGGATATGGAGATGAATTTAAAAACATTCCATTAGAAATTGGGATAGGAACGGGTTGTTACGATCAATGGGCAAATTTTGATGGAGAGAAATTAATTACAGAACAAGCTACAATTGACTTTTTAAAAAGACATTATCTTGAACATTATCATAATTATTATAAGAATCAGTATTCAGAAAGCATAAAATCTAATTTTATTATTTTAACAAAATCTGCTTACAGAAGACTTAATTCAAGAGATAAAGAATATTTCAAATTAGTTGCTCAAAAATCTTTAAATATTGAATATTTTGTAGCAAATTTAGAAGAAATAAGATTATTATACAAATGTAATAACTTTTTAAACTTGATTGGAATTAAAGAAAGTGTTCTCTATTCTAGAATTTTTAGAACATATATTAAACCTTTAGAATATGATGATATAATTATTAAATTAAGAGAAAATAGATTGATTTTTATTACAGGAACACCTGAATATGGAAAAACATATTCGGCGGTTTTTTTATTATGGAAATATTTTATGATGGGCTATAACCCTAAATGGTTTCATGGTGATGAACCACTTCTTAGACAATCAGGAAGAGAATTTTTAGAACAGATAGAAAATCTAATGCAATCTAAACAAATTATATATTTTGAAGATCCATTTGGGAAATTGGAATATGAACCTAGAGAAAACTTAGAGCGAAATTTTGCAACGATATTAGATATTCATTCTAATCTTGATGATATATTCATAATAATTACTTCTCGTGAGGAAATCTTTAAAATTTTTAAATCTAAAGTAATTAGAAAAGAGATTCTAGAAAAATTAGAGTCTAGATTATTTATAAAAAATGAATCTTATAATATAATTGATAGAAGGAACATTTTGGAAACTTGGGCATATGAAAAGGATTGTAAATGGTTTTTTGAAGAAAAGCTTAAATCTTTTTGTATTTGGAAAATTTATGATAAAAATAATTTGCCTACACCTTTAAGCATTGAAAATTTTGTGTTGGCAACTAAAAAAAAAAATACAAAAAAAGAGTTAGAAATAATTATTGAAGAAAAATCAATAGAATCCTATATTGCATTTTCGAATGAAATTATTAGGATGTCTGATGAATATAAATTGTTTTTACTTTTAGTCTATCTTGAACCGCCTTTAATATACGTTCAACTAGAAAAATATTTTAATCAATTAGTAGGGGAATTAAACTTAAAACCTCACCAAGATTTTCAAGAAATTTATCAGTGGTTTATCGAAGATAAAGTTATCAAGACAATATATACAACCCTTGAGTTTTCACATCCAATATACATAAAAGCTTTAGAAATTGCTCTATTTACAAATATCAAGTCCAATAATTATTTTAAAAAGTTATTAAAACCATTACTAATTTTTTTATCAAAAAAAACACACACAGTAGCCTCAGTTGCAAATATCATTTGTCCTAAATATCAAATTTTCGAGAATGAAATTAAGAATATTTTATTTGAAATAGCAGAAAATACATTGTTAAATGGAAAGTTAGCCCTTCCTCTAACTAGATATTTTAATGTTCTTCCAGAAGATGTAAGGAATTTATTAATAATTATATCAAAAACCTCGGACATCCCATTTGAGGTTGCTACTGGAGTCTGCAGTCTTTTTAATCGGATTCCAGATGATTATAAATATCAAATTATAAAAAATTTAATTGGTAAAGATCAAACAATTTATTTTTTACCTTATGCAATTAGCAAAGATTTCTCAACCCTTTCTGAGGAAAATCGTCAATTATTATTCGAGATAATTGAAAAAGCTGATGAACTAGAATATCCAGGGATTGCTCATGATATATTTATTAATCTACATTTATTACCTCGAGATTTGAGAATCCAGATATTAGAAAATGTACCTTCTTCTGTAAAAGAAAAGATAATAGAATTAAATAGACAAAAAGATACTAGAGATGAGCTTAGATTTGTATTATAAATAAAAAAATTCATGAATTATATGATTTATAGGTTATACGCATATCTCAACTATTTTTAGTGAAAATTTTTATAATATCATTCAAAATTTATTAATGGAATTCGAAGGAATTATTCTTATAATAAGGACAAGATCTCCTTTATGAAAATAACATTTTTAGAGAAGCATGATTGAAATTCGCTATGAAATTCTTACTCTATAGGTATGATAACTATATTAAACTATAGCACAATTAATTTTCTAATTTCTACAGATTGATTAATGGTCAAATCCTTTCATTTTCGCTTTTAATATGCTTTTTTTAAGTAAATAGAAATAATTACTAATTCTATTGTCTCTTTAACAATAAAGTACAAAAATAATTTATAAATTTAATAAATTGACAATGAATTGAGAATTCATTCTAAAAGATTAACAAAATAAAAATGGAAATTTAGAATGAAATTACCAAAAGATTTACAAGACAAATATAAGAGAAAATCTGAAAAGAAAATTCTATTTGATGAAAATTCAAAACCATTTACATATAAAATGAAAGATTATCCTTTTCGAGACCTTAAAGAATTTCTAGTAAACCAACAGAGAGATTTAAATAAGAATGAGAAAATTTTCACTCTTGAAGAAAATCAAGAATTTTTAAAAGAATTGCAATCAAAAGCTCTAATTATAAAGAATATTATCCAAGACCATATAAAAGAATTAGCAAAAATTGTTAAAAAATATAATCCAATACATTTATTACATTTTATATGCACAAAGTATTGCTTTTTTAATCCTGAAACATATAAAGAATCTGAATCAAAGAGTATAGATATCTGGGTAGAATATGCCCTAAGTTTTATTACTTCGATTCAAACCAATTCTTCTAAGAAATTTCCAAACGAAGAAATTTATTTTAGATTCGAGAATTTGATAAAAGAAATAATTGAATTATGTAGAACTTACTATATGTTCCACGATATAACAAAATCAAATAATATATCTCAGAAATCAATAAGATTCTCATCTATTATAAGATATCTGGGATGGAGAGGAGATTCTTATGAGCAACATCATTTAGATTTAGTTTCTCAAACATTTAAACCTCATAATACTTTTCTAAAAGCAAATTTTGGTTTTACTACTGAAGAAATCATTGATTTTATAAATAATATTAGTCAAGAAATAAAAAATAATCGTGGAATTCATAAAATACAAAACTATTTTATCCCTAAATTTCAGGAGATATTAGAAAAATATAATTTTAGTAAAGAAGATATAAAAACAACAAAAAATGATGAATATTTAAGAGAATTTAATATATTTAATGAGGAATATTGGAATTATATAAAAACTCTTGATCCTTTTTATTTTAAATTAAAAGCTAGCAAAAAATTACCTAAAGAGTTATTAGAGTTATTTAGTATCAGATTTGGAGAAAATAGATCATTTCAAGAACGGGATGCTTATTGGCCATTGAATAATTCACAAATTTATCTAAAACCTCTTATAAAAGATAAAGAAGAATATTATGGGTTTGGGTCAACAATCATTTATAGAAACATTATAGGTATTTTGGAATCATTAATTCAAGAAATCGATGAGGATTATTATAATAATACATTTCAGAAGAAAAAAGCTAAAATTTTAGAAAAATTATCTTTACAATATTTATATGATATTATGCCAAAAGCTCAGATTTATGGAGGACTTTATTATGAAAGTGAAGAAAACAGTGAAAAAAGATGGTATGAAAATGATGGATTGATTATTTTTGATAATAATTTATTTATCATAGAAGCAAAAGCTCAAAAACTGTCCCTTCCTGCAAGAAGAGGTTCCATTCCAAGAATCAAAACGACGGTAAAGAAGATTATTGATGAAGCTTACAATCAAGGGATTAGATGTAAGAAATATATTATAGAATCCAAGGAAGCAATATTTTATAATAAGAAAAGAAATAAAGTTCTATCTATAAATTCAGATAATTATAGGTCAATCTATATAATAAATACAACTTTTGAAAATTTAGGTTATTTATCTGCTCAATTGCATAATTTAAATACATTTAATTTATTAGAAGGTAAGGAATGGCCATGGACTGTTTTCATTAATGATTTAAGAGTCATATCTGAAATTGTTGAAAGTCCATCAACATTTTTATTATTCCTCCAGAGAAGAATCGGAATGAATGATTTAGAACTTATTAGTACTTCAGATGAATTAGATTATTTTATGTTTTTTTTAAAATATGGAATGTATTTTGAGGATACACAATTTTCTAATAAAGTAAAATTAAGTTTAATTGGTTTAACAGATGATTTAGATAGATATTATAATTATCTTCAAGGATATGTTAAAGAAGCAGAAAAACCTATATTCAACATCCATGATTATATTAAAAAATTTATTAAAAAATTAGAAAACTCTAATAATAGAGGATTTACTTTTGCTTCTATTTTTTTATTAGGTCTTGATTCTAAAGATCATCAACTAATATTAACTCTTATGAAAAAGCATAAAGATCTTTCTTTTAAGACAGGTAAGGATTATAAAAGCTTTTTTTGTTATAAGAAATCAAGTATTGGATTATTATTTGTTATTCGAACAAATAAAAATATTAAAGATTGGAACAGATTTAGAAAATATCTTAAAATTATGACGGATAAATATAAATTAAAATATGGAATTATATATAAGTCAATATTTGATAGAAAATCTGATATTATTCCTGATTTAGATTTTGAAATAATTGAATAAGAATAGAAAGTTTTAATGTGAAATTTATAATGTTTTCAAGATCACATTCAATTTTGTTTCAATCTACTTGTATTTAAATTTTCACACATACTCAATAGTTGCGGGTGGTTTAGGAGTTACATCAAAATATATGTTTTTCGTTTCAGTAATATTAATTAATTTATGTTTTAAACTGTTCAATAGTTTTATTGGTAAATTAGTTACAGTTGCAGTTCTAGCGTCTTTACTATTAATAGCTCTAATAATAACATCATATTTTCCTTCCGATTTACTTCCTAATTCATATAGGACTCTTGCATATTTTTTAATCTGAGAAGCTTTATTTATAAGCCTTTCATAATCCCATTCTCCCTTTTCACATAAGGGAAGCTCATAAATTCTTTTTCCCTCACGTAATCCAGTAACTTTCATATTAAGTAAGTCTTCACTTATAGCTGCAAAAACTTGGAATGGTTCTTGTTCCCCTTTTTCATTAATAATCATGGTTTTTCCATAAATTTGTTTATAGTAGTGCTCCACGCTGGACTCAACAATATCATGGACTTTCTTTTCGAATATTAGGTTTTCTTCAGTAACAGGGCCAATAATTCTTGCTGAAAGAGCAGGCCCAGGAAATGCTTTTCTATATACGAGTTCTTGGGGCATTTCCAAAAATTCGAGTATTTTCCGGACTTCAGGCTTTGTGAGACTTGCGACTGGTTGAATAGTTGCTTTAACATCGTATTCTATATCTAAATTATGTTGGCTTTTTACAAATCCCTCGATATTTTTTTCTAATAAGAGTGCCTCTTCTTCAAGACTCATTGTTTCTTTTAAATCAGTTATCTTAACACCAAAACTTTCTTCAATATCTGGAAGTATCGTTCCATCAGCTAAAAGATCGCAATTTTCCTCCTTTATCACTTTACTTATTGTTTCTGAATAAGCATTTTTGAATAATTTTCTTTTTCTTTCTGCATCACCTTCACCGTAGATTTTTGGTAAAAAAGTCTCGCGAATATCTAATATAACAATATCAGGAAAAATTTTTTTTATATATTCACGTTCTTCAACACCTCTCATAACTCTCATTAGACCGTGATCAATAAATACTGGTATTGTTTCAATCTCTGCTTTTTTGAGTAAAAGATAGACTAGTGAACTATCAATACCACCAGAGAGTGCACAAAATATCTTTTTGTTTATTGCATGTCTATGTAAAAAATCAATAGCAGTATGTACAAACTTTTTAGGTTCACGAGGTGGATCTATTAATCTATGGTTTAACATAAAAAATATTGATATTCTTCTTAAAAAAATGCATTTATTAAGCTAAGATTATTTTTCATAAGACAAAGAAATAATTGCGTATCCATTCTCATTAATTTTATGGATAAAATAAGAAAAATCAAACTAACATTAAAAAGCAAATCTACCTTTGAAGGTGCTGGTGTTCGATTAAAACGTGCTTTTGGATATGCAGATCCTTCATTGGATCCATTCTTACTTCTAGACGATTTTCATTCAAATGATCCTAGGGATTACACTGCGGGTTTTCCTTGGCATCCTCATCGTGGCATAGAGACCATAACTTATATGTTACATGGTAAAATTGAGCATGGTGATAGCTTAGGAAATGGTGGAGTTATTGAAGCAGGTGATGTACAATGGATGACCGCTGGATCTGGAATAATTCATCAAGAAATGCCTAAAAACAATATAAAAGATCCACTACTTTGGGGATTTCAACTATGGTCTAATCTTCCGGCTTCTCATAAAATGATGGAACCAAGGTACAGAGATGTAAAAAAAACTCAAATCCCAGAAATCTCTTTAGATAATAATAGAATTAAAATTAAGATAATTTGCGGGGAAATAAAAGGAGAAAAAGGACCAGTTCAAGATATAATCACTGATCCGGAATATGTTGATATTAAAATTAGTCCACATTCAGAATTCATCCATTCTGTAAAAAAGGATCATAACGTTTTTGCTTATACAATCGAGGGTGAAGGATATTTTGATGATCAGAAAGAAGAAATGATAAGTGAAGAAACTCTAGTAATATTTCGAGAGGGGGATGCTGTAAAAATTAGTACTAGCGATAAAATGATACGTTTCTTATTGATATCAGGAAAACCATTAAGAGAGCCAGTTGCCTGGCGTGGACCAATTGTCATGAATACTGATGAAGAATTACAGTTTGCTTTTGAAGAATATCGAAAAGGAACATTCATCAAACACAAGTAATCTTCTTTATTTGGACGTTGATTTTTTTGTATTTCTTTTTAACTGAGTAACTTTAAATGGTTAAATTTTTACCATTTACATAAAATTTAATAAGTGTATAAGTAATTGAAGAGGAAGAAATCTCTCCTGAGTTAAATAAAAAAATCGGTAAAAATATTGAAAAAGTTTTTGATAGATTTCTTGCTAAGGGTGAATCTATAGAAGGGCTAATTAAAGCTCTTGTTGTGGAAAGGGTTATGAATATTCTTGGTGCTTTAATAAGGCGACCAGTTGTGAAGAAGATTGCTAAAAGAGCAGTAAAAAAGGCAGTTGATAGATATTGGGAAAATCATAGAGAAACCTTGACAAAAAAAATCGAAGCCTTATAAACTATTTGTAATTTTGTTAATGTAATAATTTATTAAGTTTTTAGGTTATGAAAATTTCTAATTCTCATTAAACCATACTAAACTATAGATCAATTATGTCAAGAAATGAATTTAAGATTTTTGACGCCCATCTTCATACTTATGGGGTTTTCCTTAACCCAAATGAAAATATAATTAATTATATGGATCGATTTAATGTAGAAAAAGCAATTATTACTACTATAAATAGGACTAAATATCACGATAGTCGGCAGGAATTTGCTTCTAAATTGGGAAAAGGAGATGAAATTGCTAAATTTATGAATGATTTCAAGAAACTTATGCCAATTGGTCAGTTGGATCATACGGATGTAATAGATCTCGCAAATAAAGCACCAGAAAGGTTTTACAAATTTTTTTGGTTCAATCCAAATGTTAAAGCTGAAGAAGAAGAAAAAAATTATAAGATTTTAGAGGAACATTTTCAAAAAGGATTTATTGGTGTAAAAATACATTCAGCGTTTAATTTAATAAAATTCCCTAGAGATATTTTGAAACTAGTTTCCTTCATGCAAGATTTTGATAAAAATCTCATTTTTTACATTCATTCTCTACCTAAGACCGCATTTGTTGGTAGCACTTCACCAAAAGACGTTGCGAAATTAGCGAAAAAATTTCCAGAGTTAAAAATAATTTTGGGCCATGCTGCTTTTTGTATGGAATATGCTATGGAAGTTGGGATGACCTTGAAGAGTTTCAATAATATATTTTATGAAACAAGCTGTTCGGTATCATTTGGCATATATAATTTGCTTAAAACAGTTGGTCATAAAAAAATTTTATTTGGTTCTGATGCACCTACTGCTTCTACTCTCCCTATTGAAATTGACAAAATCTTGACATTACCAAGAATCACAAGAGAAATAAAACAAGATATTTTATATAATAATATCTTAAAATTACTGAAGTCATAATAAGGGATTTTTAAGAACACTATGTAGCAGAGGAAGTTAATTGATATGAGATTCTTTTGATTATTTAGAAGATTTTAAAGATTTAATATATAAGCTTGTATTTTCTCTTGACTACTGGTGATGTTATTAATCAATTAATTTTTTATTGATTTGTTATTAAATAGTGTATTAATTTAAACATGTTCTCTATTTTATTTTTATTTTAATAATAAATCAATTAAAGGACGAAACCTATTTTTTTTTAATTATAAAATTAAAAATTCAAAGGTTGAATAAGTGAGCTATTTACGAGATAATAAAAACTGGGAAGAAGAAGAAAATATAAATTGGGATATTATAGAAATATCAAAAGTTAACGACAAAATTATTAGAGATTTAATTTTTAATTTAAAATTAGATATATCTGATTTATCAGATGGATTTTTTATTTCTTTTGAAAGCCTATTAAAGATTGGAAAAAAAGCAGAAGCTGTATTAGATTCATATATTAAAGACATAGATGAAATTCATAATTTTAAAATTGATATTTTTAATTTTATTTTAGATTATGTTAAAAACAACCCTGTTGAGCATCTAATGGTCCCTAGGTTGTATCATACTGATTTTATTATAAGGGCCCGAACTATATTTGAACTCGAAGAAGCAGGTGATAAGAGATATATAAAATTTATAATCCCTTTAATAAATGATCCTGACGATTCTGTTCGTTGGGCTGTAATAAGGTTTCTGGACACGCAAAATTTGGCGAAAAATCCTTTAATATATACAGAACTAAAGAACATTATTGAGAAAGAATCAAATCCTGTTATTAAAGAAAAAATTAAAGAACTATTAAAAAGTGCATAATTCACGTTCTTTTAACTAAACAAATTGCTAATAAATTTAACAGCAAAAGTTTTCAGAAAAGGAGTTAAATCTTTTTTCCAAGCTAGACCATCTAATTTACCACTCTTATTTATTTTTCTAAAAGCTACCATGGAATTTAATACTAAATTTCCTATATTATCTAAACTCTTTTTTTGCTTGAGTTTTTCTGTTAAAGCTGAAAAAATATCCTCTGTCATATTTTGAATTAATAAATCTTTAAAATCGTCAAAATTGTATAAAGTCCCAAATTTAAAATATGAAAATAAAAATTGGGAAACAGCATTTTCAATCTCTTTATCAGCGATTTTTTTCTTGCTAATACAATAAGTTTTAATCATTCTTTCGAGCAATAAACCATTAAATCTAGTTTCTAGTTCAGGTTTATAAATAGCAATTTTCTTAAATTTAAGTTTTTTCTTAATCTCTTCTTCTTTTCTCGCGAATAAAACATTTTCATAATCCTTTACAATGATTATTGATAAACCTGACCGTAATATTATAATATTTGTGGTAATTTTTTCAATTCCATGAAAATGTGTAGGAACATTATTAATATGTCTTTCCAATATATCATTGATATTAAGATTTTTAGATTCATATGGACTAAAAAAGATTTCATATAGTGCGCTCAAATTATGTTCTCTAATATCTTTTTTAAGTAATTGCCTTATATACTTATCGTATTCAAGGAAGAACCGAAAAATACAATCATCAACAGCCAAACTTAAATTATTATTAGGATATTGTGCTCTTATGAGATATTTCTTATATTCCAGTCGTATTTTTTGTGCTCTTACCCATTCCAACGCTAAATCTATTAGTTCCTTTCCTTTAGCAAACTTATCACTAAAATATAATAATGTATCATAAACTTCAGTAAGATTTGAACCAATAGCTTGGTTAACTAGAAATTTTGCCACAATTTGAGTAGGTTCTGAATGCGTAAATTGATTCTTAATTCTTTCATAATATCTTAATAACTTATTTTTTTCAATTTTATACACTTCTTCAAACAGTTTTTCTTGCATATTAATATTCAGACCTATGTTGTTCTTTTAATCCCGAACATCAAGAATATTTCCTATTTTTTCAAGATCAGCATTTTCAATCGCACCCCATCTTTCATATTTAAAGTGAGGATTTAGTAAGGTGAGGATATCATCTACCTTTTTTTTTTGATCTAAAATTAATCTTAATTTTTTTTTAAAATAGGATAAATTTTTATTTTCCTTTCTATCCTCCTGTTCTTGAACCAAGATTGCACCGTAGCTTTTGAAAAATTCATTTTCATAAATATATTCTTCTATGTAAACCACTTTTTTATTTTCATGGCTAAGTTTAATTAGTCTAATATTTGGATAAACTCCCTTTTTATCATAATGTCGTAATGTTTCACTTATTAAGTGTTCATAATAATCAGGTAAAATTGACATTACATAATATGAGGGAATATAATCCAAGTATGATGCTCTTAGTGGATCATCTTTATCAAATGTGTAAAGATTTGAGATTCTTAAATCATCTGCATTTTTCCTCTCAATTAATCCCACACAGTAATAATTTTGCTTTTCTTCCCAGTACATTTTTCTGGAAGAACCAAGGGAGTATTCAATAAGATTTACACCTCTCTCTAATTCATTAATTATGAATCCATCAAAATTAAATCTATTTCCTAAAAGATTTTCATTAACAATTTTACCTTGGTTTATACTAGGATGGATATACTCTAGTAATTCATTATAGATTAATTTTACATCTTCAGTAAAGGCTGTACTTATTAAAACAAAAAGATGTGTGACACCATCTTTAGTTTCCATTGAAGAATTCAGAGTAAAAAAGGATTGAATTACATCTGCTTCACTTGCTCTTCCATGAAATAAAAATAAAGAAGATTCAATGAATTCAATTTTCCAATTATTTCCAATGCCAGACGCGGCAGTTAAAAATACGGGTCCTAAGAATTTGAATGAAAGCATTTTCAATTCATCTCTCTTCTCCCTACTGAAATTTTCTGAAAATTTAATGCTCTCAAACACTAAATTATCCTCATTTGCATAAAAAAGAGCCAAGATTATTTTTTCATCCATTTTGGGGTTTCCGTAAATTTTTCGAATAGCTTAAAGTTTTTTCTAATCCTATTAAAATATAAACCACTAAGTTTTAAGTTTAATCTTTCCGAAAATTAAATCTTAATTCATAAGGATGAGAGAAAAATTTTACTCCATTAAAAACTTAGTGAATATAGCTATTAGAATGGATTTTTACAAAAATCTATCCAATTGAACTCTGAATAAATGTCTGTACTAAACATCTATACAAAAAAAATTCAAACTACATTTAAAAGGTTAAAATTCTTAAAAATATTAACGTAATAGATAAACAAATAAATAATAAAATGGATTATTTACCTAAACAATGGTAGGTTTAAAAATAGTAAACTACGAACAATGGTAAGTTAAAAATGGTTAATTACGATTTTACATTCAAGATCCTTCTTATCGGAGATGCATCCGTCGGGAAAACTTCTTTCACTAAACGTTATTGTTACAACATTTTCAACCCAAGTGAAAGATTGACAATTGGTGTTGATTTTCACGTGAAAACAGTTGAATTGAGCAATAAAAGGATCAAACTTCAATTGTGGGATATCGGAGGAGAGCAACGCTTTAGATTTCTCTTACCCACGTATTGTCTTGGCGCTAATGCGGCTTTTTTGCTTTATGATATAACTCGATCAAATACATTAAATAATATTTCAGAATGGATAACTATTGTTAGACAAAAAGGTGGCCCTATACCTATTATGCTTGTTGGTTCAAAATTAGACCTTGCGCAATCTCAACGGGAAGTTCAAAGAGATTACGGCATTCAAATTGCTGAAAAAAATGATATGGCTAGTTTTGTTGAAATTTCAGCTAAAGAAAACCTTAATGTTGATGATGCTTTTAAACTATTAACTGATTTGACATTAGAACGAATGAAAAGCAGGTGATTGTATGGAAGATGCCAAACTTTTACCCCTTAATCAATTGTTTGATTCTATTGGCATTATTGAAAAAGGTATAGAGAGAATCTACCATTATCTTCTACTAAATAAAAGAATTGACAACCTGAAAGAAGTGTCTAATCAATTTAATCTTTCATTAAAAAGAGGCTATAAAATTTGCTCTGTATTAAGTGATCTAGGTCTTGTACAAATATATGATAGGCCAATGAAAATCCACATTACCAACCCAATCATACCTCTGTGGCAGAACTTAATTAATAAAAGAATTGAGGATCTGCAGAATCAGTTTCAAGAGAAAAAAGAAAATTGTGAATCTTCCTTTGAAGAATTTATTGGAAATTATAAATTAGGGGCAGAAGAAGCTATTCAGGAACCAGTTGAATTTGTTAATTACAGCATTAAAAATTTCGATGAAACTTATCATTCTTTTTTAGCTCAAAGTAATTGCAAAATAGCAATTGGTATTAGATACGATAATCCTTTAGTAACATTGATTCATGAAGACAACTTGAATAAGATAACTGAAGATATAAAAATTTCTATGAAAGCGGGAATGAACAGAATTAAAGAAAACCTACAAATAATAAATGTACAAGTGATTTTTAGTTCTGAAGTCGTAAAAGAACTCTTATTAAGTCAGGAGTTTAAAATGCTTGAAAAGCATATTGAGGAATTCAATATTGTATTTAAAAAAATTGAGATTCATGTTACAGATGAAAATTTTAGTAATTTCAGCCTAACTGATGATGAATTAATTCAACCAAGCTTCGATCCTACTAACATTTTAATTGGAATTTATGTTTCGCGAAATAGAAATATTTATCAAATTTTCCATGATAAATTTAATGAAATTTTTGAAAATGGAATTCCAATAGATCAATTCATAGTAGAGGATAATGATATTTCTATTGAATCTCTTTCGGAAACTCAATCTTTCGTTTTATGCGTAATGTAATATAGATTCAGATAAAAAAAGAATTTTCCAATTCTAATAAAAAAAATATATTATTTTAAATTAAGCTTGTTTCTTTCTTTGCATTGATTTTCTAAATTTTTCCAACATTTTCCGAGGGGTCACTGTTGGTCTTTCATATTTACGTAATTTAGACTTAATTCCAAATAGATATTTTGAAATATTTTTAAGTTTTTCAGTGTCGTAGCGCATCATCATTGTGATTGTTTCCATCTGTGGACTCCCACCTCCGTGGACTCCCGCGACTTGCATCAAACCACCCAAATCAGATACAACCATATTTTCTATCCCGCGAAAGCAACGGTAAATATATTCAGGTTTAACCCTTGGATTTCTTTTTAAATATTTCATAGCCAGAGGACCAATTTCTTCACTGAAAAAAGATCCTTCAAAGGGTAAAGTGGCAATTAATCCACCGGAAAGGTCAGCAAGTATTTTATATTCCTCGTATATATTTTCCCCAGCTAGACGTCTTCCAGCATTGGTAAGTATTTCATCAGGAATTTGTGTACCAGAAGGAGATCTCTCTGAATGTTTAGCACTTGATTCTCCAGCAGCAAAAACAAGCTCAGCGATGCCGATAATATGTGATATTTTTTCTTGGACGTGAGAAGCTTTCTCTATACCATTATATTCAGCAACTAATAGTGCAGCGGAAGCTAAAACTTCTGACATTGCGGGTTTACATCCTGTATATGTATGGCGATGGTAATGGGCAAACATTAGAGCTAAAAAACCAGCATATGGTGTTTGTCTAGGATCACCGTTACCATTAAGAAAAATTCTTTCGTTTGGAACAAAGACATCATCGAAAATAATAAATGCTTCAGCATCTCCTAAATCCAATCCTGGAGCATGAGAATATTTACTTTTTCTAAAACTTGCAGGTCGAGTAAGTAATTTAACTCCATCCCAGTCTCCTGGTAATGCAAATGCTACTGCATAATCTTTATCTTCAGGTCCCATATATCTGCATGGAACTACAATAATTTCATCAGCATAAGGTGTATTTGTTATATTAATTTTACATCCTCGAACAACGATGCCATCTTCTCTTGTTTCAATTACTCTAAGATATTGATCAGGGTCTTCTTGTTGATGTGGTCTTTTTAAACGATCCCCTTTGGGATCTGTCTGAGCACAACTAGCAACTAAATCATTCTCTTGAAAATTAATCAAATATTTCTTAAACTTCTCATAATGATCGGTTCCAAGGGCTTGATCCATTTCATAAGTAATAACTGAAAGAGCATTTAACGCATCAATACCCATACATCTCTGAATACACCCTCCAACGCGATGACATAAGACACGCGTCATTTTTTGTTTTTTTAAAAGATCATCTTCACTCTGGTTTATGTGACAAAAGCGATTTATCTTTTTTCCAGTTAAATGTGAAGTTGTTGTGCATAAATCTTCATATTCTGGCTCTTGAACGTGGATAAAAGTTTCTTTTATTATGTTCATGCCTCCTTGGATGCGTGGGTCGTCTCTTCCAACTATTTCCTCGCCGATATATACATTCGGCTTCATTTTCTTTAAATCATCAACATATTGTTCAAATGTGCGTATTTTAATCCACTCTTTAAATTAATATGTAAAAATTAGAGTTAGTACAATATAGATAATCGAAAATATATTATAAATTAAACGTTCTATCAATTTTCTTGAAAAAATGATGTTAAATCTCTTAACTTCATTAATCGAAGTTAGCGATATTACTAAATTTCGTGCTAAATCCGTTGATTTATTAGAAAAAATCGGAATTATAAATAATAGGGGCTTTAAGGTTCTTGAAAATTGTTTAATTTCAGATGAAAATGCAATTGTTAGAGCTTCCTCAGTAAATTTAATTTTAAACAATTATTTGGATGAGGGCTTAACTCTATTAGAATGGGTCATTGAGCATGAAAGATCACCTTTAGTTTTAAAATTAATTTTTGATCATGTTGACAATTATAGTAATCAAAAATTTAAACAAATTAAAAAAAAAATTAGTAACTGGAATGAAAAATTCTCCTCTCTCATAGGGTTTGTTCCCGAGGAATCAAGATTTTTTTTAGATTTAGAAGCTTTATTTGCTAAGGATAAAGAGAATTATGAAATTGAGCCTACGAGTTATACGCATTTTAAAGGTTTAAGTGATTCTAAGGGTGGTGAACCATGGCTTCTTATAAAAAATGAACATGTCCACGTTTTAAACTATAATTATTTTAATTGGAAATTTATTAAAGAAAATAGAGAAATTATCAGATCTCTCTTAAAGTTAAATGATTTAAAAATATATTTCAAGACAATTAATAAATATAACAATGATAGAAATAATCAAGAATTACCTGCATCGATTAGTAGGTTAACTCACCTCAGAAAATTAGTTTTAAAACGAAATTATTTTCGAATAATACCCTCATCGATTAGAAGACTTTCTTTACTTAAGGAATTAGATTTGAGCCACAATGCTCTCTCTAAAATTCCACAGGTATTAGGATCTCTTAATTCCCTTGAAATACTAAATTTAAAACATAACAAAGTTCAAAATATTCCAGAATCCTTGAAACAATTCTTAAATTTACTTAAG
>SDBT01005723.1_pt1 | contig 20792 bp, 22 predicted proteins | sample 2277101 | NCBI WGS metagenome assembly SDBT01 (sample SAMN10404973, study PRJNA504765) | marine sediment metagenome | isolation source: marine sediment core GS10_PC15, 103 cmbsf | place: Arctic Ocean: Southern Knipovich Ridge | collected 2010
TTATTTAGGATCAATAGGTTTTGCATTCCCCGCAGCAATGGGTGCCTGGTCGGCCAATACCGGTCGCAAAATTATCGCGGTAGCGGGAGATGGAGGATTTGGTCAATATATGGTTGAGTTTACAACCGCTGTAAAGTATGAGATGCCCATTCTATTAATATTACTCAATAATTCTGAATTGGGTAAAATAACAAAAGAGTTTAATGCAGATGGTATGGAAGCCTGGCACACTAGTTTAAGAAATCCTAATTTTGTGGAATATGCCAAGAGTTGCGGTGGAGATGGAATACAAGTTAATGATATAAATAACTTGGAAGAGGCGATTAATATTGGGCTATCAAGTGAAAAGCCGTTCATAGTGGAATGCATTACTGATGTTTCACTAATATAATTATTAAAGGAATAATATCATGTCGAGAAAGCAATTATGATACCCAATTTATGAGCAAAATTAAAACTAAAAGGGTTTAGACTTTAATTAATATACCTAACGAGTTCTTTGCCAGTCGGAATCTTCTATATAATCCTCAAGTTCTTTCCACATATCATTGACATTGCAGCGCATAATTATTAGGTCCCTTTTTGTGCCTCCTAAATCTTTAACATATTCTGGCAACACAGTTTCTCGCTTAAACCCCATTCTCTTAAAGATGCTAATTGCAGCCACTTGTGGTTTCATCATTTTTACAATTATTTCTTCAACTTTTTCACTAATGGCAAATAAGTATAGTTCACGTGCTACCAACATTCCCAAACCTTTTCTACGATAGGATTTTGAGACTAATAATCTGATTTCGCCGAAATGCTTTTTCCATTTCCGCTTTTCTAATTCCAAAAGTCCGGTTGCTGCGATTTCATCATTGATTAGAGCAATAATCCGTTTACACTCTCCCAATTTTGATGATTTAATAATCTGTTTAATAGTTTCTTTATCGGTTACATCAACACGTAAATATATTCTATCCTCTTTTGGAAGAGATTTGAAAAATGCAGTTAGCCGCTTCCAGTCTTTCTTTTTCAATTGACGTAGTACGATCTCAGTACCGTCCTTTAATTTGACGTTTTTTTTCATATTAGTACCTTTTAGTTGAATATAGTATCAATTAGTAGCTTATAATTAGAATTTCATATAAATTGAAAGACTTGGACCATAAACAATACCTATTGTAGCGCCAAAAATTCCGCCATAACCTATCCCTCCTATAATGGCTGCTCCGATAACTTTGAACAATATTGCATCGCCATCAAAATTAAAATGGATTGTATCCATATAATGACCTACCACAAGTAAAGGTACCATACTGGCTGTCAATATAGTAGCACCATGGATAGCGCCATACAAGGCACCCTTTAACGCTGCACGACCGGGCTTTGGGTGACTATTTAAGAAATGATTTGTTGTCCATTCGGATGTCATGTAACCAACATATCCACCAATTAATGATGATGGAACACCGGTTATAACATTTTTCCATAGCGGTCCGTGTACACCGGACATATTAGTTGCGCTCCAAAATATTTGAGCAATTCCCATGGTACTACCTGCTACTACACTAAGTATTCGTCCGGTTTTTAAACATTGGTTATATTTATATCCAAAGTCATTGACTTGGTTTGTTTGGGAATAGGTAATGGAAATAAAGAATAATAGAAAAATAAAAGATGATTTTTTCATACAGTTATCTCCTTATGTACTAATTATATGTTATAAAGCCTATTAAAGTGTAATGCTAAACAGATTAAATAACAATCAATACCAATACGGTTTTTATAAGTTCAATCTACTTAGTTGTTTATAATGTTCTAAGAAAAGAAAATTATAAGACATAATCCGATTAAATTTATGGGAAATAGTTAATATATTCACAACCCGAATCACCTTACCAAAAAACTAACTGTACATAAATAGATGGCGAATAATAAATATATCAATTATCCTGAAATAGGAAATGTACTTTTTGAGAAGAGCAAAAAAGCTAAACGAGTAATAATTTCTGTTAAATCACCATCAAGCGTTAGAGTAGCAGTACCAAGATTTATTTCAATTAGAAGAGCAGAATCTTTAGTACTTCAAAAATTAGATTGGATAAGTAAGCAACAAGGTAAATGCTTGAAAAAAGTCAATATTACCGAATTAACCAAAGCTGCATCTCCCGAAGAAAAATTAAAGGTTAAAAAACAAGTTGAACATCTTGCTAATAAATATGGTTTTACTTTCCATAAAATAACATTGAAAAAAATGAGTACAAGATGGGGAAGCTGCACTGCAAAAAACAATATTAGCTTGAATATTGGATTAGTTGCCCTAACAGATGAATTGAGAGATTATATTATTTTACATGAACTTGTACATACCAAGATCAAAAATCACAGTAAAGAATTTTGGGATGAATTAGGTAATTTTATCTGCAATCCTAAAGCGCTAAACAGAAAATTAAGTCAAAACTATGGATTATACGAGATGTAGAATATGATATCATCGCAAAAAATAACAAAAGATCCAATGTTTCGCTTTTTAGCGATTTTATCGATTGCGTCAACAGTTGGACTACAAGCTTGGCGTACACTATTCAATAATTTTGCGGTTGAAGTTGTACTTCTAGAAGGAAACCACATTGGGATAATTCAATCTGTGAGAGAAATTCCGGGATTTCTAGCACTACTGGTTATATACATCATTCTCATTCTTAAGGAACACAGATTATCGGCTCTTTCAATAGCAATATTGGGCTTAGGGGTTGGAATAACCGGTGTTTTTCCATCGTATACCGGACTTATAGCAACAACAATGATAATGAGTTTCGGTTTTCATTATTTTGAGACGACGAATCAATCACTGACACTACAATATTTTGATAAAGATACATCCCCATTTGTCATTGGCAAATTAAGGAGCTATGGAGCCGCAGCTAATATAGCCGTCGGAATATCTATCTATTTCATCAGTTATTTATTACCATATAAGACTACTTTTGGAGTAATAGGAGTCGTTATTGTGATCGTTGGAATATGGGGAATATTACAGAATCCTACTCGAAAAGGACTTCCTGTACAGCATAAAAAAATGATCCTCAAGAAAAAATATTGGTTGTATTATTTTTTAACATTTATGTCAGGAGCGCGGCGACAAATATTTGTCGCCTTTGCGGTATTTTTACTAGTAAAAAAATTTGAATTCTCAATACAAGATATTACCATGTTATTCATTTTAAACAATACTATAAACTATTTTTTAAATCCACTTATAGGAAAAGCCATTATTAGATTTGGAGAGCGCCGAGTACTTTCTTTAGAATATTTTAGTTTAATAATGGTTTTTATTGGGTATGCCTTTGTTGAATCTAGAAGTGTGATTGCAGTTTTATATGTTTTTGATCATATATTTTTCAATTTCTCAATGGGGATTCGTACCTACTTTCAGAAAATAGGAGACCCTAAAGATATTGCACCAAGTATGGCAGTTGGATTCGCAATTAATCATATTGCTGCAGTAATAATTCCCGCCATAGGCGGGTTAATGTGGATCTTGGATTATAGAATTCTCTTCATTGCAGGCGCAATTATGAGTGCAGTATCATTGCTGTTTGTACAATTTATTAAATCTGCGAAATAAACAATATATTTCATTGAATGTTTTTAATTTATAAAGGGTCACAATAGTGCTATAACACAATGTTGTTTTTAGATTTTTATCTAATGTAACTTGACGACATCTATACAGAAATGTTTATAGTATTGACAATAACTTTAAATATTGGAATAAATAAAAGAGCAAAAAGACTTAAATGAAATATTATAAACTATTAATATTTCTTATTATTGTAATAATAATTAGTGCTTGTTCACGAGTACTTATCTCAAATAGAATACAATTAAGCTTAATCCCCAACTCATCAATGTTACAGATGAGTTTTGATCAATATGGTCAATTTCTTGAGGAAAACGTTATTAGTGCGGATAAAGAAAAAACTGAGATGGTAAAACGTGTTGGAAAAAATATACAAAAAGCGGTAGAGCAATATTTTATTGATAATGGTTTAGAAGATGAATTGACAAATTACGATTGGGAATTTAATTTGGTTGAAAGCAATGAAGTGAACGCTTGGTGTATGCCTGGAGGAAAAGTAGTTTTTTATACTGGAATCTTACCTCTTACAAGAGATGAAAATGGTTTAGCTGTGGTAATGGGACATGAAATCGCACATGCAATTGCCGCGCATGGTAACGAACGTATGAGCCAAGGACTTATGGCACAGCTTGGTGGCATCGCTTTAGCGGCAGCCGTTAGCGAGAAACCGGAGCAAACCCAACAATTATGGATGACAGCTTTTGGTGCAGGCACTCAACTTGGTGTATTATTACCATTTAGCCGCTTACACGAAAGTGAAGCTGATCACCTGGGATTGATCTTTATGTCAATGGCCGGATATAATCCAAATCATGCAATATCATTTTGGAGACGTATGGCAGAAATGAAAGGTGAACAAGCTCCTCCTGAGTTTATTAGCACTCATCCATCGGATGATAATAGAATCACACAAATTGAAAAATTAATACCGAAAGCATTAATATATTACAATGCAGCTGTTCCTGCTTCAGACTAGCTAAATATTTGTTAATAAAAAAGGGTATTATTCAGCACCCTCTTTTTAATTAATAATTGATATAATTTAAAAGGAGTTCGAGAATATCGATAGAATTAATTATTTTGAATTTAGACCAATACATATTTGATTTGATATTAACTTGATTTTCTCTATTATGAATATATAACGTTGATAATTCTAAATAACTATTAATCATTACCTTTGGAGGTAATTAAATTGAAATTCATTAAAGCTCTAATAATATTGATTTCTCTTTCCGTTAACAATTTAAATGCACAAACTTTTAAACCATATATTCTTGCCGCAACAAGCGATGAATCTTTAACGGAAATTTCGGATATAGTAAAAACCAATATGACAGAATCGGGCTTGGAGATTATTAAAGAATATTCTCCTGTGAATGATAGCAACCGAATGACGTTTGTTATCACCTCTGTTGAATTGAAAGATGCCTTAAAAGGATACACTCAGTAAATGAAAGCAATATTTTTAGATATAGACGGAGTATTAGTAACCAGAAATTCTATTAAATATCAGTATTTAAATTTTCCGGACGAAACCAGTATTCGATTTAGTAAAAAAGCCGTAAAAAATCTGAATAAACTTATTCGGTTAACAAAAGCAAAAATTGTTATCAGTTCAACTTGGAGATTATTTCATTCATTAGAAGAACTAAAAAACATTTTCAAAGAACAGAAAATTAAAGGTGAAATAATTTCCACAACAAGCATTGAAAGAGCACCGGTTGAAGAAGATATTCCGCGCGGACAAAAAATTGCTGATTGGTTGGAACAAAACCAAGAAGTAAAACAATATGTTATAATCGATGACGATGTTCAAGCAGATTGTATTCAATTCCATCCATTCAATTGTGTTGAGACTTCTTATAAACGCGGCTTTTCTCCTGAGGATAGATTTAATGAAGCTCTGGCAATCTTAAATGAGAAGTAATCTGTACTACACTTAACTTAAAAGGAGATAATTATGAAAATAAATATCAAAGCACTTGCATTGTCAATGGGTATTACTTGGGGTCTTGTTGTTTTCTTGTTGACTGTCTGGTTTTTAGTCATGGGATACAACGGTACATTTCTTGCTAAGCTCGGAAGTGTTTATCTTGGATATTCCGTATCATGGTTTGGATCAGTAATCGGATTCGCATATGGTTTTGTTGATGGAATTTTGGGCGGTATGTTAATAGGCTATTTGTATAACAAATTTGCAAAATAAATATAAATTAATCTCTAAATAAAAAGTTTTTTTAATAACAGGGCATTACTATTATTGTACCCAAATAGCACTAATTATATATAAAAGATATGCTATTTGTATAACAAAGTTTAAAATTAATCAGGAGAAACACATGAAATACTTAGTACACTTAATAAGCCTTTTGTTTGTTTTGGCATTTGTTGGATGTGACAAAGCTAAAGAAACCACGACCGATGTAAAAGAAACAGCAACCGAGGCAGTTGAAGAAGTTGCCGAAGAATCTGCTGAAGCATTGGAAGAAGTAGTCGAAGAAGTAACCGAATAATTATTTATTAATTATTTTCAAAAGGGAAGCTAATAAACAGCTTCCCTTTTTTGTTTACAATTTTCTTGCTCTACTACTAATTGAAATAAGCAAAATCACCACTGGTAGAGCATCTACAGAAAGTAATTCCATTATGTAAATATATTTCAAATAGAAAACGATTAAATTATTATAGATAAATCCAACGACACATTGTATTATACAATACAGCATATTTGTATTGTAGATTAAATTTGGGAAAGAATTATTAAAATAGAAAACCGTCAATTAGTGTGGCGGTTTTTTATTATACAAAAATTATAAGGATATAAGGAAATAATTCAATTTACAATAATTAAATTATGAATCTAGATTTCGGTGCTCAAAATCTAATAGCCATTTTTTTCGCTCTAATCCTCCTCCATAACCAGTTAAGTTTCCGCCTTTACCAATAACCCGATGGCACGGTATTATAATCGCTATGCGATTATGTCCATTAGCATTAGCTACAGCTCTGACAGCTTTTGGTTTACTTAACCGGATTGCCTGTTGTTGATATGACCAAGTTTCACCATAAGGAATTGTTTGTAGAAATTTCCACACATTTTTTTGAAAAATCGTACCGGGTGCATCCAATTCTACTGTGAATGTTTTTCTCTTTCCTTTAAAGTATTCCGAAATCTCTTTTTTCAGTTGTTTTAAATGATTATTCTCACCGGGCAAAATGACTGCATTAAGTCGGCTTGTTAAGTCTTTAAATTCAGTTTCAAGCATTCTTCGGTTGGTGAACTCAAATAAACACACTCCATTTGATGTTGCACAACCAAACATTGGACCTAATGGTGTTGTAAATCGAATAATATTAATGATGTTTTTTTTATTTATTTGAGAAGGTGATTTGCCAACAATGTTTTGATAACTACTATTGAATCCACTTAGTGATTCGAAACCCAAATCAAAGGCTGTATTTGTAATAGATTCTCCATTTGAAATTTTATTAAAAGCAGTATTAATTCGTAACATTCGTTGGTATGATTGAAAAGTCATATTAAAATGATTCTTAAACCATCTTCTTATTGTATTAGGTTCAATACCTCTTATTCTCAGATCATAATCTTTGATTTTTAAAAACGGATTTTCATTTAATTCTTTAAGGATATTTGTGATGTACTTTGGAGTTTCATTTGCTGATTCCATTGGTTTACAGATTTTGCAAGGATGGTATCCATTGATGATTGCTTCGTGAATACTCTTGTAAAAAACAACGTTTTCAGCTTTCGGAGTCCTAGCAGTACAACCCGGTCTGCAAAATATTCCCGTAGTATTCACAGCCGTGATGAAAATACCCTCATAGGATTTATCCTTAGTTTGGACAATCTGATATTTTTCCTGAAATGATAGTTGATTTTTCATAGTATAAAAATAATTCAGTGAGCGGTTATCCCGCTACCGAAAACTTAACACACATGTTTGATTACTAACAATATTCAGTCAGTTATAATCCAGTCTTTAACAGTAAAACTACCCGCTCTTTCAACAGCTTGAATTATTGTTTTTTTATCGATCACTATAGGATCATACCTAACAATAAATTTTCTGTTTTCTAAATTAAACGAGTGACTCTCTATACCTTTAAACCCATCCAGGGCTTTGCCAATGTCGGTCGGTCATCCCATTCATAGAATGCCACCTTTGATTGACATTCCATCAACCTCAAATGATGCCTGCATAGTTTCTCCTTCACTTTTGCAATTTGATAATACAATGAGTGCTAACAGTGCCAGCGATATTAATATCATTTGCTTTATAATCATAAATATTTCCTTTTGATTGCTTGTTCGGAACTTATACTATCGATATTAATCATCTTAATCAATAATTGATTGTACGTTTAGTTTCTTTAAATAAAGCACACCCGAGCCATCAATTCGCAGTCCGCTCGTTCCCGGACGTAAATCCTTTTTGTGGCCATGGAGCAGAAGCTCATCGTCCAAGTATCCTCTAAAATGTCGCCCATCTCCTACAACTCGTAAATTAATCCAGCAACTATGCATAACCGCTTTTTCACTTAGAATTTCATCGACTCCATTCGTAACCCGGCCAAGCTTAAATTGATTATCGTTTATGCTAAAATAGTCATAATTCATCTTATCCTGAACATGGTGTATTAACGATACAGTTCCATTAAAATCGCATAAATTTATCTCTATCTCAGCTTGAATACTTGCCAGATCATCCCCGCCCGTGAAAAGCACAGGATTATTAGTTAAGTTAAGTTCTATCACTTGTTCATTTGTCTCAAGTGTTTTGAATTGGGCAGTTACATCATCAGAAGATCCTTCCAACCAAACCAACTCAGCAGAAAATACTGAGTTGGTTTTTTTACTTGGTAACAATTGCCATGAACCGTTTTCGTCTTTAATGAAACCTGATGTGCCGGCTCCGTCCAAGTGTTCCTTTTTTTCTTTAATGACTTGTGAATAAGCCTGAACACCAACACCATATCTATAAACTAATTGACCGCCCAAATCAGCAGTTTGTACAACCAGTACAAGTCCTAATAAACCGAGTCCAAAGAGTACACTAGAGATACTTTTCTTGTCATAAATCTTAAGAATTTTCAGCCCAAGATGTAAGACTGTAAGAACACCAAAATAAACCAGTGTCCATAATGCTGAATCAGCATGCTTCGATAATGTATTAATAGCAATCGTCGGTAATAATACAGAATCAGCTGCCTGACGACCACTTAAATATGTTAATAGTAGTGTTAAAAACCCCAAGATAGATGCCAATATTGTTGCCGTCCGTAACCAAGGTAAATTCCAAACAATAAGTGCTGCAAGGTGTAATAACACCGCCAACAATAATAAAACGATTGGAAAATGTATTATTAACGGATGTATGTTAGGCATCCACTCGGGCAATATGAAATTCATGTTATCACAAGTGCTTGTATGGATTTAACTCTTTTCCAAGCGCATGGGCATCAAATCCATTCCACATTCATCACATTTTCCAGGCTGATCGCTGCGAACATGACTGTGTACAGGCATGGGACAACCATAAAAATCTATGTTGTTCTCATCGCTCCCTACCGCGGCTACTAATTTCATTCCACATTCCGGACATTTACCTGCTTCCTGACTGTGAACATGTTTATGGGTTTCCATAGGGCATGTATAATACATAACATTATCTTCTATTTCTGAATCAGACATTTCATGGGTAGACACAGCTTGGACTTCCTGTTTTGTTTGTTCATCTGTGGTTTTTTGACCACCACATGCCAGCATTAGAAATGGCACAACCAACAAAATTGTAATTTGAGTTATTTTCATTTTTTCTTCCTTTTTTTATGTTTATTTATTCCAAAGTTGAACTACGTTATTGTTCTAAGATCACCGAACAATATCGATAGCCCAAGAAATCTATAAACGTATTATTTAATAAAACGTTATTATCAGAGTATATCGTTCTTCTTCTCTTCAAACTCTTCCTTTGTTATTGATCCTTCAGCATATCTTCTCTTTAATATTTCAAGTGGCGATTCTGTTGATTTTGATCTTCTATCTGTATTAAATAGGCGTGTAAACATGACAATACCTACCACAAAAATAACAAACCAAAAAACCATCATCCAACCACCTCCAAATCCCATCCAATACATATTATCTCAAAAAAGTCAGTTTTTTCAATGCAGTTGAGGAACCCGTAGATACTTTTAAAAGATATGTTCCACTAGTAACAATTTGTCCGAGATTATTTGTCCCATTCCAATTTATGGTATGAGAGCCTTGTTCTTGTGAGCCACTATATAAATTTTTGACTAGTCTTCCCTGTAAATCATATACTTGAATTTGTACCATACCAGATTGTGAAGAAACATACTGTAATGTCACTTGCGGATTAAACGGATTAGGATAAACAGATTCTATATTTATTGATTGCGGGACAGCTGTTAAATCTTCATTTTCTATTCCGACCGTATTGGCACTGGCTTTCAACGCATAATATTCTGCGACCTCACCATTTTCCAAATTGATTGTATTTGTTGTAATGTCAAGTGTAGCTTTGATTTCTTCCTGCCAATTGCCTTGTTCATCCATATAAAATAGTTGAATTGACCCCTCATCTAATCCTAATGTATTTAAGTTGTTCTCTTCATAATGAAACTGAAAATTAACTGACCTGTTAAAGCCCATCATTCCTTGTCCATTTCCTTGTCCCATCATCATGTGTTCACCCATATCAGTATTGAAATTGCAAACATATCCTTCAAACATGTTTGCATCGGTCAAACCGGGCAAACTATCTACGTTCATTTCTTCGAACTGGCAATAAATAGAGTCCGGCCAATTCATGCCCATATTCCCCATCATCCCATTTATGCCTTGAGGCGGAAATCCAATATGGTCAAGACTATCTGTTGGACAAAAAACCCACGTAGTGTCGCTTGCGTTACTATGAATCCAACCACCCGACCAAGAAGGAACATCAGTTGAATCGCGCCACACTAAACCATTTATTTCAAAAACAACAAGCATAGCAGGTATCATAAAATCGTTTACCCCCCCCGTAATTGATACTACATCACCTTCAGATGGTCGAACAGCACCACTGGCAGGTTCAAACCACCATGGACCGAATCCTAAAATGTAGTCTAAACTATCATTGTCATCCGTTTCAAGATAGTACATTGGCATCATCATAGAATTGTCAACTGAAACTGTTCCATTAACACTAATTACTTTTAGTGAATCCGGCCAGTCCTCATAATGATTGCGGCCATTGTGATTATTATGGTCATATCCTTGGGCTAACATAAATGAACTAACCAGCAGTCCCATTATTATAAATCGTAATCTTATACCATTTGTATTCTTATATGTAATCATTCTTTGCTCCTTTGTTAATATTATTAATTACCTTTTCCAACTTATTTATTATAGACATCCTGTTATAAAATTTTTAGTATTTAACTATTACTATCAATTAAAACTCTGCAGTTGACTAGCTCCCACATAGTGTCCGTAGTATTCCTTGACAAGTTCGACCACTTTTCCCTCAGGCATTCCACTTTGAAGATTACCTTCTATAAATTGCTTAGTACCTATTGCCGTCCCACATTCACAGACTGCTAAATTTTCCTCACCACAGGTTCCGCATGAACAGGCAAATGCCTTTGCTATTTTCAACGTATTACTGGCAAAAACTGTCTGGGTGGGTGTCACGCGTGTATTTTGATTCTCATCATTAGTATTCAAAGACATTCCAATAACAACACCTATGATAAGAACACCTATAGCTACAATAATAATATTGCTCATTATAAAATCGTTAATTTGATTATTTTGTAATCTCTTTTTTTGTTTTGAGGCCATTTTTAACTCTCCATTTTTATATGTTATTATAGTTTTACTCTTTGTAATCGAAGGGCATTTCCGATCACGGAAACCGAACTAAAGCTCATTGCAGCTGCAGCAATAATCGGACTCAACAGAATTCCAAAAAATGGATATAACACCCCAGCCGCTAACGGTACTCCAAGTGCATTATAGGCAAATGCCCAAAATAAATTCTGCCGAATGTTCCGCATGGTTCCCCGACTAAGATGTATTGCTCTTACGATTCCTTGGAGATTACCTTTAACTAAAGTAATACCGGCGCTTTCTATCGCCACATCTGTTCCGGTTCCCATTGCAATTCCTACATTTGCCTGTGCCAAAGCTGGCGCATCATTAATTCCGTCTCCTGCCATAGCTACAATGTGTCCTTTTTCTTGAAAATCCTTAACTGCTTCATTTTTCTTATCAGGTAAAACATCAGCTATAACATCATCAATATTCAATTTTTTCGCAACCGCTTCGGCAGTTGTCTGATTATCACCGGTCAGCATAACTACTTTAATATTTTCTTTCTGCAAAGCTTTAATAGCTTCCAAGGTTGTATCCTTGATAGGATCCGCTACACCTAACAATCCGGTAATTTCTCCTTCTATAGCCACATACATTACCGTCTCACCATTTTGACGTAGATTTTCACTTATATCCTTCCAATAAGCCAAACCTTCTTCTAGACCTGCCTCTACCATAAACTTTTTATTACCAATGAGGATCACTTGACCATGTATTTCACCACAAACTCCTTTTCCGGTAGTTGCGTAAAAATCAAGAACTTTAAGCAACTTCAAATCTCTTTCTTGTGCTGCTTTTACAATTGCTTCTCCAAGCGGATGCTCGCTATATTTTTCTAAGCTGGCGGCAAGTTGTAGAAGATCTGATTCAGGCATTTTGTCGATAGTCTTTATGGTCACTAATCGTGGTTTTCCTTCGGTCAGAGTACCGGTCTTATCAACCACTAATGTATCAACTTTTTCCAATATCTCTAATGCTTCCGCATTCTTAATTAGTACACCCGCCATCGCACCGCGACCTGTTCCAACCATAATTGACATTGGTGTTGCTAATCCTAATGCACAAGGACAAGCAATAATCAATACTGCAACAGCATTAACTAATCCAAAAGCGTAAGACGGTTCTGGACCAAAAACAGCCCAAACAATAAAGGAAATAATACTAATTGCAACCACTATCGGAACAAAATATGATGCCACTTTATCTGCCAAGCCCTGTATGGGAGCACGACTCCGCTGAGCCTCACTGACCATCTTGACTATTTGCGCTAGAAGTGTGTCGTTACCAACATTGATTGCTTTCATAATAAAACTACCGTTGCCATTTATTGTTGCACCCGTAATCTTATCACCTACTTTTTTTTCAACTGGAATAGGTTCGCCGGAAACCATTGATTCGTCTATATTACTGTTCCCCTCAACAATTTCTCCATCAACCGGCACTTTATCGCCAGGGCGAACTCGCAATAAATCATTAACTACTACTTTTTCTAATGGAATATCTTCTTCAGATCCATCCTCATGGACGATCCGGGCTGTCTTAGGAGCCAATCCCAATAAAGCCTTAATGGCAGTACTGGTTTTGTCACGAGCTTTTAATTCAAGCACTTGTCCAAGTAATACTAAAGTTATAATGACTGCTGCAGCTTCAAAATAAACTGCTACAATTCCACCTTCACCTCTGAAAACATCAGGGAAAATGCCCGGTAAAAAAGTAGCAATTAGGCTATATCCGTAAGCAACACCTGTTCCAATGGCAATCAAAGTGAACATATTTAGGCTTCGATTAACAATCGATTTCCATCCGCGAATGAAAAATGGTGCTCCGCCCCATAATACAACCGGTGTAGCTAACATAAATTCAATCCAAGATTGCCAACCGCCGGTAAGGGTTTCTTTACTAGTAAACATTCCCAGCATTGTTATTATTAATAAGGGGATTGAAAGAACTGCGCTGAACCAAAATCGTCTAGTCATATCAATTAATTCAGGATTTGATCCTGTTTCTGTAGTAACGGTTTTCGGCTCTAACGCCATTCCGCAAATTGGACAATCGCCGGGTTTGTCTTGTACGACATCAGGGTGCATCGGACAAACATATTCCGTTCCTACTTCTGATTGTATAGGAGCGACCGGTTCTAACGCCATTCCGCATTTCGGGCATGAGCCAGGGGAATCTTCTCTAATTTCCGGATGCATAGGACACGTATATGTTCCAGATGATATTTTTTTCATCTTGCCATGGTCATGCTTAGAATGATCTGCTGTCGAAGCAGGTGAACAACAAGCATGAGTTGTTTCATTATTTTGTTCGGTTGCCACTACATATTTTTCAGGTTCTGCTAAAAAAGAATCATGACAATGCTGAGAACAAAATCCATACTGAACTCCCTGCCATTCTTTGAATGCTACAGCAGATTCTTTATTAATGTTCATTCCACATACAGGATCTTTCATAATAATATCCTTCTTATAATTATTCTGAGGGTCTCGTAGACACTTTTTGCAAATATATTGTTAAATATATTATTCATTTCTATTTTTTCTTCAATTCAAATGACTTCCACAAATAATATATCGTTGGAATTACCAAGAGTGTTAGTATTGTAGAAGTAACCATTCCGCCTACCATGGGTGCGGCTATCCGTTTCATTACTTGAGAACCTGTACCCGTACCCCATAAAATCGGTAGTAAGCCGACAATTGTGGTCGTAACTGTCATTAATTTGGGTCGCACACGGTCAACAGCTCCTTCCATTATGGCATCATACAAGTCCTTTACGGAATTCATTTTTCCGTCATTCATTCGATATTTATATGCTTGGTCAAGATAGATTAACATCACAACACCCGTCTCAGCGGCAACTCCCGCTAAAGCGATGAATCCCACACCAACAGCAACACTCATATTGTATCCAAGGATGTACATGAACCATATTCCACCGACTAACGCGAATGGTAATGACAGCATTACAATTAAACTCTCGGTTAAGTTCTTAAAGTTGAAATACAATAATAAGAATATGATCATTAGAGTAATTGGTACTACAACCTTCAGTCTCTTATTAGCTCTTTCCATGTATTCAAACTGACCACTCCATACAATTGAGTAGCCCGCCGGAACTGTAAATTCCTTGGCAAGTGCCTCTTTCGCACGTTTAACATACGTTCCAACATCAATACCTGTTATATCAACATATACCCAACCTGTTCTGCGAGCATTTTCACTCTTAATAACCGGAGCTCCCTTACGGATTATTATGTCTGCGACTTGAGTAATTGGTATCTGCGCTCCGCTAGGTGTTGGTACGATTATGCGTTTAAGCTTAGTTATGCTATCGCGGAGTTCTCTGCTATATCGTACATTAATCGGATACCGTTCAAGTCCTTCAACTGTATAAGATACATTCATACCACCAATTGCCGATTGGATAATATCTTGAATATCACCGACTGTAAGACCGTATCTGGCAGCTTCATCTCTATTAATCTCAAAATCGATAAAATTGCCTCCGGTAACCTTATCAGCATAAGCGCTAAGCGTACCGGGTATTTTCTGTACAATTGCCTGAACCTGGGCACCTAACATATTTAGTGTATCAAGATTAGCTCCCATTAACTTTATCCCCACCGGTGTTTTAATTCCGGTACTTAACATATCAATACGGGTCTTGATTGGCATCGTCCATGCATTGGTAAGCCCTGGGAATTGGATTGATGCATTCAAATCGGTGATCAATTCCTCTAAAGTTGTAGATCGATGTTCAGGCCAGATAAAGTTTAAAGGGGAACGAATCCAGTTTGGTAAATTCCAATCAGAGAACCAACGCTTAACTAAGATACGTTCCGGCCAATCATCCGGTTGTTTTAAAGTAATCGTAGTTTCTATCATACTTAGCGGTGCCGGATCAGTAGCTGTTTCTGCTCTTCCCACTTTACCAAATACTAACTCAACCTCAGGAAATGATTTAATTATCTTATCGGTTTGTTGCAGCAATTCCTTTGCTTTGGTAATCGAAATTCCGGGATCGGTAGTAGGCATATACAACAAGTCACCTTCATTAAGCGGAGGCATAAATTCCGAACCAATTCGTTTTAACGGAAATACCGTTACTACTAAAATCATTAAAGCAGCTATTATTGTTGTTTTTCTGAATTTTAGAACAAATTTTATCAGAGGTCTATAAATCCGAATTAAAAATCTGCTGATTGGGTTTTTATTCTCCGGGCGTATCGTACCTTTAATAAAATATCCCATTAAAACCGGTACAATTGTTATCGCTAAGATAGCGGAAGCACCCATAGCATATGTTTTAGTAAATGCCAATGGCTTGAATAATCGTCCTTCTTGTGCCTGCAATGTAAATACCGGTAAAAATGATACCGTTATTATCAATAATGAATAGAATAGTGCCGGCCCGACTTCTTTTGAAGCATCAAGAATTAATTTCCACCTATCTGTTTTTCCATCGTCTTTTTCAATATGCTTATGTGCATTTTCAATCATCACAATCACAGCATCCACCATAGCTCCAATCGCAATTGCGATACCACTTAATGACATTATATTTGCATTTATCCCTTGATAGCGCATTAGTAGAAATGCCATCAATATTCCTAAGGGTAAAGTAATTATGGCTACAAGTGAACTTCGGAAGTGCAAAAGAAATATTATCAACACTAATGCCACAACAATACTTTCTTCAATTAATTTTTCTTTTAAGTTTTCAATTGCTCTTTCAATCAACTGAGATCTGTCATAAGCAGTATTTATTGTTACTCCTTCCGGCAATCCGACTTTTAATTCTTCAATTTTTTCTTTTACATTTTCAATGACTTTTAATGCGTTCTCGCCATAGCGCATAACAATGATACCACCGACCACTTCACCAATACCATCGCGTTCAACAAGACCGCGTCTTAATTCGGGTCCCAAATGAATATTCGCAACATTTCTGAGTAAGATCGGAACACCGTTTTTATCTACACCTAAAGGTATTTTCTTCAAATCATCAATTGAATCAATATAACCTAATCCTCTGACCATAAATTCAGTTTCTGCCATCTCAATAAGTTTTCCGCCCACATCATTATTGCTGCGTTTTATCGCCATTTTAATTTTATTGAGTGGAATATTGTAGGCGAGGAGTTTATTAGGATCTACATCGACTTGGTATTGTTTTACGTAACCTCCAATGCTGGCAACTTCCGATACACCGGGAACACTCATTAATTCATATCTTAAATAGAAATCCTGTATTGCTCGCAATTCCTGTAAGTCATGATCATCGCTCTCTACAGTGTATTCGTAAACCCAGCCAACGCCGGTTGCATCGGGACCCAACTGCGGATTTACTCCATCGGGAAGTCTTCCCGATACAAAATTGAGATATTCCAGAACTCTACTCCGTGCCCAATAAATGTCTGTTCCGTCTTCAAATATTATATATACGAATGATATCCCAAAAAATGAATATCCTCTGACAACTTTTGCGTGCGGTACAGAAAGCATGGCTGTGGTTAAAGGATATGTAATTTGATCTTCAACCACCTGCGGAGCCTGACCCATATATTCAGTCTGAATAATAACTTGAACATCGCTCAAGTCCGGTATTGCATCTAAAGGCGTGGTTGAAACCGCTACAATCCCACCAATTATTATTGCAATAGTTGCTATTATCACTAAGAAACGGTTATTAACAGACCATTCAATTATTCTTTCAATCATAGTTAAGTCTCCTATTGGTTGTGACTTGAATGGTCTTCGATTTCAATGGATTTATCTTCCGAACCCGTTGTTCTGCCGGCACCTGGTCTGGAAGCTAACATTTTGGCAATACTTTCCTGCAGTTTACTTTCCGAATCCAGTAAGAATTGTGCGGATGTAACAACAGTCTCTCCGGCTTCCAATCCTTCCTTAATTTCATAAAAGCCATCGCCGCTTTCTATACCAACTACAACATCGCGCGGTACAAATCGCCCTTCGCCTAAAGCGATAAATACTAAGTTTCTCGTACCCGAAAACATTACAGACTCTGTAGGTACCGCAATGGCATCCCTAACGGGAACTGTTGAAATATTTACGTTGGCATACATCCCCGGCTTTAACATATTATCTTCATTTGGGAATGATAGTCGTACTTTTAGAGTCCTTGTTTTCGAATCTAAATAAGGATAAACGTATTCAACTTTCCCGATAAATTCCTTACCCGGAATATATGATAACATCATCTTGGCATTCAGTCCAACCTGTATCCAAGGTACTTCATATTCATAAATATCAGCATATACCCAAACACTTGAAATGTTTGAAATCGAATACAAATTCATTCCCGGTTTTACTGCCATTCCATCTTGAACATGTTTTTTCTCTACAATACCGCTAAATGGAGACCGGATTTTTAAAGTTTTCCGTATTGTCTGATCTTTTTCTAATCGATCTATCTGATCACGAGAAATATCAAAATTCTCTAATCGTTTTCTCGTTGAAGATAGTGTGCTTTTCAGATTTTCAATCGCTGAAGTTCTATTTTCTTTTTTTGCTTCTAACAACCGCAGATATATATCAACATATTCTTCTTGGGCGGTAACAAGCTGCGGGCTATATATTTCCAGTAAAGTATCTCCTTTTTTTACTTTTTGGCCCGTAGTATTAACATATGTTTTTTCAACCCATCCGGTGAATTTTGTATGTACATGAGTTGTCTTGGCTTCATCATAGTCAATTCTACCAATAGTTCTAATGTTTTGATGTAAATCTCTCTGAACAGCATAGGCCGTACGAACACCAATGTTTTGCACTGTTGTAGGATTTATTTTAACTGTTGCACCAAATGCTTCTTCACCGGCATAAACCGGAATTAAATCCATGCCCATTGGTGATTTTCCCGGTTTTGGAGATATATATGTAGGATCCATTGGAGCTCGATAATATAATATCTCCTTTGAATCAACTGATGATTTATCTGTACTAGTTGTATCCGCTGATCCATTTATTGGCGTCAAATTCATCCCGCAAATCGGGCAATTTCCTTCACCTTCCTGAATTACATTAGGATGCATTCCGCAGGTATATAATTCAGCGCTCGCGGTAGCATTGTCGCCTTTAGGCGTTTCGGATGTTGAACAACCGATAACTGATAATCCTATTATTAGGACTGATATAAACACTATAATTTTTATTATATTTTTCATTTTAATTCTCCTGTATTGGATTAATTATTCCTGCAGTTTGATATAATTTTGCGATTAAAATATTTTGTTTCGATTTAACAGCAGCAAATTCCAATTTTATTTTTACTCCCATCCGTACACTATCCAATAAATCCAAAAAACTGATATTCCCGGTTTCGTAAGCTGAATATGCTGAAGACAGCATCTGTTCAGTTTCCCGGATAAGCCGTTCATCATATATTATGTAGGTCTCTTTGATCTCGTTCAATTCTTTCAAGATTGAAAGGATATCATACTCGACATTATTCCAAATGTCTGATAGTAAATTTTCTTGTTGCTGAAGATTATAAGAAGCTGATTTGACCCGTGCTTTATTCTTTTTAAACCAAAGCGGTAAATTTATACCGACTTTAACCCCTAAGGCGTCGGCTCCCGAGGATGGAGCTCCACCTAGGTCAGTTGGACCAACAATTGAATAAGTCAATCCGGCTGTCAAATCGGGATATCTTTTGAGTTTAGCAAGTTTATGTTTATCAGATGCTATTGCTATGTTAGCCTGAGATATAGCAAAAGAAGGATTGTACCTATTAGCCAGATTGAGCCAAAATTGATCAGATTTAGAAATTGAATTTAATTGGAATGTATTGCTTATTAAACTCGTTGAAAATTGTCCATCAAATAAAATTTGCAGATCATTAATATTTTTTTCTAAGCTACTTTCAATTGCATTTATTTTACTCTCAATTAGTGCCGCTTCAATTTGAAGTTTAATAATAGGGTGCAGTGTAAGCCCTAGCCCGTTCGCATATTGACTTTGGGCATTATTTTCAAAGGATTCCAATTCAATTTTGTATTGCTCCAGTATCTCTAATGATTCACTAAGTTTAAAAAAATCGGCTATTCCTTTTCGAAGCAAAAAGGATATATTTACTTTTGTTTTATCCAAATTGAGCCCACTAATGTCTGCTCTAATTTTTTCTATGTTTCGCTCACGGCTTAATTTTCCCCATAGCGGAAATTTCTGTCCCAGCATAATTTGGTTTTCAATGGGTCCATTTCTTGTCTCTATTGCGTTGATACTAAATGAGCCCTCAATCATGGGATCGGGTAAAACTCCTGCAATCTTTACTTTCTCTTGAGCTGCCTGATACGCTTTTTCTGCTGCCAGGACTTCGCGGTTCACTTCTAGCACCAATTCAATAGGATCTATTGTTTGCGCTAAACCCGATGTGACTGTAGCAATTAATACTATCAGTAGTTTATTCCACTTTTCTATTTTTATTTTAAAGTTCACAAACACTCCATTTTTATTATTACTCTTTTTATTTGTTATACCAAATGAAATTTAAGGTATAATACACATAGACGTAATTCACCCAATGACGGGAATTACATTGTAAAAATGAAGTATTTTAAACTATGAGTGGTGTTTGAAAGCCCGGATGGACTTCTGAAGAACATAACTTATCAACTATTTCAAGTGAAGTATATTCATCAGATATATTGAAATTTTCAGAGAAAGAAATATTATAATCAACCGTTAAGTTTTTCTGTAGATCTACTTTATTTAATGGTGCCGAAGCAACCGGTTGAAGTGGTATGGCAGGACATTCCGTCATGGTTCCGCAACAATCATCGCCAGCTATATCCATATCCATTGTACAAGTGTTTGACGATATATTATTTTCCGTTATATCGCACATAGCGCAACTTAAGTGCGTGAAAAAAGGTACCGCAAGCGATCCTGCAAAAAGCAGTAAGACAATAACTGTAAATATTTTTATTTTATTAATATTCATTATTAAATATTATGACTAATAATGTCTAAATGAGTCCTAAATTTCGTGCCAAGTTACAATTTTTCAATTAAAATATTGTTACATTATTTTTGAAAAATTGTATAAAATTTTAGACTGAATTAATTTTATCAATTGAATTTCTTGCCCTGCCCCGAAGAGATTTAAACTGACTTGGGCTCATTCCGGTGACTTTTTTGAATTGGTTAGATAGATATTGCACATTACTATATCCTAATCGATAGGCAATTTCGGATAAAGTCAATTCAGCATATATTAGCTGT
>SDBT01005724.1_pt1 | contig 20792 bp, 20 predicted proteins | sample 2277101 | NCBI WGS metagenome assembly SDBT01 (sample SAMN10404973, study PRJNA504765) | marine sediment metagenome | isolation source: marine sediment core GS10_PC15, 103 cmbsf | place: Arctic Ocean: Southern Knipovich Ridge | collected 2010
AAAAGGATTTCTCAACACTGAGTTGATCCGAGTCGATACCTAGAGAATTAAGCCATGGAAGCACAACTGTTGAACGAAGTGCCTCCTCTGAACTCAACATTGCACACGCCCGTCCGACTATGAGTTGGAGTCTATTCCCTTGCAGAGTATAGGTGATTGAAGTCGTTGCGATGAGCTTATTAGGATCAATGCCCTCTACCCTTCACGGGTTCAATTTCCAATATCCGTCCTACTCTTCCTCAAAGATCGGATATGTTACAAAATGCTTGGCGGTTCGATTTCGGTTGGTTTAAACGGCCCGATTTCGAGCGCCTTTACAAAAAGCGGCATTAGGATAAATCCTAAAAGGCCAGCGATAAAGTATGCTGATAAGAGAGTGTAGCGGAACAGCTCAGGACCCTCAACATCAGAGCCGCGCCAAGGGAGTATCACAATCGTGGCAATAGCACCCAGAAGAACTGCAATCAACGCCGTACATGCTTTTGTGGCATGGACAAGTGTTTTCCATGGATCGAACACCGGAGATCCAGCCTGATCCTGGACATCACGAAGTATATGACGTGCTATTGCGTATCCCGAGAATGCCGCTACCCCAAATAGAAACAAGAAAACTGTGTTTGTAACACTTGAAGCGAAAAGCCATGGAAACCATGCAGCCACTGCACTAACAGTGATTCCCCAAAATACCAGCTCTGCTCCTGCACCAATCTGGTTAAGTCGACGCAATAAACCGTGGACAAGAATGGTTATCCCAATTGCCAGAATTATATAGATTAATAGTGCTACTTCCGGACTAGGTCGCACGATATCTAATTGTAGAACTGAGAAGATAGTCTCAACCTGTCCACTTTGAATCCAAATCCGATAATGAAGAAATCCTACAATGATATAACCTAGCCCAACATAAGCAGAGTAATTCCACATGGGGTAACTGAAGAACCGACGAGGAATTTGCTCGAACCAGTCGTTAATTTTGCGAATCTCCTTCTTACGCTTTACTATTTTTTTTCCCAGAAGAGAATATCCAGCATTCAAATTGGGATTTGCACTGATCATCCAACCTAACTCACAATCCCGTCAAGGTGTCACCGGTCACTTAAAAGCGGCCACGGAAGAACATTTCAAAAGCGGCCACCCCGGATAGCAAGTTGAGTATGAACCATACCTCCTGAGGGACTGCAAGTCCCCCAAAAACTGCCTGTTGAGCCCGAAGGCCCAGGATTCGGCTTAGCAGAAGGCTCCAGGAGCCACGATCTCCATCGAAGGCAACCATGAGTACCCCCACTGAAGCCATCAATAGCATCGGAGTGAGCCGATTGGCCTGCCCGAGCTGGGTGCTGCTTCACACTGATTCACTTTCTTTTGTCCTTTCAGCTTCCCGGCGCTGGTGCATCCGGTAGCTCCTTCCATTCATATGGATGATTTCAGCGTGGGCCAGGAAGCGATCAAGGATCGCTGTGGCTGCCGGTACATCACCCAGGAACTGACCCCAGTCCTCAGTGGGTCGGTTGGTCGTGACGATCGTGGAGGCTGCCTCGTGACGTCGCACAAAAACCTCCAACAGATCTTCAGCCGCAGAGGGGCCAAGTCGTTTCATGCCCAGGTCCTCAATGATCAGCAGATCGGTCTTTATGAGTTTCTTGACCAGTTCCCGCCGTTCTCCAGTGGCCTCGGCCTCTGAAAAGTCCTGGGCCAGATCGAAGGTGCCCCGGATCAGTGCCTTGTAGCCGGCACGGATCGCTCCCACCGCTATGGCCACTGCCGCGTGGCTCTTGCCTACCCCTGGAGGCCCTATCAGGAGGACGTTTCCGTGTGAGGTGATGAACCGGGCGGTGGCCAGATCCAGCAGATGGGCTCGTGGGATTTTGGGATTGAAGGCGAACTCGAAGTCGCTGAACTCTTTGACCTGGATGATGCCGGCCTGCTTGAGCCGTCGTGCGAACAACCGGTCAGAGCGACGGGACAGTTCGTCATCTACCAGCAGTTCCAGAAACTCCAGGTGCGAAAGAGGGGTGGCAGTGGCCTGCTCGAGTCGACCCGGCAGGGCCGTCACCATGCCGGAGAGCCTCAGGTGGCGCAGTCGCGTGTTCAGATCAGGCAGGATCATCGACGATCTCCTCCAGTCGGTACTGGGTCATGGGCCTGATACTGGGATGTGTTTCGAGCAGCAGTTTGGTTTGTGTCGCTGCGGCCGCCTGCTCGACCAGTCGTTTGAGAGCCTGGTAACGGAAGCACCGCCTCTCCAGCGCCACGGCCGCAGCATGTAGAAGCCGTTCACGGGGGTGAGCACGGGTCAGGCCTAAAACGCCCTGGATGAGACGGTGTCACGAACCCCTCTTTCCTCGAGGGCTGCCTGAGCCCAGGCGTGCAGCGCCGGTCCGGTCCTCTCGCACCGTCCCAGTAACTTTGCGACGAACGCCCGCTGGGCATGGGGGGCTTCCTGTGGTTCGGGGGTACCCGGGGCCGAAGCCCAGGTCCCTGGAGGTTGCCGTTTGAATACCCCTGCAAGGACCTGCCGGGCGTAGACACGTACCAGGTGATCGTTGAAACGCACGCGCACCTTTTCGCCTATCCCCACCAGGTGCAGGGGAACAGGGTAAAATGATCCCTCAACCTGGATGTGAGCGTCGGCGTGCACCGTGCGCTCACCGCAGGAGAACATCTCGAACCTGTTGGATGCCAGCGGTTGGAGCGCCGGCTTGTCGGTCTCCAGAAAGTGGGTCCAGACCTGCTTGCGGGTAGTACCGTGGATGCGAAGGCGGGCGATCGTCCGGTTCCAGCGCCTCAGATGCTCCTTCTGCTCTTCAAGACTCTCAAACCGTCGGTCCTTGAGTGCGTTATCCTTAACGTATTGGCCGCTTCGCTCCTGTTTACCGTTTTCCTCGGGATGGTTGGGTTGGGTCGGAAGGGGCGTGAAACCTCAGTGTTCGGAGAATGCCCGATAGATCTCGTTGATGTCCGGGTCCCATAGACAGGCCCGCACCACTGCCGCCTTCAGATTGTCATGCCGTATGACACGGGGCGCACCCCCAAAATCGAGAAAGGCCTCTTCGTGGGCACGCAGGAAGCTCTCATGCTTCTGATCCCACACCGGCGTCTCGTAACCATGCCGGGAGTGGCAGAGCGTCATACGGAAGATCCAGGGACGTCGCTACTTGCCCGTCTCCGGATGAAGGGTCGGCGCTCCCTGGAAGAAGTCAACCTGCGCCTCCTCCCCTGGTGCCGTGTGAAAAACCCCTACAACCCGTCTGCTCTTGCGCAACCGTCGCACGAAACGCTTCACCGACTCATAGCTGTGGCCGTAGCCGTACTCCTCCACCAGGTCCTGCCAGATACGTTGAGCGGTGAGCCCCGACTCCAGCTTCTTGATTATCTGTTCTTCGTAGGGAGCAGCCAGTGAGCGGGCGGGCAGCTCAGAGCCGGGGAACACTTTGGACGTATTTGCATCCGACCCGGTGGTCACCGCTCTTCTCTTCGGCAGAAAACTTCCGCCTGGTGCGACGTTTTATCTCTCGGATGATGGATTCCGGGTTTGATTTGGTACTCATGAGACAGTCTCCTTCCACCTCTCAGGGTACAGGAACCGTCTATTATTTTGGCAGGGTATTTACTCCGGAAGACTCTGACGGGTCACATGCTGCACATATCAGATTGGATGCTGAGACCAAGGACTGGATCTCCGAACGAACTTATCGTATTCGACCAGAGTATTTCTCAGGTGTTAGCAGACAGGTCTGATTGAGGGCACCATTCACAGAGAAACATCGTGGGATTTCAGAAAACCGAAACACTCGATAGAGGAAGTACTTCTTTGGATTTTCAATTGATGTTTCGACTTGATTCCTACTAACGAAAAATGGTGTCTCTTTCCCGAATGAAGTCGTCTTGACTTCAATGAAGCGTTCGGTGCTGTCAGCCTCATAAGAGAGGACATCAAATCCTGCCCGGTCTCCCTCAGTATCCGCAACATGTTCAACTTGTTCAGCCAAGTTTGACGCACCCTCATGAATCAGTCGTGCACGCTCATAATTGATAATTAGCAATTCACCCGCGCGGCCCAAGGCAGAATTCCTTGCTTCTCTTTCCAGATAATTAACCTTAGTCGGTCGAGCTCTTTCCCCTTGCTGAATATAGCCAGTCCTTATCGCCCCCGGAGGTTTTGGAGGATCAACCATGAGTTCCAGCAAGTCGTCTACGGAAGGTGTTAAAGGCTCTTGGCTCACTACTTCAATGACTTGATTCTCCAGGTCTGGTGAGATTTCCAGTCGCTCAAGCACAATTTCTGCGAGAAGGTACTGATAATTTCCAAGTGGCTTATATCCGTCAATATATGGGTAGCCGTGCTCGATAAGAACGGCACTGATATTCTGATGTTTTCGTTCAATCGAACCATCGGATCTTTCATTTAGTGATATTTGGAGACCTTGGCGATATTCGGTCTTATTGAAAGACAGACCTTTTAGTTCCATCTCCAGCATGGTGAGGTAGTCTCGAACGACAGCTTTAACCTCTGATTTTGACCAATCTCGTCTTGCCATGAAGAGAGCCTTTCCACCGTGCCCTATAGAAGCGAATAAAGGGCGAAATTGCCTTGCCACAAATATTGGTATACCGTATACTCGCCTCAAGGCATAGACATCTTTCCTGCATACCCAATCCGTTTATTCATGGACTGGGTATTAGGAATATCGAAACCACCTCATCCGGAACGACGCGGCATCCATCATCGATAATGAGAAAAGAACTTGAGAATCAGAAGATAAATGGTCGGAAGCCATTGTTATCAATGGTCTAGGTCCTTTTAAAAACGATCTTAAATAAACGGATTGAAGTAGTGACATACGAGATAACTAATAACTCAAAGTGGCTTGTCCGCGAAGAGGAAAAAATTTACGTCGCCAGAGGCGATGGAGATCTTGCACGCAAGCGCAAGCAGTATCGGTTAATTGATGTATTTGCCGGCGCTGGTGGGATGTCACTGGGCTTTTCAAAAGTATTTGGGCACGCCTTTCAATCTGTTTGGGCAAATGATTTCAACGATGCTTGTGTTCACACATACAAAAGAAATTTTGGAGATCATTGTATTCCCGGCGACATTGTCGACATTCTTCACGACCCAGGCATTAGAATCCCTCCTGCTGATGTCGTTATCGGTGGGCCACCATGTCAAGGATTCAGCCTACTTAACAAGAACCGTAAAAGCGATGCACGAAAACAGCTTTGGCGCCCATATTTGGAAATTGTAAGACTTTCCGGGGCACATGTATTTGTCATGGAAAATGTACCTCAACTTCTCGGTTCCATAGAATATAGCGAGATTATTAGCGCTGCCGAAGAAATGGGCTTCAAGTGTTGGAGTGAGGTATTATGTGCTGCGGATTATGGAGTGCCTCAAACACGCCGTAGAGCATTTATTATCGGCTGTTCCTTCTTTGATCCTGCTCGTGTATTTCCACCAAGGAAAACTCATTTCAATCCGCAGAACGGGAGTGCACAGGCTTCCTTTCCACAAGCTGATTTCAAAGGATATCTTCCAAACGCTGTGAGGTGGCGGACAGTTCGTGATGCTATCGCAGACCTTCCCCAACCAAAAGGTACTGCAATTCGAGATGAAGACCCGCCATTGGATATACATTTTGGACGATCACCGACGTCTATGAGTAAAGCTCGTTACAGAGCCATACCTAAAGAGGGTATGAACCGGTTTGACCTTCAGAATCGAGCACCGGAATTAACGCCGGACTGCTGGATTCGAAAAAAGACAGGGGGTACAGATCTTTTCGGTCGTCTTTGGTGGGATCGTCCAGCTTTCACAATTCGGACCGAATTCTTTAAACCGGAAAAGGGCCGCTACTTACACCCGAAAGAGCACCGTCCAATAACGCACCGTGAAGCTGCACGTCTGCAGTCATTCCCAGATGAATTCGTTTTCAGTGGATCTAAGATCGAGATTGCCAAGCAGATTGGGAACGCCGTACCGCCAACTTTAGCGGCACGCGTCGCTGATGTAGTGTATCTGCTGTTATCGATGAACAAACAATAAAATGACAGATGTATTCTCGGAGGAGAAGCGGAGTTGGATAATGAGTCGTGTCAAAGGACGCGACACAAAACCGGAAATTGTTGTTCGTTCCATTATTCATAGGATGGGATTCAGATTTAGGCTTCACCAACGAGATCTCCCTGGTACTCCGGACATCGTACTTCCCCGGCATAAGAAAGTGGTTTTAATACACGGATGCTTCTGGCACAGTCACAAAGGGTGTTCTCGATCTAAACGACCTACAACAAATGTAGAATTCTGGAACAGCAAAATCGAAGGTAACATTGAACGTGATAAGCGCTCATGTAGGAGTCTCCGTCGGATGGGTTGGAAAGTGCTGGTTGTGTGGCAGTGTGAGACAAGAAATCCGGAGAAACTCCTAGGAAAGCTGGAGAGGTTCCTGGATGTCAAGTAAAAGCAAAGAGAAGAAGCAGCCGGATCCGGAAGTCGTTCGACAGGAAATTGCAATGCTACTCAGGAACTTTGAGGCGGAGCTACGGACGGGTGAACTTCGTCGGAAGGTGCTTGCATTAGTTCCAATCTTTCACGGGCTTCGAGACTTGGGTAAGGCATTGATTCCGATCGGGTTCGCATCCTCAGCGAAGAGCAGGATCCTGCATTATTTCCGTGAGCATCCCGGAATAATCATCAATGGTGATGAGTTGCTCGTTATCTCGGGGATTCAAGAATACGCTCGTCGTGTACGTGAGCTGCGAGTTCAGTTCGGTTGGGCGATTGCGAGTGGGATTACTATAAGTGAGATGCTCCATGATGAGGGGGAGGAAGTCCCTGATAGTCTTAGAACAATGAGGCCGAACGATTATGTTCTTCTTAGTGCCAGAGAGGATCGCGACGCGGCTCATCGGTGGCATGCAGCAAATACAATACGCAAGCAAGGTGGATCGGTGCGTAGCAAGATACTTCAGTACCTTCAGACGAACATTGGTAGAGGGGTAACAAATGAGGAATTGAGATATGTTGCCGGCAATAAAACGGAGTGGGCAAGACGAGTGCGTGAATTACGAACAGAACACGGTTGGCCGATTACTACAAAGACAACAGGGCGACCGGACTTGGGCGTTGGTATTTATGTATTACAAGCCGATAGACAGAGTCCGGAACATGACCGCAGAATTCCTGATGCTGTTCGGCGTAATGTATTGAGGCGTGACGGATATATATGCCGGGAATGTGGTTGGACGCATGCTGAATGGAATCCATCCGACCCGCGCCATTTGGAGTTGCACCACATCAAACATCATGTAAGGGGAGGGAACAATGTTGAGGGGAATCTGAAGACCCTATGCACAATTTGCCATGACATTGTGCATAGTGAGGACAAGTAGAGATTGAAGTATATACTTATCGCAATCTCAGATAGTGGTGGGTAATTCAGCTGAACAAGTGGTGACATTCATGGATACTGCTTGGTTACTTGATCCAATTCTTCTGAAGACCCACTGTGGCCATCACCAGCAGTAAATTCCCGGACAAATTCAGCGGTTTGGTATTTGACAGTTCCGTTCATTTCCGCGTCAAACATCACTGTTATGGTTTCGGATTGAGCTGAGTCCGGCTCAATATAGGTATAGGTATTAAGCAGGATTCAAGTCTTGACAATGTGTAGTAAGGTAAACATACTACACATATGCAGTATCAATTCAACAAACTCATCCGGGAGAAGAGAGTTTCCCTGAGAGAGCAGGGGGACCGGAGTTTTTCTCTCCGACAGGTGGCATTCCGGATAGGTGTTGAACCCTCATATCTGAGCAAGATCGAAAGGGGTGAGTTTCCGCCTCCATCCGAGGAGAAGATCGTACTGCTCGCCAGGGAACTGGGAGTGGATCCTGATTATCTCCTGGCTCTCGGAGGAAAGGTTGCCTCGGATCTTCAGTTCATCATCCGGGAGCGGCCGGTGCTCTATGGCAGATTAATTCGCACTTTTCAGGACGTTCCTGATGACTCTGTGCAGAAGGTCATCGATCAGGCGGAGAAGGGGTAGCTGCAGATAAACGGCCGACTGTCGGTTGTCACGGATCCGGGGAGTATTGAATGCGTCTCGTAACTGCCGGTATAGCACTCCTCATATCACAGGTAGTAATCATCGGTTTCGTTGAGCGCGTCATCGATGGCGATACGATCCGGGTCGACCTTGGTGATCGGACCGAGACGGTGCGATACATCGGTGTGGATACTCCTGAGACGGTTCATCCGGCCAGTGGAGTAGGGCCCTATGGGAAGGCGGCCTCAGAATTCAATCGATCTCTCGTTGAGGGGCAGTGGGTTCGCCTTGTATTTGACGTTGAGCAGAGAGATCGCTATGGACGGCTGCTGGCATATGTCTATACGGATTCACTCTTTGTGAATGCCGAGCTCCTCCGTAGGGGTTACGCCCAGCTCATGACAGTTCCCCCGAACGTGCTTCATGTCGATGAGTTCGTGGCCTTGCAGAGACTTGCCAGGGAGGCAGGTGTGGGGCTCTGGGGTCTTGAGGGCACGATTCCTCCCGTTCCTCCTCCAGGGATTGAGTATTCACCGGGTACAGTGGAACCTGGCGGGGAAGATGATATCATCGTCTACATTACCCGGACTGGTATGAAATACCACAGGACAGACTGTCATCATCTGAAGCACAGCAGGATCCCCATCAGGCTCTCTGAAGCACAGAAACGATATGAGCCCTGCAGTGTCTGTAAACCGCCAGGAGTGAGATGATCATCCGGCTCACAGAGAAACTCGGCAGGAAGATCGGCATTGTGCCAACTGAATCACTCCCCCTGGCCGAGAATTCCCTTCTCGATTGGTCCGCCCACCTGTTCACAGTAGGGCGCATCCAGTACATCCTCCTCACGAATACACCCTCGCTCTATTCGATCGTGATGTTCGGGAGGGGCAGTAAAAGCGGTTCGTCATTTCTACGGATCGCGACAAGAGAGATGTGGGAGTACATGCGGCTCGATGAACATGAGTTCACCTTCAAACTGTTCATTGAACGCGAGATGTCAGATGTCTCCTGGTCCAAAGCTCTAAATCGGTCGGTGACCGGTTCGGTGAATGATTTCGTGCAGATGGCTAGGTACTTATTGGATGAGGACAGGCTGCCCCTCTACGAAATCTCAGATTTCCTGAATGAAACGCCGATGAAGTATCTGGGATATGCCCGACCAAGCGATGTATTCAGGAGTCTGGTGAGGCCAGAGAAGATCTGATATGGTTCACTGAACGACGATTTGGTACATGTATTACCGCAATCATTGATTATTCGACGTTGTAACTTTCTGACAGATATTAGGTTGGCAATAATACGCTTACAAGATCAAGAGCTTGATATTATCTGACAATCGTATAACAGAGATGATCCTTGGATACTTTGACCAACTAGTAAAAATAGAATAGAGGAAGATCAAGTGTAGCTCAATCTAATCACATGAAATCCTCGTTGTGTATGTATCTGATTCGGTTCGAATGTTACAGGTTTATTTGCTCCTTTGAACGAATGATGAATGGATTGAATCGGGTGTCATCATCATAGACATCGATGCCCTCTATTCGCTTGACTTTACCGACAACAATATAAGTCACAGGGGTCATTATTACTTCCACTGCTGTCTTAATCAACCATCCAAAAAGAATAGCTTGCAGTAGAGCACTGCCTGGCAGAATTCCTGACAAGGCAACTACATAGAAAACGGCTGTATTCACAAGTTGTCCAATCAGTGTCGATCCAATTGTTCGTGTCCATAGCCAACGCCCTTTGGTAGCTATCTTTAATTTGGCAAGTATGAAGTTATTGGAAATATCACCCGCGAAAACCGCCAGCCATCCACCTACCAGAATGCGGGGGACTAATCCAAATACTGTACTATAGGCAGGTCCTTCATTGAAAAATGGAGCTGCTGGAACTGCTACAGCAAGTTGATACATCATTCCAGCTACAACAGATGCAGCAACTGTGTACCACAGGATGGTACGAGCGAGGGCATATCCATAGACTTCCGTAACAATATCCGACAAGATGTATACAACTGGGAAATAGAGAACAGTGACGGATACTCCTACTCCGAAGAATAGAATGATCTTGCCAGCAGTAGCATCAGAGATCAATTGAAAGGTAATATTCAATACTAACAGGAATGAAAGCAGTTTGAAGGTTGTTTGACGTGGAGATGTTGCCTTTTCTGCCACTTTCATGTTCCCTTTTTCTTTGATTATGTGGTTACTAGATTCGTGCATAATCAGTCAAATACTCCTAGGTTGATGGGTTCTGATCTTGGTTTGAATCCGACCCAGTGTATATGCATTACCTAAGTATTGTTGGGGACTCGCATTCATCTAGGCGCTACGGATAGCTCTATTTGGCATTAATTGCTTCTCGCAGCGGGAATGGAAGGACATTAGTACTGAATGTCAATTCCTCTGTAGAAAGCTGAACTTCCTGCCCTTCCTCGAATGTCGCTGCGTGTAATACAGCTTCAAGTAGCGTCTTCGCAGAATGTGGTTCAACTAACACATAATGTTCAGCGATCCCCTCTTGTTTTTGGTCACCACGCAAAGCAACTGTCTGAGTCTTATCATTATCATCTACATATTGATAGAATAAATAGGGGCACTCACCCCATTCATAATCTAACCGACCAATTGAGATCAGGTCCTCAACGGTCAATTCACCACTACGTTCACGTGCTACAATTGTGGCCAAGGACTTAAACAACTCGAAATATCCTGACAATCCCTCATTATATGATGAGGCAGAGATTACAAACCGGTACCGAACACCTCTATCAAAATTGTATTCGACCGTATCCTGTAATTCACCTCTTGGGCGCTCTATGTAGTGCGCTACAACAAAGACGATTTTCAGACGCGGAATTTCTCTTTCAATTTTAGCTATGTCCGACACGGGAATGCGTCTGTCTTCTATCCAAACAGCGGTTTTTGTATCAATAGAGTCTGCAGACTTGTTAGACTCTTGGCCCTCCTCAAACCAAGGTTTCCTCAAACGAATTTCGGATGGCTTTCTATGTGGTTGGTCGATATCGATATCTGGATATTCGAATCCTCGTCTTACTAGCCTCGCTGCCCATAGTCGAAGAATCATCCTCAGTTTGCGTCTATCTTCAACAGTCTGGAGACGGTGGCTGAGTGACACTCCATCGCGGATCAGTTTGACTATGGCTTCGGAATCTGCTCCATCACCCTCACCTAAGTCGCGGGTTAGATCATAGTGGCTGTTCAGATATAAGACGAACTCCGGATCCTCCAGAATATTGTGCGACGATTCTGCCCTATTACTCTCGCCTGGATTGTGAGTGAGATCAGAGTGGCTGTTTAAAATTGATGGGAACTTTCGTTCGTCCATGTGGCAACTCAGATTTCTCTTAGAGCAATTGATAATTCATGTAACCGTTCGCGTAATTCATCATATTCCTGAAGAATTCTGAGATCAGCCAACTCCATATGTATCTTGATACGTGAGCTGAAGACTTCAAGCGATTCGATTAGATCGTCGATTCTACCACCATCTTCGTCATACGCCTTCATGTGATTATTAATCTCATTAGCAGTTTGGAGGAGTGATAAAAGCCAATCTGGTCCGTCTATAGGATTATCATCTGCATCAAGCGTTAGCGGACGTAATTCTAAGTATTTTAATTTTGTGGCCGCCGCCTTAAGGCTATTGAGCGGGCTCCGTTGAATATTTTGCCAAGAACTACGTACGCCCGGTAACTGGTACCTGTCACGAATAAACCTCCCTTCTGAGATTGCATGGGAGTGTGCTGACCGTATAAATTCAAGCTCAGTATCTAAATGTTGGAGTTTATCATGTATTTGTTTTGATTCCCCAAGACTTTGTTGCACATCTGACAAGTTGCGAACACCATTAATTACTTTTTGCATCGCCTCTGTGGACTCTTGGGTCGATCCGCCGCGAGAGATTAAGGCCTTCAAATCTCTGAAAGCACCTGGCAAGGTAGCCACAGCCTGGAGACTTTGTGCCGCTAATAGTGGACCATCAAATGCCATGGTTCCATTTCCTCATGTCATTGTGATTTCATCATTGATTCGTTAATACACTTTTGTGATAATTGAATCTTTGACATGTCAATTATAGAGTCGAGACCCTGTTTAATGGTTGTCTATTAATGAACCAATCAATCACTTTCAATTAACGGATTAAGTATGAACTTTGTGTAATAGGGTTAATAATGTGAATAGTAGGATGATTCACAAATTGTGTCAAGTGTTTGAAATAGCTTCGTACCAGCTTTTTTTGTTCTCTGTTGTCTCCCTTCGTTTTCATTTCGAAAAACAATATTTACCGTTTGCGTTCTGCAATGACTCGATAACGCCTAGCGATTATAAGGAAGCTGGTTTGTCATTTGCTTTGAACATTTTCGTAATTAGGTGATCGATATCTGCCTTTTCAAGTCGGTTCACCACGTATTCAGCGATAGATTCCTCGGCGAGTATGCTTAGCAATAACTGGACTAATGCTTCTCGATCGCTCAGGAAGCCAGTGGCACTTCCAACTCCCGCAAATACAAGTGCAGAAATCCGAACGAGCCGCTGGACAGTATTCGCGTGCTTCAGGTGACGACCACAAAATTCTTCATACTCTAGTGCCGCTTGTGTGAGACGATTCCGATATGCAATGAGTTGATCAATGTCAAGGGAGCGCAACTCACTTATTATACCTATAGGGAGTCCTAAGCCAGCATCACGCATGGCTATGTAATCCTTGTATGTCGGATTGGTCGGGATCGCTAGCGGGATTATTGCTAGATCAGAGGTCAACTCAGAATTGGCAAAGTAGTCAGACTTATCACGAGTGAAAACTCGCCAATCCGTTGATGTGAAATCAACGGCTGCATTTGTCAGCAACGCATGACTTATTGGGTGGTCTGTGATCATGTGAAATGTCGTTAAGAAGCTAAGCGCGGACTTCACTGGAAGGCCTTTGAGGAGCTGATTGACCCAGTCAGGTGACAAGAAAGTGCATGCATTGACGTATTTAAAAGCAAACGAAGATCGCAAGTAATCTCGACCCCATTTATCAAGAGGATTTGCGATGTTTCGCTGATGTTGTGGTTCCCACGTACTTCTATGTTGTGGAGCTTTTTTGAGGACTTCATGCTCCATCCCATACTTGAACCAATCAATTGCTGGGCCGCTCAATAGAGTCGATTCGACCTTCTCGTAGTGCTCGTCGCCTCCAGAGAGGATGGAGTAAACTAGGTTACCTCGCCAAAAAGAGCTAGCTGGTTGATAATCACGTATGAGCTCAACGATCGCCGGGCAGTCGGCATAGCGCCATGGTTCCTGGATAAGTGGGACGACAACTCCATCCTCGATGTATTGTCGGAGGTCATTAATCGGTATCCCAGAAAGTTCGTGTGGCTCTGGGTTACGAACAGGCCAGATAGGGACAATTGTTCTAGTCGTTGCACAAGCCAGTGTTGAACGAGCGTCTCCGAAAATCTGTGCTTGATCTGGGGGATTGTCTTCCAAGTCAAACATAACGTGAAGGATCTGTCGCACTGTGGCACCCGACTCCTTGCGAATTATAGCCTGTTTGATCCTTTGGGTCACGACTTCCTGTTCTGCTTGAGCATAGTTTGTGAGTATCTTATCGATATCCATTCATTATCCGTCCTTTGATTATTTTTTGCGTTAACTGCAGAGTCGACAATCACACCATAGGCGCCACTGTTTTTGATGACATCGAGATCATGAAGTTCCAACACATTACATGCACACTTTGGATTAACGCAAGATAGCCAGCAGTAGATTCGGTGATGGCTAACCGTCAACCGACTGTATAGCTCGAAGGGAATCAATACAATAATTGGTTTAATCCGCGATATTATTACCTGTTTCAAATTTGTCGTTTTAATACCGTCGTATATTTAGGAATACTGTAGTGTAGGCTTCAACATATTCCCTTGGCGACCTAAACCAAGGATCATTCTGCTGCTTAATGTAATTGGTAGTCGTCAAATACCGGGTCTGGAAGGAGAATCATTAATCTATTCACAGGGGAATCCAGCGCCACTTCAGGGCAGCCTCGTCAATCCCCTCCGGGCAACGGTCTAAGAGGGCTCGATCACACCCACGGATGATCAATCCGTGGAGAGCTTCGAACCTGAACAAGATGTCCAGCTGTCCAGCAGGGAATCGTAGAAGTATTCGTCCATCTCTCCCCAGTTGAGTGTGAATTTCTGTCCACATTCCACAAAGTGAATCATGAGATCAGCCACGCCTCGCGAATCATCCGTCGCCTTTGCGTATTCAGCGATCGCCTCTTTCGCTGTTGAGATCTGATCATTCTCTTTCTCCTCGATCAGGTCAACGTAAAGGTAATCCCTGATGATCCGCCGGTATGAATCAATCGGGTCTTCTCAAACAGATAGTCGCGTGTGCATGAAATTCCGATTATTCTGCGAGAGGTGGTACAAATCTCTCAACAATGCAGTCAGCTCCGATTGATTGAACCTGGACGCTGTTATTTTCACCTCAGTCCAGTTGGTACGCGGTGATTTCTTCCCTGGCATGGGCTTGTATATTCTCCGTTGAGGGCAGGGGATGTGGCTTCTTCTGCTGGTATATTCATGTTGGATTTGAACACTCTGTGCCGAGTATAAAGGAAAGTACTGGTATCTGAGATGACTGATTTCAACGATCTGGAGAGTAATACACCTGCGCCCCGGTTTTCTCGAAAAGACGAGATCGCCCGGGAAGAAAACCGACTGGATGAACTCGAGAGAGAAGTAGAACGGACGCGTGCTCGTCTGAAACGTTTACAGGTCGCAGGTGAACCCGATCACACCTACACGAACACTGCAGAACGAGAGGGATCCGATCCTGTCGTCCGGGAAAAGAACATCCCCGAAACACCTGATGAGAAGATAGCCCTGTTCCGAAGTCTCTTCCAGGGGCGTGAGGATGTCTACCCCCGGCTCTGGACAAATCCTCGAAAAGGGAAGAAAGGGTATGCTCCAGCCTGCGGGAATGAATGGGGCAGGGGTGTGTGTGAGAAGCCGCGGGTGCGGTGTGGTGAGTGCCCGAACCAGGCCTTCCTTCCACTTGATAGTCACGCGGTCCGGAAACACTTGAGTGGTGAACATGTAATCGGTGTCTACCCGCTTCTGCCTGATGAATCGTGCTGGTTTCTCGCCGTGGACTTTGACGGGGATTGCTGGAAGGAAGATGTCTCCGCCTTCACGACTACTTGCCGGGAGGTCGGTATTCCCGTATCGGTGGAGCGATCTCGATCGGGCAATGGGGCTCATGCCTGGTTTTTCTTCTCAGAACAGGTACCTGCTGCCCTGGCCAGACGGATGGGAAGCTCTCTGATCACCCGGACGATGGAGAACAGGCACGAACTGAGCATGACCTCATACGATCGGCTCTTTCCGAATCAGGACACCATGCCGAAAGGGGGATTTGGTAATCTCATCGTCCTGCCGTTGCAGAAGAATCCGCGTCGGCGAGGCAATACTGTATTTCTGGACGAACAGCTGCATCCGTATTCGGATCAATGGGCGTATCTGTCATCGGTTGAACGTCTTTCTCCCGACACCGTCAGACGTCTGGTGGTGGAGGCTTCCGGGCGTAACCAGATACTGGGTATCCGTCCAGTCGAAATGCCGGTCGAAACCGGGACCGGGACGGAGCAATCCCTGCTGTGGGAACCGGACCGGCAGGCATCTGTAAAAGAACACCTGCAGAACGAGTCCCTGCCGAATAAAATTGAAGGACTGCTCGCAAATCGGCTCTTCATCGCCAAACGGGGGCTGCCCTCGATACTCCTCAATGCCATCAAGAGAGTGGCGGCGTTTCAGAATCCGGAGTTCTACAAGCGACAACGGATGCGCCTCTCAACGGCTCTGACGCCCCGCATCATCTCCTGTGCCGAGGACCTTCCCGAGCATATCGCACTCCCCCGGGGGAGTGTGCTGGAAGTGTCGGCGCTGCTGGATGAACTGGGGGTTGATTTCGTTGTCGAGGACCGTCGACGGGAGGGTGAACCCCTGGAAGTTGCCTTTCAGGGTCGGCTCAGGCCGCTGCAGAAAGAGGCGGCCGAGGCTCTGGCTGCCCACGACATCGGCGTGCTGGTCGCGCCACCCGGGGCCGGGAAGACAGTTATCGGGATCCATATGATCGCCAGACGGGAGCGGAATGCGCTGATACTCGTACATCGCCAGCCACTCCTGGATCAGTGGAAGAATCAGATCGCGCTATTCCTGAACGTCAGACCACAAGACATCGGACAGATCGGTGGGGGTAAGCGAAAGCTCACCGGTCGGCTGGATGTCGGTATGGTCCAGAGCCTGGTTCGCAAGGGGAGGGTGGATGAGAGAATCGGGCAGTATGGTCATATCATCGTGGATGAATGTCATCATGTACCGGCCATCTCGATCGAACGCGTCCTCGCCGAATCACACGCCAGATACTTCACCGGATTCACTGCGACACCCCATCGCCGGGACGGCTTGCATCCCATCCTGCATATGCAGGTGGGTCCCACCCGGTACGTTATGGATCCGCGGGATGCGTTCGAGGGCTCGATGGAACATCACTTGATTGTAAGAGGCACTCGATTCACGACCGCTCCAGGCAGCGAAGATCTGAGCATTCAGGAACTGTACCGGGCAATCGGGAACGATGAAGCCCGTAACACCATGATCCTGGACGATATCATCCAGGCGGTCCACAAAGGGCGTTCACCACTCGTTCTGACTGAGCGGCGGGATCATCTTGAGTTTCTTGCCTCGCGATTGCGCGGCTTCGTTCGTCATCTCGTGGTTATGCAGGGTGGTCTCACCGCGAAGCAGCGTCGGGAGTTGACCGAATTAATTGCTGCCATCCCACCCGATGAAGAGCGACTGGTTCTGGCAACAGGTCGCTATATCGGTGAGGGATTCGACGATGCCCGTCTTGACACTCTGTTTCTGGCCATGCCGGTATCCTGGAAAGGTGTACTCGTGCAATACACTGGACGGTTGCACCGGTCCTACTCCGGTAAAAAGGACGTCATCATTTTCGACTATGCTGACCGTCAGGTTCCCAAGCTCGACCGCATGTTCGAGAAACGCCTCAAGGCATACCGCAGCATAGGTTATAAACCGTTGGAGGTTCCTCCCTGGGCAGGGCAGGAATGAATACCTGCCGAATACTAGTTGCACACCAGCCATTATTCAGCCTGTAGTGTGTGTGTCATCCCCGAATACAATGGCCATAGAAGATCCGATCAGGACAAATTGTTGCCATCATTATTGCTGTTGCCATATATGGCAACACACACTATTATTATCAACATGAGAGAGCGGGAACTGAAAGATTATGTAAGGGACCACCTTGATGAGCTGATTCCGATACACCTGTCGAGCTGGTCATTGAAGGTTGCACCGCAGAGGGAAAGCTACGATGCCCAACTTGAACTAGCTACGGTATCAGGAAAGTTAACAGCCACCTGTGAGTTTGTTGTTGCGCCCACGAGAGCGAAAATCGCGCAAGTTCGGGAAAGGATGGCCAGGATCCGAAAGAGCGAGACCCAATTACCTCTGCTGATATCCGATTATCTATCTGAACCTCTACAAGTGTTCTGTCGTGAGGCTGGTATCGCGTATCTGGATCTGTCGGGTAATGCCTGGATCGAACATCCCGGGCTGGCCATCCATAGATCTTCCCAGCCACCGCGATTTCAGACATCCAGGCCCGACAGAAGCCCATTCGCTGACAGGGCCAGTCTGGTGTTGCGGTTTCTGTTCGCCGAGGGACAGGCAGGTGGAGTGAGAGAACTGGCCAGAGCAGTCGGTATGAATCCGGGCTACGTCTCACGTATCGTAAGGTCCGCTGAGGAACTAGGGTATGTTAGAATCCTTCGCAACAGATCCATACTGCTGGTTGCTCCCGAGGAAGTTATTGGAGACTGGGTTTCCCGATACCATTGGAAGAGGAATCGCATTAGTCATTTCACACTTCCGGAGAGAGGGGGGGAAGACACTCTTATTGCCCGATTGAAGGAGAGTCAGAATGCCGCTTTGACCATGCATGCTGGTGCCAACCTGATTGATAATTATGTGAACTATAGAGGATGGCATATCTACTGCAGGACGGCACATGAGCAGACGGCGCTCGAAAAGGACCTGGCACTGACACTGGTCAAATCAGGAGCCGGAGATGTTATCCTGATGCAACCATACTACCGGGAAACCATATCCTATGGTTTGCGGTTTCTGAACGGCATTCCCGTTGTCTCTGATTTGCAACTCTATCTGGACCTTTTTCATTTCCCGGTGCGAGGACGAGAAACCGCTGAACGAATCCTGACAATGCGATTGCTACACGAGATTCCAATCCTTGGTGAGGACCAGAGCGGTCACCTGGACGATGAATCCTGAAATCCTGATTGAGACAGTACGACCTTTTAAACGATACCTGCCTCATCTGGTGCTGTGTGGCGGTTGGACGCTTTTCATATATCGGCAGTGGGTTGAAGGTGAAGGACCGGAGCCCATCAGAACCCTTGATGTCGATATAGTATCTCCGAACCCTCTGCCCGACGAAACCAAGCCCCTGACACAGTATCTGTATGAGGCTGGTTACCGCAGCGTCGCCTTTGGACTCGACCTGAACCCACCTGCACAACGATTCGTACATGAGCAATTGTCTGAGCTTGAGTTCATCACGCCTATTGTGGGCAATGCGACTCCCCCGACTGTGGAAGTTCAGAACGGTCTGGTTGCACAGTCACTGAGGTATGTCGAACTGCTTCTGCACGATCCCCTGGCTATTAAACTTACCCCCTCGAACCTTGTAGTCTGTGTTGCCTCACCGGCGTCTTTCTTCATGCAAAAGGCGCTCAGCTTTCCACGAAGAAGCCGTACAGAATACATGGCTAAAGACCTCGCTTATCTTTTCGAATTCCTACACAATTTCCCAGTGGTATGTAGTGGATTGGAGGATGGGGTTCGTAAACTAGCTGGTATGAAGCCCGAATGGGCAAAGTGGTGCATGAGCATGGTGAGAAACCTTGAACGATACTTCAATGACCTGGATTCCGACGGTGTACATCTGGTGAGCGGGCAGCAGCCACATCCTTTTACAGAGTACGTTGGCACTGGCGGGAAAGAAGGAGAAGCAGAGTTCAAGGGACTGGTATTCAGGATATTTCGTCAGGCTATTGAGCGTCTCCGGTCAATATGAAATAGCTGTACAGTTGTCGTTTCTGCAGGTACCCGGGAATCTCCTCTTGATCCCTGGTGTGACATCCGGGAGCTTAATATCCAGTAATTTCGTATTGCATATACTCAATCTGATATTTGATAATCATGACATATGTATGCTATGTAACAATATTTAGTGCTTGTCAACAGATTGAGAGTCGTTATAATAACGAATACCCCCCAGTAAATAGTCGATAATCGTTATAATAACAGGGGGTTGGCATGGGCACATTCCAGAAGCATCTCACTATTGCTAAAGAGAAAATGGCCAGTGTGATCGATGCTCACGAAAATGGATCGATTAGATGAGAAGATTTCCTAAACGTGATATCAGTAAGCTGGTTATTGCTCTCCGGTCTGTATCGGGAGTAGATGCAGCCATTGTATACGGCAGTATCGCTCGTGGCGATTACGGCCCCAGTTCAGATATCGACGTTCTGGTTATTGTGGATGCCCCAGATTCATTGGAGGCTGTGCAGGATATTATTGCTGGTCTTGAGTTGAATCGTCTGGTCCAACCTCTATTCAGAACGAGAGAACAACTTCAAGATGTTGATGCCGGACTGATGCGGAATGTTTTCCGGGAAGGACAGGTATTATTTTCCCGGATGCCATTCTCCATCCCTGCAGCAGGTATCCTGGACGTGCATCCCTGGGTCCTTTACACATTCAAGTTGAAGGATCTTCCACAGAATGAAAAAGCACGTTTCAACAGGCGCTTGTATAGTAGTGCGAAATTTGAAAGCGGAGGGGGTGTGCTTGGTGAGGTTGGCGGGAAACAACTTGCCAGGGGATGTGTAATGGTTCCTGCTGCAACGCAGAAGCAGATGGATACGCTTTTTCGACGATTCAAGGTTAAGCCCGAAAAAACCAATATCTGGGTGTGATTCTCCCGGGTGTTTTCTCGAAAACCCTGGGACATAAGGAACTGAAAACGACTCAACGCTATGCGTATCTGGCAGACTCATCATTGATCGAAGCTGTGGAGCGAATACAGTACGTAAAATGAGCACAATCTTGTCGATGGCCGCATTGGTTGCCTGGACCAAGGAATAGTCATGACTTGGTTGTCCAAACCAAGTTGCATTTAGGTGTCGCCCTCTTTCCAATCGATGTCGTAAATCCTATATGGCCTTACCTGTAGCTGACCGTTCTTGAACAAGCGGAGATGCTGACGGAAGCATGGACGACGGTCTGAGTGGCTCACTCACACCTGCAGATGGTCAATCCGTGGTTGTTTTTACGAACATTGCTATTGAGGTCAGGGTTATCGGATACGGGGACCAATGTTCAACCAGGGCCAACCCTACCCATTTTCTGACTTTTCAGGAGTCTCAACCAGCTGTGCGCTGTGCCACACGGCGACTATCCAAACGGTCTGCCCCTTAACGCGATAGAAGAACCGATATGGCTTGATGATCACTTCCCGATAGGGGAGATCAGGAAACTCGGGTAAATGCCGGCCTGATTCAGGAAAGTCCTCGAGTCGGCGAAGCACCTTTTCAGTACGTGTTCTGAAG
>SDBT01005725.1_pt1 | contig 20792 bp, 17 predicted proteins | sample 2277101 | NCBI WGS metagenome assembly SDBT01 (sample SAMN10404973, study PRJNA504765) | marine sediment metagenome | isolation source: marine sediment core GS10_PC15, 103 cmbsf | place: Arctic Ocean: Southern Knipovich Ridge | collected 2010
AGATATATATACGCAATACATATCTGTAACCACTGGATTCCAGCCTTCGCTGGAATGACAATCTGAGCGTGTCCCACTTATGAATGGGAGACGCTCGCATGAGAGGAGGTGAATAGTTACAAAATAAGCGTATAGTAAGGTATTGAAGAGGCATTTTGCAGTGTCTCACAAATAGCAGGGGGGATCATGCGTATTACGCCTGAAGTGTCCGGTGCGACAGCGCTCAAACGGGTAGAGGATGAACTGGCTGCTAAAATAGAGTGTCATGCTGTAATCTTCCGTCTAGTCGGCGACGGCCTTATCATCACCAATGCAGAAGGAAAAGTTATCTCGATCAGCAAAGTTGCTGAAACGCTCACCGGCTGGAAGGAGAATGAATCCATCGGGAAGCCTTTGAGTGGAATTTTTAATGTGGTCAATGAAAAGGACCGGACACACTGCGAGGATCCTGTGAAGTTAATTTGGGAAACCGGTGGAATGTCCAGTTTCCCTGTAAATATGATACTTATATCAAGAGATGGAACAGAGCGTATTATAACCAATAGTGGTGCGCCCATCTTTGATAGGGACAGCAACATCATTGGTGTGGCTCTAGCGTTTCGCGACGTCACCAAAGAGCGGCGGATGGAAGCAAGTCTCATAAAACTTAATAAACTTGAGTCTATTGTTACCTTTGCCAGAGGTATTGTCCATGATTTTAGCAAAACTCTAGCTTTGATTCTGGGCAATATATCCTTTATAAAACTATATTCAAAGCCGGGTGATATGTTCTTTGACAGGCTCGCGATTGTTGAGAAAGCATCTGTTATGGCCGGGGAATTGGCGCAGCAATTATTTAATTTTTCCGGAGATAATCCACCAACTCTGGAACCCACATCCATCGCAGAGCTGCTGAAAGAGACAGCCAGCTTTGCGCTGAACGGGTCCAATGTCAGGTGTGAATTTTTCATGCCAGATAATCTCTGGACGGTGAAGATTGATGTGGGGCAGATGAGCCAGGTTATCATGAATCTGATAATCAACGCCAACCAGGCCATGCCACAGGGCGGCATAATCGAAATCCGTGCTGAGAATGCCACCGTAGATGCCAAATATGATCTCCCTCTGGAATGTGGAAATTACATAAAAATATCCATTAAAGATCGGGGGATCGGAATTCCTGAGGAGCATCTCCAGAAAATATTTAATCTCTATTTTACCACCAAGCAAGAAGGAGATGGTCTGGGACTTGCGATAGTTAATTCTATAGTCGATAATCACGGTGGATACATTACCGCAAACTCCCGGATGGGATATGGGACGACCTTCCATATCTATCTTCCTGCTTTTCCAGAGATAATCCCGATAGAAAAGAGCGAGGAGGAAAAGCTCTTTATGGGCAAAGGGAAAATCCTGGTAATGGATGATGATGAAATGATCAGGGAGCTTTCCTGCGTGATGCTGGACAGGATAGGCTATGAGGCAGCTACTGCCAGAGAGGGCGCCGAAGCGATTACGCTATACAAAGAGGCTCAAGAATCGGGACAGCCTTTTGATGCAGTTATTCTGGATTTTACTATATCAAGTGGTATGGGAGGTAAAGAAGCCATTCAGGAACTTTTGGAGATCGACCCGGAAATTAAAGCGATTATTTCCAGTGGATACTCCAATGATCCTATAATGAGTAACTTTAGAGAATACGGGTTCAGCGGTGTTATCCCAAAACCGTGCAAGATAACAGAACTGAGTGAGATAGTGAGCAACGTGATAGGTAATAACTGCCGCTCATGATTTGCACGAAATGGGCAAAATATTATTCCTTCAATGATATGGATCGTCGTCTGTCGTTCTCTGGAATGTTATATGCTTATGCCAGTGGACGTCGTCCCGTTCAGGATAATCAGAACGGTAATGGGCGCCGCGGCTTTCCTGCCTTACCAGTGCCGCGTCGGTCACGAGTAGGGAAACTTCCAGCATGTTCTGTAACTCGAACCCGCTTCTCATAGCGGGTCGCAGATCCGTGTATTGCGGCAAATGGGCGAGTGCTTCTTTCAGCGTCTCTGCGTTCCTGACTATGCCTACATCGTCCCACATGAGATTGCAGATAGAATCTCTGATCGCCTGCATATCCGGCTTTGCTACTTCTTCGCGCTCCTTACCGTATTTCATTCTGAGTATTACGTCAGGTATTTTGGTATTAATATCCTCCGCGGCAGCCGAAGCCGCGCGAACGCTGAAAACCAGTGTCTCCAGCAGGGAATTACTGGCCAATCTGTTGGCTCCGTGGACACCGGTGCACGCTACTTCACCACACGCGTAGAGACCTCTGATGTTAGTTTCCGCCCTCAGATTGGTCTTTATTCCTCCCATCATAAAATGCGCGCTTGCCTGCACTGGTATCAGTTCTTTGCACATATCTATATCGTAGCCACTCAATCGCTCATTTATGGTGGGGAATCTCCGCTTGATCAGCGCAGGATTCAGATGTCTGAGGTCGAGGAACACGCATTCAGAATCCGTTCTTTCGGTCTCCGCGGCTACAGCTCTGCTCACAACGTCCCGGGGAGCCAATTCTTTCCGTTCATGATATGTCTCCATGAACCTTTCACCACGCGAATTTACTAAAATGGCTCCCTCACCTCTGACGGCCTCTGAGATCAGAAATCTTGGAGCGCCAGGAACGCATAGAGTGGTGGGATGGAACTGGACAAATTCCATATCGGTTAACTGGCATCCCGCCCGGTATGCGATAGCATAGCCATCGCCGGTGGCAACGTCCGGGTTGGTTGTGTAGCGGTAGATCTGACTCAGTCCGCCGCTGGCAAGAATAGTGACTCTGGCAATGACAGCCAGGAGTGCCGAATTTCTCTCATCCACCATAATTGCGCCGAAGCACCTGCCATCCAGCGTTAATAAATCGACCACAAATTTGCGATCCATGAACTGAACATTCTCTATTTCTTTAGCTTTTCTGATCAGAAAACCCTCTGTCTCTTCGCCGGTAGCATCTCCTCCTGCGTGTATAATCCTTCTCATACTATGCGCCGCTTCAATGGTGAATACGAGTTTGCCACCGTGTTTATCGAATCTGGCGCCCCAGGATACCAACTCGCGTATTCGATCTATCCCTTCCTCCACCATGACTTTTACTGCCGCTTCATCGCATATACCAGCGCCCGCTTTAATCGTATCCTCGACGTGGAAATTCACCTGATCGCCGGCGTTCATAGCCACCGCTATTCCGCCTTGTGCATTCATAGTGCTGCTTTTTCCAAGTTCGTCTTTTGTAACCAGAAGTGTGCTACCATGTGAGCTGGTCTCAATAGCCGCTCGAAGACCGGCCGCACCGCCACCAATTATGAGAAAATCGGTCTGTATCTGTGGGATCTGATCCAGATCAAAATCTGTAATGTATCTGGGACACTGACGCTTGAGCATCAAGTCGCTTTCGGAGGATGATATGTCATTTTTGGGCATCTGGCGCTCTTCCTTGCGAAATATAAGCACCTGGACAGAATTAAACACGAATTACACGAATTAAACAAATGGCACGAATAAATGCCCAATTTCATCTGGAAATGAGACTCATTTGCGCCGTTGAGTAGTTGCTGTAGCGGCGCACCTGCGTGTGCGCCTTGCATGTTGATAGCGACGATCCGGGACAGACACATAGGTCTGTCCCTACAATGTCATTCCCAACTGAAACAGGTATAATCCGTGAAATTCGTCCCATTCGTGTCATTCGTGATTTTCAGATAATATGAAATCAATTTTGTCTGGGTACTTAGCATTAGGGGCACGCGATCGCGTGCCCCGTTGTGTTATTTGCAATACAGAGATTTACCTAGAAAATGGTATTTGCCACAATAAAGGCAGCAAACACCAGAGAGACCATAGACATCAGCTTAATCAGTATGTTCAACGATGGCCCTGAAGTATCTTTGAAAGGGTCGCCCACAGTATCGCCGACGACGCTGGCCTTGTGCGCTTCTGAGCCTTTGCCACCGTGTGCGCCGCCTTCTATGTATTTTTTGGCATTGTCCCATGCGCCACCTGCATTCGCCATCATGACCGCCAGAGCAAAGCCGCACACCAGAGCGCCTGTCAACAGGCCGACAACGGCTTCCGCACCCAGCAAGACTCCGACAATAATGGGCACAACCAGCGCCATAAGCGATGGTAGTATCATATGTTTCTGAGCGGCCGATGTGCTGATACTCACACATGCGGCGTAATCTGGCTTTCCTGTGCCGTCCATTATCCCCTTTATTTCTCTGAACTGCCTTCTGACTTCCATGACGATCTTCCCAGCGGTTTTACCCACAGCGTGCATAGTGAGCGCGCTGAATACGAATGGCATAAGCCCACCGAGAAAGAGGCCAATAAGCAGCTTTGGATTGTCCAGAGATATGTCAAAAGATCCGCCCGCATCACCCATCGCTCTGAGAATTTCCTGCTTATATGCTGAAATAAGCGCGAGGGCTGTCAATGCCGCCGAGCCGATGGCGAACCCCTTGCCTGTGGCAGCGGTGGTATTGCCCAGGGAATCCAGAGCATCAGTCCTTTCTCTGACCTCTGGCGGCAGCCCTGCCATTTCGGCGTTGCCGCCGGCGTTATCTGCGACAGGCCCATAAGCGTCAGTCGCCAGAGTGATACCCAGAGTGCTTAACATTCCCACGGCAGCTATTCCAACGCCATAGAGTCCCATGATTGAACTAGAAGAAAAGCCACCCATGAAATAAAAGCTGAAGAATATCCCCAGGCAAATGGTTATAACAGGTATGATAGTGCTCATCATGCCTATTGATAGACCCGCTATGATAACAGTCGCGGGACCAGTCTCTGCCTGTTCTGCGATGGAGCGGGTGGGTTTGTATTTTGCCGAGGTGAAATACTCGGTGGCGTAGCCGATTATCTGTCCGACTATCAATCCCGTCATAATGGCTCCCCAGACACCAATATATTTCATACCCAGAGTGTATTTTACAACGAAGAAAGACGCGATGGCTACCAGAAATGCGCTGATATAGATCCCTGTTCTCAATGCTCGAAGTAGCGCTCCCTGCTCAGCTTTTTCACCCGCGCGGACAAAGAATGTTCCAATAATAGATGCTACCACACCCACGGCTGCTATGAGCAGCGGAACAGTGATACTTTCCATTACCAAGTCGGCTTTCACAAAAGCCGCGGCGCCCAGAGCCATGGTAGCAACGAGAGAACCGACGTATGACTCATAAAGATCCGCTCCCATACCAGCCACATCGCCCACGTTGTCGCCCACGTTGTCAGCAATAGTAGCAGGATTCCGGGGATCATCTTCAGGGATACCGGCTTCTATCTTTCCCACCAGGTCAGCGCCTACGTCCGCAGCTTTGGTAAATATTCCTCCACCCACACGTGCGAAGAGCGCCATGGAGCTTGCCCCTATTCCGAAGGTCACCATCACCGTCGCGATTTCGCCGACCTCATAATTCAGCCAATATTTCAGCGTATAGTACCATACGCACAGATCCAGCAGCGCCAACCCTACTACCACAAATCCCATTATGGCCCCACTTGAGAACGCTATTCGCAATCCACCGTTGAGGCTATATCTGGTAGCATTGGTGGTTCTGGCGCTTGCTCTTGTGGCTATTGCCATTCCAATATAGCCACACAAACCAGAGAAAATACCACCCCTTAAGAAAGCAAACGGGACAGGCAATTTCAGATACTCTTTGTCACTCAGCGCCATAAATAATAGAATCACGAAGACCACGACAAAGAATATCCCCACAACGATATACTGGCGTTTTAGATAGGCATTAGCTCCCTCGCGGACAGCGGCGGCAATCCTCTTCATCTCCTCAGTGCCTTCGTCTTTTTTAAGTATGTTAATAGCTAAGAAGACACAAAATAACAGGGCTATGATGGAAGCGACAAGCGCGACCCACACCAGATCTCTCGCTTCCTTGGCTCCCGCCTGCTCCGTCTCTGTCTGCGCCATCGCTGGAGATACGGCGAGTGACAAAATGACAACGGCTGTGATGGCAACAACCAGCGCCATTATGCTCCTGTGGCTTTTTGTTTTCACTTCATTCTTCCTTTCTGCTGAAGTTCTACTTCCACCTGCTGCAAAGTGAGTGTTTATAACGGCTGCTTTATTGTAACAGACAATCTTGGTCTAGCGCAACCAAAATCTTATATGGGTCTATGAGTCTATGGGGTTATCCTGCCATCGTTTGAATATATATTCATCCGCCTTCCGCGCACGAATCCAACCAGCGTTATTCCCGCCTTTTCAGCAAATTGTACCGCCAGGCTGGTAGGGGCAGCCCTTGATGCTACGATGGCGAGGCGACGCCTGACCGATTTAAGCAATATCTCGGATGATATACGCCCGCTGGTCATGAGTATTTTCCCATCCGTGTCGATTTCCTTTATCAGGCATTCTCCGAAAACCTTGTCAACGGCGTTATGCCGACCAATGTCCTCTTTGAATATCAGCACCTCCTCTTCATCACACAGGGCAGCCGAATGCGCGCCGCCGGTGGATTTGAAAAGCGGCGATATTGAACGGAGTTTCCTGGCAAGCCGAATAATGGTATCCGCTGACACTTTTGCCTGAGACGATACTTCCTGGAAATCCAGCGCATCCAGGATATTGTAAAAGATCGACCCGCGGCCGCAGCCGGAAGTTATGGCTCTTTTGGAAAAAAGCTCCTCCGATAATGTTACATCAGCCTTCATATAGACCTTGAGTTCGCTGCTGTCGTCCGAGAGAGAGAGCGATTCCACATCCTCCAGGGATTGTATGATCCCCTCCGAAAGGAGAAATCCCAGAACTAGTACCTCCAGATCAGATGGGCTGCAAAGCATGGTCACAAACTGCCTGTCGTTGAGGGTTATAGTCAGAGCGTGCTCTATGATAAGCAGATCTTCCTGCGTCCTCCGCCCATCAGCGTCGATCCTGGTTATGTTTCTGCTTTCCGTCTGTTGCATGGCGTTGTTCATAGATTCATCTGGCGAATAGCAATATAGAATCCTGTATAGCGCCTTTCAGGAAATGGTTTCCCTGATCAATCATCATTTCCATTTCCCTTTGTGTATATGGAAGAACTTCCACTCCTACAGGAAAAGATGATGGCATGTATCTGATTATCCTATCCATGAAAGATAAAGGGGAATCCGTGAGCACAATCAGAATATCTACATCACTTCCGGGAACGGCCTCATCCCTGGCGAATGAGCCAAAAAGGTATATCTTCTCTATCTCCGGGTGCTTTTGTGACAGATCATCCACTAAGCGCGTGATAGCTTTCCTAATTCCGGGCTTATCCAGATATTTTGTTTTCACAGAATCGGATGATTTCGTCTGCATACTGAATCGACCTTTCAGCTTCGGCTTTCGTGTAGTATTGGAAAGGCGCACCAGTTGGATACGAATCTGGATACCGGGATGCTATATAATGTTTGTCAAGCTCTTTTGCCTTGTTAATGAGTTCTGCCGCTGGTTTTACAGATTCAGGAAGATTTGCGAGCAGCATGGATGCCGAGCTTCCCCACGCATCCGCCGCTAGCTTCTGAAAAAGCGCTTTCACAGCTTTTTCCGCTGATTGCTGCGCCGCAAAGCAAGCCCACTCATAGCCCTGGTTTTCGAGCAAAATTCTTGCTTGCTGGAGGTCGCGATTTGCCTGCTTCATCCAGTCCTCATGTCTGGTTGCCATTTGACACCTCCCCAAGAATTTGCATGACTTCCCCTGCCAGATAGACCGATCCGGTTATGCAGATCAGGTCGCACGGTTCTGCAAGGGACTGAGCTTTTTCCAGCGCCGACGCCGTATTCTGAGTAATAATCACATCGCCACAAATTCCCGCCAGTTCAGCTTTCATCTCTTCAGGCTCCATAGCCCTGGGGTTATTCACCTGTGTCAGTATCATCTCGTCGGCTATGGGGCATAGATACTGTCCCATGCCCTTCAAATCCTTATGCTGCGCGATGGCTATCACGATGATCAGCTTCTCATAGCTGAAGTTACTCTCTATAGCTTCCCGCAGTGCTTTTCCGGATGCCGCGTTGTGGGCTGCGTCCAGTATGATGGTGGGATTCCGCTTTATGACCTCTACTCTGGCCGGCCATTTAGTTCTCTGGAGGCCGGTTCTGACATCCTCGACCGATATGGTGAAGCTGTGAAACCTCAATATTTCCAAAGCACCAACAGCGGTGGCAGCATTGATCAACTGGTGATCGCCAATTAGAGGGATTTGCAGGTTCTCATACTCGTCAAAGATACCTGATACGCTGATGCGGGAGTTCTCTACTTTCCGAAAACGAATGTGCTTGCCCACTTCAAATAGCCGGGCATTCTTCTCCGCGCACGTATTTCTTATGATCTCCATAGCTTCCGAAACCTGCGGTGACGCTATGACGTAGCCATTATCTTTGATTATGCCAGCCTTTTCCGCCGCGATCTCCTCTATAGTGTCTCCCAGACTCATCATGTGATCATAGCTTATCTGGGTAATGACAGAAACCAGGGGTTCTACTACGTTTGTCGCATCCAGCCTTCCCCCCAGGCCGACCTCAAGAACCGAAAAATCTGTTTTCTGCTCTGCGAAGAATAGGAGGCCGAGGGCAGTATAGATATCAAAGAAGGAGATATGCCCAAGATCATCCGACTGCTTCCTCAACTCGTCAATTCCCGGTTTGAGGCGAGTTACCAGATCGCACACCTGCTCCTCTGAGATCATCTCGCCGCTTATGCGTATCCTCTCTCTAAAGGAGATGAGATGCGGCGACGTATACAGCCCAACCTTGAAACCTGCCTCACTCAGAATAGAGGCGGCCATCGCGGCTGTAGAGCCTTTCCCCTTCGTCCCGGCGATATGGATAAACTTCCCACCAATATGCGGATTGCCGGCCAGATCCAGCAAACAGTCTACACGCTTTAGCTTCCATTTCCGCGGATCATACGGAGCGGCAAGCTTCTCATAATTTATAAAGCTTTCGAGGTACTCTATTGCCTTATCATAGGTCAGCATTTCTGGATACTCGATTCTGGATGCTTGATACTGGATATTTAGGGGTTGTAAAAGAATAACTTCCCATTCGTGAGATAACACTACCCACCCCTACAAAAAAGGGAAGTTGTTTCTTTACAGGCACTTAGGTTTAATCGGCAAATAATACACGCTTTCCATAAAGGGCAGGTTTGGGGTTATCAAGTTGATGAAAGCTATACTCGTTATTGAAATTGCTTCACCAAATGTCAGTGTATCAGCATGATAGAACCTGCCCCTACAAAACTATCGTTACTTACAATCTATGCTGTTATTCGTAGGGGCGCAATACTGCATGACAAGGGCGAATACAAGATTACGGGCGAATACAAGATTCGCCCGTACGTCAGTAAGCGATACTTATTAAGCGATTAAACCATTTAGTATCTGGTCTCTATTGCCAAATTTCAAGATCCTCATAGATGGGGAACTGCTGACACAACGCTCTCACTTCCTGGTTGACTTGCTTTCTTATGTCAGCGTTGTCCGGGTTATTCAGAACTCTGCTGAACATCCCGGCGATGTTTCTCATCTCAGGCTCCTTCATCCCTCGCGTCGTCAGGGCGGGCGTTCCCGGTCTTATCCCACCGCATTTTGTTGGTGGATTCTCGTCAAAAGGTATCAGGTTCTTATTTACAATGATCCCGGCTTCCTCCAGCATATCTGCGGCATCTTTACCCGTTAGTCCCTTGTTTTTCAAGTCTATCAGCATAAGGTGGTTATCTGTGCCGCCGGACACCAGTCTGAATCCCTCTTTTATAAGAGATTCAGCCAAAGTGCCGGCATTTCTCACTATCTGGGCCTGAAGATCCCTGAATTCTGGCTCCGAAGCCTCCTTAAAAGATACCGCCTTAGCAGCGATGATGTGCATCAAAGGCCCAGCCTGAATACCCGGAAAGACCGCTCTGTCAACCGCTTTGGCATATTTCTCTTTGCATAAGATTATAGCGCCTCTTGGCCCTCTAAGAGTTTTGTGTGTAGTTGACGTGATAATATCGCAATGTGGCACAGGATCGGGGTGGATGCCGCCTATTACCAGTCCAACAATGTGGGCTATATCAGCCATTAGATAAGCTCCAACGGAGTCGGCTATCTCTTTCCAGCCCTTGAAATCCAGTATCCTCGGATAGGCGCTGGCTCCCACCACAATCAGCCGGGGTTTATGCTTTTTTGCCATGTCCAACACGTGGTTCAGGTCGATCTGCTCCGTTTCCCTATCAACGCTGTAAAACACCGCATTGTAATACTTCCCGGAGAAGTTCAGATCCTTGCCGTGAGATAAGTGTCCACCGTGGCTCAGGTTCATGGAGAGGATCGTATCGCCGTTATTCAAGAGAGCATAATATGCCGCCATATTCGCCTGAGTGCCTGTATGGCACTGTACGTTCACATGTTCAGCATTGAACAGCTTCTTGGCCCGTTCAATTGCAAGACTTTCCACCATATCCATATATTTACAGCCGTTATAGAACCTCGCGCCGGGGTAGCCTTCCGCGTATTTGTTGGTCATTATGCATCCCTGCGTCTGCAAAACGGCTTTACTCGCGTAGTTTTCCGATGGGATCATTACCAGGCAATGCTGCTGCCTGTCCATTTCCCCGTCCAGTATCTCTGCCACCTCTGGATCGACGTCGCTTAAAATTCTGTTCATGTGCTTTTCCGTTTGCTTACTTAGAGTTTTGCTCATTTGCTCTCCTGACTACTCTCCTTGCTTGGGTTTATGCGGGATTGGTTTTGCTCTGCCAGCCGCTTTCTATGCCCTTTACCAGATATGTAAGTGTTTCGTTGATTGGTGATTTGATCCCAATTTTCTTTGCTCTATTAACTATAGCGCCGTTAATAGCATCTATTTCCGTGCGCCTTTGTCTTAATACATCCTGAAGCATGGAAGATATGTTGGATGACGTAGCTTTGCATACTGCTTCTACTACAGATGTGGCATTGTCCACAGTCAGGGATGACTGCGCTAACCTCGCCACAGACGCGGCCTCCTCCGCTGCCATACTCAGAAGCTCTCTGGTTTCATCGTGTTCGAGTAACTCACCATTTCTCAGTTTCGCTATGGCAGTGAGGGGATTGATGGCCGCGTTTATTATGAGTTTAGTCCATATAGAATCGTAGATATTGCTGGATATTTCCGTCTGAATCCCCGCGGATGTGAGGATGTCAGCGATACGCTCGGCTCTGGGAGATATGCCTCCCGCTGGTTCGCCAATGGTAGTTCCGCCAACGCCGGCATGTCTGACGTGACCAGGGCCTAGCAGCGTTGCGCCGTGAGAAGTTACGCCAGCGATAACTCTGTCTGCACCCAGTATCTGTGATATTACCTCAGCATTAGTGAGACCGTTCTGCAGCGTTAAAACGATGGTGGAATCCCCAATGGCAGGTAAAATGAAATGTGATGCTTCCTCAGTATCGTAAGATTTGACGCAGATCAGCACAAGATCAGCAATGCCGATCTCCTGTGGATCGGCTGTGGCTTTAATCCCGGATATAAAGCGAGCTTCGCGAAGACAGTCGGGAACGCTTTTATCGTAGATGTCTTCTATCCTCAACCCGTTCTCTGCTATTTGCCTCGCTCGACGCTCATGCCTGTCAAGCAGCCACAGATCCTCCTGTCCAGCCTCCGCCAGTAACCCGGCGAAAAGACAACCCATAGCGCCGGGACCTACAATAACTATTTTCATCTCAGGAACACTGCCTGGAAAACACGAATTGCACGAATTAACGAATAACACGAATATTCAGATAAAGGTTCAGCAGGAACTTCATTTTCTCCACAGGAAATATAGAGGTACAGATAAAGGATTCTAATAGCAAGAATCGCACACGGATTGCACGGATGTTACGGATTTTCACGGATTCAGGACAGATACTCCATCTGTGCTGATCCGTAGCATTCGTGCAATCCGCGTGCTATTCGTCTGACTCAAAAATACTATCTGAATGTCTATAGTTACCACTTGATTTCCCCGCGTGCGAGGCGATCCTCGTAATCTTTCAAGTTAGGCAAATAATCGGAAAAATCCGACTCGGTAATATCCAAAGTCTCTTTGAAGAAAGCCCACAACTGAGAATGATCACCGTCTTGTTTCACCTGCAAGAATTCTACGAAATCGCTCACTTCATAAACAAGCGATTCAGGCAACTCTCGGATTTTGGCAATGGTAGTCTCATAAATTGTCATGCCTCTTCCTCCTCATTTGTCTTCATGTTGTTCCTAGAAAACATTTGCCATCAATGCTTCTCCCAGCGCAGGAGTTCCGACACTTTGGCGAGGGTGCTGCCTTCTTCTATCTCCTTGATCTCGCGGCCTTCTTTTTCCATCCAGTGCATCGCGCGATTCGCTATTTCCACCGCTATTTCCTTCGGGATTACCATCACGCCGTTGTCGTCTCCCACAACCCAATCGCCAGCGCGTATCTCAATTCCGCTGATCTTTATGGGCGCGCCGATCTGTCCCCATCCGCGCGGCTCGCCAGCGGCAGGCATGATAAGTTTTGCGAACGCCGGGAAGCCCAATTCACGTATCTCCGCTACATCCCGAATTCCACCGTTGATCACAATCCCGGCGATTTTCTTCTGGAGACAGCTACGAGTCGCCTGCTCACCCCAGATAGCAGGCCCGACTCCATGAGCGTCTACTACGATGACATCGCCTTCCTCCGCCACGTCAATAGCCTCTACCGGCTTGGCCCAGTCACCAGGCGACGTCCTCACTGGTACAGCCTTACCCACCATTTTCGCGCCGGGGACAATGGCCTGTATTCCCTCTAGTTCGCGCTCCCGGTGCATCACGTCAGAGATATTGGCGGTGGAAACCTGAGCGAATATGTTCCTTATTTCCTCGCCGGTAACCCTTTTGAATTGCTTCGTCTCGATCTTCTGCCCGGTTTCCATAGCTTTTTTGATGTTCTCTGCCGCAAGTTTGGCATCGGCGGCTTTGATGATTGCTCCGCCGACGATTATTATGCTCGCGCCAGCGTTAATGGCTTCCGCTGCTGTTTCGGAGTTTATTCCACCGGCAACGGCTATGGGGATGCTGACAGCTTCAACGACTTTTCGCAGCTTATCGAAGGGAGAGACGCCCTCCATTTGCTCGTCGATGGCAGTGTGAATTCCTACATAGTGCGCGCCAAATTCCTCGGCTTGCTTCGCGCGCTGGGCAACGTCCTCAACCCCGATCATATCCACAATTATCTCAAAGCCATAGTTCGCGGCCGCCTCGATACATTCCTTTATGGTCGCGTCCGAAGCCACACCCAGAACTCCAGCGATGTTTGCCCCTGCCTTCGCCGCAGTTTCTACCTCGACCCTTCCAGCGTCCATTGTCTTCAGATCCGCAACGATTACACTGTCTGGGAAGTTCCTTCTCAAGGCTCTGACGGCGTCAAGCCCTTCGCTCTTGATAAGCGGCGTACCGGCTTCCAGCCAATCTACGCCGCCTGCTACAGCCTCTTCCGCTGCTTTAAGAGCACGACTGAGGTTGACAAAATCCAATGCTATCTGGAGTACGGGTTTCATACGGACACTCCCATTTATGAATTGAGTTTTCAGTTTTCAGTGTTGAGTTTTCAGTTGAGTGAATGACAAGACTGGGCACGCGCAGCGTGCCCCTACACTCGTAACTTTCCAATTACTTTATTCCCTTGGATGCTCGATATGCCTTCAGGAAATCGTCAGCGTATATGGCCTTATTCATCAGCAGATCGGCTGTGATGATAGCATCCATCACCTCTCTATCACCTGGATCCATAACTGCGGCGTCCAGGCCATGAGCTATACACATGACCGCAAAGGTACGATTCAGAATACCGCGCATCGGTGCTCCCTGGGATATATTGCTCATTCCCACCACTGTTTTGGGCGGCGGATCTGACAGCATTCTGATCTGGCTCAAGGCTTCCAGTGTGTTAGGCGCTTGTCTCTGAACAGCGTTTATCGGAAGTACCACCGGGTCTATATACAGTCTATCAGGCTCAAGCCCATGTTCCATCGCTGATGCCAGTATTTGCAGAGCGATCTCAACTCTTCCCATGGCATCTCTGGGAATACCTTTACTATCCATAGCCAGGCCAATGATGTCAGCGTCATACTCCGCCGCCAGAGGCAGGAGAGCATCCAATTTCTCCTGTTCACCGTTGGTGGAATTAATGATTCTTGGGTTATCGCATACCTTCAAAGCCGCTTCCATTGTTTTGGGAATAGGCGAGTCCAGGCACAATGGTATGTCGGTAACTTCCTGTATAGTTTCCACCAGCCACTGCATCGTTCCGGCAGTATCGCGCGCGGCTGGCCCCACGTTTACATCCAGAACGTCTGCTCCCAGAGCTATCTGCTCTTTGGCTATTCTCTGGATAGCGGCAGCATCCTTCTCAACTATGGCGTCGCGAACAGCCCTGAACATCCCATTGATTCGCTCACTGATAACAATCATAATAAGTAGGTCTATAGGGAATGGGTCAATGGGTCAATGGGTCAATGAGTCTATGGGTCGGAAGACTCATAGACCTATAGACTCATGTACCTATAGACTTCCTCCTTTCTGCATAAGTTTATCTATGGTCTCGAAAACACTGGCAACTGCCTTTGGATGCCGCATAATCAGAATGTCCGCGCCAGATTGCAGAGATCCAACAGCAGTCATTGCCTCCCACATAGGACCTCTTTCGCTCTCTGGCCCCCATTGCGGCTGCTCGGATTCCGGAGCTTTCGATTCCTTGGCGCGCCATGCTTCCCGACCGATTACATTGGCTATAGGCATAGCCAGCATCCGGTCACCGCCGAAGGCAGCCAGCCGTTCACGCTCCATGATGGAGTAGCTGTATTCCAGTCCATATCCAAGACCACCGTTTGTGGGATACATGACAACATTATTCAGGTCAAAGCCCATATCCGAAACCAAGATGTTTATCTGTTTTGCTATGTTAATATCCAGCGGCGCTTCGGTTATCAGCTTATGTTTGTCAGCTATACACGCGGCGGCTACCGTTTTATAGTTGTCCTGTATAGCAGATCCAATAAGGCAGTTTTCACCTGATGCCGCCTGACTGCACCTTGGGATAACCTCGTTCATTTTTTCCACGTTATCCGGCCCCCAGATTATAAGCGGCACGCCAACAGCTTCCAGCACAGCTTTTACTATTTCCACCGCGTGCTCTGCTGAGGTATCGCCCCAGTCTGGATGGGCGCTGAACAAATTCAGGCAGATCATGTCCGCCTTATATTCTTCCACGCACTTTTTCGCCCACGCGGCAGGATCGGACAGCACATTACCTAGCGCTCCTGTGAGTTCTTCAGGCCAATCCTCCGGCTCCATATCCAGCACTTCCATTGCAATAACCGGGCGGTTTGGAATTTCCCCTTCGAAGTGCAGGAACGGCATGGTTGTTTCGCCGCCCACTGTGACCACCGATGTGCGAGTTCCGCCTTCATCAGCAGTAGCGCCGATAGTCACGGCATTTATTTTGTTAGCCCAGCTTTCTTTAACCAAATCCAAAGCCACTTCAAATGCTCCTTTCTTACCTTGACTTTGTCACATTAGATCATGATCCAGTCGTAGCCCAACTTTCTAAGTTGGCAATCCAGGAATCCGCTCTTGGAAACCAAGATAGAATCTTGGCCTACAAAGAGATGTGACAAAGTCAAGTTACTATAGATTCACAAGCCTAACTGGAGTAGCAGGTTTCAGCTAGCATTATCCAGCATCAAGTATCAAGTATCGAGTACAGCTTGCCGAAATCGACATTTTGCTCGAATAATTCCTTCGCTCGCTCTATCTTCTCGCTTTCTCTCACTCTTACGCCACCACGAATGTCCTCTATCTTCTCGGAAGTGGTTAGCGTATCATCCATAACCAGTATAATTGGCACACCCACCTGTCTGGCGCGATCTACGATGACGCTGCTGGGATGCAGGTTTCCCGTAAGCACCAGGCACTTTGTGGACGTTTGCAGGGCGGCAAGTTGTATATCTGGTCGGTCGCCGCCGGTGATAACCGCTTTGTCGCGCATTTCCCTGAAATATCGGGACGCATTTCTCACATCCATAGCGCCAATAATAAAGCTGTCAGGGCCTATATGCCCGTCCATGTTGTTGTCACAACACAGTACCTTCCCACCCAGGCCATCCGCCAACTGTCTTGGTGTAATGGAATCCAGTATATCGTCCTTTGGTATCGCGCCAAGAACCGGGATGTTTTTCTCTTTCAGAAGAGGTATAATAGTTTCCTGAATATGTTCCATCTGCTCCTGTGGAACATGGTTGAATATGGAGCCTGCGATCCTGGGCTTCAGTAATTGAGAGAAGAGAACCAGATCTTCCACGTCGAAGTCCGACTTGTATTTCACGACCAGCAGTATTCGGGCACCCACCATATCCGCCAGTTTTGGGCCTGACAGATCAAGTAGTGAACCGGCAGATAGCGATCCAACTCCGCCAACTATGACTATATCTTTCTCTGAAGAAATCTCGGAAAAGGCTGATAGTATCCTCTCTCTCAAAGGTTTTCCTGCGCTATCGGGTGATGCTCCAGTGAGTTCGGCATCCATAAGGACAGGGCACAGGAGATCAACTGGAACATCCAGCTTCTCCGGCGCTTCCAAAGCCTGCGCGATAAAAAGAGCATCTTCGTCCGTAGGAACGCCATCAACTGTGGTAGGTAAGGCGCCAATGGGCTTTATGTAGCCAACTTTAAGCCCATCACTTTTCATCCTGAGTCCCAGAGCGAGGCTCACCAAGCTCTTTCCTGCATGTGACGAAATAGATGCAATATATAGAGATGTCATATTTCTCGCCTCGTTAGTCAATAAGTCTATGGGGCTATGAGTCTTCCGACCTATAGACCTACTCAAGTATTTTCATCACCGATGGAAATAGGGATGTATCAGTATGCGGCAGAAAGAGACCGGCGACAAATTCATCCGTAAACCTGTTGCCCTCTGCCATTAACTCTACGTAAGTCATCTTATTGTGAATCTCTTCAGCCTTCTGTCGCGCATCCTGGGACAGCAGCGCCATCCTCGCTCCTGCGCCAGACGTATTCCCCATGAATCGGATCTGATCCAGGGGCATATCCGGCAGCAAGCCGATCATCACTGCATTATCTTTTTTCAGATAGTTTCCAAATCCACCAGCAATATAGAGCTGTTCCACATCCGTGAAACTCAAACCCACGCTCTGCAACAATAGCCTGGCGCCTGCGTAGACAGCGGACTTTGATCTCATGAGGTTTTGTATGTCCGCTTCAGTCAGGAAAATATCGTCCTCCCGGCCTACCTCCCTGCCCCATACGAATACAAACTGCGGTTCGTCATCCCTGATCCTGATACGGGGTGATGGCCAGCTTAAATTGATCTTCCCAGAGCGATCTAAAGCGCCGCTTCTCAGAAGCGTTGCCACAGCATCGATCAGCCCTGAGCCACAAATGCCACGCGGTGGCATCCGCCCGTTGATGGTGTTGAAAAAGACTTCATCAGTATCCGGATTATACTCCAGTTCCTGAATAGCTCCAGCGGTGGCGTGCATACCATGCCTTATCCCGCAACCCTCAAAGGCGGGACCAGCAGAACAGGAACAGCACATGAGCCATTCGTTATTGCCCAGGACGATCTCGCCATTGGTACCTACGTCAATGAGCATTGAGACATTGCTTGAGTCAGCCATCCCTGTGGCCAGAACTCCAGAAGTAATGTCCCCGCCTACGTATCCACCTGCCGCGGAAAAACAGTAAACTACTGCACCGGGGTTGACATTCAGACCGATCTGGTCAGCGCGCAGATACGATACCTGCTGCATGACAGGAACGTATGGATCCCGCCGGATGGATGTCGCATCAATACCCAGAAGGAAATGGGTCATGGTGGTATTTCCAGCGCATACGACGCAGGTAATGTCCAGCGGATCTATTTGCTCTGAGTCGGTTATAGCTTCGATCAGGGAATTCATCGTGCCGACTACAGCGCTTCTTAACTCCTCCAGTCCGCCGTCATACTGGTTGCTGTACATTATCCGAGCGATTACGTCTTCGCCATACTTTATCTGCCCGTTGTATTCAGATTCTACTCCCAGTGAGCCTCCTGTTTCCAGATCGATCAGATGAACCACAATGGTGGTAGTTCCAACGTCTATTCCGAGTCCGTAATTATGCCTCGATTCGATGATGGGCTGAATATCGATCACCTCAGGCATGCTTCTGGAATCAGTTACCGTAGCAGTTACCTGCCAGTTATTCTGCCTCAGCACCCCCGGAAGTTTCCTCAGGACATCCAGACCGATATGCAATCCATTATCTCCGATCTGAGAGCGCAAATTGCCTGCCTGAGCCTGCTTCCGAAGTTCTCTGGTGAGACGCTCCAGATCACCTGCATTATTTGCAAGAGATGGTGTGTCAAGGGTTATATCTATTTTCTGGGTAAGGGGAGTTACAGACTTAAGATCGATAACGGGTTCAGCCCCGGTTTGTAGTATCTGAAGTTCCCCTAACTGGGAGCTAACGGGTACCTCAATTACCACATCGCCTGTGATCTCTGACTGACATGCAAGTACATAAGAGGATTCAAGAGTCAGGACCCCGGACTCAGGACTGACCAATTCTTCTTCCGATTCCACATCTTGCGTCTTGAGTCCTGCGTCTTGAGTCTTATCCCCATTTTTCCTCGCAGTCGGCGACCCAACATCCTTCACCTCACCATATTTCACCAGAACGTTGCACTTGCCGCAAGCGCCTTTTCCGCCGCACGAACTGTCGATGGATACACCGGCTGATCTGGCTAACTCCAGCAAGTTCGCCCCTAATTCAGCGTTTATACACTTGCCATCCGGGTAAAAGACTACGATGGGTTTTATGTCTACTGCGGCTTCACCCATACCGACATCTCCTATTCTCTCCGAACTGCATGTTCTTTTTTATGGCTTCCATACTGTTTTCAGATATGTCGGTATTCCGGAAGCTTCCCGGGGCCCTACGAGGATTTCCCATCCCGATTCTTCAGCCAGAGCGCCGCTCATGACAGCTACAAATCCGGGGATGACTGCCTTCCTGTGGCTGACAAGCTCATCAAGTCCATATTTCTTCATAGCAGCGGCTGTGCCTTCTGCTGTAAGCTTCTCTGCCGCGTATGCCGTGAGAACTGATTGTCCCTCAGTATCCACTGCCAGAATATACGCCGGTATCCTACTGGCTTCTACTTCGCCTTCCACGCTGAAATACGTCAGCGAGAAATTAGTTGTTATCAATACAGGGGATTTGTCCGTCACGTTGCCAATGGCGTATACTTTAGGATCCATCTGGATGGGCTTCTGCGGATCTGTGTAGATATTCTGACGCATGGTTAGCACAGGAAGCACGACCGATGGAGCCGTATTCTTCATAACAACTATGCTGGCGTATTTAGCCACGTAAGAACATGCCTCAGACGCCTCGCTGAGTGGATCATCAGACGTGGCGAAGGCCATAGCAGGATAACCTAAAGGACGAAACGCCTTGCGCAAAGCTAATCTTCTGATTTGCGTGAGATCAGCTATTATGCCCACCATATCTTTCGCCTTTGAATCCACTACCAGATCCTCTACGCCCAGAGCTTTTACCTTGTCGGTAAGTGACGCCAATTCCTCAAGACCATCCGCTGCAACCGCCAGAGGACAGGAGTTTGCTTTAGCTAATCCAGCCATAGCCTCGTAGTTGTCCGGCGTAGCGGCGTAAATCAGCGGCTTATTGTCGGCACATACCTTGAGCGCTTCCTCTATGGCAGCAGGATCGCTGCTTATCAGAACGAGGGGCAGTTCAGATGAAGACGAAATCTTAGAGACAGCCTCAGCATATTTTGCCGCGCCACCTGAATCAGTATCGCGCACAGCGATTAGATTGACCCCTATTTCCTGACCTACACGCTCAAATTGCAGCTTGTTGATCTCGGCTATCTTTGCTGTCAGTTCGTCGTCAGAAGCGGAAGCATCCACCTCAATAGCTATACCGGTGGGATGATGGAATGTCTCCTCATGCCTGAACATTACGGTCTCATTGCCTATTTCCAGCTTGTTCTCGCCGGTACCAATGGTGACCAATCTGATAGGCGGAGCGGATGCCGCGCCAAGAGCCTCTTTAGCCTCGTCCGAAACATGCGGACAGTCATCCAGAGACGCCTGCTTGTTCGCCAGCTTCATGGCGAAGGCCAGACACGTGGGCACTCCGCAATCGCCGCAGTTCGTTCTGGGCAATTGCCTGTATATCTCTAAACCAGTTAAACCCATGAATGTTCTCCTTTCACACAGTATCTAACACTACCTTATTTCCAGATAATGCGTTTCATACATACCTTCGAATTCATCTTTGTTACATATAACTACCTTCTTAAAGGTACCAACGCTGTCGCGAACTGAATTACCAAGATTATTAACATTCTCATTTATCAGTATAAACAGGTAAGGATCGGCTAGATCGTAGAGTTTTCTATTTGTCCATAAAAACTTGCATTTGGTAATAATACGGATATCATCGTTAATTTTCTCAATCGTCGGTTGCCTTTCCTCTTCAATAATAATGTCACATGTATCATCCTTAACAGCAACCACATCCGGCCGTTTCTTATGAAGATGCTTGCCTTTTCCTGGGTTTTCTTGTAGTGCGTTTCTTTTGCGCAAAGCAATATCTCTTATATTGTGTCTGACCTTGTCAAGGAAAAAGTGGATTTTGAGATGCTACTGTTGACTAGTCCGCCATCTGTTTGTTAACTTCTTTCCTCCGCTTCTGAGCAGCTTTGTGCCTCTCCTTTCTC